>Ga0116226_10000022_pt1 | contig 106287 bp, 89 predicted proteins | sample S1TSphfallax_FD_89692 | JGI IMG/M metagenome (GOLD analysis project Ga0116226, IMG submission 89692) | Host-associated microbial communities from peat moss isolated from Minnesota, USA - S1T2_Fa - Sphagnum fallax MG | ecosystem: Host-associated > Plants > Peat moss > Unclassified | place: USA... | reverse complement strand
CGTGTCGTAGAAGATCTCGGTGTCGGGGCCGCATGGGCCTTCGCTGCCCGCGGCCCACCAATTATCTTCAATGCCGAGGAAGGCGATCCGTTCGTCCGGCACGCCAAGACGCCGCCAGGTCGCGTAGGATATATCGTCGCGCTCGATCCCGTTGCCGCCGCCGAAACAGGAAACAGCGATTCGTTCCGGCGGCAACGCCAGCCAGTCCTTGCCGGTCAGAAATTCCCAGCTGAACTCGATCGATTCCTGTTTGAAATAATCGCCCAGCGACCAATTGCCCAGCATCTCGAAGAAGGTGAGATGGGTCGCATCGCCGACTTCTTCGATATCGTTGGTCCGCACGCATTTCTGGGTATCGACCAGACGCGTACCCGCCGGGTGCGGCCGCCCCATCAGGTAGGGCACCAGCGGGTGCATGCCGGCCGTCGTGAACAGCACGCTCGGATCGTTTTCCGGAATCACCGAGGCGCTCGGGATCACGGCATGGCCGCGCTCGGCAAAGAACTTCAGAAACAGCGAGCGCAGACGATCACCGTCGATCGTGACGCGGGGTGACGGGACAGCGTGTTCCAACTCAGTTGCCCTTCGCAGGGGCGCGCTTCCCTCTCGGGAAAGAATCGCGCCGGACATATCGATATCAGTTTGTCCGGAAATTGGGGATTCCTGCGCCGGCTGTCAAACGCTTCAATCCGATGGCTGCCTTGGATAAACCGTCATCCTGCGACCACGAAACGATCGCGGCGGAACGCTTCGTCCGCTGCCCCGCCCAATTGCCGGCCGATCAAATGCCCGGCATAGACCGCACTGGCGATCAGCGACGGTGCCCTGCAATCGCCGATGCGATGAATGCGCGGCGTCAGCGCCTCGCCATCCTGGGTCAATTGGCGATAGAGCGCATCATTCGGCTCGCGCGACGTCACCAGCACCAGCGCGGATGCGGCGTCCGTTTGGAGTCGGCCGGTGAAGCTACAGGCAAGGCTGGCAGTCTCGCCATCAAAGCCGTCCAGCACTGTGCTCACGATGATCTCGACACCAAGTTCCAGCAAATGCCGCTGCGTCTGCGGTTGCTCCTGGGTATGGAAACTCCAATCGCCCGCGACGCCGGCGCTGGTGACATAGGTCACAGCGGCACCTTGGCGGGCCAGATACTCGGCGATGACCGGGCCCATATAATAATGGTCATCGTCATAGACGATCACGCGACCGCTTGGCAGCGCCCCTAGCATGATGTCGTCCGGCGTCAGGATTGCAGCGCCGTCGGGAAACGTGATCGGCGTCGCATGCGACCGCCCGATCGCGTCTTTCCGCCAGTGCGCTCCGGTCGCGAGGATCACGTGATCGGCCCCGAACGCGGCGATGTCCGGCTCGCCCATGCGGCTATCGAGATAGAGCTGGACGTTGGGCATCACTCCGATCCGGCCCAACCGATAATCCCGAACCCGCGCCCACTCCGACAGGCCAGGAAGCCGGCTTTCGCGCGAGACCCGACCGCCGGCCTCAAGCGCCGCATCGGCCAGCGCCACGTCGAAACCGCGTTTGCCCAGGATATGCGCGGCCTCCAGCCCAGCCGGACCGGCGCCGATGATCAGCACGGAGCCCGTTCCATCGCGCTCCACCCGCTCCGGATGCCATCCCTTGCGCCATTCCTCACCCATGGTCGGGTTCTGGGTACAGCGCAGAGGCGCCGCGCGGGTATTATGCGCGTAGCAGATGTTACAGCCGATACATTCGCGGATTTCATCGACCCGATTGTCACGGATCTTATTGGGCAGAAACGGGTCGGCAATCGATGGCCGTGCGGCGCCCACGAAATCCAGGATGCCGCGCTTCACTTGGCGCAGCATTGTGTCGGGCGAGGTAAAGCGCCCGACGCTCACCACCGGCTTGCCGGTCATTGCCCTGACCCAGCCGACGCGGTCCTCGAACGAGGCTTCGCGCATGAAGCGCGATGAGCCCATCTCCTCGTCATAATCGGCCACAACGAGATCCCAGAGGTCCGGCAGGTGGCCCAACATCCCGACGAGATCGCGCGCCTCGCTGGAGCTCAGATGCTCGTCACCATGACCATCCGCAGCAAAACGGACCGCAACCGCGCAGCGATCGCCGATCGCCGCCTTGGTCTCTTCCAGGATCTCTCGGAACAGGCGGATCCGGTTTTCGAGCGACCCGCCATAGTCGTCGGTCCGCTGATTGTGACTGCGCGAGAGAAACTCGGACAAAAGATAGCCGTGCGAGGGATAGACATAAACAATGTCGAAATCGGATTCGCGCGCGCGCAGTGCCGCGGCCCGATGCCAGGCCCGCAGCGCCTTGATGTCGGCGCGATCCATTCTTTGCGACTGGACCGGATCCGATCGGCAGGGCATCGAGCGGACGCCCAGTGTCGACAGGCGCGTGCCCAAATTGCCGACATAGCTGCCACCATGCCACAACTCGACCCCGGCCAGCGCGCCATGGGCATGGACCGCGCCGGTCATCAGTGCCTGGTTACGGATATCCTCCGCATCCCACAACGTCGCGTAAGGGTACGGCGCATCGTCGGAGCTGGGGTGGATCGAGCAATATTCGGTGCAGACGACGCCCCAGCCGCCTTCGGCCTTGATGCCGCGCATCCCGGCTAGCGTACGGGGCAATCCCGCCCCCATTCCGGTACAATGAGGTGTCTGATAGAAGCGATTGGGCGCGGTGACCGGCCCAATCTTTACCGGTTCGAACAAAACATCGTAGCGCGTGTCGTCCGCCATGCCCCGCCCCCATATTTGGGCGCAGCATGGCAGATCAGTCTTCCTGGTCGCAACGAAACAACGCGCATCCTTGCGGTGCTGACGCTACGGTGCCCGCCAAATCGTGACCTGCCGAACCCAGGCATCCGCGTGCCAACCTGTGGTGCTCTGCGGGCACCCAGCCCAACCGTCGCCGCAAGCCCCGGTATAGAAGCTAAGCACCGGAAACAGCGGCGCGCGTTCACCGCCGCGCGTCGGCATGCTCGCGACTTTCACATCGTCGACATACCATGTGATCGTGTGGCTGGTGACCAGCACACCGTATTTGTGGAAAGCGAGACCGAACGGGTGGGCGGCGGTCAGGACTTGCTGACTGGCCTGCGGATTGGTGGAACTGCCCCAATGATTGGTAAAATAGGCGGTATCCGGCACGTCGCCGCGGATTTCGACGCCATCTATTTCCGGCGGCCAGGCGCCTGATTCAGGCAGCATCCACCACGCCATCAACGTCCCGGGTGTGGTCCCGGCCGCCACCTGAGCCTCCCAATAGCCATAGGGCTGGTCGAACTGGCCGTAGCTATCGAGATGCGCGTCGGAATATCGTTCCGGGAAACCGGCGCAGTGCGAATTATCCGCCACGTACTCAAGATGCAGGTGCAGCCCTTTGGCGGTGGCGGTGCGGGTAGCGGCCGCCGCATGATACCAAGCCTGACAGGGATCGTCGGTGAGATACCACCATTCATCTTCCCAGCGGTTCTTCGCCGGAAGACCATTGGCCGCCACCGGCCGGAAATCGTCGTGAAACGCGACTACATAGCCTGACGAAGCAGGATGCGCCGGATCGAACCCGCTGGCTGCGGCGGTCCCACACGCAGCGATCGAGAGCAAGATCGCGCAAAACTGGAATTTCATGGGATCGATCCGATGACAAGATCCAAACCACATGAAATAACTCGAAAACCTGACTTCTACAAGCAATAATCACTAAATTACGTGCCAGGATTTTCGTTGTTTATACAATAAAGCCGTTAAAATTCGACGAATATACAAATCACCGGGTCCTGATTCTAAACAGGACCCGGGCTATACAATCGAGATCAATACGACCCGTTCTGCTTCCAGGTCGTGACCAAAGATCCCGCCGGATGATTGATGAACGGCGAGAACCGCGTATCCTGATCGACGAACCGTTTCAGCCAGGATATCGCCATCATACCGATATAATCATGGATGCTGGACGACCCGTAGCTCGTCGGGCTGAGGTGGTCGCCGCCCGTGACGATCAGATAGGCGGTGTCGATCGATTTCGGGAGCTCGTTATAATACGGCCCGGAGAACTCGTTATTCGGGACCACGTCATCATTCTGAAAGCCGATGATGAAGGTCGGCACCCGGATGCCCGCAAGATTGATCGTGCTGGTGCCCGTTCCGCCCGGCGCCAGGGGCACCGCCGCCTTCAGTGAGGACACCTTGGTTTCCAGATCAAGCGTCGCACCGCCGCCCATAGAATGGCCCATCGCCGCAGTTCGGGTCGTATCGACCTCACCATAATAGGGCGCGCCCGGAGTCTTGCTGAGGGCTTCGACCTGTTTCAGTGCGGCCGCCATTTGCTCGGCACGGGATGCGTCGAAATCGAATACGGACGTTGTGTCGATGTTGATCACGACAAACCCCCATGAAGCGACTCGCTGTGCCAGCCAGCTATAGAGGTTTGAGGTCGCGGTGATGCCTGGGCACATCACAACGAGACCGTAGCTCCCTTGCGATGCGCTGGTCGGGTAATAGACAGTGGCATCGCCATACCCGTTGGCCTTCGAAGATGAAATATAGGACGCACCGATCGCGAATGGACCGGAACTCGCTTCCAGACTGGCCATTGTAGGGTTCGGCCCACGCTGATAAGCAGCCTCAGCGTCAGCGATGACAGCGAAAGACGCGACCGCAGCAATACCGAGCCAGCGCATGGCAGCGCAAGACTTCAATCGAATGTTCATGTTACATTCTCCATGCCAAAGTTCTTGAAGTGACCAGCCCTCCTATAACGGATCGCGTTTCTACGATCAAGCATATCTGTAAAACCCGTGCGTGCTGTTCAATCCAAGCATCGTTCTATATTGTTGATGATTGCCATTTTCTGATCTTTCATTAACGATCAAACTCGGAGCATCGTTTCGAACAAGTCGATATAGCGCTCAGCACAGGCTGCAATCGAATAATCATGGCCGCGCGCTCGCGATATGGCGCGATCGGGCGGCAGATCGAGGGTGGCTCCTATAGCGGCCGCCATAGAAGACCAATCCCCTACGGGCACAAGCGCGCCATAGCACCCGCCTTCCAGGATTTCTGCGGGTCCATGGTCACAATTCGTACTGACCACTGGCGTCCCGCAGGCCAGCGCCTCGGCAAGGACCAGGCCAAACCCTTCATAGGCCGAGGAGAGCACGAGCAAACTAGCCTCGCGCATATAGGGTAGTGGATTGGCGACATACCCTGGCAAATCAATTGCGTCCGCGACGCCGAGCGATGTTGCCAGATCGGCGAGATCGGCGCGCGCCGGCCCTTCACCCAGGATGATCAATTTTGCCGACCGATTTCGGCGCAACTCTGCAAAGGCCCGGATCAGCGTGGCGAAATCTTTCTGCGGCGTCAGCCGACCAACCGCCAGCAAGACCGGTTCCGCAGCCGGGGGCAGCCAGGGATGCGGACATGCCGCCCCCGCGCGCAAGGCGAAATCATCGGTCACCACGCCGTTGGGAATCAGCGAGATTTTGGCAGCGTCAAACCCGGTGGACCGGGCGAGATCGTTGGCAACCCCCGTTGACACCGCGGCAACGGCATCTGCGAATCGGAGCAACACGCGAAAAGCAAGCGGCAGAAACCGATATATGCCGCCATTTCTGGTTTCATGCGATAGAGTATTATGTTGCGTCACCAGGAATTTTGTTGGCACGCGAGCGACCAACTTTGCCACCAATACAGAAGCGTTGTTTGGACTAATCGAGGATAGCAAAATATCGGGCGGTTCTCTGCGCAAATAGCGAATAATTTTCGGAAGTGCATGGCGCAATCGATCGGCACCCATCTGCACGATCTGAGCGCCCTCGGGCACCGCGTCCCCCAGGGATCCCCCCATTTTATCGACCAGAAAGACAACTTCCCATCCGGCAGCGATAAAATAAGGCGTCAAATTGAGATACAGCTTTTCGGCTCCACCACCTGCCATCATCGGGAAATACAGGACGAGACGGCGCTTGCGCGGTAATATTCGGGTGTTTGACGCAGAAAAAGCAGAAGGCGGCACAATGAACTCCAGACCGAAGTCAGACACAGCCAAAAGCGTCTGATGCTCCACTATGCAGCCTCATCGAAATAAGCAACAGGATTGTGCCGTCGCCGGGGTCTGAACCCACCAGAATTTATCCAAAACCGCACAAACCAGCCTGTTTTTCAAATCGCTGGTGCAGTGTGTTGGCCCCGCATTTCATTTGAGCCTGGTTATCAAGCCCTTGCTGCTATTGCTAAATTACCCCGGCATAGCTATCATGGTAGTTTATATGTTACCACATTTGCGGTCGAACGGGGATCGGCCTTCTAAATTCGCCGCTTCATACCCCTGATTGCTCTATGAGAGGTCAGATGCCCGGTCGCTCCCAAGCTCGTTACGACACGATTATCGAGCACAAAACAGATTTGGAGCACTTTATTCATTATTGCACCACTTTATCGGGTAAAGAATTTTTATCTTATGCCGATTTTGAGCGGTTTTCGATCGAGCACTACCAAGAGTTCTGGCGATATTTCCTTGATTGGTCGACGATCGACTATTCAGGCGATCCGTCGATCGTCACGACGAGCGATGCGTGTGAGACCGCGCTGTTTTTTCCGAATTTGCAGATTAATGCAATCGACCATCTGCTCTCGGTAAAAGACGCGCAGGACGCCGCGCGTCCCGCAATAACGTCATGCGATCCTGAACGACCGGCGATCCGGCTCACCCGCGGTGATTTGCGACGCACCGTTTCCAGGCTGGGCGCGGCACTTCAACACCACGGCATCGGCCCGGGGTCGCGCGTCGCCATGGTGGCGCAGAATGACTCGCAGGCCGCTATCGCGGTCTTCGGTGCGATGGCCATCGGTGCCGTCGTTTCGATCAGTTCGACCGACCTTGCGGCCGATGCCACCATCGTCCGGTTCGCGGCATCCCAGCCGACGCTGCTGTTCTGCCATCTGTTCAGTCCCTATCCGACCGTCGCCGCCGAGTTGCGCAAACGGATCGGCGATATCGTTCAGGCGATGCCTTCGCTGCAACTGATCATCGCGCTTGATGACGGTGACGCGCCAGACGGAGTCACTGTACCGCTGATCCGGATGGACATGCTCACCGGCACTGGCGCAACCGAACTGGCGGTATGGCCCAAACTACCGTTCAATCACCCCCAGTCGATCCTGTTCACGTCCGGCACCACAGGACAGCCAAAAAGCATGCTGCACGGGGCGGGCGGCTTGCTCCTTGAACATCTGAAGTGCCATCGCCTCCATTCGGATATCACCCCGGCGGATAAGGTGTTTTTCCAGGCCTCCCCAGCCTGGGTCATCTGGCGGATCATGCTGTCCGCGCTCGGGACCGGCGCGGAAATCGTGCTGAATTCCGGCCCCGTCTCCAGCCCGGAATCGCTTTGGCGCATCGTCGCCGATGAACGCGTCACAATATTCGGGATGAGTCCGGCCTATCTCACACTCTGTGAAAAGAACGGATTCATCCCGCGCGATAATTTCGATTTCAGCGCCTTGCGTTCGCTCGTCTCGATGGGCGCAATTTTGCAGGAACAGCAGCAAGCCTGGGTGTGGGCGAGCGTCAAGCAATTGATCGTTCGATCGAATTACGGGTCGACCGAGATCAATGGCTCGCTCCTGCTGCCAAGCCCGGCACTGCCGGATCATCCAGGTCAGTTGCAGGCCCGCAGCCTCGGCATCGATGTGCGCGCACTGCACCAGGGCGAATGCGGCCTGCCCTATCCGATCGGCGAACTGGTCGTCGCGAACCCGTTTCCGTCGCGGCCCCTTGGGTTTCTCGATGATCCCGGTGGGCACCGTTTCCACGATGCCTATTTTTCCCAAAATCCAGGGGTCTGGACGCAGGGCGATCTCGTTGAATTCACCCCGGAAGGCGGGGCGCGCCTTCATGGCCGACTGGACGGCATCATCAATATCCGGGGCATTCGGATCGGCCCCTCAGAGATCTATGCGATCATTCTCCAGATTGACGGCATCACCGGCGCTCTGGCGGTCGCGCAGGATCGGCCGGAGGCGCTTGGCGGCGAACGGCTGGTGCTGCTGGTAACGCTGGCATCCGGACTTCAACTTGAGGAAACACTGACACGCCATATCAGCGCCGAGTTGAAGCAGCGGGCATCGTCAATGCATATGCCGGATCTTATCCTCGAGGTTCCGGAATTGCCGACCACCCATAACGGCAAACTATCCGAGCGTAGCGCGTCAGACGCGCTGAACGGCCGGCCGATCAGCAATCTGGGCGCGTTGCGCAATCCCGATTGCTTGCAGGCGATCAGTTCGCATCCAGCGCTGAAAGAGCCGATGTCTCGCGCGGATCCAGCCAGTGTGGGACGAGCCGAAAGCGTCGTGGCGACGGTGCAGGCGATCTGGCAGCGCGTTTTTGAGCGTGACCAGATCGGGCTTGAGGAAAATTTTTTCGATCTCGGCGGCGATTCGATGATCGCAATTCAGGTGCTGCTGGCACTTGAAAAGACGCTGAATGTCGATTTGCCGATCACGATTTTATATCAAAGCCCGACGATCGCCATGCTGTCGGACGCGATCGAACGCTCGGTTCGCCCGAAGCCGTCTCTATTGGTTACCCTGAAAGGCGGCACCAAGGCGTCAGGCGTGGTGCCGCTGTTTCTAGTGCACGGTATCGGCGGCAATATCATGGAGCTTCGGCCGCTCGCGCAATCGCTCGACTATCCTGGAGCCGTCATCGGTATTCAGCCGCGCGGTATCGAAGGCGAGTCCGAGCCGCTCGACCGTATTGAAGCGATGGCGTTGTGCTATGTCGAGGCCATACGCAGCGTTCAGCCGGACGGGCCCTACCTGCTTGGTGGTTATTCGCTGGGCGGCATCATCGCGTTGGAAATGGCACGGATCCTTCTGGCGAGGGGAGAGACGGTGAGGCCGTTGATCATGATCGACGCGCCACTCGACGAGCGGGAATGGCCAAACAGCATCTGGTTCGGCATCCTGTGGCGGCGGCTCCAGCTCCATGTCAAAGCACTTTTCGAGATGTCCCTACGGACTTGGCCCGGCTACCTGTCAGGCATCTTCAAGTCGCTGATGGGGCATTTATTTCGCCGGTTTGATCGAAATCCGACGCGGCATTTTTCGCATTTCTATAAACGGGACCTGCCGCCGGCACTGGCGCGGCTGCTCGACAGCGGCGTCGCCGCCTCCACGGCCTATAAGCCCCGTTTCCTGGACCATGCCGCTTTCTTTTTGAAGGCAGAGCATGGAATTTACACCGAATGCGATCCGGAAGTGATCTGGAAATATTATCTTAGGGATATTCAGGTAGAAGTCGTTCCTGGCGATCACGACACTATCCTCGCCCCACCGCAACTGAACAGATTGTCATCCGGCATGACCGCGTACCTTCGGCGATATGAATTGGGTAGGCTGCCAAGTCTAGACACGGCGAATGTAAGCGCGCTGCATCGTGCTTGAGTGCCGGGAGCTCCCTTGGCGTGAGCCCGCGAGCCTTTTCGGCTATTGGGCCGAGGATCGCTATGTTGCCTGGCTGGATAGCGGTGGTCCGACCGATAGTCGTGCCCGTTACAGCTATCTCTGCATCGAGCCATTCAAGGTCATTGTCGCGCATGCTGATCGCGTTGAGATCGATGGTGTTGCGGTTTCACTCGATCCGTTCACGGCGCTGGAACAAGAGTTACAGAAATATCGATTGCCGCCCGGTTTGGCCCCGGTACCGTTTGCGACCGGTGCTGTCGGGTTCTTTTCATACGAGTTGGGGCGTTATCTGGAACGGCTGCCGACCCGGCATCCGAACGATCTCGACATCCCCGAGATGGTCGTCGCGTTCTATGACGTGATCTTCGCGTTCGATCGCCTCGAACAGCGCCTCTGGCTGCTATCGTCTGGCTTTCCGGCGACTGGCCCGGAACGCGCGGCGCGCGCGACCGAGCGGGCGGAGGCTATCCTGCAACGGCTCGAACACCCGTCGCCCCTGTGGGAGGACGGCACCGTGCCGCCCTTGGAGTGGCACGAGGAGACTCCTCGCGCGAACTATGAGCGGCAGTTGCACCATCTGCTGGAGCACATCCGTGCCGGCAATATCTATCAGGCGAATTTCACGGTCCGCCATCTGGCTCAACGGCCGGCCGATGTTGCCGGGCCGGCGATATACGCAGCGCTGCGCCGGAAGGCGGCAGAGCCGTTTGGCGCCTATCTCGGCTGCGGTGATCGGTTGACCCTGCTGAGCATCTCCCCTGAGCGCTTCTTGCGCCTGGATCCGGACGGTACTGTCGAAACCCGACCGATCAAGGGAACACGGCGGCGGGGTGCCACGCCGGACGACGATGCCCGGCTCGGTCAGGAATTACTCGACAGCGTGAAGGATCGTGCCGAAAATCTCATGATCGTCGATCTGCTGCGTAATGATATTGGTCGTGTGGCGGTGCCCGGTTCGGTTGCTGTGCCGGATCTGTTTCGGCTGGAAAGCTTTTCCCGTGTGCATCATCTTGTGTCGCAGGTGACCGGACAGTTGAACCCCGGCACCACCGCAATTGACCTGCTGCGCGTAACATTTCCCGGTGGTTCGATCACCGGCGCGCCCAAGATCCGCGCCATGGAGATTATCGATTCACTGGAAGTCGCACGGCGCGGGCCCTATTGCGGATCCATTGCCTGGATCGGCACCGATGGCGCCCTCGATTCCAATATCGTGATCCGCACCTTGGTCGTGACGCCAGAACAGCTCGTGGCCCAAGCCGGCGGCGGCATCGTCTATGATTCGGATCCGGGATCCGAATATGAAGAGATGATGTTAAAGGTTTCGCCGCTGCTGTTGTGACAGCCTCTGCAACGCGTGGGCAGTTCGACGAGGTAGCGCTCAATGCTCTAGATCTTTGGGTTGACGGGCATCTTCACGCGATCAGACGAGTCTATCTTATCGCGATCTTCTCTAACTACCTGAATTATAGAGCGGAACGACCGTAAGCACCTTGACGCGGAGGAGGCGTTCGGCGCTCTCAGCCGTTATCAGCGTCTCGTGGAACAAGAGCGAATAGAACAGGATACTCGACGCCCCGGCCAAGCCAAGTGCGACACCGATCAGCGCAAAAACCGAGTGTTTCGGCTTCGCCGCTTTGGTCGAGGCATCGGGCTTTTCAAGGATGCTGATACTGACGACGTCAGACTTATCCATTTCCGCGTTGGATTGTGCCTCGGAGTAGCGAGCCCGCGTGGTTTTCGCCAAATCGTCGAGCATTGTATGGTCACGTTCAAGGGCCTCAAGCGTCCGCGACCCTTCTTCAAGGGAGCGCAGCCGCTGGTCCATTTCATCAAGATTTTTTTGCTGCAAGGCGACCTGGGCATCGGTCGACGCGGCATCGGCCTCCGCGGTCTGCAAGTTCTTGATGGCATCGTCATAGTTCGTATCACGCTGCAGCCAAACCTTGTGATTTGAGACGCCCTTGCCATCGATGAAATCTTGGACTTCGTCGATCTGGCTCTTCAAATCACGGATCGGTTTGACGTCCGCCGAAAAACGCTGCTGCAATGTCAGAAGCTGTGTCTGCAAATCCAGTAATTTGCTTTTCGCCGCTTCCACCGCGTCACCCGGCGCATCACCCTCGACCACCAGAGGCGTCATTGCCTTTAGCCGTCCACGGTAATAATTGATACGGCCATGGGCGTCGACCGACCGGCTGCGAACCGACCGCAACTCATCGGCGACCGAGGAACGGTCCTGGATGAGCTGGGCGCGCTGTGCCGTTACGTCGAACAGTGATTCGTGCTCGCGTAAATCGGTGATTTTACGGGTGAGATCGGCGAGGCGCGAATCATAGGTTTTGATCTGCTGATCGAAAAACCCAGCGCGCTCTTCACCGAAAACCGTCGCGTGCTTTTCCTGATACACCTGTATCAGTGTTGACAGAACCTGGATCGCAACATCGCGATTTTGGTTATAATAGGTCAGCGTGATGACTTCCGACATCGCGGCCGCTTCGGCCTTGAAATCCTTGACGAACTGCTTGGTGGCAAGATCGATAGGCCGCATATCAGACGGCGGGCTGGCGGCGATGTCCGGATAGATCTTTGCCAAACCAACGCGGTCGATCACAGACGCGATCAGATCGTTGCTGCTCAGAATTTCCAGTTCTGAATTAATGACTTCCTGCTTGGTCACGTAGGGCGTGGTAATCTGCCCCTCACCAGGGTCGGCACGCGTCTCGAATTCCCGGCCACTGCGGATCAGCAGTTTTGCATCGGCCTCATAGGATGGCGGGATAATATAAGAAACCACCGTCACCAGGATTGCGATCGTAAAGAACGCAATCAACATCGGGCGCTTTTCACGAAACAGCACGCTCAATAATTCGCGGCGGGTGAGGCTGTAGGAGTTCATCTCAAAACCCGATCTATGGCGTGTATTGCGCGGCGAAACTATACGGTATGGCGCGAACCAGATTATTCGAGACGAAATCCGCCAACTGGGCAATCCGGGTTTCGGGCACGTAAACCAGATCATACGAAGACAGGATCGGATCTACATCTTCGCCCGCAACGCCATTGCTCATATCGACCTGGTAATAGGCAACACTTCCATCCGGCCGACGGCGGACAATCAAGACTTGGCTGGTAACGGCCGAGGCAAGCTTCAGGCCGCCCGCTTCGGCAATAGCCCGCGACAAGGTCAGCGGTACCGTATCGCGGACGAGGCCGGGATTGTTCACCTGACCCGAAACATAGATCTGCTGCAGACTATAGGATTTAACCGACACAGAGACGGTCGGCTCACGCAGCACCTTGCCGAATTCGGTATCAAGCAGATCCCGCGCTTCCGGCAAGCTGAGGCCGGCGAGCTTGATGTCATTGATATATTGCAGCGTCACCGTCCCGTCCGGCGACACCACGACTTCATCATTCAAATCTTTGTCGTATGGGAAACGAACATAAAGATCATCGCCCGGCGTGAGCCGGTAAGGCTCCGACACCGCAACGCCACCTGGCACGACTTTTGTCGCTTCGTAGGAAGGAGCGGTTGGCACGCTGGCACAACCCGTGAGGCCCACGACAATGGCAAAAGAGAGCAAACGCCCTGCTATTGTCCGGTCATTCATCTTTAGGGAAATGTGCCTGTTCATTTCTCTAACCGCTCGCCCATCAGACTTATTAAGCAACGCTGGCCCCGCCTTCAGCACTGATGATAAGCGAAAAGTGACCCTTTAATATCCGTTCGCCAAATTTGACGCAAGCGCTATTAGTGCGGCGCAACAAACGTTCGTTCACCGGCAAAGCGTTGCGCGCGCCGCATTATAAGCGGTTTGCGACAAGTGGGCCTGTTCAACAAAAGCGGTAACGTTGGCATTGCGCGTGTTGTCGACTAAGTCGACGCGACCGACCTTGGTGATATCGCCATCGATTTCGTCGCGGTCGAGCGGGTGCGCGCCACCGATCCATAACATGATCGAATAGCCCACTTTCGTCGCGACCACAAATCGGTTGTGGCAGGCGGGCGGGAGTATAATCGCCTGCCCGTAAATGATCGTCTGTCCAGTGCTCGACTGGGCATGTGCAACCGACGGACACGCAGCAATAGCCAACAGCACCGCAGACACCATTCCGATCCGACGACATGACTGATCCACGGGCATTTCACCTTATCCGTTGGTGTCCTCGACGTGATTCGAACACGTGACCCCCGGTTTAGGAAACCGATGCTCTATCCTGCTGAGCTACGAGGACAACTTGAAGCATCATAGCGCAAGCCATTGCGGATCGCATCGCCGGAAACGCTGGGCTGGCTTTGCACGGGGCGCGGTTGACGCCTTTGGCCTTGGTTCGTATGGTCGAACGATCATGGCGAGTCGAAATCGGTTCACGCATCGAATTAGCCGCCCGGCTTCTTAAATCAGAAGCCGGGACCGTTTTCTGCCGTCGATCCGTTTTCATGATCGCAGGTCGGCCCTCAGCGTTCTCTCATTATAAAGGACGTTGCGCCGATATCTGCCGCTTCGAGTTAAATAAGCTATGTCCGTCGATTACCGGCCGACCGTATTTCTGCCCCAAACCGCCTTTCCGATGAAGGCTGAGTTGCCTGTGCAGGAGCCCAAGCTCCTGGCGCGCTGGCAGGAAATCGGGCTGTACCAAAAGCTGCGCAGCCAATCCGCGGGTCGAACCAAGTTCGTTCTGCATGACGGCCCGCCCTACGCCAATGGCAATCTCCATATCGGCCATGCACTCAACAAGATCCTGAAAGATCTGGTCGTCCGCTCGCAGCAGATGAGCGGGTTCGACTCGGTCTATGTGCCGGGCTGGGATTGCCACGGGCTGCCGATCGAATGGAAGGTCGAGGAAAAATATCGCGCCGCGAAGCAGAACAAGGACGATGTGCCGATCGACGAATTCCGTCGTGAGTGCCGTGCCTTCGCGGCACATTGGCTCGATATTCAGCGCGAAGAATTCAAGCGTCTGGGCGTGATCGGCGATTGGGATCATCCCTACTCGACGATGGATTACTCGGCCGAGGCACAGATCGTGCGCGAAATCGGCAAATTCGCCATGAATGGCGGCCTGTTCCGCGGCTCTAAGCCTGTCCTCTGGTCGGTCGTCGAAAAAACCGCACTCGCCGAAGCCGAGGTCGAATATCAGGACGTTGTCTCGACCACGATCTTCGTCCGGTTCCCCGTGGTCTCCTCCGGGATCGCGGCACTTCAGGGCGCATCGGTCGTGATCTGGACCACGACGCCCTGGACCATGCCCGGCAACCGCGCGATCGCCTATGGTGCGGAGATCCGCTATGCCGTGATCGAGGTGACGGCGACAGCGGAAACCAGCCTCGCCAAGATTGGCGAACGGCTGGTGCTGGGCGAAGCGCTGATCGACTCGGTTGCCGCCGCGTCCGGGATCACAGGCTGGACGACCCACGCCATCATCGAAGGCGCGGATCTCGCCGGTACGGTGACGGCGCATCCGCTGCGCGGTCAGGGCTACGAGTTCGACGTCCGGCTGTTCCCGGGTGGATTCGTCACGACCGATACCGGTACCGGCTTCGTCCATATCGCCCCCGGTCACGGCGAAGACGATTACGAGCTCGGACTGGCAAACGGCATCGAAGTTCCACAAACCGTCGATGCTGACGGCACCTACTATCCTCATGTTCCGTTATTCGCCGGCAAGCGAGTCTACACGCCCTATGGCAAGCCCGGCGATGCCGGCCCTGCGGTGATCCAGGCGCTCATCGCGAATGCCAAATTGCTTGCCAAAGACTCGCTAAACCACTCCTACCCCTGCTCTTGGCGCTCCAAAGCACCCCTGATTTTCCGCAATACGCCGCAATGGTTCATTTCGATGTCGACCAATGGCCTGCGTGACAAGGCGCTGGCGGCCATCGAAGAAACGCGCTGGGTCCCGCCCCAGGCGAAGAACCGCATCGGTGCGATGATCGAAAGCCGCCCCGATTGGTGTATCTCGCGTCAGCGCGCCTGGGGCGTGCCGATTGCGGTCTTTGTTGATCGGCAAACCGGTGAATTGCTGCGCGATCAGGCGGTGTTTGATCGCGTTGCCGCCGCGGTCGAAGCCGAAGGGGCGGATGCTTGGTTCACCTCGCCACCCGCGCGCTTCCTTGGCAACGACTATGATCCCGCACGCTATGAGCAAGTGCGCGATATCGTTGATGTTTGGTTTGATTCCGGATCGAGCCATGCCTTCGTGCTGGAACAGCGTCCCGAGCTGAAATGGCCCGCATCGCTCTATCTCGAAGGCTCGGATCAGCATCGCGGCTGGTTCCATTCATCGCTGCTGGAATCCTGCGGCACGCGCGGCCGCGCGCCCTATGAGGCGGTGCTGACGCACGGCTTCACGCTCGACGAGCAGGGCCGCAAAATGTCGAAATCGCTCGGCAATGTCATCGCCCCGCAAGAGGTAATCGCGGCCAGTGGCGCGGATATCCTGCGGCTCTGGGTCGTGTCGTCGAATTATTTCGACGATCTCCGGATCGGCAAACACATCCTGGGCTCGCAGATCGAGATCTATCGGCGCTTTCGCAACAGCCTGCGCTACCTCCTGGGTGCGTTGGGCGGCTTCACGGCTGAAGAAACCCTGCCGGAAAGCGAGATGCCGCCGCTGGAGCGCTGGGTACTGCATCGGCTGCATGCTCTGAACCGCACCGTACGCACGGCGATCGATAATTTCGATTTCCACACGGTTTATACCGAGCTGCACAGCTTCTGCGCGGTCGATCTGTCGGCGTTCTATTTCGATATTCGCAAGGACGCGCTCTACTGCGACAGCCCGTTGGATCCGCGACGCCGTGCCGTGCGCAGCGTCATGTCGATCACCTTCGATTGCCTCGCCAAATGGCTAGCGCCTATCCTGTGCTTTACCGCTGAGGAAGCCTGGTTGGCCCGCTATGGCACAGGATCGGACACGAGCGTGCATCTTGAAGCGTTCCCGTCCCTGCCAGAACGCTGGGAAGATCCCGCGCTGGCCCAGCAATGGGAGACGATCCGCGACCTACGCCGGGTCGTCACCGGTGCCATCGAGCTCGACCGCGCGGCCAAGCGGATCGGTTCGAGCTTGCAGGCATCAGTCGTGATCCATGCGGCGCCAGAGTATCAAGCGGCCGTTGCCGGGTTGGACCTTGCGGAAATCTGCATCGTCTCTGAGGCCACGCTGAGCGACACCGCAGCACCGGACGGCGCTTTTCGTATCCCCGACATTGAAGGCGTTGCCGTTACCGTCTCGGCGGCGACCGGCGAGAAATGTCAGCGCTGCTGGAAGATCCTGCCGGAAGTCGCGGAATCGGCAGATTCGCCGAATCCGGGCCTCTGCCATCGCTGCACGGACGCGGTCACCCACGCATGACCCGGTTTGTCGGGCGACACCAGGCCGTCGGGCTTGGTGTCGCACTGCTCGCGCTTGTGATTGATCAGGCCTCGAAAATTGCTGTGCTAAAATATCTCAGCGGACAGGATCAGCTGCGGGTCGCGGTGGCGCCATTTTTCGATCTGACGCTGGTCGCCAATCACGGCGTCAGTTTCGGCCTGTTCAGTCATGGCCAGGCTTATGGTCCGCTGATTTTCTCGGTCATCGCGGTGATCGTCACCATCGGGCTGATTGTCGCGCTGTCGCGGGCTCATACCTTCCGAGCCTCAATCCCGCTCGGTTTGATCATCGGCGGGGCGATCGGCAACCTAGCCGATCGCATTCGGCTCGGCAGTGTTGTCGATTTCCTCGATTTCTTTATCGGGAACTGGCATTGGTACATCTTCAACGTGGCCGATGCGGCGATTTGCATCGGGGTCGGGCTTCTGTTGCTCGATAGCTTGCTGCCGAGGGCGGAATCGCCTAAAGCCTAGCCAAGCCACCTCCAACCTCTAGGATCGGCATGACTCGTTCGGTAATTTTGGGAATGGCCCTCGTGGTCGCGGCCGGATCGCTCGGCGGCTGTACGGATTTTCGGCGCGCACTGGGCCTTGAAAAGGCGCCACCCGATGAATTCAGCGTGATTCAAGGCGCGCCTCTGACTCTGCCTCCCGATTTCGGTCTTCGGCCGCCGCATAACACCGATAAGCCAGCGGCCCTGAGCCCGATGGACCAGGCGCGGGTTGCTGTGTTCCGTACCGGCACGCCGAATGGCGGCGCCGGGACTGCGCCAGGCGCAGAAGCGATGACGCCGGGCGAGCAAGCCTTGCTCGCGAAGGCCGGCGCCGGGAACGCCGATCCGCGGATCCGTCAGCAGGTCGATGCCGAAACAGCGCAGGTCGCCGATGCGAGCAACAGTTTTGTCGATACGCTGTTGTTCTGGAAGGCAGCACCAGTGCCGGGCGAGCCGGTCAATGCACCCGCCGAGGCAAAGCGCGTGCGCGAGGATCAGACCATGGGACAACCGGTGAACTCGAACGAGAGCAACACGCCGACCGTCGAGCGGACCAGCCGCACGGTGATCGATACCGGGTCGCTTTAGGCGATGAACCGCCTGATCGGATGGGTTGGCGCGCTAGCGCTGCTGACAGCCAGCACGGCGCCTGAGGCCGCCACCCTGTTCGGCGAGGAGACCTTCACCCTGCATAACGGTTTGCAGGTGATCGTGGTGCCGAACCACCGGGCGCCGACCGTCACGCAGTGGGTTTGGTACAAAGCCGGCGCGGCAGACGAGCAGCCCGGCAAATCCGGTGCCGCCCATTTCCTGGAACATCTGATGTTTCGCGGCACCAAGAACCTGAAGCCCAAGGAATTTTCTGAACTGATCGCGCACGAGGGCGGCCAGGAAAATGCCTATACATCCTGGGATTATACAGCGTTCTTCCAGACCGTCGCGGCCGATAGGCTCGGGCTGGTGATGAAGCTGGAAGCCGATAGGATGCAGAATCTGGTGCTGACCGACACGCAGCTCAAACCCGAACGCGATGTCGTGCTGGAAGAATGGGGCATGCGCATCGGCAATCAGCCGAGCGCCGTGTTGGACGAGCAGGTTGAGGCCGCGCTCTACCTCAACAGCCCCTACCGGATTCCGGTGCTGGGTTGGCGCAACGAAATCAAGACGCTGGATGTGCCGGCGGAACAGCATTTCTATGACACATGGTACGCGCCTAATAACGCGATCCTGATCGTGGCCGGCGATGTCACCGTCGCCGATGTTCGCACGCTCGCTGAGAAATATTACGGGTCGATCCCGTCCAAGCCGGTACCGGTCCGCAATAGATTGCAGGAACCGGAGCGTTCGGCTGATGCGACCGTACAGCTAAAAGATCCGCGCGTCCGGCAACCGGAATGGAGCCGGTTCTACCTGGCACCCAGCTACAGGACCGCTGGCGACGATGCCAGGCCTTACGCGCTACAAGTGCTGTCGAGCATTCTGGGTGGCGGCGCCACCTCCCGGCTGCATAAGGCGCTAGTGCTCGACCAGAGCCTCGCGACCGATGCCGAAGCGTGGTACGAGGGGTCACGCTATGATCTTGCCCGGTTCGGGCTCGGGGTCGATGCACGGCCCGGTGTCACGCTGGAACAGGTCGGCAAAGCGGCCGATCAGGTCCTGGCCACGCTGCAAAAGGACGGCGTCACCGAAGACGAGGTCGCCCGCGCGCGTAAACGCCTCATCACAGCCGAACAATATGCGCAAGACAGTCTGAGCCAGCCGGTTGAGACGATCGGCCGCGCTCTCACCACCGGCCGCACGCTAGAACGGCTTGATGCCTGGCCACAGCGCATTTCGAGCGTGACTGTAGCGGACGTGAACGCCGCGATTCACGATCTTCTGGATCATAAAACGACGGTCACCGGTCTGCTGCTGCCGACAGAAGGCGGTCAGGTCGCGGTCCAGCCAATGGCGCCGCCGCCCTCTGGAGACGTACGATGAGGCGGATTCTTGCGGCCGCTGCGCTGGCGCTTTGCGCCGAAAGTCCGGCCTGGGCAATCACGATCGAAGATGTGACCAGTCCTAGTGGGGTTCATGCCTGGCTGGTCGAAGATCATGCCACCAAGGTCATAGCACTCGACTTTGCCATACGCTGCGGTAGCGCCTGCGACCCCGCGGACAAGCAAGGCCTGTCGATGTTCACCCTGTCCTTGCTCGACGAAGGCGCCGGTCCGTATGATTCTGGCCAGTATCAGGGCAAGCTGTCGGATCTCTCGGCCAGCGTCAGTTTCGATGCCAGCGAGGATTATCTTACCGGCTCCGTCCGCACGCTGGTATCGACCCGGGACGAGGTGTTCGATCTCTTACGCCTCGGCCTTAATGAGCCGCGCTTCGATCAGCCGGCCGTCGACCGGATCCGCGCCGAACTCAATCAAGCAATCGATGGCGAGATGGAGGATGCCGATGCCGTATCCGACCATCTTTTCGCATCGACCGAGTTTCCGAACCACCCTTACGCCAACTGGCCGACCGGCAGCAAAGAAAGCGTAGCGCGGATCACGACCGATGATCTGCGCCACTTCGCCAAGACAAGGCTCGGCCGCGATGGTCTGATCGTGAGCGTCGTCGGCGATATCACGGCACCTGAGCTGAAAACCCTGCTCGACAAAGTCTTCGGCGGATTGCCCGCCAAGTCCGAATTACCGGTCGTGCCGGCCACGATTATCCCGGAGGCCAAGGCCGAGACGATCCTGGCTAAACGGCCAGACCCGCAAAGCCAGATCCGCTTTGGTCAGCCGGGCATCTCGGTGCATGACAAGGATTTTTATACGGCGATGGTGCTGAACCATGTGCTGGGCGGCGGCGGCTTCTCGGCCCGGCTGGAACAGGAAGTCCGCGAAAAACGCGGTCTTGCCTATGGTATTACGACTGCGCTCGTCAACCGCCCGCATGCCGATTACCTCTATGGTGAGGTCGGCACGCAGAATGCCCGTGTCGGCGAGACAATCGAGATCGTCAAGCAGGAATGGGCCAAGATGCGCGACCACGGCCCAACCGCCGAAGAGGTCGCCGACGCCAAGAAATTCCTGAACGGCTCCTACACGATTGGGCTCAACTCGTCGCCTGCCATCGCCGGACGGCTCTTGGGGCTCCAGGAAGAAGGGCTGGGCGTCGATTATTTCGAGCGGCGGCCGAAGCTCATCGACGCCGTTACCGTCGAGGACACGCAACGCATTGCGCAACAACTGCTCGATCCGTCGAAGCTCTTGTTCGCCATCGCCGGCGATCCGACCGGGATCAAGCCGGATAAGGTGATTGACGCGGCCGAATAAGCTGAACGAGGTCACCACAGGCCATAGTCTAGAATCGTTCCGTGATGCTGAACCTGACCTGTAACGGTTCAGCCGGATGGACCACATAACCGGTCACGCCGCCGAGGGGCTGCCCTGAAAGTCTGTATTGATACCAATACTCTGCATCGTAATAGCGCGCGTTGAACAGGTTTAGGATTGCGGCGCCGACCGAGAGCCTTGGCGTGATGGCATATTCCGCCTTGGTGTTGAAGACGAGCGACGGCGTCGATTGAGCCGTCGAATCGGCTATCAGGAAGCGCGGCCCGAGATAGCGCCAGCCGAGTGTCCATGTCGTGTCGGGTAAAGCAGCGAGATCGTGCAAGGTTACTTGACCGGCGGTCATGCTACGAACCGATTCCGGGATTTGATTGCCGAGCGGATCATTCTGGTCGAGATAATGCGCGCGCGACCAAGCGAGATCCGCCGTGACATCCATCCAGCCGGTCGGTTGCCAGCGATTATTCCACTCGACGCCCCAGCGCCGTCCCGGGCGTCCGCTGGCAGTGACGGCCCCGAAATCGCCGTCATAGACAAACTCGTTCTCGCTTTCGAGCGTCCAGAGCGACAGTGTCGTGTCAAGGTCGGGAATCCATGTTGTGTGAACGCCGATCTCGGCACCACGATTGCGCGTCAGCGCCTGCTCCGGCGTGGTCGGACATCCCCCGCCGATTGTATAGTTCGGAATGAAGACAGGGCATTTGGCGCTTGTCGGACTGACGACGCCGGGATTGGCGTAGGGACCGGGCTGCACCGTCGAGGTGACGCCCTCAAGATCTTCCGAGCTGATGCCGAGACCGGCCTGAATATAGAAGCTGGTCGCACTCCAGGGACCGAATTTCGCGCCGATCTTGGGGCTCGGGCGCCACGCGATGCCGTTGCCTGAATTCTGCACCGTATCGCTCTGATCGCTATAGACCAGTATATCCGCCCGCACGCCCTCGAACGTCGAGAACCAATCCGTCCAGGCGATATCGTTCTCGTACCAGGGCGAGATCATCGTCTCGTCAACCTGATCTTCCCGCACCGGCGCCCAAATCAAATGGTCCTCAACACGGTTCAAGAAGCTATGAATATCGTCATCGCGCAGCTCGAAACCCAACCGGTCCTCGGTGCCCTGCCCTAGATAGTCGCCGGCCAGGTTGCGCTCGACATGCCCGCCATAGGTCCAGCGCCTGTCGTTCTGTTGCTGCCCATCGCCCTCGGTCGGGAAGAACAGCGCGTCGGTGAAGTTGGCGTAGAGGTTCAGCGTATAGTGAATGGCGTAGAGCGTCGCTTGGGTCCGACCGGTGTCGTCGGTCTCGTGCCATTGCCCATAAATACTGTAGCGAGCGCTTGTCCCGCCGGTGCTTGGATCCTCGCTGCCATAGAGCGGCACCTGACCCGACTCAATGGCCTCCAGTGGAATCTGGTCGTTGCCAAGCCAATTGCCGCGATAGGCCTGCGCCGTAACGGTGAAGCCATTGTCCGTGTCACCTTGCGTATATTTCACGATGCCGTTGCGCTTGCGGTAATTATCGCCGCCGACCCAAGGCCCGTCATAATGCGTGTATTCGGCCCCGAGAAATAACGTCCCAAGGCCGACTTGTGCCGAATCTGCGCCGAGCAGCCTGATCCACCCGTCCGTCCCCACCTCCTCCTTCAGGAACGGCGTCGGAACCGCATTGACGAGATGGATGTCGGCCGCCCCGGCGCTCGCGAAATCACCGCGGTCGGCATAGTACGGACCTTTCTCGAAATCGATATGGTCGACAAATTCCGGAATCAGCCAGTTGAGATCGGTATAGCCGGGACCGTGGGCGTGCGACGGCTCGTTGACCGGCACGCCATCGACCCAGGTCGAGAACATATCGCCATGGTCCATCTCGAAGCCACGGAGATAATATTGGTTCGCCTTGCCGCCCGCCGCGTGTTGTACAACCACCAGCCCCGGTACGAGCTGCAGGATCTCGCCGGGCCGCAGGGTCGGCTGCTCCTGCACCTGATCGTGGGTGATCGTGCCGGCGCTTGCCGATGTTTCGGTGCCAAGTTCGCTGACGCGCCGGCCGCTGACGACGACCGTGTCGAGGCTCGTCGACGGTTGGGTCTGGGCTGATGCAAGCGACGGCAGTGCCGCCAACGCCGTGACGGCGAAAATCCGCGATTTGCGTCCAACAATATGCGTCATAATGGCGTCCCGTTGAGAGGGTGAGAGCCCCCGCTCTCCATCCTGCTACGGTCATACTATGACTTTGTATGCAGAGTTTAGAAATACGTCATACACCGGTATCGGTGGAGGAACCGGAAAATGCAGCGTGTCACCATCAGCATGTCGGACGAGTTCGCCCAGGAGCTGGAGGCGTTCATGGCGGCGAATGGCTATGATAATCGGTCAGAGGCGCTGCGCGACCTCGCTCGCCTTGGACTGGGTCAAGCCAAGACCGACGGCACGAATGACGGCGCGTGCGTCGCTACCTTGGCCTATATCTTCAATCATCGGCAGCGTGAGATCCCAAAGCGGCTCGCCGAGGCCTATCACGACCGACATAATCTGGCGGTTGCGACCATGCAGGTCCTGCTGGACCATGATCATTGTCTGGAGGTTGCCGTCCTTCGCGGCGACGGACCGGCGGTCAAGAGCTTCGCCCAGACGATCATCGCCGAACGGGGCGTTCAGCATGGGCGGGCCGCCTTCATTCCGGTCGAGATCGAGGTTGATGCGCATCGGCACGATGCGGATGCCTTACCGCACGCTCATATCCATGCCCATCCGAGAGGGTAGTTTCCATAGATGTCTATCTGCGGTCGGGAAAAAACACCGCGCAATTTGGGAAGCGCACCTATCGTCTTTTGGTTTGATAAGGTGCTAAGACAAATCTGCCGTTTGGCGGAACATTCCTCCACCTTCGCTTCTACGGTCTACTGACTCTTGGTAGACACATCTTCCAGCGATACTTGGCCATCCCTCATGGGATGGCCTTTTTTCTTGACGATTTTATTGGATCAGTGCAACCAGCGCCTTGCCTTGCTTGGACTTCAATTCTGCCGGGGTCAGTGTACCGTCATGGTCGGTATCGGCCGCTGCAAAGCGCGCTTTGACCAGGGCAAGATATTCGGTCTTGTCCAGCGTCGAGTCCTTGTCAGTATCGAACTTGGCAAGAGTACCCGACGACACGCGAGAGCCGGTTACTTCCTTCTTGTCGAGCGTGCCATCATGGTCGGCATCAAGCGCATCGAAATGGATCGCAGCCTGCTTGGTCACTTCGTCAAGGCTGAGCGTGCCGTCAGAATCAGTGTCCAAATTCTTGACGAGCGTTTGCGTATCCGTTTCCGCAGCGTGGCTGAAGGGAACGCCACCGATCGCGACCAGCGACGCGACGAGGGCCAAGTGCATGTGGAATTTCATAGTTAGAGGTCTCCCGCAAAACTGACATATATTCTCAACAGTCTATTGTAGAAGACCCCAAGGCAAAACCGCCGTTCTCGCAGAAATGGCATGACGCCATCGCCTTGAGCTCAGGAATAAATCCCACTGATTTCGGGAAATAGTCTCGAACTTTCATTCAACCTCGTCAAAAGCGGACGCGGACTCCGCCGAACGCGCTCAAGGGTGCTCCTGGGCTTTCAAAGCGATTATCGACCCCTGGCCCGTTGGTCACGGCATTGACCGGGATGCCCGGTGCCCCGATTCCGGTCGGGTCGCCCAGCACGCCGAACGTGGCATAGTGATTATCAAAGATGTTCACCAGATTGACGAAAATCTGCACGCTGTCGGTCACGTCGTAATGCGCATGCAGATTGACGATCGCGTAGCCGGGCAGCGGTGCCATCTGATTCGAGTCGTCGCCCCGCAAATATTGGGAACTCTCATAGACCAGATCGCCGCCAACGACCCATGACGGGGTGACGCTGAAATCCGCCCCGGCCTTGACCCGATGGGCCGGAATACCCGGCAGTACATCGCCCGGATGCACTTGGATATTCCCGTTCGCATCCGCGTAGCTGTTTTGCGCGGAATTCAGCAGCAGCGAAGATTCGAACGTCGCATCGACGTAGCTGTAGCTGAGAAAGGCCGACAGGCGCTCGTCCCGATATTTGAGGCCGAGTTCGGCACCCTGACGCCGCGTACCGCCAATATTCTGGAAATAGCCGGCGCTGAGCGACGTCGCAACGCCGTAGATATCGTCATCGACATCGGTGCGGAACAGCCCGGCATTCCAGGTGAAATGCCCCGGCGCCACATCAGGCGCCGCAAACGACCCACGCAGCCCGGTTTCATAAGTGTGCGACACGACCTGATGCAACGTCGGCGGATCGCTCGACAGGCTCGACGGCAAGAGACACGGCGCAGTCGGATTGGCGCATTCGATCTCGCCCGCGGTCGGCGCGCGGCTGGCCTCGGAATAGCCGACATAGAATGTCGCCGTGTCGGTCAGCTTGTCGGTGAACCCGATCGCCGGGTTGAACCGGCTATAGCGATTCTGCCCGCTGAGCGCGCTGCCCAACCGATCGACGAGATCGATTTGGGCGACGTTATAGCGACCGCTGCCGGTGACTGCTAATTCCGGCGTAATGTTGAACGTATCGGTCGCGTAGACGCCGTAATAGCGGTTGAAGGCACCGAGACTGACCGGCGTGGCACTCCATGGCGTGTTCTCAGGGACATTGACGAGCAATCCGCCATAATCGACCGCGAGATCGCTCTCGATTCGGCCAATCTCGGCGCTTGACTGGAAGTCGGTCGAGGCGCTGTCGATGCTGGCGCCAAAGGATAGCTGGTTCTCGTGATCAAACAGCGCGCCCGACTCGGTTGCCTGCAAGGAGCCACCAACCCCGACCGTGCGGATCGCCTCGAAATCATTCTCGCCGATATAATATCTGCCGCCATCCGAGATATCAGGCAGTAACGCACCCGCGGCGTTGCGGATCGCCGTCGCGCCATCGGACTGGCACAGATAACCGGCAAGCGCGCTCGTAGTACAGGCCGTATAATCGGTCGTGTTACCGTTCACCACGGTCTGGCGATATTCCCGGTAATAGACATTGCTCTGCACCGACAGCGTGTCATTGACGGCGTAACCGGCATTCAGAGTCACGAATTCCAGCTCGTTGATATTATTCTGCGGGCTGGTGAAGATCGAAGACCAGTTGGTTGCCAGTTGCTGAACCGGGGTCGGTGACTCGCCCGATAGCCGGTTATTCGCGCCGGTGAAGCTGAGATCGAGCGTGATGTCGTTATCGTGATAGCTGAAATCCGAATAGAATTGCTTGATCGAATCCGGCGAGAATTGGCGCCAGCCATCCTCCTCCAGCGCCCGTCCGGCGGCATAGATCCCGAACGGACCGGAATTGGCGCCATATTCGAGCGAGATGTCACGCTGGCCCCAGGATCCGCCGGACAATTCGGCACTCCCACCCGGCGCGGTGAAGCCGTTTTTCATGCTGACCACCACCGCACCGCCCAGCGCGTTCAGCCCATAAACCGGATTGGAACTGAGGATTGAGACTCGATCGATCGCGACATCCGGGAACAGGTCCCAATTGAGCGCGTCGCCAAACGCCTCATTGATCCGCACGCCATTCTGATAGACCGCCAAGCCTTCCGGCGTGCCCAGCACCGGCGAGGCCTCGAAACCACGGAACAGAATGTCCGGCTGGAACGGGTCGTCCAGATCATCATTGATGCTGACGCTGCCGAGATCGTCATTGATCGCCGAAATGACGCTGGCTGAGCCCTCGCGGGTCAGGTCCGTCGCTGTGATCGTCTGGATATTGCCGGGTAATTTGTCGGGATCGATGCTGGTGCCCGGCAGCGGTGTCGTGCCGACGACGGTGACCGTCGCGATCGACTTAGTTTGATCCGTCGATGCCGTCTGGGCGTCAGCCCTCGCCGAAGCGGCTGCCAAGACAACAAAGCCTGATAGACCAACCCGTCCCCACATCTGTCATTTCCTCAGATATTATGATTAGGTCGGAATAGGTAATGAGATATCAGAAAAGGAATAGAGGACATTTTCCCAAAATAATCGGGAATTCTTCCTAATGCTTACCATTCCGAAATCCATTATTCAGGAGAAGTAGAGGGGTATGCTATGAGTATTGGAACAACACGCGTGTTGCTCGTCGATGATCACGGGATTGTGCGGGCCGGGATGCGCCGACTGATCGAAGCCCAGCCGCGCATGGAGGTCATTGAGGCGTCAAGCGGCGAGGAGGCGCTGAACCTCGCCAAGACCAGTCGGCCGGATGTGGTGCTGCTCGATCTCAACATGCCGGGACTCAGCGGGTTCGAGGTGTTGCGCCGCCTGCTCCAGCATAACCGGGATCTGCGCATCGTCGTCTGTACGATGCATGCCGATACGCTGCACGCGGCGCGCTCCCTGCGGCTGGGCGCGCGCGGCTATGTCAGCAAGAGTTCGGCCGTCGATGAGTTACTGACCGCGATCCGGCGCGTCTGCGATGGCGGCAAATATGTTGAGCGGGAGATCGCCCAGGAATTATCGCTGTGGAATCCGGACACCGAAGATCCGCTGCAACGCCTGTCGACGCGGCATCTTGAGATCCTGCGCCTGCTCGGTGAAGGCAAGAGCATGACCGAGATAGCGGCGTTGCTGGGCATCGCCTACAAGACCGTGGCGAATAGCTGCACGCAGATCAAAAGCAAGCTTGGGCTTGAGCGCACCGCCGATCTCATCCGCCTGTCGATCGATCGGGGCGTATCGTGAACAGCGTCTATTCAGCCGCGACCACAGGCTCGCCGGGATCGAGACCAATATCGGCCGCCAATGCCTCGCGACGGTCTTCTCGGAGATCCATCGACTGACAGACGATCCAATAAACAAGCCCCGCAACCGGCAGCCCGACGACCATCGCGATATCGGCGCCTCCCAGCATCCGGGCGACCGGGCCGGTATAGATCCCCGTGCTGAAAAACGGGCCCATCGCCACAAACCCGATGCCATAGGCGGTCAGGCCGCGCCAGTTCCAGCTACCATACATGCCAGCGGGGTTGAAGATCTCGCGCACCGAATAATGGCCACGCCGGACCAGATAGAAATCGACGAGATTAATCGCGGTCCAGGGCGTGAAGAGATAAAGCAGCACGGCCAACAGATCGCCGAAGCGCTGTACGAAATCGCCCGAGAAAACCCACGCGATCAGCAGCACGAGCGCGCCGATGAACAGCAGGCTCGCCACTCGCTTCGACGGGGTGCAGCGGATCGGCTTCACCGAATCGATCACACTCAGCAGCGTCAGCGACGCGCCATAGAAATTGAGACTGGCGATGGTCACGAGCCCGGTCATGGAGGCGAGCAGCAGAAACAACCCGAAATGCGGGTAGATCAAATCTCCTGCCGCCTCGACCGCCAACGCTACATCGAGCTGCGGGCTGATCGCGGCCACGACGGATCCCACCAGCATCATCCAGGCGCCGCCGACCAGCGCGCCGAAATAGGTCCAGAGGAACGAGGACGCGACCCCGACATTGCGCGGCAGGTAGCGAGAATAGTCCGAGACATAGATCGACCAGCTGAGCTGATAGGACGCGGCCGCAAAAAACTGGGTCAGGAACGGCACCGCCAGAAACGGGCCGGCCACGAGCAGCCCTGACGGCAGGCGCAACGCCAGCGAGAAGACGAGCAGTGTCCCAATCATGAGATAGGCGATCCAGCGCTGCGCCACGTGAATCCAGTCATGCCCGACAATCGCCAGCGCCAGCGCCGCCACGCCGAACAAAACGAACGCGACATGCGGCTCAATCCCGGCCACCGCCTGCAAGGACTGGCCAGCCAGCAGCAGATTGAACGCGTTGAAGCCGATATAGGTGACGAGTGCCACCAGCCAGACCAGCAGCGCGCCCTTATGGCCGAATTGCGGCCGCGACTGGATCATCTGCGGCAGGCCCAATTGCGGGCCTTGCGTCGAATGGAACGCCATGAAGAATGTGCCAAGCGCCGAGCCTGACACCACGGCAAGCGCGGTCCAGACCAAGCTTAGGCCCGCAGCGATACCGATCGTCCCGGTCGCGACCGTCGCCAGATGCGCCGATCCGGTGAACCAGACCGGCCAGAGATGCCAGGCCTTGCCGTGCCGTTCGGCCAGCGGCACGTAATCGATCGACCGTGTTTCAATCAGCATGCAGGCGGGCTTTCTAGCGCAAGGGCAACGCCGGACGGATCGGCGCGGTCGGCACTCGGCGGGCACCCGAACTGCTCGTGATAGCGCCGCGACAGGGTCGAGGCCGATGAGAATCCGGTCGCCATGGCAATTTCCGTCACGCTGAGATCGGTCTGACGCAGCAAATGCCGTGCCCGGTCCAGCCGCAGCCCCCGATAGAACCCGGCGGGCGCCGCATCGAGCTGGGTCCGGAACAGCCGCTCCAACTGACGCAGCGAAATGCCGGCGCTCTCCGCCAGATGCTCCAGCGCCAGCGGCGCCTCAAGATGATCCTCCATCAGCGCCACGATCTTCAGCAGCTTGCCATTACTGACTCCCAGCCGCCGTGACAGCGCCATACGCTGATGATCATGGCGCGAGCGGATCCGGTCGTGGATGAACTGCTCCGACACCGCGACCGCCAGCGCCCCGCCATGTTTGCGGCCGATCATGTCGAGCATCATATCGAGCGCGGCCGTGCCCCCGGCGCAGGTGAAGATCTGCCCCTGCACCTCGAACAACTCGTCCGACACGGCGATATCCGGGAAATCCTCGCGGAACCCCGGCACTGCCTCCCAATGCATGGTCACCTTCAATTTGTCGGCCAGCCCCGCCTTGGCGAGGAGATGCGCCCCGGTATCAAGCGCGCCCAGCATGGTCCCAGCCCGCGCCAGCCGGCGCAGGCTGGCCAGCATAGGACGCGTCTCCGCCGCAGCCGGATCGAATCCGGCACAGACGATCACGGTCGGCAACCCGGCCGCCGCATCGATCGCGCCATCGACGATCAGCCGCATCCCGCTCGACGCCTCGACCGGCTCGCCATCCTCGGAAAAGACCTGCCAACTAAAGATCGCCCGCCCTGCCAATCGATTGGCCACCCGCAACGGCTCAATCGCCGAGAAAAACGCCATGGCCGAGAATTTCGGGATCAGCAGGAACCCGATCGGCTCAGGACCGGGCCGGTCATAGGGACGGTACATGGGCCTCCGTGCAGGGCGGAGCGGTGAGGAGCGAGCCCTTGGATTAGGGCATGATCGTATCTATTCTAATCAAGAGCCTAAACGATAAATCGGAGCGTTTCCATGCGTCGCCTCCCCCAACGCTCGTCTCGCAGTCGTAAGATGGCACGGCGGCTCGTTCGCGAGGTCGGTGTGTTTGTGATGGATATGCTGGCGCTGATCCTGCCGCCAAAGATAGACGACCCGCCATCGCCCCAGCCGACGCGGCCGATCACGCGCGGCGGCGTGCTGCGAGAGCCGGCGCTGCTGTACGCGGTCGATGGCGAGCCGATCGCAATGCGGCGAATCGCGTGATTCGGGCAAATACTTAAAGTTTTCAATGCAGGTGACTGTTCTGCAAAATACAAAGGGCCCACGATATATTGTGGCCAAGATAGCCAATTGTGCTATCATTAGTGACAGCAGAGGGTCGATCACGACTCCTCCTCCGCTTCACGTCACATTCAGAGCCAGCGTGAAGTGCATTTTCGTGATTGATCGTGGCGTCGGCTCCGCCTTGGAGATGAGCTATGCGCATTACAACAATTGCCAACCCCAGGTTAGTTACCGAAAAACCGCACTCCAACGCCTTTGGTGCGATAGGAGATTTTTCGGTCGAGGTCGGGAGTGAACTAAACCTGACGAACGAACTTGTGTTCCCTCGCGAAACTGCTTTGGAACTCGCAACAACCATATACAGGACCCTTGGAATAGAAAAATCCTCACCTGCAAACAAATAGCTGCAATTCGGCGGCGGTGCCCAGACGCACCAAAGCGCCCGATACAAAGGCGAGCCCCGCGACTAAAGTGTCGCCTAAGTCGGAGGTCCTATGAACGGCGTTGCGCGCCGCGTGGCTCTGCAACAAAGCACCGTCTGTGGCCACGATTCGCCCTTCACACTGGCGGCCTTAAAGAGGTTTTAATGTTATGTAACCTTGAATAAATGGGGAAGTTATGCATTTGCGTGTTAATTGGGGCGATCCATTAGCTTTGAGTAACGCATCCGACCCAAACCCATTCTATTACTTAGATCCAGTAATTGTAGCTGACAAGCCAGGTATTTATATCTTTGGGCGCGTATTCGGTAGGAATTTTGAAGCGCTGTACGTAGGAAAGGCGAAATCACTCCGCAAGCGCGTCAAAACTCAATTGAATAATTTGAGATTGATGAACCACTTAAAGAGCGCGAAAGCTGGAAGACGCATTTTAATAATTGGGGCGTTCATTTCTAAGCCGGGGCAGAGAACAGACCGCTGTCTCAGGATTATAGAGCGCTCTTTGATCAGACATTATTTACTCGAAGGAGATGACTTAGTAAACATTCAAGGGACGAGCCTCAAGCAGCACCAGATTACCTGTACGGGCGGCGGATCCCGGATTCCGGAAGTGATGTTTGTTGAGCACTAACGACATAACCACATCCAGGTTTCGAGTTGGAACGGCATAGGGCGCGCCGCGACGTTTTGATCGCAAGATCTAGCGGGATAGCAACACCGCCCTATATGGATATCAATAGGAGCCATCTCTATGGCTCATTTTATTAGTGACGCCCAAGTCGTTGCGTCGGAGGAAGAAGTCGGAAAGCCCGGTATGGCAAAATCTAAGACCGACCCCGTAGGAGTGCCGCGACGACTCAGCTCGCGCAGGCGCGGCACACAGTCCCCGTCAACGAGCGTCTCGTCCGATCATGGTGGTGGCCGATGCCATGGGGCCCAGCGATCCCGAATTCGATATGAAGGCCTACACTGACGAGATATGGGGCGATACCTGATGTTCCTCGATTGGCCCGGCTAAGAGGAAATCGAGAAGCGGATTTCACCGTCCGGCGATGTGTTTTTCGTTTCGCCGCATTGACGTTCGAATCTTCGGTGCCCCTAATGCGGCAGAAGGAATGCTGCGTAAGTAAGATCGGGTGCATGCTCGACAGCCCACGCCGTTAAGAAGGAGAACTCCATGCCCACCCCCCAAGCCCTGATGGAAAAAATTCAGGCCCTGCCGCCCGAGCGATTGGCGGAAGTCGAAGATTTTGTCGATTTCATTGGCAGTAAAGCGCGGCGTCTGGCGGCCTTCGATCGGCTCCTGGCGATCGCCCCGGCGCTGGAAGCGGCTGGTGTTCCACTTATGACCGAAGATGAGATCCAAGCCGAGATTGATGCCGTGCGTGCCGGACGACGCCAGCGACAGGGCAGCGGTGCGGATCGTTCTTGATACCAACGTCGTACTGTCGGCGCTCCTCTGGCGCGGTACGCCCTACCATCTGTTTCAATCAATTCGGCAGCAAGAACAGGTGCGAGTCTTCACCAGCGCCGTACTGCTCGAAGAACTGGCCGAAGTTCTGATTCGCCCCTCACCGACCAAGCGCCTCAACATAATCGGCCGTACCGCCAGCGACGTGCTGGCGGATTATTTCAATCTCGCCGAGGTGGTGACCCCACTCGCAACGCCCTCCGTGATCGCCGCCGATGCCGACGATGACCATGTCATTGCCGCCGCTATAGAGAGCAACGCCGATCTCATTGTTTCCGGTGATCGCCACCTCCTGGCACTCGGCGTTTATCAGGCCATCCGCATTCTCACCCCAACGGACACGCTCGCCAGACTCGGCGCGTAGATCAGAAAGCCTCCGCCTGATACCGCGGATCATGCGCCTGCCGGCTGAAGATCCGTCGGACCAGCAGCTCGAAATGACCGAGCGGTTTGGTCGGATAGGCCGGGTCGAATGAGGCCTGATCCCAGTTTTCGCAGAAGCTGGCGCAGCTATCGAACCAGGGATGGTCACGATATTTGTCCCGTGCATTCCGGTCGCCGCCGAAATGGTGGACATAGTAGTAATTCTGGAACAGCCCATGCTGTTCGACGATCCACGTCACTTCCGGCCGGACATAGGGCCGGATGATCGCGGCGGCGAATTCGGCGTGGTTGTAGGGCGCCAGAATATCGCCGACATCGTGGATCAGCGCCGCCATGATCATCTCGTCATCGGCCCCGTCCGCCTCCGCGCGAGTGGCGACCTGGAGCACATGGCCGAGGCGGCTGATCGGGTAGCCGTCGAGCGAATGATCGAGCTGCCGCAAGGCCGCCAGAATCTGGTCGGGGAGCGCCGCGGCGCAGGCCAGTTCCGATCGCTCCAGCAATTCGTAATCCTCGCGCGTGCCGTGCTTCATCTGGGTGAAGCTGACGATCCGGTCGGTCATGGCGCAATTCCTTTCAGGCGGCGGCTCAGCACGCGATATAGGCTCTGCGGGCCATCGCTGTCGATATAGCAGCCCTGGAGATGGCGCAGCCCCTCGGCCGGATCGAAACTCGTGCGGCCATGCAGCAGCCGGCGATTATCGAACATCACCAGATCGCCATCATCCAGCCGGAACCGGATCTCGAATTCGGCGGATTTCAGCAGCGCGTCGAACAGCCGGCGGGCGCGGTAAAATTGGTCAAGCGCCGGCGTTGGCAGCAGGGGCACGAAATCGAGCCGCGCGCTGACATGCACAGCGCGCACCGCGCCAGTCACCGTGCAATCGATCATCGGCGCCCAGGCGATCAGCTCGGCATCACGGTCGATATAGCGGAACCGGACAGGCGTGCTTGCGAGGATCTGGAAGGCATCCGGGTCGCGCACCCGCAGCGCCTCGGCGACTGCAACGCCATCGACCAAGGTCGAGAGCCCGCCCGCCGTCCGGTTGGTCAGGCAATGCAGCAACTGGATGCCCGGCACCGGATCGCGATAGGGATTATCGGTATGGGGCTCCAGCGCGAGGGATGTATAGGCCAGATCATTGGCATCCGGCACCGAGCGCACATCGAACAGCACGCCGAAATTGGTCTCGCGCGGAAAGCCGAATTGCCGGGCGACCGTCAGCACATGGCCTGGCTCGCTGGGCACGCCATGCAGCAGCACGAAGCCGTAGCGGAGGAAATCCTCAGTGATACCGAGGATCGCGGCATCGTCTAGCCCCACCCGCCAGCGCGCCTCCGGCAGCGTTGCGAGCGAGCCGTTCCACAGGACCGGCGATGGCGCACCGTCATCACAAGGCGCCATCCCTGCCTCCGCCTCGATTGCGGCGATGTCGAAATCGGCGCTGTGGCCGTCGCTGAACCGGACCCTGAGCCATCCGGGGCTGATCGCCTCGACCGAGCGCAGCGTTAGCGCCGGATCGAGATCTGACGGGTTATAGAGCCGCTGCTCGGTCCTGGCATCCAGCATATCGGCGGCAGTTGATCGCTCACGCAGCCACAGCGGGTGCACCGGCCGGATTGAGCCATCCGCCAATTGCACCGAAACTTCAGCAACCCCGCCCCGATCGATATAGGAAACGCTCATCACTCGTCTCGCATCACTGATCGCACAAGAGCTTATTGTGCCGCGTAACCTACCGAGCGGATAGCCACGGATCGGTTCGATTGGTTATAACCATGGATTATGGCTGACCGCCGCGATCTCCCGCCGTTGACCCACCTGATCCCGTTCGAGGCGGCGGGTCGGCTCGGCAGCATGTCGGCCGCCGCACGCGCCCTCGGCATCAGCCAGCCGGCGGTGAGCCGCCATCTGGCACTGCTGGAGGCCGATCTCGGTGTTGCCCTGTTCGTGCGCACACGGCGCGGCCTGACCCTGACCGAGACCGGGCGGGATTACTGGAATGGGGTATCACGCGGGATCGACGAGATCGCGCGCGCGACCGCCATGCTCTGCGACCGCACATCGGACCGCGCGATCCGCATCGCAGCGCATTTCGGCTTTGCCCAGCATTGGCTGATGCCGCGTCTGCCCGCCTTGCGCGCGGCGATCCCGGATCTGTCGCTGCGCCTGATCACCGGCGACCGCGACGCCGATATCGACCTCGCCGAGTGTGACCTCGCGATCCGCTTCGGCGATGGGTCGTGGGCGTCGTGTCATGCGGTGAAATTATGGGATGAGAGGGTGTTCGCCCTCTGCGCCCCGGACTGCCTCGCCCGCCACCCGCATCTCGGCGATCCCGACCTGACCGCGCAGGCTCTGGCGAACGCCGATCTCCTGCATATGGACGAGCTCAGCGAACGGTGGCTCACCTGGTCGAGCTGGTTCGCCTTGCAGGGCGTCGTGCTCAACCGATCCCGTGCGACGTTTCTCTATCCGACCTACCCGCTCCTCCTCCAGGCGGCGCTGGGTGGCCAGGGCGTCGTCCTCGGCTGGAGCGGGCTTGTCGACGAGCTTGTGCAGGAGGGAAGGCTGATCAGCCTGACGCTCACCGTGCGGCGCGCGAGCCATGGGTATTTTCTCTGCCGACCGGTGGAACGACGCGGGCATGGGCGGTTGATCGATCAGGTGGCGGATTGGCTGCTACATGAAGCAGCAATGTCGTAAAACGACACGAGTTCGTCGTAGAAAGACACGCACCACCACCCTCCCCCGCTATAATCCCACCCATAGTCGTTTCGGGGGAGGCCGTTTCATGAATCACGATGTCTTTATCACCTGCGCCGTGACCGGTGCGGGCGACACGGTTGATAAGCATCCGGCGATTCCGGTGACGCCGCGTCAGATCGCCGATGCGGCGATCGAGGCTGCCAAGGCGGGTGCCGCGATTGCGCATATCCATGTGCGTAATCCCGATACCGGAAAGGCAGCGCGCGATCCGAAACTGTACGCCGAAGTGGTCGAACTGGTGCGCGCGTCCGGCGTCGATGTCGTGCTGAATCTCACCGCCGGTATGGGCGGCGATGTCGTGTTCGGCCCCGGCGAGACGCCGCTGCCGCTCGATCCGGCCGGCACCGACATGGTGGGACCGCTGGAGCGGCTGGCGCATGTCGAGCAGTTACTGCCGGAGATCTGCACGCTCGATTGCGGCACGATGAATTTCTCGGCCGGTGATTACGTCATGACCAATACGCCGTCGAGCCTCCGCACCATGGCCGCCAAGGTCAAGGCGCTGGGCGTTCGGCCGGAGCTGGAAGTGTTCGATACCGGCCATCTCGTATTCGTGAAGCATCTGATCAAGGAAGGGCTGCTCGAGGATCCGGTGATGATCCAGCTCTGCATGGGCATTCCCTATGGCGCGCCGGATGATCCGCTGACCCTGATGGCGATGGTCCATCAATTGCCGCCGGGCGCGGTGTTCAGCGGCTTCTCGATCGGCCGCAACCAATTGCCCTATGTCGCGATGATGGCGATTGCCGGCGGCAATGTCCGGGTCGGGCTGGAAGATAATCTCTATCTGGGCCGTGGCGAATTTGCGACCAACGGTCAGCTGGTCGAGCGGGCCAAGACGATCCTGACCGGCATGGGTGCCCGAATTCTGGGGCCGGCCCAGGTCCGCGAGAAGCTGAAACTCCAGAAGCGCTGGTAGGCATTATGGCTGAGATCAAACGAGCGGGACTGGTCGGCGGCGGCGTGATCGGCGCGGGCTGGGCGGCGCGGCTGTTGCTGAACGGCATCGATGTCGCGATCTATGATCCCGACCCCGAGGTCGAGCGCAAGGTCGAGACGGTGCTGGCCAATGCCCGGCGCGTGTGGCCGCGTCTGGTCAAGGGTGCGCCCTTGCCGCCGGAGGGCAAGATCCGCTACGCAACCTCGGCGATCGATGCCGTCACCGACGCCGATTTCGTACAGGAAAGCCTGCCCGAGCGCGAAGATCTGAAGCGACGGGTCCTGGCCGAGATCGATCACGTGCTGCCGCCGCATGTGATCATCGGCTCCTCGACGTCCGGGCTGCTCCCGACGCAGCTGCAATCCGAGATGGCACATCCCGAGCGTCTGGTCGTCGGTCATCCGTTCAACCCGGTCTATCTCCTGCCGCTGGTCGAGATTTGCGGCGGCGAACAGACCTCGGCCGAGACCAAGAGCCGTGCGGGCGCATTTTATGCCTCGATCGGCATGCATCCGCTTCAGGTGCGCAAGGAGATTGACGGCTTTATCGCCGACCGACTGCTCGAAGCAGTGTGGCGCGAGGCGCTGTGGCTGGTCAATGACGGGATCGCCACGACCGCCGAGATCGATGATGCGATCCGCTATGGCGCCGGGCTGCGCTGGTCGTTCATGGGCACGTTCCTGATCTATCGGCTGGCAGGCGGCGAGCCGGGCATGCGGCACTTCCTCAGCCAGTTCGGCCCGGCGCTGAAACTGCCCTGGACCAAGCTGGTCGCACCGGAACTGACCGATGAGCTGACCGACATTATTGCGGCGCAATCCGACGATCAGGCCGGCACCGCGACGATCCGCGAGTTGGAACGGCTGCGCGATGATTGCCTGGTCTCGGTGATCTCCGCCCTCGGCAAGCATGATTTCGCGGCCGGCGCCACGGTGAAGGCCTATGCCAAGAGCCTCACCGACGCCGCACCGAAGGAAACAGCGCCGGTCGACGAATCGGCCGTGCTGACGCTGCATCGCGCGACCGTGCTGCCGGACTGGATCGATTATAACGGCCATATGACCGAGCATCGCTATTTGCAGCTGTTCGGCGACACCACGACCGCGCTGATGAATTATGTCGGCGCGGACCCGGATTATGTCGCGAGTGGACTCAGCTATTACACGGTCGAGACCCACATCATGCATATCAAAGAGGTCAAGCTCGACGAGAAGCTACATGTGACGACACAGCTGCTGGGCGCCGACGCCAAACGGCTGCATGTGTTCCACGCGATCTACCGGACCCGCGACGATGCGCTGCTCGCGACCGGGGAACAGATGCTGCTGCATGTTGACTCGAAAGCCAGCAAGGCGGTCCCGGCCCGCGCCGATGTGCAAGCCCGGGTGGACCGGCTCGCCGCCGCGCAGGCGGGCTTGCCGAAACCGGACGGCGCCGGACGCCATATCGCCATTCCGGGACGGTAAAAAGAAAGTCCCCTCTCTGCCCTTCAGGGCGGAGAGGGTTAGGGTGAGGGGGGTTGTGCCGAGGCGAGATCCCCGGCGATGCGCGAGCTTAGCGACCCCACCTCACCCCAACCCTCTCCGCCCCACGGGGGCAGAGAGGGAGCTTTTAAAGGAAAGCAGCAGGGGAACAGCATGGATTTCGGGCTTAGTCACGAACAATCGCTGATCGTCGAAACCGTCCGCGGCTTCGTCGAGACCGAGCTCTATCCGCTCGAACCCGAAGTCGAGCGCACCGGCGGGGTGCCGCTCGAGCTTGGCCGTGAGATCCAGCGCAAGGTGATGGAGCTGGGATTCTACGCCCCCAATATCCCGGAGGAGTTCGGCGGCGGCGGTCTCGATCACCTGACCTTCACGCTGCTGGAGCGCGAGTTGGGCCGGGCGTCGATGGCGTTGTCGGTCTGGTGGGGACGGCCGTCCAATATCCTCTGCGCCTGCGATGCTGAGCAGCGCGAGCGCTATCTGCTGCCGTGCGTGCGCGGCGAGAAGATCGATGCGCTGGCCATGACCGAGCCGGATGCCGGGTCCGACGTGCGCGGCATGCGCTGTTCGGCGCGGCGCGATGGCGCGGACTGGATCATCGACGGCACCAAGCATTTCATCAGCCACGCCGAAATCGCCGATTTCGTCATTGTGTTTGTCGCGACCGGCGAGGATGAGAGCCCGCGCGGCAGCCGCAAGCGGATCAGCGCGTTCCTGGTCGATCGCGACACGCCGGGCTTCGAGATCCGCCACGGCTATAACTCGGTCTCGCATCGCGGCTATCATAATTGCACGCTGAATTTCGACCAGTGCCGTGTACCGCAGGCGCAGATGCTGGGCGCGGAAGGTCAGGCCTTCGAGATCGCGAATACCTGGTTGCGCGCAACGCGCCTCACCGTCGCCGCGATGTGCGTCGGCCGCGCCCGCCGCGCCTTTGATCTGGCACTGAATTACGCGGCACAGCGCAAGCAGTTCGGTCAGGTGATCGGGAAATTCCAGGGCGTGTCCTTCAAGCTGGCCGACATGATCACGGCGATCGACGCGGCGGATCATCTGACGCTGGCGGCGGCATGGCGGCTGGATCAGGGGCTTGATGCCAATCGCGAGATCGCACAGGCCAAGCTGTACTCCTCCGAGATGCTGGCCAAGGTGACCGACGAGGCCATTCAGATCCATGGCGGCATGGGGCTGATGGATGATTTGCCGCTGGAACGGCTGTGGCGCGATGCGCGGGTCGAGCGGATCTGGGACGGCACCAGTGAGATCCAGCGCCATATCATCTCGCGCGACCTGCTTCGGCCGCTGGGCGCCTGATGACGGCTACCCAAAACTGGCTGGAACGGCTGCTGCGCCCGCGCTCGCTCGCGCTATTCGGCGGCAAGCAGGCGCAGGAAGTCGTCCGGCAATGCCGCAAGATCGGCTTTGCCGGCCCGATATGGCTGGTTCATCCGAAGCTGGAGGCGATCGAGGGCGCCGAGATTTTCCGGTCGGTCGCAGAGCTGCCTGCTCCACCCGACGCGGCTTTCGTTGCGGTCAACCGGCATCTCACGACCGGGATCATTCGCGATCTCGCCCAGCGCGGTGCCGGCGGCGCTGTGTGTTTTGCGTCCGGCTATGCCGAATCGGGCGAAGAAGGCGCGGCCTTGCAGGTGGCCCTGATCGAGGCGGCAGGAGCCATGCCGATCATCGGGCCGAACTGCTACGGCATGATTTCGTATCTCGATGGCGTCACGCTTTGGCCGGACCAGCATGGCGGGGCGCGGGTCGAGCGCGGCGTCGCGATCATCACTCAGTCCGGCAATATCGGCCTTAACCTCACCATGCAGCAGCGCGGTCTGCCGATCGCGTTTCTGGCGACGCTGGGCAACCAAGTGGTGGTCGGCCTGTCCGATATGATCGAGGCGTTTCTCGATGATTCGCGCGTGACCGCAATCGGCCTTCATATCGAGGCGATCGACGACCCGGTCGCCTTCGCCCGCGCCGCGGCGCGGGCCCGCGACAAGAACATCCCGATCGTCGCCTTGAAGACCGGCCGGTCGGAGGCGGGCGCGAAGCTCACCGTCAGCCATACCGCCTCTCTGGCAGGCGCCGACGCGGTTGTCGATGCGTTCCTGCGCCGGGTCGGCGTGGTCCGGGTCAACACCATCCCGGTGCTGCTGGAGACGCTGAAGATCCTGCATGTGCTGGGGCCATTGCCAGGGCGCTCGATCGCGACCATGAGCTGCTCCGGCGGCGAAGCGGCACTGCTCGCCGATGCGGTTGAGGCGCATGATCTTTATTTCGGTGCGCTGGACGAAGCCTCGACCAAAGCGGTCGCCGCAACGCTGCCGGACCTCGTCACGATCTCCAACCCGCTCGATTATCATACCTTTAGCTGGGCCAACGAAGCGGCCTTGACCGGCACGTTCCAGGCGATGCTGTCGGTCGGGTTCGACGTGACGCTGCTGGTGCTGGATTTCCCGCGCGGCGACCGGTGCGATGATCGTGACTGGGATATCTCGCTGAGTGCGTTGAAGACGGCACAGCTTCGCACTGGGGCGCGGGCCGGCGTGGTCGCGACATTGCCGGAATCGATGCCGGAAGATCGCGCTGACGCATTGGTGGCAGCCGGTCTGGTGCCGCTGCTGGGCGTCGATGAGGCGCTGGCCGCGCTTGCCGCTGCCGCCGATGCCGGGGCGATCTTAAAGAGCCCGATCCCGGCGCCGATTACCCAATCCATTCTCGCTGACGGCCCGATCCGCACCTTGTCGGAATGGAACGGCAAGCAAGTGCTGTCGCGCTATGGCGTCCCGATCCCGACCGGCCGTCTTGTGTCCGAAGGCGACGATGTGATCGCGGCAGCCGAGGCGATCTCCTATCCGGTCGCACTCAAGATCGTCGGCGAGACCATCGCGCATAAGACCGAGATCGGCGGCGTCAAGCTGGGCTTGCGCGATGCGCACGCGGTTGGTGCGGCGGCCCAATCACTCCGCACGCTGGGCAGTGACCTGCTGGTCGAGCAGATGGTGACCGACGCGGTTGGTGAGCTCATCGTCGGCGTCAATCGCGATCCGTCCTTCGGGCTCTATCTGGTAATCGGCACCGGCGGGACTGCGGTCGAACTCATGAAAGATACCCGCCTCCTGCTGATTCCGGCGACGCGCACCGAGATTATCGAAGCGGTCAACGGGCTGAAGCTCAGCCGGTTGCTGACCGGCTATCGCGGCAAGCCGCACGGCGATATTGAGGCCGTCGCGGACGCGGTGCTGGCGATCCAGGGTTTCGCCATCGCTAAGGCCGGAACTCTGGTTGAACTCGACGTTAACCCGCTGATGGTCCGGCCAGCCGGGTTGGGCGTGGTCGCAGCGGATGTGCTGATCCGCCTTGCTGGGAGACATATCGATGACTGACGGACCGCTCCACATCACGCGCGACGGCGCCATCCTGGAGGTCGTGCTCGATCGGCCCAAGGCCAACGCGATCAGCGCCGCGACCAGCCGGATCATGGGCGAGGCATTCGCGGCATTCCGTGACGATCCGAGCCTGCGGGTCGCGATCGTCACCGGCGCCGGCGAGCGATTCTTTTCCGCCGGCTGGGACCTGAAGCTCGCGGCCGAAGGCGAGCCGCCGGATGCGGATTATGGTGTCGGCGGGTTTGCCGGGTTGCAGCAATTGCCCAATCTTAACAAGCCGGTCATTGCCGCGATCAATGGGCTGGCGGTCGGCGGCGGGTTCGAGCTCGCGCTGTCCTGCGACATGATCATCGCAGCCGACCATGCGCGCTTCTCGCTGCCCGAGATCAAGGCCGGCACGCTGGCCGATGCCGCGACGGTCAAGCTGCCGCGCCGCATTCCCTACCATGTCGCGATGGATCTGTTGCTGACCGGCCGCTGGATGGAGGCGGAGGAGGCGCTGCGGTGGGGGCTTGTAAACGAGATCGTGACCGCGGACCGCCTGCTGCCCCGCGCGCGCGAACTCGCCGCCTTGCTGGCGAGCGGACCACCTTTGGTGTTCGCCGCGATCAAGGAAGTGCTGCGCGAAACCCAGACTCTGTCAGCCGAGCAAGCGCTGACCCGGATCATGGCCCGCGATTTCCCGACCGTGGCACGACTCTATGAGAGCGAAGACCAACTAGAAGGCGCCCGCGCCTTTGCGGAAAAGCGGGCACCGGTTTGGCAGGGCCGGTGAGAGCGGAGATCGGCTCATTGGTGGCATTCCTCCCCTGCGAAGCGGGGGAGGGGGACCATGCGCAGCATGGTGGAGGGGGCAAGCAGCAGCATTGAACGTGCCTTGGGCTATGCCGAGCCAGACCTTGCCCTGAAAAGCGGCTATGTCAGGACCGTGGCGCGCCCCCTCCACCACGCTTCGCGCGGTCCCCCTCCCCCGCTGCGCAGGGGAGGATATTGCGACGCATCCTAAACTCATGCCGCTTCAGCAAACAGCACAAGGTAAGTCCCGCGCATGCGTGTCAAATAAACATCACCCGTGCGTCAAATCACATTCCGCTAATCTCTGTCGAATCCGGGCGTCGTTCGTGACGCATCCGTACAATCGCGGCTGACTCCACGCTGTTACCGTTCTTCGTGAAAACAGGGCGACGTCGCTGTGGCGCGATCGTTGGATGGGGGCTGACATGATGCGGACAAGGGACAATTCCTCTTTTTTGCGACTATTCCATCGGGTCTGTCATAGCCAGACCAGCCATCTTGCCCTGGCCGTATCGGTCGCTGCCGGCCTGATGGCCGTAGCACCGCTGAAGGCCGCGCATGCTGCCGATGCCGCTAGTTCGGGCGAAATTCAAGAAGTCGTCGTCACCGCGCAGAAGCGCGAAGAAAAAGTCCAGGACGTGCCGATCTCGGTCGGCGTGGTCAGCGGCCAGGATCTGCAGAAGCAGGGCCTGATCAATATCGACGACCTTGGCAACAGCGTGCCCAATGTCGAAATGGTTCTGCCGTTCGGCCCCGAAGAACCGCAATTCTCGATCCGCGGCGTGACCGAGACGGATTTCTCGCCCAACCAATCCAGCCCGATCGCACTCTATGTCGATGGCGGCTATAAGAGCGTCGGCGCACTGTCCGCCATGTCACTGTTCGATATCGACCGGGTCGAGGTTCTACGCGGCCCGCAAGGCACGCTGCAAGGCCGCAACGCGACCGGCGGTGCGGTCAATATCACCACCAACCCGCCGAGCCTCGACGGGTTCGATGGCTATGTGATGGCCGGTGTTGGCAATTTTGGCCGGTATGAGACGCAAGGCGCGATCAACATCCCGCTCGACGACAAGATCGCGGTGCGCGCCGCCTGGAGCGGTACCAGTGTCGACGGCTATATCGGCAATGCCGAAGCCGGCTCACCCTATGGCAGCCGCCTTGCCGGCGTCGATGATTACGCCGGCCGCATCAGCGTGCTGGCCAAGCCGACCGACGATCTGGAAGCCATCCTGCGCCTCAATTACTTCTGGTCGAACCCGGTCAATTACGGCGTCTATCCCCGCGATATTCCGGCCGGCGGCATCGGCATCACGCCGGGCGCCCTCGCCTATGCCGGCATTCCGCAATCGGTCTACGGCCCCAGCGGCTATACGCGCGGCAATCTCGGATTCTTCGACTCCGCGGCGGAAGATGTGCATCGCCGCCGGATGACCAACGGATCGATCAATCTCGAGGTCAATTACGATGTCACCCCGGTGTTGAAGCTAACCTCGATCACCGAATGGGACCAAGGCTCGTGGAACACCAACGAGGATGATGACGGCACGCCGGTCAATGTCGATGAGGCGGTCTATACGTCGAAGGTCAATTCCTTTCAGGAAGAGCTCCGCCTGACCTCGTCGTTCGACGGGCCGTATAATTTCATCTTCGGCGCGCTCTATGATCAGGAATCGCTGTTCCTCAATGATCACACGATCTGGGCCGGGTATCAGCCTGCGGTCGTGACCGATCCGAAGACCGGCACGACGTATAATATCTGCCTGATCACCGAATTCTGGACCTGTAATCTCCAGACCTCGTTCAACCAGAAGCGCATCGATTACGCGAGCTACTTCAATAACACCTACAAGATCATCCCGGACTGGGAGATCACACTCGGCGCCCGCTATACCGCGGATTCGGTCGGCGTGCAGAATTACCAGGGCGGCCTTAACTGGCTGGACCCGACGACGCATCAGCTGACCCCGGAACAATATTTCATTTCCGACGCGCCGAACCTCACCACGACCGATCACAAATGGATTGGCAAGGCCGGCACCGATTATCACATCACGCCCGACGACATGGTCTATGCGGATTGGAGCCTCGGCTTCCGCGGCAGCGCCTATAATGGTGCGGCGACGTTCGGCATCGATACGGTGAATGCGGTCAAGCCGGAGACGCTGATCGATTACGAGGTCGGCACCAAGAACCAGTTCTTCGACCATCATTTGCAGGTCGATCTCGCTGGCTTCTACTACATCTACCGCAATCAGCAATTCGCGACGCTGAACGAGCTAACGGGTCTCTCCGAAGAATATAATTTGCCGAAGATCAATTCGTACGGCTTTGAACTCGACGCGACGGCAAAGCCGCTGCGCGATGTCACCGTGCATTTTGGCGGCGGCTATACCTACGCGATCTATCGCAATGGCGAGAATGCCGGGGTCAATATCGATGGCAACCGGGTTGAGGAAACGCCGCGCTGGTCCTACAGCACCTCGGTCGATTGGAAGATCCTGGAGAATGATCTGGGACGGCTCGATCTCTATGTCGATGGCATGGGCGTCTCCGAGCAATTCTATGACGCGCTCAACAGCGCACCGGCTCAGCAGAACGGCTATTCAGTGTGGGATTCGCGGCTGACCGCCGAGAATGCGATTGGCAATGTCGCAATCTCGCTCTGGGCCAAGAATCTGTTCGATCGGCAATATTTCACGTCAATCTTCAATACCGACTCGAGCCTGAATTTCTCCTACGCCCAGCGCGGCCTGCCGCGGACCTTCGGCATTCAGGCGACCTATCGCTTCGGCAAGGATTACGAAACCCCGCCGGCAGCGCCCGCGGTCGCCGCCGTGCCGGAAGTCGCCCCGCCCCCGCCGCCGCCCGTCAAGACACCGGAATTGCAGCGTAGCTTCGAAGTCTTCTTTGACTTCGACAAGTCGGACATCACCGAGGCCGCCGCACGGGTGATCCAGGCCGCCGCGGAATCGGTCAAGGCCGGCAATATCGTGAAGCTGACCGTGACCGGCCACACCGACACGGTGGGCTCGGCCAAATACAATCAGGCGCTTTCAGAACGCCGCGCCGCCGCGGTCAAGAAATCCCTGGTCGCAGACGGCGTCGCCGCGGACGAGATCACCGCAATCGGCGTCGGCAAGACGGGGCTATTGGTCCCGACGGCGGATGGTGTGCGGGAACCGCAGAACCGCCGGGCGGAGATTGTGCTGCAATAGGTGGAGGACGGTCCGTTTCGGATCACGGGCAGGTCGGAGCGAGGCATTTGCCATCTTCCCGGCCTGACCAGTTACTCAGCCGCCAGGGCATCATACTTAGCAAAGAGATAGGCAAGCCGTCGCTCATGCGTCCATGCCGCGCACTCGAACATTTCGAACTGGCGATTTGATCGGCACTTAACGGGTTGCCTTCTACCTCCTGTAACCGCATCGCTTCAAGACGGCGCTCTCGGGCTTCAGCATTTTCTGTCGGCGTCAACCGGTCCAAATTTTTCGTAGGTCCATGCTACTAGAGAACCGGTCAAAATGCACGGGCGCCGCGGATGATAGTGCCGCGATTAGCCAACGATTAGCAGATCACTCGGCGCCCTAACCCCGCTTATCGGGCGGAATTTGTGGTTTGTTTTGTATCGATGGAATCAAATCCGTCAAATCGGGCGGTAGTCTGATATCGATCTCTGAAACGCCGCCGCTCTCCAATTCGGGTAGTGGCGATATGCTGACGATCCCATGTACGGGTAGGTCAGAAGCGACAAGGTATCCCCGCGTTCCCATGCCCGTCGCATGGGCGGGTGTGATGAATTTCACCTGCAATGACCCGACCCGGATCACCGTATCGGCCGGATAAGGGCCAACCGGGAAATCCGTTTCGGACTCTAACCCTTCCGCGATGACAGACGTCACGAACCGCCTGTAACTTGGAAACAACCGAGCCGCGATCCGGGCAACGCCAAACCGGCCGGATGTCCCGCCATAAATCGATTGTGCGACGACAGCGGGTCCGGCGATCGTGGCCGATTGATTCAAGAAATCGTCCGAACCATGTGGCTCCGGCGTGACGATCAAACTTGAACCACTTGAGCCGTAAAGGCCGAAACAATGCCAGCCGCGCGGCGCCAAAACGCTCTCCCGCTCAGACACGTAAAAGGCGAGGCGGGCGGCAACAGGCGCTGGCAATTTCGGAATCGGGTTCGCGCTCTCCGTCGGCGCATCAATCGGGCCAACCTGGCCATCTGATGGACACCCGACAAAGGGCGGCGCCACCAAATCCTTTGCATGTGATGGCCCCGCGTCCAAGGACAGTTCCGCCAATGCCGCCATGACAAACGCGCCAACCCGAGCCCACACCATCTTCATCCCCTAAAGCGATATCGCGCCTTCCGGGTATAATTCCTCCACCAGTTTCATGACAGACAATTAATTTGTTTCCCACCCCACCCTTCTCTAGCTTTTCCGTCGAAATCAGGGGGACATCAAAATGACGCGGATTCGGGCGGTAGCTTGGGTTTCCATCGCGGCATTCACCGGTAGAGCGGCGGCGCAGGCCGACACGCTGCCGGTTCATGTCGAGAATGCTGCGGCGCGCGTCGTTGTGGTGCCCGAACCCCGCACTGACATCTCTATCTCCGTCGCTCCGGGGGAGTCGAAGCTGCCGGTCCCGAGCGTTCACCAGGACGGCTCCGTCACCATCGTCGATGGCGGGCTCGATCTCAGGCATCTTGAATGTGGTGGTGGCATCGGCTCCCGCCATGTCACGCTGCCGACGATCGGGTCAGTTGCGGTGTCTTCATTGCCGCTGATCACGATCCATACCACCGAGGACGCGTCGGTCGCCATCACTGGCGCGGTTTGGGGCGAGGTCGGCGCGACTAAATCATTCTCCCTCTCGAACGACGGCTGTGGCGACTGGCGGGTTGGCGATGTTGAGGGGCGGTTGGCGCTCAACATCGGCGGCTCCGGCAACATTGCAGGCGGTGGCGCGGGAACGCTCGATATCGAGAATTCAGGCTCGGCCGACGTCAAGCTGAGCAGCGTCAAGGACGCTGTCGCCGACCATCATTCGGGCTCCGGCGGCGTCGAGATCGGCGCGGTCGGCGGCGCGCTCCATCTGCTCGTCGCGGGATCCGGCGATACCAAGCTCGGATCGGTCGGCGGCGATGTGGATGCCAAGATCCGCGGCTCGGGCGATCTCACCGCCGATACGGTCAGCGGCGCGATCCAGGCGTCGATAGCAGGCTCGGGCACGATCAACATCAAGGGCGGCCATACTCCACGCCTTGAGGTCAATGTCGCCGGCTCAGGCGATTTCGCGTTTCATGGCACGGCCGGCGCGGTCGCGGCCACCACGGCGGGTTCCGGCGACATTACCGTGGCGCACGCGACCGGGCCGGTATCGAAGAGCATCGCCGGCAGCGGGACGATTTCGATCGGGGGTTAGCGCCGCCCGCGCCGCAAGAGGCCATGATAGATCTCTTCGTTGCCGCACAGACCCGCCAAGCGGCCGAGCTGGTCGACAAGGAGGATCGGATGACCGGTCTGGCGTTTCAGCGCGATTGCGGCCCGTAGCTTAAGGTCGACCGGCGCGGTCAGGATATCGGCGAGCTCAATCGCGTCCGTCTCGCCGTCGCTGCCGCATGCGGTGATGCGGCACGGATCGCCATTGAGCGAGGCGCTGATCGGACGGTCGTCGCCATCAAGCTCGACGCGGATGCGGCCTGCCTCGTCGAGCAGCACCGTGCTGCCATCGCGCGCCAGATGCGCCGTCGGCTTCATCACCGCGGTGCCGCGCAGCACGTTGAGCGGGTTCATGTGCTTCACGAATTCGGCGACATAGGCGTCTGCCGGTCTGAGCAAGATATCCTCCGCCGTCCCAAGCTGTACGATGCGGCCACCCTCCAGGATTGCGATCCGGTTACCGAGCTTCAGCGCCTCGTCGAGATCGTGGCTGACGAACACGATGGTCTTCTTGAGGCGCGCCTGAAGGTCCAGCAATTCGTCCTGCAGCTTGTCACGGATCAGCGGATCCAGTGCCGAGAACGGCTCGTCCATCAGCAAGATATCCGCATCGGTCGCAAAGGCGCGCGCGAGCCCGACACGCTGCTGCATGCCGCCCGACAGCTCATGCGCATGCTTGTCCGCCCATTTGGTGAGGCCGACCATGGCGAGCTTCTCATCGGCGATCCGCGTCCGCTCCGCCTTGCCCATGCCCCTGAGTTCGAGGCCAAGCTCGACATTCTGACGCACCGTCCGCCACGGCAGCAGCGCGAATTGCTGAAACACGGTGGCGACCGTGCGCATCCGCAGATCGCGCAGCGTCGCCGCATCGCAGGTCGTGACATCGACCACGCCACCGGCATGCTCGACCAGCACCGAGCCGCGGGTGACTTTGTTCAGCCGGTTGATCGCGCGCAGCAGCGTCGATTTGCCGGAGCCGGATAGGCCCATCAACACGCAGATCTCGCCGCGCTCGATGGTGAGATCAACCCCGGCGGCCCCCAGTACACAGCCGGTTTCGGCCAATATCTCGTCGCGGGTGGCTTTGCGATCGACCATGCCGAGCGCCGTCTTGATGTTGGCGCCGAACACGATATCGACCTTGCTGAAGGTAACGGCGCTCATCGTGTGCGCGCCTCCGGCCGCTTGCAGACCCGATCGAGAATGATCGCCAGCACGACGATCGCGAGTCCCGCCTCAAACCCCATCGCGATATCGACATTCTGGAGCGCACGCTGCACCGGCGTGCCGAGCCCGCCAGCCCCGACCATGGTCGCGATCACCACCATCGACAGGCTCAACATGATGCATTGGGTGATGCCGGCCATGATCGTCGGCAGCGCGTAGGGCAGCTCGATCTTGAACAAAAGCTGCGTCCTTGTCGCGCCGAACGCCTCACCGGCCTCGCGCAATTGCAGCGGCACGGACGAAATGCCGAGATGCGTGAGGCGGATCGGCGCGGCAATCGCGAAGATCACGGTGGAGATCAAGCCCGGCACCATGCCGAGCCCGAACAGCACCATGGTCGGGATCAGATAGACGAAGGTCGGGATCGTCTGCATCAGATCCAGCACCGGGCGCAGCACCTGATAGAGCACCGGCCGGTGCGCGGAGGCGATGCCGAGCGGCACGCCGATTACGATGCAGATCAGCGTCGCCGACAGGACCAGGGAAAACGTCTCAACCGCCTCGCGCCAATAGCCCTGGTTCAGAATCAGTGCCAGCCCCAGCACGATGAACAAGGCCAGGAGCGCCGAACGATGCAGCGCATAAGCGCCACCGGCCGCGAGCAGGATCAGGATCGGCGCCGGCAGCCAGAGCAACGCGACACCCAAACCGTCGATCAATCCGCCCAGCCCGCTCGAGATCAAATCGAACACGCCGCGCCCATGCGCAGTCACTGCATCAACGACGCGCTTCGCCTCGGCACCGATCGGGATTTTATGGTCGGTGATGATCTGCGTGACGCCGCCCAGCACACCGGTTGCGACGATATGGCTCCCCAGACTCGCCTTGATCGCGTCGATCGGCGGGGCGCCGTCGAGCGTGGTGACACCGTCGAGCCATGGCGCCCAGAGCGTCGGATTGGCCTTCAGCCAGGCCTCGGCAGCCAATCTGGGATCGATCTTGTCATAAAGAATCGCCCCCATTACCTGATCTTCGATCGGCAGGCTGAACTGGAGATTCTGCAAAAGTCGGGCAAGATTGGGGCATTCTGCGAGATAGCCGGCGCGGACATTAGTAAAGACCTGCGCCGCGCCATTATCCGGGCCGAAATGATTGTCGGGATCATCAAGATACCGCATGGCGAATTTGGTGTTCATCGGATGCGGTTCCCAGCCGAGGAACACGATCGGCTTATGCTGCCGGATCGAGCGATCGAGCTGCGCCAGCATGCCCTGCTCGCTGGATTCAACCAGCTCGAAGCTGCCCAGCCCATCGACATCATCCTTGATCATGTCGAGCACGACCCGGTTGCCGTCATTGCCGGCTTCCAGCCCATAGAGCTTGCCGTCAAGCTGATCCTTGAACCGAATTATATCGGCAAAGCTGTGCAGCCCGGCGTCCCAGGTCTCCTGCGACACGGCGAGCGTGTATTTCGCGCCTGCCAAATTGGGCCGCACCACTTCGACCGAGTGATTATCAAGGTAAGGCTGCCGATCCGCCTGCATCGACGGCATCCAATTGCCGAGGAAAATGTCGATGTCCTTGTTCTTCAGCGCGACATAGGTCACCGGCACCGACAGAAGCTGAATCTTCGGCCGATAGCCTAACCCCTCGACCAAACGGGATGTGATCGCGGTCGTCGCTGTGATGTCGGTCCAGCCAATATCCGCAAAGCGCGGCGCGGCGCAGCTCGCCGGATCGGCAGCAGCAGGCAGACTAAACAGCAGGGCGATCAGACCGAGCCATTGAACAGCGATGCGCATAAGTCGATCACCCTCCCGCCGCAACCCCCACATCGTACGCGACGACGCCGATTGATCGTACATTTAATATACACTGCATCTGTCACGCCATAAAAATCATACGCGATCTTAGAATTAGCTAAAAACCTTTTGGATCATGAAAATTCGGGGATTGATTATCCGTTCAATCCGATTATGATCCGTGCCATCGCCGACCGTGAGGCAAGGGGAAAAAGCGTGGCGCGTATCGAGCCGGACCATGTCCGCCGCAGCCAGTTGATCGAGGCCACGATTGCGACCATGGCCGAGGTCGGATTCTCCGCGACCACACTGGCGCTGATCGGTCAGCGCGCAGGCATCTCCGCCGGGCTGGTCGCGCATTATTTTAAGGATAAGGACGGGCTGATCGAGGCAACACTGCGCCATCTGGCACGGATGCTGGGACAGGCGACCGCCGAACGGATCCGCACCGCCGATACGCCGCGCTGGCGGGTGCAGGCGATCATCGACGCCTATCTGGCGCCGACCGAGTTCGATCAGCGGACCAGCATCGTGTGGCTTGCCTTCTGGGGCGAATCCCTCCATTCGCCGCGGCTGCGACGGGTGCAGCGGGTCTATCAACGCCGCATGCTGTCGAATCTGATCTTCGCGCTGAAACGGCTGATGCCGGCCGCAGAGGCGCGGCGTCTGGCGACCACGATTGCGGCCTTGATCGATGGCTTATGGCTGCGAGCGACGCTGTCGGGATCGTCGGAGGTCGATAGCGCGACCGCCCGCCTGATCGTGACGCGCTTCGTCGATGATCAGCTGGCGACCCAGCGCCGGTCCGTCCCGGCGGATCTGCCGCCCTTCAGCGTGCCGGAGGTTCGGAATTTCATCGGTGGCGCCTATCACCGCGTCGCCGATGCAAGGAAGTTCAAATCGATCAATCCGGCGACTGGCGCAATCCTGGCGGAAATCGAGATTGCCGGATCGACCGAGATCGATCTCGCCGTCGCTGCGGCCAAACGCGGGCAAGCCAAATGGGCGGCCTATCCCGGCGCCGAGCGCGGCCGGATCCTGAAGCGGGTCGCTGATCTGCTGCGCGAGCGGAATGACGAGCTGGCCGAACTCGAGACGCGCGATACCGGCAAGCCGATTCAGGAGACGTCCGCCGTCGATATCATCTCGGGCGCTGAATGTTTCGAGTATTTCGCCGGTCTCGCCGGCAGTATCGCGGGCGAACATATCGATCTCGGCACGGGGGCGTTCGGCTATACACGGCGCGAACCGCTGGGCGTGGTCGCTGGGATCGGTGCCTGGAATTATCCGATTCAGATCGCCTGCTGGAAAAGCGCGCCGGCACTAGCCTGCGGCAATGCGATGATCTTCAAGCCGGCGGAACTGACCCCCCTTACCGCCCCCAAACTCGCCGAGATCATGATCGAGGCCGGCGTCCCGGATGGCGTGTTCAATGTCGTGCAGGGCTTCGCCGATACCGGCCGGCTCCTGACCCAGCATCCCGACATTCGCAAGATCTCACTGACCGGCGCGGTCGGCACCGGCAAGGCGATCATGCGCGATGCCGCCGATACGCTGAAATATGTAACGCTCGAACTTGGCGGAAAATCGCCGCTGATCATTTTCGAGGATGCTGATCTCGATCAGGCAGTCTCGGGCGCCCTCCTCGCGAATTTTTATTCGGCGGGCGAAGTATGCTCGAACGGCACGCGGGTCTTCGTGCATCGATCGATCAAGGACGAATTCCTCAGCCGCCTGACCGAGCGGGTCGCCCGCATGCGGATCGGCGATCCGACCGACCCCGCGACCCAGGTCGGCGCGCTGATCTCCGAAGTGCATATGAACAAGGTGCTGAGCTATATCGAGCTCGGAATCGCCGAAGGGGCGCGACTGGTCTGCGGCGGCAAGCGCGTGACCGGTCCAGGCTGCGACCGCGGTTTCTTCATCGAGCCAACGGTGTTCGATGCGTGCGGCGACACGATGCGCATAGTGCGCGAGGAGATTTTCGGTCCCGTGATGGCCGTGCTCAGTTTCGACGACGAGGACGAAGTCGTGGCCCGCGCCAACGACACCGAGTTCGGGCTCTCCGCCGGAATTTTCACCCGCGATCTGGCGCGCGCCCACCGGGTGATCGCCCGGCTGGAGGCGGGGACCTGCTGGATCAACGCCTATAATGTCACCCCGATCGCCCTGCCATTCGGCGGCGCCAAACGCTCCGGCCTCGGCCGCGAAAACGGCAAGGCCGCGATCGAGCATTATACGCAGTTGAAAAGCGTCTATGTGAATCTGGGCACTGTCGATGCGCCGTATTAGCAACTTCTCCCTCTCTGCCCCTGTGGGGCGGAGAGGGTCGGGAAGAGGTGGGGACTCGACGTTTACGAATCGTCGCAGATCTCGCTTCGGCACGGCCCCCCTCACCCTAACCCTCTCCGCCCTGAAGGGCAGAGAGGGGATTTCAGGCGTGGCTCGTGGGGCGAGGCGCCGCCATGGATAACAGCCTTTTCGATTATATCATCGTCGGCGCCGGCTCTGCAGGCTGCGTTCTCGCCGACCGGCTGACCGAGGATGGCGCGTCATCAGTCCTGGTGCTGGAACGCGGCGGGTCGGATCGGTCGGTGCTGATCCAGATGCCGAGTGCGCTGTCGATCCCGCTCAACATGCCGAAATATAACTGGGGCTATCAGTCGGAACCTGAGCCCCACCTCAATGGCAGGCGGATCAATTGCCCGCGCGGCAAGGTGCTGGGTGGCTCATCCTCGATCAATGGCCTCGTCTATATCCGAGGCAACGCGCTCGATTTCGAGCGGTGGGAGGCGGAGGGCGCGGCCGGCTGGAGCTATCGGCATGTGCTGCCCTATTTCCGCAAAGCTGAGAATCGGGCCGAGGGGGGCGACGCGTATCGCGGCGGCGATGGGCCGCTCCATACCAGCTATGGGCCGCTGAAAAACCCGCTCTATCGCTGCTTCATCGACGCCGCTCGGCAGGCGGGCTATCCGGTCACCGACGATGTGAACGGCTATCAGCAGGAAGGTTTCGGCCGGATGGATATGACCGCCCATCGCGGACAGCGCTGGAGCGCCGCCAATGCCTATCTGAAACCCGCGATGCGCCGCCCCAACCTCAAGGTCGAGGGCGGCGTTGCCGTTTCCAAAATCCTGTTCGAGGGACGGCGGGCGGTCGGCGTCACATATCAGCAAGGCAATCAGACCCGCTCCGTGCGGGTCCGGCGCGAGGTGATCCTGGCTGGCGGTCCGATCAATTCGCCGCAATTGCTGAAACTCTCCGGCATCGGCCCGACGGATGAGCTGCGCCAGCATGGCATTGAGATCATCCATGACCTGCCCGGCGTCGGCGAGAATCTGCAGGATCATCTGGAGTTCTATTTTCAGGTCGCGGTGACCCAGCCGGTCACGCTCTACTCGACCATGGGCCTGTTCGCGAAAGCCATGATCGGTGCCCGCTGGCTCCTCCGCCGCGACGGGCTGGGGGCGACCAATCACTTCGAAAGCTGCGGCTTCATCCGCAGCCGCGCCGGGATTCAGTACCCGGATATCCAGTATCATTTCCTGCCGCTCGCCGTGTCCTATGACGGCAAGACGCTCGCGACCGAGCATGGCATGCAGGCTCATGTCGGACCGATGCGCTCCAAGAGCCGCGGCTGGATCCGCCTTGCCTCGCCGGACCCGCTCGATGCACCCAAGATCTTCTTCAACTACATGTCCGACCCCGAGGATTGGCAGGATATGCGCGCCTGTGTCCGGCTGACCCGCGAGATCTTTGCGCAACCCGCATTCGATCCGTGGCGTGGCCGGGAAATCCAGCCCGGCGCCGAAATCACCAGCGACGCCGCGATCGACGATTTCATCCGCGAGAAGGTCGAGAGCGCCTATCACCCGTCCGGCACCTGCAAGATGGGCAGCGCTTCCGACCCAACAGCCGTGGTCGATCCCGAGGCACGGGTGATCGGCATCGAGGGCTTGCGGGTGGTCGATTCGTCGATCATCCCGTCGATCACCAACGGCAATCTCAATGCGCCGACCATCATGCTAGCCGAAAAAGCCGCCGACCATATTCGCGGCCGGGAACCGCTTGCCGTCAGCAATGCACCCTATTACGTCGCGGAAAATTGGCGGGACGCACAGCGATAAGCGATACGTTAAGTTCCTCCCCTGCGCAGCGGGGGAGGGGGGACCATGCGCAGCATGGTGGAGGGGGCACAATTTCGGTGCTACTCCCTCCACCCCGCTTCGCGCGGTCCCGCTCCCCCGCTAGCGCAGGGGAGGATCATGCGACTCTGGTAGGACCGCCGATACCATGTTCGACTATGCCGCCCTCCACCGCGCGATCACAGCGCTCCGCCGCAAGCGGATCTTTTTTATTGGCGGGGTCATGAAGTCCGGCACGACCTGGCTGCAATTGCTGCTGAATCAGCATCCCGATATTGCCTGCCATGGCGAAGCCCATATCCCCTCCTACCTGATTCCGCTCTTCGTCAAGACAATCGATGAGTATAACGAGCATATCGCCTGGAAAAACGGCTCGATCTTTGACGGGCTAGAGGGATATCCGACGCTACGCGACGAGCACCGCACCTATTTATGGGCCTCGTCGGTCGCCTTCTTGCTGGCGGAGCAGCTGAAGCGAAAACCGGCGCGGGTGGTCGGGGAAAAGACGCCGGACAACGTCCGATTCTTCACGCTACTCGACGCCGCGTTTCCGCGTGCGCGCTTCATCCAGATCGTCCGCGACGGGCGCGACTGCGCGGTTTCCGGCTGGTTCCATAATCGGCGCGTCAGCCCGGAATGGGCCGAGGAAACCTTCCCAACCTTCGAATCCTATGCCGCAAGCTTTGCCGAGCAATGGAACCGCGAAGTCAGCGAAGGACGCCAGTTCGGCGCCACGCGGCCCGACCGCTATCTCGAAATCCGCTATGAGGATCTGATCGCCGCCCCGGAAGCGACACTTGCCACCACCCTGAAATTTCTGGGCGTCAGCGCGCGAACCGACAAGGTGCGGCATTGCCTGGAGGCCGCCTCGTTCGAAAAGCTCAGCGGTGGGCGGTCACGGGGGCAGGAAGACCAATCGTCGTTCTTCCGCAGCGGGGTGCAGGGCGACTGGAAGAAGCATTTCAGCCCGGAAGCGGAGCGTCTATTCCTCGAGCGCGCCGGGGAGCGGCTCGCGGACTACGGCTATCACATCTTCAACGGATCCATATAGCCGGTGAGTTCGAGATAGCCGGTGCCGCCATCGATCCTGGCGGCCCCTTCCCAATAGACCGGACCGCCGGCGGCCCGGCTGTCGAGTTCCTGGTCGTCGAACAAAGGCTTGATCATCCAATGCCGTAGCGCGCCGGGCAGCGTTACGGTGAGGCCGCGCTCGACCGGGTAATGCGTGCCGGTGCGCGGCGACACCCAGTCCCGTTCAGTCGTGAATCGAACATCATGCGGCCCGAAGATGCTGAGCGTGCCGTCGCCCGCGCGCAACGATCCGCCGGCCCAGATCGGCATGCCGGATTGATCTCGGATCTGAAACGCCATCAACGCGCCGCCATCATCGAGATTGGCGCCCAGCCAATCCCAGCCGACCGCGCCGGGAGTCAGATATGTCGAGGAATATTCCCGATCGAGCCACGCCTCGCCGGTCACTGCGATCGTCCGATCGCCCTCACCCACCGAACCGCTGACCGCCAGATGCGGCATGCTGTAATAATGGCTGGCCTCGGTCGGATTGGGGCCTTTCTGACTATAGCCGTGATCGCCTTGCAGCAGGATCGGCTGGGTTGGGTCGAGTGTCAGATCGAGCGCGAACCCATCGGCCGGAATATGGGTGGTCATTCGGCCGGTCGCCGGATCGCGCGCCAATGTCCAGCGCTCGATGCCGATCTTCATGTCGCCGGTGGATGCCTCAGCCAGCCCAAAGCCGGCGCGGGCCGCGCGTTGGTCATGCAGCAAATGCCCCAGTTTGGGATCGGACAAGGCAGCATGGGCAAACAGGATCTGGTGCGGCACGAAATCGCCTTCCATGCGCTCATCGATCTCAGGACGCGTGCGGAAGAACGTAACCTGAAACCCGAAATCATGACCGCCCGCATCGTGCAGCCAGCCAGTGACGTACCACCATTCGGTCCGATAATCGGGATGGGAACCGTGATCCTGCGGAAAGGTCAGGGCGACGCCCGGCTGCACGACCGGATAGAGCGGGCGCCCCTGATCGGTCAGCGCATCAGCCCCGCCGAGCAGCACCAAGAGGAACGGCAGAACCAGCCACCGGCATAGCAGCATCACCAATCCTCCCGCACCGCGCGGACCGCGTCTTGCGACAGCGCCCGCCGCCCGGCCAGCACCGAGGTGCCAGCGGACGCCGCGATCAATCCGGCAAACAGGATGATGAACAAGCCCCACGGCACGCGGGTCGACATCGTCCAATGAAAGGATTGCGGGTTCACGACCTGAATCAGCACCTCACCCATGGCGAGGCCGAGGCCGAGCCCAGTCAACCCACCAATCATGCCCAGCAACGCACCTTCGACCGCCAGAATCCGCACGATCTGGCTGCGTGTGACACCAATATGGCGCAGCATGCCGAATTCCTTGGTACGGGCGAGAATCTGCGCCGAGAGCGTGGCCGCCACACCGGTTAAGCCGATCGCAATTGCAATCGCCTCAAGCGCATAGGTCGCGGCAAAGCTGCGATCGAAGAGCTGGAGTGCCACCCGGCGAATCTCGCGCGGGGCGGCGATATTAGTGACCGCGGCGAGTTCGGGCGGGAGGGCCGCGCGGATAGCCCCGCTGACCGTATCACTCGATGCCCCCGGTTCGAGCGTGATCGCCGCTTCGCTCCGCAGCACGTCACCGGTGAGGCGGGAATAATCCGCGGCATCAATCGCGACCGCGCCGAACTGGCGGGCATAATCGCGCCACACGCCGGCAACGAACACATCATGCGCGCCACCGGCCAGCGGCAGGCGCAGTGTCTGGCCGGGATGGACCTCCAACAGCCACTGCATCGGTTCCGAAATATAGATCCCGATCGCGCCCTTCGGCACGGGCCGAGGCGCGGCCAGGAGCGGCAGGAACCGGCCAGGATTGGCCGGATCGATCGGCTGGGCGATCAGCGTCACTTCCGGCCGATCAGACGCGAGACTAAGCGCAACCGTCTTGCGAAACCGGATCGCGGCAATCCCCGGTATCTGCGTCAGGCGATCTTGCAGCGCCACGCTCATGCCGCCCGCATCGGCATCCTCGATCCGCAGATAGAGATCGGACGACAGCACCTGGGTCAGCCAATCCTCGACCGAGCCGCGGAAGCTCGACACCATAACCGCCATGGCGATCATCAGGCTGGTACTGGCGACAATGCCGCAGAGCGCCACCGAAGCCTGGTTCGGCGCACCCCACAGCCGTTTCACGGCAAGATCGAGCGCCAGCCCAGGCTGTTTCAGACGCTGCAACGGCGCCAGCAAAGCGGACGCCACGAACGGCATTGCCGCGACACCGCCGGCCAGCAGCGCCGCCATCGCGGCATAGCCGAACAGGGGCAGCCCCCAGACCGGCGGCGCCAAGGCAGCCGCCCCGCCAAGCACCAGCAGCCCAAGACTGATCCGAATGCCGGGGCGGCGGCGCGGATCGCCCAGATCGCCGCTATTCTTCAGCGACACGGCCGGCTCGGCGCGGAGCGTATCCAGCGCTGGACACACGCTGCCCGCCAGCGCCACCGCAACGCCAAGCGCGCCGAACAGCAAAGCGGCCGGAACCGGAAAGATCGCCGCCGGCCGCGAGCCCGCGAAATAGCCGCCGCCCAGATCGCCGCCCAGCAGGTGGAGGGCCAGCATCGCCAGCCCATAGCCCAGCGCTACGCCCAGCACCGCGCCGATCAGCCCGACAATGCCGCCTTCCAGGATGACTTGGAGCAATTGCGCAGCACCGCCCTGCCCCAACACGCGCAGCAGCGCAAATTGCGGCCGGCGCCTCGCCACCGACAGAGATTGCGCCGAAAACACCAGGAAGCCGCCGGTCAGCAATGCCACCATCGCCAGCATTTCGAGATTGACCCGATAGGCGCGCGACAGGCTGTCGGAGCGTTGCGCCTCGCTCGCGGCCGACACCAACTCGGCATCTGGCGGCAGCGCGGCGCGGATCGCGCGCTCTGCCGTACCCGGATCACTACCCGCCACCAGCCGAAGATCGATACGCTGCAGCCGTCCCAACTGGCCAAACCGGGCCTGCGCCGCGGCGATATCGATGACGCCAAGACGCTCGGTATCGGTGACACCCGGCAACAGGCCGGCAACGGTAAAATCAGCCAGTTGCCCGCCCGCCGCAAAACGCACTTTATCGCCGATCCGGCACGCGATCGCCTGCGCCGCCGCCTGCGACAGATAGATCGCATCGGGATCGAACGGCGTCGGGGTTGCGGGCTTAAAGACCAGGCTCGGCGTTACGTTCGCCGCCCGCAGAAGATCGAGCCCGAGCAGCGTGATCCCAACCCCAGCCGCATCGGTCGCGCTAAGCTGCACGACCGGGCTGACATCATCCACCGCGGGCAGGCGCGCCAGCACGGGATAGAGCGCCTGATCGAACCCGGCAGGCGTGGTCGAACGCACCTGAAGATCTGCATTGCCATTGACGGTGCGGATCGCGCGGGCAAATTCACCGAGTGCCGATAGATTTACGACATGGACCGCAAATCCCAGCGCCACCCCCACCGCCACGGCGAGCGCGGCCAGAATGACCCGCGCCGGGTGCGCGCGCCATTCGCCCAGCACCATCCAGCGCAGCGCCAGCAGGCTGATTTTATGCGGCATGCCTGACGGCGAGTCCTGTACGGCTAAGCACCAGCGTTCGGTCGGCAATCGCCGCCGCCCGGTCGGAATGGGTGACCAGCACCGAGGCCGCACCGGATTGCCGGAGCTCGGCCTGCAACAGATCCAGAATCCGCTCCGCCGTTTCGGGATCGAGATTGCCGGTCGGTTCATCGGCAAGGATCAAGGCCGGCCGATGGACCAGCGCGCGGGCAATCGCGATGCGTTGCAGTTCGCCGCCGGAGAGCTGCGCCGGATAATCACCGCCGCGGCCGCCGAGCCCGACCTTGGTCAGCATCGCATCCGCGCGACCCAGCGCCTCCCGTCCCGGCATGCGCCCCAGGGCAAGCGGCAGCGCGATATTCTGCGCCAGCGTCAGATGCGGCAGGATGTGGAAAGCCTGGAACACGAACCCGATCCGGTCACGGCGCAGCATTGTGAGCGCGTCATCACCCAGCGTGCCGAGACTCTGCCCTTCAATCGCGATCTCGCCCGTATCGGCTCGGTCGAGACCCGCGATCAAATTCAGCAGAGTCGATTTACCGACCCCGGACTCGCCCATGATCGCCACCATCTCGCCGGGCGCCACGGTGAGATCGAGCCGGTCAAACAAGATACGTCCGCCGCTTACGCTCTTGCCAAGCGATGTCAGCGTCAACGCGGGCACAGGCGACTCACTCATTGGGGAAGCAAGGGCGGGCGAATCGAACAATTCCACAGTGACAAAATCGATACGCCCCGCTCACAACCTGCCGTCAGATTTATGCCGTCTATAGCAAGTTTCAACGGTTGGCGCCCAGCCCGAACACGGCGCGAGAGATCGGCCATTTGAAAAGCTCCTCCGCAAACGAGGCAGTGCGTTTCGTTGAACTTGGCCGATCAGGGCCCTGCTTGGGCACGATATATAAATTGATATCGTTGAAAAGATAATTATATATCGTCGTTACGACGATATGAAACGGGATAACCGACATGATTTTTCAGCCACCCGATCTTGGAACCGATGACATCGCCGTCATCGGCCTGATCAATGACCTGCGGGTGAAGCTCAATTTTTATGTCACGCAAAATCAAGCGCGGTGGACCGGGTTTTTACGGCGAAACACATTCGCAAGAGCTATGCAAGGCTCGAACAGCATTGAAGGTATCAACGCAAATTTAGCCGAAGTCATCGATATCATAGACGATGAGAAGCCAGACTCTATAGAAGAGGAGACGTCAAAAGCGCTGTTTTCTTACCGAACCTCTATGACATATATTATCAGAACACATAATGATCCATATTTTGAGATTAACGCGCAATTAATACGAAGCCTGCACTATATGATGCTGAATTACGATTTGACAAAGATGCCAGGCCAGTGGCGTCCAGGTCCCATTTACGTCATTCGGGAAGAGAATGGCGAGCGGGTTTACCAGGGACCGGACTCAGATTTGGTGCCTGAGCTCATGCTGGAATTGGTCGATCAAATCAATGATCGGGCAATAAGCGATCCGGTCGTTAGGGCGGCGATGGCCCATCTAAATCTTGCGATGATCCATCCGTTCAAGGACGGAAATGGTAGAATGGCGCGTGCCTTACAGACCTTGGTTTTGGCGCGTGAGGGCATATTGAGCCCGGTATTCTGTAGCATAGAAGAGTGGCTCGGAAGAAACACTCAATCATACTATTCAATTTTATCGGAGGTTGGGCGCGGCACCTGGAATCCCCAAAATAATGCATTGCCATGGATAAAGTTCTGTCTGATCGCTCACTATCAGCAAGCTCAAACCATTTTGAAGAGAAATGACGAGATCGGCAATACATGGAATGAAATTGAAAGAATTTGTAACGCCTTTGGCTTTCCAGAAAGAGCACAAGGAGCACTTATGGACGCTGCGTTTGGGTACCGCGTCAAAAACCACAAATATCGCGAGGAAAATGAGATATCAGATGTTGTGGCCAGTCGGGACTTAAAGAAACTATGTGATGTTGGCCTCCTAGACCCTGTTGGTGAGAAAAGAGGGCGATATTATCGGGCATCGAAGGATCTCAGGGAGGTCCGCAGCAAATTCAGGGATGCGAAAAAGGCCCCTAACCCATACGACCTCATTAAAGCGGTATAAGTCGCAAGATCCTCCCCTGCGCAGCGGGGGAGGGGGACCGCGCGAAGCGGGGGGGAGGGGGCACGGGCGGTCATGCCATAATCGCTTTGCAGCTTGTCAATCCTAGGAAATGCTCAATTTAGCGCGCGCTTGCCCCCTCCACCATGCTGCGCATGGTCCCCCTCCCCCGCTGCGCAGGGGAGGATTTTGTAAAGGAGAGCCTAGCGGGAGAAAACATCTCCCCCGAACCCGTTCAGCCCCGCCTGACCGGCATAGCCCAGATGCCCCAGATGGAACAGATCCTCAACCGTTCGCAGCAGCGCATAATGGTTATAGGGCTGGTCCGACACCGTCCCCGGCTTGATGAACGGCGAGATCGCGACCGCGCCGATGCGGCCGCCGCCCGGGCCGGCAAGACCGGGGCCCTTGGTCACGACGCCCTCGATCTTGTCGCCCTTGACGATATTCGGCCCCCATGGCTCGTTGCAGCAGCTGGTCGCATCGGCATGCGGATCCGATGGCCCGTCGATGTCTGCCTCGTCGAAGGTGACGATCAGCAGCCCGTCCTTCTGAAAGGCTGGTGACGCCAGGATTTGCGGGACCCATTGCCGCAGAAACTGATCGGCCGAGATGAGCCCGCCCGGCTGTTTTTTATCCGCGCAGAGCTTGCCGGGTTCGCCGCCATCATGCCCGTCATGGCAGAGATTGGGCGTGATGAAGAGGTAGTTGGGCGTCGTGTCGATTTGCTTCAGATCGACCGGCAGAGCGGTGAGCGGCAGGACGTTCGCCGCGCAATCCGGCGTGTCGATGATCGAATGGAAATAGACGAACGGATCATGGCGCGTCGCATATTGATCGGTCGGATCGGCGCGCTGTGTCCGATCGCGGGTGCCGATCACCGGATGGCCGCAGGACGCGGCCTCACGCGACGGCTTGTTGCCCATATCTTCCATATAGCCGCGCCAGCGCAGCTTGGCCGCAGTCAGCTGATCGGCGACGGTCTTGATTTCGGCCGGATAGACGCAGCCGCGCCCGATCGCCTGCCCCTCCTCGCCGATGCCCTTGAGGATGAAGGGTGAAAAGATCTCGCAATCTTCCTGAGTCGCCGGATTGGGCGCCTGACCGCTGATCATCGCCAGATAATTATCGAGGCTGTAATGGCCGATGCCGTAATACTGGGTCAGGAGCGCGCCCTGCTTCACCAAATCCTGCGACAGATACGGCGCCGGCGATTTCGGTCCGAATGTGGTGTCGAACCCCTCATTTTCCAGCACGATCAGAAACACGTAACCAATCGGCGGCAAGGGCTCGGCCACAGCAGAGCGCATGCCGAGGGCGATGAGCGCGGCCAGCAGGATGCACAAGCGGCGGAATGCCCCGGTCATGGCACGAACTTGAACGTCGTTCCGAACCCCTTGCCACCATCCGATGTTGTGCCGACCAGCACGCCGTTCGGGGTCAGCGTCAGGGCCGCCACCGGGGCGGCACCATCGGTATACTCGAAATCGTGGACCGTGCTGAAAGCCCATTTGGTCTTGCCTTTGGCCGGCGGCGTCAGCTTGAAGATCGTGCCCTCTTGGTTGCTGCCGCCATCCTGCGTCGTGCCGTAGAGCGCACCGGTCTTATCCATGACAAGCGGGACAATCGGAGCGCTGCCGTCACCGCCGCCGATGAAGCTGTAGAGCACGGTTTCAGTCCACGCCGTTTTGCCCTTTGCCGGTGGCGTTAGTTTGAAGACCGTCCCGACATCACCACCGTTGGCGGTCGCGACACCGCCGCCCGCCGTGGTGCCGTAAAGGGCGCCGCTGCTGTCGAAGATCAATTCGGATTCCGGCGTATTCCCGTCACTGGGATCAAGCCCGAATACATGCAGCGCGCTATAGGTCCAGGCGGAGTTGCCCTTAGCGGGCGGCGTCAACTTGAACACCACACCGCTGCCGAGACTGGTGTCGCCGTTATAGCTCACGGTTCCATAGAGCGCGCCGGCACGATCCATGACAAGGCCGGCCATCGGCGAATTCCCGGTGTCGTAATCGAACGAGACGAGTGTAGTTTCAGTCCATTTTGTCTTGCCTTTGGCCGGCGGCGTCAACTTGAAGACGTTACCCAGTAGGTTCGCCCCGCCATTTTCCGTGACGCCATAGATCGCCCCGGCGGCATCCTCAACCAATTGCCCGACCGGATTTTCACCATCCGTGCCTGTAAAGCTGTAGAGCACCGTTTCGACCCATTTGGACGGATCCTGTGCCTCACGCGCCAGCCTGAAGACAAGGCCAAGATCGTTTGAACCACCATAAAAAGTCGTCCCGTACAGCGCGCCATCAGTCCCGAGCAGCAGCGGCGCCACGGGGTTACGGCCATCAGCGCAGTTAAAGCGATGCAGCACTGTCTCTGTGCGCATCTGTTTGCCGGGCACAAAGGCGAGCTTGAACACCTCGCCGCACCCGCCTTCGCCCGCAACGCCCCCTTGGAAGGTTGTCCCGTAGAAGGTTTCGCCTGCATCGACCGTGAGCGGCGCGTCTGGGCCATTGCCGGTAACACCCCCAGAAAACACATAGTCGGTGGTGAGCGTTGTGGCCGCCGCGCCGCGTGCATTGAGCCAGACGCAGCTGGCGACGAGCGCCGCCGGAATAAGTGCCTTGGCCTCAACGCCTAGACGCGGCATCGCGATATCCTTGCTTAACAGAAGACGGTTCGCGGTGTAACGAAGCGCGCGGCGCCTTGTCAACTTGAACAGCCGCGCGCTTTGCCCAGGAAACGTAGGTCCAACCATGCCGATCGCCGACGCGGTCTCACTCAAATCCACCATTGAGACCGGGCAGCGGCTGCTCGGGATCGATCTTGGCACGAAGACGATAGGACTTGCACTCTCCGACACGCTGCTGATGGCGGCGACCCCATTCAAGACCCTAGCCCGCGGCAAATTCCAGGCCGATGCTGCAGCGTTGCAGGCGATCCGGACCGAATATCGGGTCGGCGCGCTGGTGCTGGGATTGCCGCTCAATATGGATGGCAGCGAGGGTCCACGGGTGCAGGCGACACGGGCCTTCGCGCGCAATCTCCTGGCGGTTGATGATCCGGTCATCGCCTTCTGGGACGAGCGCCTGTCAACCGCCGCGGTGACGCGCGGCATGATCGACGCCGATCTCAGCCGGAAGCGGCGCAGCGAATTGGTAGACCGTGCCGCTGCCGCGTACATTCTTCAAGGTGTGCTTGACCGCTTAAGATGGGTTGCAATCGAGCCCGGTCCTTGAGTTTTGCCTAAAACTCGAGGCGATCGCCCTTGACTCTAGGTTGTTACGGGCGACTTCTAAAGTTCAGAGTTTTTTGGACGTATAATCATGAGCGACCTAATCGGTAGCGCCACCAGCTATGCTATTTCCGGCCTGAATGCCGCCCAGAACCAAGTGGCAGTAGATGCCCAGAACATCGCCACAGATGGTCCTTCGGTTGTCGGGTCGCCATTCGGCAGTTCCGGTCCCTCGTCGCCCGGTCTGACCGGGACGCAGCCGACCAATGTGGCCGGCCAAGTCCAACAGGCAATCGGGACCACACAAAAGCCTGATCTCACGACGTCGCTGGTTGATTTGATCACGGCGCGAAATTTGTTTGCGGCGAATATCGATACGCTGAACGTGGCAACCCAAACCCAGAAGCAGGCGATCAATATCATCACCTGATGCGAATCTGATCCGCGGGTTGTACTTGGTCCGGGGGTTGCAAATCGAGACGAAACAGACCGGGCATCACGGTTTAGGGGATTCGTTTCATGTCCTTCGAAAATAACGGAATTCGGACCATTCTCGCGCTCGCGGTGCTAGCTTGCGGCGCAGCTTGGATAGCAGAAATCGCGGTTTGCGGTGGTGAATTCCCGCCAATAATAGCGCATTTTACCAACCACTCGCATCATACTGAGATCGCGGCCAAGGCGGCCGATGTCCGCGAGTCTATGGCGGAGACCCATGCCGTGACGCTGCGCGGGGCGATGAATGCGACGATCACGATCGGCGATCATCCCGGCGTCGATATCAGCGGCGACAAAGAGATCCTGTCGAAAATCCGCCAGCGGTCCGATGATGACGATTTGACGATCGAAGCGCCGATGGATGCGTCCTTGCTGCACCCGATCAAAGTCACCATCACCGTAACTTCGCTCGACGAACTCACGGTTGCCGGCGGCAATGTCGTGGTGAACGGCTTGCACGGCGACGATCTTGATATGACGCTCGAGGGTTTCGGCAGCGTTACGGCCAACGGCCACCTTGATAATGCCACGCTCCAGGTCAATGGCGCTGGTCAGCTCAAGCTGGACGGGCTTGAGGTCGCAGATATCGATCTAAAGCTGAACGGCGCAAGCAAGGCAGAGGTGCGTGCAACCGACAATCTCGATATCGAAATCAACGGTGCCAGCGACGTGATCTATGCCGGCTCTCCCAAGCATATCGATAAGGAGATTCATGGCGCCGGCAATATCCGCGAGGCGACCTGAAGCCGGCTTGTGCCCGGCATCTGACCATCCTATACCGTCATTTTATGGATATGCTGCTTTACCCCCACCGTCATCTGCTTGGCATCGACGGGCTGACCGCGACCGATATCGAGACGATCCTCGATCTGGCTGAAACCTATGTAGAACAGAATCGCCAAAACGATAAAAAGCGGTCGATGCTCCGCGGTCGCACGATCGTCAATCTGTTTTTCGAGAACTCGACACGCACGCGGACCAGCTTCGAGCTCGCCGGCAAACGGCTCGGCGCCGATGTGATCAATATGTCGGTCGACGGCACCTCGGTGAAGAAGGGCGAGTCGCTGCTTGATACTGCGATCACGCTGAATGCGATGCATCTCGATGCGCTGGTCGTGCGCCATTACGAGAGCGGTGCCGTCCAGCTTTTGGCCGAAAAGGTCAATTGCGCCGTAATCAATGGCGGCGACGGGACGCATGAGCATCCGACCCAGGCACTGCTCGACGCGCTGACGATCCGGCGACGCAAAGGAGCGCTCGCCGGTCTCACCGTGGCGATCTGCGGCGATATTCTGCATAGCCGGGTGGCCCGGTCGAACATCGCGCTCTTGAATATCATGGGCGCCCGGATCCGCGTCGTCGCCCCGCGCACGCTGCTGCCCGCGGAAATCGACCGGCTGGGCGTTGAAGTATTCCACGACATGGCGCGCGGCCTCGCCGACGTGGATATTGTCATGATGCTGCGCTTGCAGACCGAGCGGATGAACGGCAATTTCCTGCCGTCGACCCGGGAATATTTCCATTTCTTCGGGCTCGACCATGAAAAGGTCGCCCGCGCCAAGCCGGACGCGCTGATCATGCATCCGGGACCGATCAATCGGGGCGTCGAAATCGATAGCGCGATCGCCGACGATCTCGACCGCAGCCTGATTCGTGAACAGGTCGAGATGGGCGTCGCCGTGCGCATGGCCTGCCTTGATCTGCTGCTCCGCGGGACCAATTCCTGATGCCGTCGACACTCCTGAAAAATGCACGCCTGCTGGATCCCTGGACCAGTCTTGACCGGACCGGCGATCTTTTGGCAATTGACGGGCGCATTGCCGCGATCGGCGAGGGTGCTGTAGCGGCAGCCCCCGAGGAGGCGGTCGTTATCGAGTGCGGTGGCCTCTGCCTCGCACCGGGTCTCGTCGATATGCGGGTCCATCTGGGCGAGCCTGGCTATGAGCATGTCGAGAGCATCGCTGTCGCCAGCCAAGCCGCGGCGGCCGGTGGCATCACCTCGCTGGTGGCTCTGCCGGACACCAACCCGGTAATCGACGATATGGCGCTGGTGGAGTTCATCACACGCCGCGCGCAGAAGGTGGGATTGGTCAATATCTACACCTACGCTGCCGCAACACGCGGGATGCAAGGGCGCGAGCTGACCGAGATCGGGCTCATGGCACAGGCGGGCGCCCTTGGTTTTACGGATGCGACGCGGGCCATCGCAGATGCGCTGCTGATGCGCCGCGCGCTATCCTATGCGCGGACCTTTGACCAATTGATCGTGCAGCATCCGGAGGAACCCTCGCTCGCCGGCAATGGCTGCGCCACCGAGGGTGAATTTGCGACGCGGCTCGGGCTGCCGGGAATCACCCCGGCAGCCGAGCAGATCATGATCGAGCGCGATCTGCGCCTGGTCGAAATCACCGGCGGCCGGTATCACGCGGGTCATATCTCGACCGGTGCGGCGGTCGCCGCAATCCGCGCCGCGAAGATGCGCGGCCTGCCGGTCACCTGCGACACGGCCCCGGCCTATTTCACGCTCAATGAAACCGCGATCGGCGATTACCGGACCTTCGCCAAGCTATCGCCCCCGCTCCGCTCCGAGGATGACCGTCGTGCGATCGTCGAGGGTCTGAAAGACGGCACGATCGACGCGATCGCGTCGGATCACCGGCCACAGGATCAGGATGCCAAGAGACTGCCGTATGCCTTGGCAAAACCCGGCATCATCGGGTTGGAAACGCTGCTGCCGCTGACCCTCGCACTCTATCATGGCGGGACGATGCCGCTCCTGAAGACGCTGCGCAGTATTACACAAGGTCCGGCCGATATTCTGCGCCTGCCGGTAGGACGGCTCGCGGTCGGTGCCGCTGCCGATCTTGTGCTGTTCGATCTTGACCGGCCGTGGCGCATGAAAGTGGCTGCGTTCAAGTCGAAGACCAAGAACACGCCGTTCGATCTTCACCCGGTTCAGGGCAAAGTCATACGCACGATCGTTGCCGGACGGCAGACCTATATCGCGCCGGAAGCCGAAGCTTGATCGCGAACATCCTGGTCGCGCTTGGCGCCTATCTGCTGGGCTCGATCCCATTCGGATTGCTGCTCACCCATTTCGCTGGGCTCGGCGATATTCGCAAGGTCGGGTCGGGCAATATCGGCGCGACCAATGTGCTGCGCACCGGCAAGCGCGGTTTGGCGGTCGCTACCTTGATTCTGGATGGCGGCAAGGGCGCGCTGGCGGTGCTGATCGCGGCGCGGTTCGGCGAGAATTTCGCCTGGATTGCCGCCACCGCATCGGTCGTCGGCCATCTCTTTCCGATTTGGTTGAGCTTCAAGGGCGGTAAAGGCGTCGCCACCACGCTGGGCGTGCTTCTAGCCCTAGCGTGGCCGGTCGGTGTCGCAGCCTGCGCCGTTTGGCTCGTCACTGCCCTTCTCACTCGATATTCATCGCTTTCCGCGCTGGTGTCTGTTGCGACCAGCCCGCTCATCGCCTTGGTGGTCGCGGATCGCGGCGTCGCCAGCGTGGCGATGATCCTCGCCATCCTCGTGATCTGGCGGCATCGCGAAAATATCCAGCGTCTGGTCCGCGGCGAGGAAAGCCGAATCCGGCTGGGCTAAAGCAGTATGAAATTGGGTCCGGTCATTGGCCTTTATCCCCTTCGCCGCCCTTATTCCTCCCCTGCGAAGCGGGGGAGGGGGACCGCGCGAAGCGTGGTGGAGGGGGCGCGGGCTCGTGTATTGCCCCCTCCACCATGCTGCGCATGGTCCCCCTCCCCCGCTGCGCAGGGGAGGAATTTCCGGGGCTCTAAGCAATGAGTGACGGGCTCAATCCTCAGGAGCGGCTGGACTGGCTGCGCCTCATTCGCAGCGACAATGTCGGGCCGGTCACCTTCTATCATCTGCTGCGCCGTTATGGGTCGGCGGCCGGGGCGCTGGCTGCCTTGCCGGAGATCGCGAAGCGCAGCGGCAAGCGCGATCTCAAAATCTGCACACGGGCCGATGCCGAGCGGGAATTGACCGCGCTTGCCGCGTTCGGCGCGCGGCTGATTGCTTGGGGCGAGCCTGACTATCCCCCGCTCCTCGCCGAAATCGAGGATGCCCCGCCGCTGATCTCGGTCCGGGGCAACATTGACCTGCTGCGACGGCCTGCGGTAGCGATGGTCGGTGCCCGCAATGCCTCCGCCGCGGGACAGCGCTTCGCCCGGGAACTCGCCTGGGATCTTGGTAAACGCGGCTTCCTGGTGGTATCGGGTTTGGCCCGGGGCATTGATGCGGCGGCGCATGGTGGGGCGCTCGACAGCGGCACGGCGGCGGTGATCGCTGGCGGCATCGATAATATCTATCCACCGGAGAATCGGGCGCTGCAGTCGGAAATCGGCGAGCGGGGTATCCTTATTGCCGAGATGAAAATCGGCACCGTGCCACAGGCACGCCATTTTCCCCGGCGTAATCGATTGATTTCCGGGATGGCGGCCGGCGTGGTGGTGGTCGAAGCCGCGCTGAAATCAGGATCGCTGATTACCGCCCGGATGGCCGGGGATCAAGGCCGCGAGGTTTTCGCCGTGCCCGGCTCGCCGCTCGACCCGCGTTGTCGCGGCACCAATGATCTCATTCGCAATGGCGCGGCCTTGACCGAAAGCGTTGAGGATATCGTCGCAGTGCTGGGCGGAAGCCTGACGGAGTCGGTTATGTTCCCGCGCCGTGCGCCGCCGGCAGCACCGCCGGTAGAGGATGAGTCGGCCATTGACGGGGCCGCCCAACATATTCTGGAACTGCTCGGACCGACCGCCGTTGGAATTGATGATCTGGTCCGTAATAGCGGGCTTTCGTCCGCTTTAGTGTCGATGGCGCTCCTGGAATTAGAGCTGCTCGGCCGTATCGACCGTCACGCCGGAAACCGTGTGGCGTTGCGTTAATATCTCTTTCACCGTTGACGAAGCCGTTCGCGAATGCCACTTGTCGCCATCGTCAGCGTGCGTTTGGGCTAAATTCGCCGCTTCTCGATTGATCAGCATGCCCGTCGACAGGGTTACAAACGAAGGATGGCCGGCGGTTTCATGAATGTCGTTGTTGTCGAGTCGCCTGCCAAGGCGAAGACGATCAATAAGTACCTCGGTAGCGATTATACGGTGCTGGCGAGCTATGGCCATGTCCGCGATCTGCCGGCGAAGGACGGATCGGTCCGGCCTGACGAAGATTTCGCGATGGACTGGGAAGTCGATGGCCGCGCCGAAAAACGGTTGCGCGACATCGTTCAAGCTCTCAAAGGCGCCGATGCGCTGTTCCTCGCCACCGATCCGGATCGCGAAGGTGAGGCAATTTCCTGGCATGTCCGCGAGGTGCTCCAGGCCCGCAAGGCGCTGAAAGGTATCCCCGTCAAGCGCGTAGTCTTTAACGAGGTCACCAAGGCCGCGGTGATCGATGCGTTCAAAAATGCCCGCGAACTGAATGACGAGCTGGTCAATGCCTATATGGCGCGCCGGGCGCTCGATTATCTGGTGGGCTTTACCCTGTCGCCGGTTTTGTGGCGGAAATTGCCCGGCAGCCGTTCGGCGGGTCGTGTACAATCAGTCGCACTGCGTCTCGTTTGTGAGCGTGAGAGCGAGATTGAGGCATTCCGGCCGCGCGAATATTGGTCCGTCGAAAGCGAGTTCGAGACGGGTGAGCAGGCCCGCTTCACCGCGCGTCTCACCCATCTCGACGAAAAAAAGCTCGATAAGTTCGATCTGGCCAGCGAGGCGAAGGCGACTGCCGCCGTTCAGGCGGTCGAGGGCGAACGCGGCTGGTTCGTCTATAAGGTCGATCGCCGTCAGGTCCGCCGGAATCCGCAACCGCCCTTCACAACCTCGACGCTTCAGCAAGAGGCCTCCCGCAAGCTGGGACTCGGCACCTCGCGCACCATGCAATTGGCGCAGCGGCTTTATGAGGGGATCCCGCTCGATGGCGAAACGGTCGGTCTCATTACCTATATGCGAACTGACGGCGTCCAATTGTCCGGCGAGGCAATCAGCGGTGCCCGGCGGCTGATCGAACGCGACTACGGCACGAAATATCTGCCGAACAGTCCGCGCCAGTACAAAACCGTCGCCAAGAATGCGCAAGAGGCCCATGAGGCGATCCGGCCGACCGACCTGTTCCGCCGACCGCAGGATGTCGCGCGCTTTCTCGATAGCGATCAGCTTCGGCTCTATGAGCTGATCTGGAAGCGCACCGTCGCGTCGCAGATGGAAGCCGCGGTGCTCGATCAGGTCTCGGTGGATATTCATGGTGCCGCCGGCCGTGCCGCGTTCAGGGCGAACGGCTCGGTCCTGCAATTTGACGGCTTCCTGAAGCTCTACCAGGAAGGCCGCGATGACGAAGAGGATGAAGAGAACCGGCGCCTCCCGCCACTGAAAGATCGTGACGCGCTGAAGCGATTGACGGTGAAGCCGGACCAGCATTTCACCGAACCGCCGCCGCGCTATTCCGAAGCGAGCATCGTGAAGCGCCTTGAGGAACTGGGCATCGGCCGACCCTCGACCTATGCCTCGATCATTCAGGTTCTGCTCGACCGATCCTATGTAAAGCTGGAGAAAAAGCGGTTCATTCCGGAAGATCGTGGACGGCTTGTGACCGCCTTCCTGCACCGGTTCTTCGAGCGCTATGTCGAATATGGCTTCACCGCGGATCTGGAAAACTCGCTCGACGAGATTTCCGGCGGTCGGGCCGATTGGAAGACGGTTCTGCGACAATTCTGGCAGGATTTCTTTCCGGCCGTCACCGGCACCAAGGATCTGGCCTTTGCCCAGGTGCTGGACGCGCTCGACGAAGCGCTGGCGCCGCACTTCTTTCCCGATGATGGTTCGGGCCGCGATGCACGTCTCTGCCCCGGCTGCCAGAAGGGTCGTCTCAGCCTCAAACTCGGCAAGTTTGGAGCCTTTATCGGCTGTTCGAACTATCCGGAATGCCGCTTTACACGGCGGCTTGGGGTCGAAGGACCGAATGCTGAGGCTGATGGTGACATGGATATGGGGCCGCGCGTGCTTGGCACCGACCCTGTCACGACCTTGCCGGTCAGTCTGCGCAAAGGGCCCTATGGCAATTACGTTCAGCTCGGCGAAGCCGAGACCGGCGAAAAGCCAAAGCGTGCGTCACTCCCGAAAACGCTGAAACCAGCAGACATGGATCTGGCTCAGGCGCTGGCGCTGCTGGCATTGCCGCGGGAGATTGGCAAGCATCCTGAGACGGGCGATATGATCGTCGCCGGACTGGGGCGGTTCGGTCCCTACCTCAAGCATGGCAAGATCTTCAAATCGCTGGGGGCGCAAGATGATGTGCTGACGATCGGCATCAACCGCGCCGTCAGTCTGCTGGCGGAGCCGTCGCGGCCCGGCCGATCGGCACCGGAGCCGCTGCGCATCGTCGGCGCCCATCCGACCGATGGCCAGCCGATTTCGGTCTTCAAAGGCCGCTATGGTCCGTATGTCAGCCATGGCGGGCTGAACGCGACCCTTCCCCGCGGCAGCGAGCCCGAGACGCTGGAACTCGCGACGGCGGTGCAACTGCTGGAGGCCAAAGCCGCGGCAAGCCCGGCCTCTACGCGCAAGACCCCCGCAAAACGTGCTTCGGCCGATAAGAAGCCGGCCGTCAAGAAAGCCGCAGCGAAAAAACCCGCCGCCAAAGCCAAGACCAAGGCGAAGGCAAAAGCAGCGGCACCGCGCAAAAAGGCGGCTGGCGGCAGCGGTGCCGAGTAAGCGGTCGGTGGTCAAGAAGAAGCCGCCGCCCCGCGGTTTGCCGAGCCGGGACGAGATCCTGGCCTTTATCGCCAAAAGCCCGTTCCCGGTCGGCAAACGCGAAATCGCTAAAGCGTTCAAGGTCCAATCCCAGGACCGGGTCGCTCTCAAAGGCATGCTGAAAGATATCGAGCGCACCGGCATCGTGGCGCGCGGGCCCAAGCGGCGATTCGCGCCGCCGGGTGCGCTGCCGGAGATTGCCGTGATCGATGTGGTGAGCATCGACGATCAGGGCGAGCCGGTCTGCCGCCTGCTCGGCAATGACGATGATCAGCCCGTGATCCGTATCGGCCGCAGCGGCAGCGACGGCGCGTTAGGTCTCGGCGAACGGGCGGTCGCGCGCCTCAGCCACCGTGAGGATGGCAGCTATGTGGCCGATATCGTGCGGCGGCTGGAGAAAGGCACCGAACGGATCCTGGGCGTGTTCACCCGTGATCGCGACGGCAGCGGCACGCTGACGCCGACCGATCGCCGGAACAAGACCATGTTCCGGATCGAGGCGACTAAGACGCTGGACGCGACGCATGACGAGTTGGTTCTCGCGACACCGCTCCAGGCACCGCGGCTCGGTTTGCCCTTGGCACAGATTGTCGAGCGGCTGGGCTCGATCGACGATCCTCGTTCGATCAGCCTGATTGCAATCCACACGCAATCCATCCCGGTCGATTTCCCGGCCGATGCCATCGCCGAGGCCGAAGCCGCGCAGCCGGTTGCCTTGGGCGACCGGACCGATCTGCGGGAAATCCCCTTGATCACCATTGATGGCGCCGATGCGCGTGATTTCGATGATGCGGTCTGGGCGGCGCCGGACGAGGATCCCGATAATGAAGGCGGCTGGCATGTGCTCGTCGCGATCGCCGATGTCGCCTGGTATGTCCGCCCCGGTAGCCCGCTCGACCGGACAGCGACGGAGCGCGGCAACTCGGTCTATTTCCCGGATCGCGTCGTTCCGATGCTGCCGGAGGCTTTGTCGAACGAGCTCTGTTCGCTGAAACCCGATGTCGAGCGTGCCTGTCTCGCGATCCATATGTGGTTCGACAAGGACGGCGAGAAAATCCGGCACAAGGTGGTACGCGGCCTGATGCGCTCAGCCGCGCGGCTGACCTATGAAGAAGTTCAGGCCGTGATGGATGGCACACCGGATGGTCCGGCCGCGACGCTCAAAGACCGCGTGATCGAACCGCTCTACCGCGCATTCCACGTGCTGGATAAGGCACGGCGGGCGCGCGGCACGCTCGATCTTGATCTGCCGGAGCGCAAAATCCGACTCGGCGAGGATGGCAAAATCGCCGCGATCGAACGGCGCCTCAGGCTCGATAGTCATCGGCTGATCGAAGAATTCATGATCGCCGCCAATGTTGCAGCCGCCGAGGCGCTGGAAGCGGCACAGCGCCCGTGCATGTATCGCGTCCATGATTCGCCGGATCCAGAGCGGGTCGATGCGCTCCGCAAGGTACTGGAATCGATCGGCGCGCCCGGCCTTAAGCTTGCCGCCGGCCAGTCGGTGCGGCCGCGGCAATTCTCCGCCGTGCTGACCGCCGCAGAAGGCCGGCCGGAAGCGCCGATGATCAATGAGCTGGTGCTGCGCTGTCAGGCTCAGGCGGCCTATGCGCCGGACAATCTGGGTCATTTCGGGCTGGCGCTGCGCCGCTACGCCCATTTTACCTCGCCGATCCGCCGCTACGCCGATCTCATCGTGCATCGCTCACTGATCCAGGGTTTGGGCCTCGGCGAGGGCGGCCTGCCGCCGACCGATCCCGAAGCGCTGGTCGAACTTGGCACCCATATCTCGCAGACGGAACGGCGGGCCATGCTGGCGGAACGCATCGCCAATGACCGCTACATCGTCGCGTTTATGCAAGACCGGGTCGGCGCGACCTTTGAAGGTCGGATCAGCGGCGTCGCCCGGTTTGGCCTGTTCGTTGCGCTCGATGACACCGGCGCGGACGGGCTGATCCCGATCGGCAGCCTCCCGAACGACTATTACAATCATGATGAGCGTGCCTTCGCCCTGGTCGGTCAGAAAAGCCGGCGCCGCTTCACGCTGGGCGACCGGGTGACCGTCACACTACTGGAAGCCAATCCGGTGCAGGGCGGGCTGGTGTTCAGGCTAAGCGAAACAGCGCCGAGCCCCGCACGTCCCGGCGGCGCACCCCGCTTCCTGCGCGGTCGCGTATCGAAGCCGCGGGGGCGCAGGCAACCCGCTTGAAATCCGACTAAAAGCGTCTCACTCTCTATTCTTGTGACGGTAAGGGAGCGGAGATCGATGCCCAATCCGACGGGACCGCGCACCGTCTTGAGACCGCGGCGCGGGCTCCTTGGCCTGATCCTCGCAGTGTTGTTGCTGGCCAGTGTGTGTGCGCCAGCCGCCGATGGGCTGAATGGCCCCATTGGCGAAGATGCAACGATTTTGCTGTTTTCGTCGACCTTCAGGCAAATCCGCGATTATTACCTGGAACCGGTCTCGCTGCCGAGCCTGACGATGGCCGGTCTCGAGGGGTTGAACGCGCCGGACGGCAGTTTTGCCGTGTCGGAGAATACTGAGCACCATCAGGTCACTTTAACGCAAAACGGGACGGTTTTGGCCGAACTGCCGGAGCCGGAAGAGGGCAACGCCTATGGTTGGGGCGACCTCATCGCCAGAACGATCGCGATCGGCCGCGCTCACTCAAAAATGCTGGCTCAGGAAAACGACGAGCTGCTGTACCAGCATATTTTTGATGGTCTTTTGCCCAAGCTCGACCGGTTCAGCCATTATGCCGGCGCAGACAAGGCACGCGATCAGCGTGCCGCACGCGACGGTTTTGGTGGCATCGGCGTGACGCTGGATTATGCGGAACATGCGCCGCGGATCAGCACGATCACACCAGGCGGTCCGTCCTTTCGTGCCGGGGTTCGCGTCGATGATTCTATCATTGCAATCGATGGGATCGCTTCCAGCGCGCTCGACCAACATCAGATCGTCGAGCGACTGAGAGGTGCGATCGACTCGCCGGTGCAGCTAACCCTGGCCCGCCCCGGCAGCAATGCGCCGATCAACCTAACGATTACACGAGGCCTGATCGTCCAGCCAACCGTGACAACGGAAATCGCTGATAACATTGCGATTTTCCATATCGACAGCTTCAATGTGTCGACTGCCGCGGATCTCACCCAGGATCTTCATCGGGTTCGCTCCAGCTTGGGCAGGAATTTACAGGGCGCGATCCTCGACTTGCGCAACAACCCGGGTGGGCTGCTCGACCAAGGCGCGGCGGTCGCGTCGATGTTCCTCGATCACGGAGATATCGTCTCGACCCGTGGACGGAACCCGGCAGCAACGCAATATTTCACCGCCAATGCAGCCGACCAATTAAACGGCTTACCTTTGGTCGTTCTGGTCAATGGCGCCTCCGCGTCGGCGTCAGAAATTGTTGCTGCGGCCTTGCAGGACGATAATAGAGCCATTCTGGTCGGCTCAGCCTCCTACGGCAAGGGCACGGTCCAGATGGTTCTGCGGCTGGAAAATAGCGGCGAGCTGACGCTGACCTGGGCACGGCTTTACGCACCATCCGGCTATCTATTGCACCAGCATGGCGTCGTGCCGACCTTCTGCACGGATCGGCGAATCGATCCGCTAGCCCCACCCGAGGACGACGCCACGCGCGTGCAAACGATCATCGATTCCGGACTGCATCCGCTCAAGAGCAGCCAGATCCAACCGCGCACGGCGCTCACCGAAGCGGCCTGGACGGAGTTGCGCCAAACCTGCGAGCCGGAAACGCGGGATAATGCCGCCGATCTTGTGCTGGCAAAGCGCCTGATCCTCGATCCGAAACTGTTCCAGCAAGCGATGTCGTTTGCCCCGGTAACGATCGCCCACGCCGAGCACGCTGCGACCTCGGTGCTTCAATAGCAGCAGCCATCCGCGGACAATGCTTGACAAGCCGGGGGATGAGTTTAGGTTGCCGCCTCCTCGTGAAACTCCGTCCGGAACCCGGCCATGGCAAAGTCTGCTACCGTCCAGATAAAGCTCGTCAGCACTGCTGACACGGGCTATTTCTATGTCACCAAGAAGAACCCGCGGACCAAGACTGAAAAGCTTGAGCTGAAGAAATATGATCCGGTCGCGCGGAAGCATGTCGCATTCCGCGAGTCCAAGATCAAGTAATAGCCGAAAGATATCGGGCGGTTAGACCGGCATATCGATCGGCGTCACCGACGTCGATCCATCGGCCCGCCAGCACATGACCTTGTTGCGCCCGCCGCGCTTTGCTGCGTAGAGCGCATCATCGGCTGCCTTCAAAAGCTTCGCTGGGTTGTCCGCAACGGGTCCGGCAGTGGCAACGCCAATCGAAATCGTCACCGAGATATGTTGGTCCTGCTCCGGTATTTGGACCGATTGGTCGGCAACGGCGCGGCGTAGTCTTTCCGCAATGATCAGCGCCGCATTCTCTCCGGTCTCCGGTAAGACGATAACGAATTCCTCGCCGCCATAGCGTGTCGCGAGATCAAAACCGCGTACCCCCTTAAGCGCACGCTGCGCCACGTCAATCAAGACCACATCGCCCACGGGATGGCCGTATGTGTCATTGACCGATTTGAAATGGTCGATATCGAACATCAGAACCGACACTTCACGGTCGGGCAATGCGGTCCGCCCCATCACCGTATCCAAATGCGCCGTCAGATAGCGCCGGTTATAGAGACCGGTAAGTTCATCGGTCAGCGCGAGCGAGAGGCCGCGCTTGTAATTATCCAGCAACTGCTCTTGCAGACGCTTACGCTTGATCTGAATGCGCGCCCGCGCGACCAACTCGTTGCGATCAACCGGCCGGAAAATATAGTCGTTGGCTCCAAGATCAAGGCCTTTGGCCAGCCGCGTATAATCCCCCTCGTCAACGATCAACAGGATCGGCAATTGCCGTGTCGCTTCGGCTGCCCGCAATTGCGATAGAAATCGCAGCGGGTCTTCATTGCTCAGCGCCATCGACAGGATCATCAGGTCGAACTTGCCGCAAGCGAGCGCCTGCTGAGCCTCCAGCTTCGTCTTGACGACCACGAGACGTGCCGCATGGGGCGTCAAAACCTGTGTAAGCTTGCTGCCGCCCAGCGCATTATCCTCCACAACGAGGAACCGCGCGGGTTGAGGCTCGGTCAAGCCGACATCGGATAGTTCGGTCGGCAGCGGCGCCAGCCGTTCGTTGATCTCTTCCCGGAGCAGCCACTCGTCCAGCGTTCGCTTCAATCTCACCAGCGACCGCACGCGCGCGAACAGCGCGATATCATTGACAGGCTTAGTCAGAAAATCATCGGCGCCAACTTCCAGGCCGCGCAATCGGTCGGATACGTCACTGAGGGCCGTTACCATCACCACAGGAAGGAAGCGCGTCTTGGGATTTGATTTCAGGCGGCGGCAGACCTCAAGCCCATCCATTCCAGGCATCATCACATCCAGCAGGACGATGTCCGGCATTTCCGCTTGCGCGATATCGAGTGCCTTGGGCCCGTCCGACGCCGTCAAAACATCATAATACTCGCTCAAAAGCTTGGCTTCGAGCAGCCTGACATTGACGTCAATATCGTCGACGACAAGGACCTTTGCAGACATCAGGCACCCGTCATGTTAGGAAATGCTTCAATGTCTTAATAAAATAAGCGACGGAAATTGGCTTTGCCAAATAAGCCTCACAACCTCCCTCACGCATTTTTTCTTCATCGCCCTTCATCGCGAACGCCGTAACGGCAATGATTGGAATTGATTTCAAATCATCATCTTCCTTGATCCATTTGGTGACCTCCAGCCCGGAAATTTCCGGAAGCTGGATATCCATCAGTATAAGATCCGGACGATGCTGCCGAGCGAGTTTCAACGCCTCAATGCCATCTTTAGTCTGAATTGTGTTGTAGCCATGCGCCTCCAGCAAATCGTGGAATAGCTTCATGTTCAGATCATTATCTTCGACGATCAGAATCGTCTTGCTCATCGATGGGTCCTTGCCGGAAGGTCGGCGGCTCTCTTCAACCGGGGTGCGGTGAATGATAGCCGTTCGCCATCCCCGTAAGAAATACGAATAAACGCCAGTGGTTTAAGAATTCGTAAGACGGCCTCCCGTTTGCTGTTTTCCGTTTCTGATCACGCGCATCAGCGCCGCTCGATATCAACGGTATACTGCATAAAACGACCGCGCGTCGATCATGCCGATTCGATGCTGAGCGATTCATCCGCCGCACCAAAAAATAGCGGCTCGCATCCGCACATGATCTTCCCCGCAACGACCCGTGCTCGCCCCCTAGAGCCTCAGCATTCTTGATCAAATTATGCCCCCGACGAATAACTAATACATAAGTTTTCGACCCGTCACATTGCTATTTTTGAGCGTGTCCTAAAACTAACACAGCCTCGCTGCTGTTTGCCGCTGACGTTTCACAAAATTCGCGGTAAATTAATCGATAATTGGTCGGGGGGCCTTGCCGAAACTTCGGCATGTCAGAGAGAAGGGGCGAAGATGGGATTCGAACCTAAGCAAGTCGTATCGGGTACCGCGCGGGCCGTGGACGCGTCAGACCTGATGCTGCTTCAAGTATTCCACGGGCATAGCGCCTATTGGACTGAAGATATTAACCGTCGAATCGACGGCAATTGCGCTGCGGAGACCTACCGCGCGCTGGATCGACTCGAGCAGCGCCATATGGTGCGCAAAGTGGTCCGTATCGGCCAGACCTCCTGGTGCCGAACCAGTTTAGGCACAGTTGTCGCTGATCTCATGGAAGCGCTGAGCCGAAACGACGAATAGACTTGGCGGCGGCGCGCGGAGCGGTTAGCACATTTACACCATGATCGCCGTACTCCGCCGACCGCGCCTTGCCTGCGCGCTGACCTTAGCCTTGGTGCTTGATGGGTGCGCGTCATCCCCGCCGCCTTTGCCGCCGCCGACGATTGAGAGTTTCGGCAATTTTCGGCCAAGCAACACGATCGCGCATTTTCTGGCATGCCCCCAGGCCTACTGCCTCGAACCCAACGAATACACAGAACTAACGCCAATTCCGGCGGAGCGCATGCGCTTCATCGTGAAGCAGGCGCTCGACGATGAGCCCGGGATGCAGCTTATGGCGAGCGACCATGAAGGGCTGCGCCTAGTCTATCGGCAAACGCCGCGATTCTGGGGCACCTCCAATACCGTCACGGTCGAAATTGTCGATGCCGACGAAGGCGTTAGCGGAATCGTGCTGTATAGCCAGCCTGACCAAAAATCGCTGGATTGGCATCCAAACCGGGATCAGGTCGATCGGCTGCTGGCGGCGATCAACGACGCGGTCAAAAAAGCGTCGGCAAAACCGGGACGCGGCTAAGCGCGAGAGCCCTATAGGAACCGGCCAAACTCGATGCTATCGATCGGACCTACCCTCGTCATAAATGGTTCGGTTCGATGATACCCCGCTATAGCCGCCCGGAAATGGTGTCGATCTGGACACCTGAACGCCGCTTTCGCATCTGGTTCGAAATCGAGGCCTATGCGTGTGAGCAGCAGGAAACGCTGGGCATCATTCCACCCGGCACCTCGGCCGAGGTTTGGGAAAAGGGCGCGTGGGAGATCCCGCGGATCGATGAAATCGAGCGCGAGACCAAGCACGACGTCATCGCGTTTCTGACCAATCTCGCCGAGCATGTCGGTCCGGCCGCGCGTTTTGTGCATCAGGGCATGACCTCGTCTGACGTGCTCGATACGTGCCTTGCCGTCCAGCTCAAAGAGGCAGCGGATCTCCTGCTGGCAGACCTTGATGCGCTGCTGGCCGCGCTTCAGCGCCGGGCGATCGAGCATCGGCACACGCTCTGTGTCGGCCGCAGCCATGGCATTCATGCCGAGCCGACCACGTTCGGCCTGAAGCTGGCCGGATTTTACGCCGAATTCCAGCGGAGCCGAACCCGCTTGCTGGCCGCGCGCGACGATGTTGCGACCTGCGCCATTTCGGGCGCGGTCGGCACATTCGCGCAGATCGATCCCAGGGTGGAGGCCCATGTCGCGGCAAAGCTGGGCCTGTCGGTCGAGCCTGTCTCAACCCAGGTGATCCCGCGCGACCGCCATGCCGCGTTCTTTGCGGTGCTGGGGGTGATCGCCTCGTCAATCGAGCATCTGGCGATCGAAATCCGCCATTTGCAGCGCACTGAAGTGCGCGAGGCTGAGGAATTCTTTTCGCCGGGCCAGAAAGGCTCATCGGCCATGCCGCATAAGCGGAACCCGGTGCTGACCGAAAATCTGACCGGCATCGCGCGGGTCGTGCGGTCGGCGGTGATGCCCTTTATGGAAAATGTCGCACTTTGGCATGAGCGGGACATTTCGCATTCTTCGGTCGAACGGTTGCTGGCACCGGATGCGACCGTGGCACTCGATTTCGCCCTGGCCCGGCTGACCGGCGTGATTGATCGCCTAGTGGTCTATCCCGACCGGATGCGGGAAAATCTCGATAGTCTCGGCGGACTCGTCCATTCCCAGAGCGTGCTGCTGGCCTTGACCCAGGCGGGGCTGAGCCGCGAAGCAGCGTACCAAGCCGTACAGAGGAATGCGATGCCGGCTTGGCGCGGTGAAGGCAATTTCCGGGACCTGTTGAAGCAGGATGGAGAAGTCGCCGCGGCACTGGGCGAGGCCAAGATCGATGGGCTTTTCGACGAGTCGCCGCATCTGCGCCATGTCGATACGATCTTTCGCCGGGTTTTCGGCGAGGGTTGAGCGCCGATGTGCACGCTCGTCATGCTGCGCCGACCGGATCACGATTGGCCCCTGATCGTCGGCGCCAATCGTGACGAAATGCTCGACCGGGCATGGCAGAAACCGGGACGGCATTGGCCAGACCGGGCCGACGTCACCGCGGGACTCGACCAGGTCGCGGGTGGCTCCTGGATGGGCGTCAATGATCACGGTGTGTTTGCGGCGATCCTCAATCGCGTTGGCTCGCTCGGACCGCAGGACGGCAAACGCTCGCGCGGCGAGCTGGTGCTGGATGCGCTCGATTATGCCGATGCCCGAGACGCGGCCGGTTTTCTGGCGGCGCTGAATCCCGACGCCTACCGGCCGTTCAATCTGGTGATCGGCGACAATCGCGACGTTTTCTGGCTGGCGCATCGTGGCGGGGGCGAGATCACCGTCGAACCGGTGCCGATCGGGCTGTCGATGCTGACCGCGCGTGAACTCGACGATCAGACCAGCCCGCGCATCGCACGCTATCGCGACCGGTTCCGCGCTGCGCCCGCCCCACAGCCGGAACGGGATGATTGGTGGGCTTGGCAGGTTTTGCTTGGCGAATCACAGCCGCAAGACGGTCTCGGTCCTGAGAGCGCGATGCGGTTCCTGCTGCCGAACGGCTTTGGCACCGTATCGAGCTCAGTCCTGGCGCTTCCGGCCGTTCGGCTGGGTCGCGTACCCGAATGGCGCTTTGCACGGGCGGCAGACCTGCCCGCCGGCTGGGATGCTATTCCGGTCGCCTGATTGTATCTGGGGGCCACGACTGCTATAGGACGCCATTCGCGCTGATCAATTGCGCCGTACCGCGGCACGTCCGTCGAGGGCACGTCGAAACCCCGGGTGGCCCCATGTCCCGTCGCAGACAGATCTATGAAGGCAAGGCAAAAGTCCTTTTCGAAGGGCCGGAACCAGGTACCCTTGTTCAGTATTTCAAGGACGATGCCACCGCCAGCTTCACGCAAAAACAAGGTGTAATCACCGGCAAGGGCGTGCTGAACAACCGCATCAGCGAGTTCATCATGACGCGGATGAACGAGTTGGGCATCCAGACCCATTTCGTGCGGCGGCTCAATATGCGCGAGCAGTTGGTGCGCGAGCTGGAAATCCTGCCGCTGAAGCTGGTCGTGCGCAATGTTGCCGCAGGCTCGCTGTCGCGGCGGCTCGGTATCGAAGCCGGGACCAAGCTGCCCCGCTCGATTGTCGAATTCTATTACAAGAGTGCCACGCTCTCCGATCCGCTCGTGACCGAGGAGCATATCACCGCGTTTGGCTGGGCCAGCACCCCGGACATTGACGACATGATGTCGATGGCGCTCCGGACTAACGATTTCCTCAGCGGGCTCTTTCTGGGGATTGGCATCCGTCTGATCGATTTACGGCTGGAATTCGGCCGGCTCTGGGATAATGACGAGATGCGGCTGGTAATCGCCGACGAAATCAGTCCGGATAGCTGCCGCCTGTGGGACATCAAAACTAACGAGAAACTGGACCGCGACCGGTTTCGTGAGGATCTGGGTCAGGTCGAGGAAGCCTACCAGGAAGTGGCACGACGGCTCGGTATCCTGCCCGAAAGCGGCCCAGCGGATCTCAAGGGCCCTAAGCTCATGCAATGAGGCGACATAGGCAATGAAAGTCAAAGTCCATATCACGCTGAAATCCGGCGTGCTTGATCCCCAAGGCACGGCCATCGGCCATGCGCTGGCGAGTTTGGGATTCGAGGGTGTCGAGCGCGTGCGCCAGGGCAAGCTGATCGAACTCGATCTGGCCGAGACAGATCCGGAAGCGGCACGGGTTCAGGCGCGGGCGATGTGCGACCGGCTGCTCGCCAACACGGTCATCGAGAATTATGCCATCGACCTCGCCTGATTTGCTGTTTTCTCCCTCTCTGCCCCTTTGGGGCGGAGAGGGTCGGGGTGAGGTGGGGTGTTGAGGCTCAAGGATCGGCGCAGATCTCGCTTCGGCACAACCCACCTCACCCTAACCCTCTCCGCCCTAAAGGGCAGAGAGGGAATATTCTTGTGATACCGCTCTAGGGTTCAATATCGATGAAATCCGCCGTCATCGTCTTCCCCGGATCGAATTGCGATCGGGACGTCGCCGTCAGTCTCGAACGCATCACCGGCACCAAGCCGCACATGGTCTGGCATCGTGAGACCGTGCTGCCGGAGGTGGATCTGGTCGTGCTGCCCGGTGGGTTTTCCTATGGCGATTATCTGCGCTCGGGGGCGATGGCGGCGCAGTCGCCGATCATGCGCGTCGTGAAAGCGCGCGCCGAACAAGGCTTGCCGGTGCTGGGCATCTGCAATGGATTTCAGGTCCTGACGGAGGCCGGTATGCTGCCCGGCGCGCTGATGCGCAATCGCGGGCTGAAATTCATCAACCGCGCTGTGACCACGCGCGTCGAGACCAGCCAGTCCATGTTTACGCATAAATATGCAGCCGGCAGCGTGCTCAGCATCCCGATCGCCCATGCCGATGGCTGCTATTACGCCGATCAAGCGACGCTCGACGAGATCGAGGCTGCGGGTCAGATCGCGTTTCGCTATTGCGATGATAGCGGCGCGGTGACACCCGACTCCAACCCGAACGGGTCAGTCGGCAATATTGCCGGGCTGTTCAACAAAACCAAGACCGTGCTGGGATATATGCCGCACCCGGAGCGCGCCTGCGAGGCGAAACTGGGCGGCGTTGACGGGCGCGGCATCTTCGAAAGCCTGCTGGGAGCCTTGTCGTGAGCGAGATCACGCCGGAGATCGTGGCCCAGCACGGGTTATCGACCGAAGAATACGCACGCTGTCAGTCCATTCTTGGCCGGACGCCGAACCTGACCGAGCTTGGCGTGTTTTCGGTGATGTGGTCGGAACATTGCTCCTATAAATCCTCGCGCATCCATCTGAAGACGCTGCCGACCACCGGACCGCAGGTGATTTGCGGGCCGGGCGAGAATGCCGGTGTGGTCGATATCGGCGATGGTCAGGCGGTCATCTTCAAGATGGAAAGCCATAACCACCCCTCCTTCATCGAGCCCTATCAAGGGGCGGCGACCGGGGTTGGCGGCATCTTGCGCGATGTCTTCACGATGGGCGCACGACCGATCGCCAACCTGAACGCACTGCGCTTCGGCAGCCCGGACCACCCGAAGACCCGGCATCTGGTGTCGGGCGTGGTCGCCGGTATCGGGGGCTATGGCAATTGCGTCGGCGTGCCGACGGTCGGCGGCGAGACGAATTTCCATCCGAGCTATAACGGCAATATCCTGGTCAATGCGATGACCGTGGGCCTTGCCGATGCCGCGCGGATCTTTTATTCGGCCGCTGCCGGGCCGGGCAATCCGGTGATCTATGTCGGCGCCAAGACCGGGCGCGACGGTATCCACGGCGCGACGATGGCGTCGGCCGAATTCACTGAGGATTCCGACGCGAAGCGCCCGACCGTTCAGGTTGGCGATCCGTTCACCGAGAAGCTGCTGATCGAGGCCTGCCTCGAGCTGATGGCCGGCGAGTCGATCGTCGCGATTCAGGATATGGGCGCTGCCGGTCTGACGTCCTCTTCTGTCGAAATGGCTGGCAAGGGCGGGCTCGGCATTGAGCTGGCACTTGACCGGGTGCCGGTACGCGAGACCGGCATGACGCCGTATGAAATCATGCTGTCCGAAAGCCAGGAACGCATGCTGATGGTGCTGAAACCCGGCAGCGAGGCGCAGGCCAAGCAGATTTTTGACAAGTGGGAGCTGGATTTCGCCGTCATCGGACAGGTGACCGAGACCGGGCATCTTGTGCTGACCATGAATGGGAACGTGGTCGCCGACTTGCCGGTTGAGCCGCTGGTGTCGCAGGCGCCTTGTTATGACCGGCCCTGGGAAGCGTCGCCGACTTTACCGGACATCCTTATCCCGGGCCGCACAACCGACTGTGCCGAGGCACTGAAGACACTCATCCAATGCCCTGATCTTGCCGGCAAGGCCTGGATCACCGACCAGTATGACAAGAGTGTGATGGGCGACACGGTGTTCGCGTCCGGCGCGGATGCCGCCTTGGTTCGGGTCCATGGCACCAACAAAGGGCTGGCGCTGGTGACCGACTGCACGCCGCGCTATTGTGCCGCCGATCCGAAGCGGGGCGGCGCCCAGGCGGTGGCCGAGACATGGCGCAATATCACCGCGATCGGCGCGACACCGCTCGCCATCACTGACAATCTCAATTTCGGCAATCCCGAACGTCCCCGGATCATGGGCCAGTTCGTGCTGTGCATCCAGGGTATGCGCGACGCCTGTCTGGCCCTCGACTACCCGGTCGTGTCGGGCAATGTGTCGCTCTATAACGAGACCAGCGGCCAGGGCATTCTGCCGACTCCGGCGATCGGCGGCGTCGGGCTGATCGATGATATCGGTAAGGCCGTCGATGCACGGTTCAAGGCCGCAGGCGAGACGATCATCCTGATCGGCGAGACCGCCGGCCATCTTGGCGCATCGCTTTATCTCCGCGAAATTGAAGGGCGCGAAGACGGCGCGCCGCCGCCGGTTGACCTCAGTGCGGAACGGCGCAACGGCGATTTCGTGCGGAGCCAGATTGGCAAGGGCGCCGTCACCGCGTGCCATGATCTGTCGGATGGCGGTCTTGCAATTGGTCTCGCCGAAATGGCGATGGGTAGCGGACTCGGTGCCACGATCGAGCAGCTTCCGGCGGGACTGCGCCCCCAGGCGGCCTGGTTCGGCGAGGATCAGGCGCGCTATCTTGTGACCACCGCTGATCCAACGGCTTTGTTGAGTGCGGCTACGGCAGCAGGCGTCCCCGCACAGGCGATCGGGCGCGTGGGTGATACGACGCTTTCGGGTCCGGCTTTAGCACCGCTTGACGTTGACGCTATGACACGGCTTCATCAAGGCTGGCTACCCGGCTACATGAACAAGGGAACCTGAGTCATGGCGATGGACGCGGCGACGATCGAAGCAATGATCAAGCAGGGCCTGCCCGATGCCGAAATCTCGATCGAGGATCTGCGCGGGAACGGCGAATATTATGCCGCCAAGGTCAGGTCCGCCGCGTTTCAGGGCAAAAGCCGGATCCAGCAGCACCAACTTGTCTACGCCGCCTTGCAAGGCAGGGTCGGCGAGGACGTGCATTCCCTGACGCTGACAACAGCCCCATTGTAAACAATATTAGACTCTCTGCAGAGCCAAAGGATGCGACCGACATGAGCGAAAATCCGGTGTTCGACCGTATTAAGAGCGACATCTCCGCCAACCCGGTGGTGCTTTATATGAAGGGCACGCCGGTGTTCCCGCAATGCGGCTTCTCGTCGATGGCGGTCCAGGTGCTGGGCCATCTCGGGGTCAAATTCAAGAGCGTCGACGTGCTCGCCGACCCGGAAATCCGCCAGGGCATCAAGGAATTCGCCCAATGGCCGACCATTCCCCAGCTCTATATCGCGGGTGAATTTGTCGGCGGCGCCGATATCATCCGCGAGATGTATGAGTCCGGCGAGTTCGAGACCCTGCTCCATGAGAAGGGCATTCCGCACGCGCATCATCATTAGAGCGATATAAATCTCCCTCTCTGCCCCGTTGGGGCGGAGAGGGTCGGGGTGAGGTGGGGTCGCCGTGCGCAAGTCTGTGCAGATCACGCTTCGGCGCGGCCCACCTCTCCCTGACCCTCTCCGCCCTAAAGGGCAGAGAGGGAAGGTTTTTGCGATTTGCGGACCGTTACTGGCGCTCTGGTGCGGGACTGGGAGTGCCTTAGCCGACGATGCCTATATCTGGCAGCGACACTGGACCCCGGCCCTCCAAGAGTCGGTAACCCGCGCGACGCCGTTCATCACCGGCTGGCGCGCGCTGGTCGCCGAACTCGGTGCCGACGGCAAGCTCGTTCCTGCTGAGATTGATCGTGCCGCTCTTGTGCAATCGGGCCGGCCGGTAATCGGCGTGGTGCGGATCGACGGGACCTTGACCGGCTGGGACAGCACCAAGCTGAGTGACTTGATCCTGGGCCTGATCCAGTCCGACTCGATTTTCTCGGGTGTGGAAATCGATCATGATTGCGGCACCGCTCGCCTCGTCGCCTATAGCCAGTTCCTGTCGACATTGCGCCGCCGGCTTGGTCCTTCACTGTCGCTCTCGATCACCGCCTTGCCGGCTTGGCTCGCCTCGCCCGATCTTGAGGCGGTCCTGAAAGCGGCCGATCAGGCCGTGCTGCAAGTCCATGCCGTCGCCGCGCCAATGACCGGCCTGTTCGATCCCGATCAGGCGCGGCGTTGGATCGACGCTTTCGCCCGTCGGACCGACAAGAATTTCCGAGTCGCGCTGCCAACCTACGGATCCCGGCTGGTCATTGGCCGAAGCGGCAACCTTTACGCGGTCGAAAGCGAAGTCCCGATGCGGGCTGGCGCAGATGGTGGCGCCGAACTCTTCGCGACGCCCGAGCAGGTCGAGCGGCTCCTGACGAGCCTCAGGCACGAACCGCCGACTCATTTTGCCGGCATCTCGTGGTTCCGCCTGCCGACCGACCTCGACAAACGCGGCTGGAGTTTCACGACGTGGCGGCATGTCCTGGAGGGCAAACTGCTCGATGGCAGCATCGAGGCCAGAGCCGAGCCGGCCGATGCAGCCGGCACGCAGGCGCTGGTCCTGCTCAATCCCGGCGATACCGATGCTCCATTGCCCGGCACGATCGAGCTGCCACCGAGCTGTCCGCTGGCGGATGGGATCAATGGCTATCGGCTGGAGCATCATTCAGACGGCATGATTCTACACCGGCTTGCGCACGGGCTCTTGCATGGCGGGCATCGCCGTGCCATCGGCTGGATGCGCTGCGCTGGTGCCGCGCCAAGCCCAGAGATGCTGCATGCCGTCCCTTAAACGCCTGGCGCTGGCCGCCGGATCGCTTTGTCTAATCGCCACCGCAACCTGGGCCTGCGGCCCGTTCTTCCCCTCGCTCCTGCTGGAAAACCGTGCGGCGACCCTGAAAACGGCGCCGTTCGACAGTTTCGCTTTCGAGGTGAGTCATCTCGTGCCGCGCCCCGATAGCGCGCTCCAGCCGGTCGAGCCTGAACCGTCTGAGACGGACCGGCAAAAGCAGTATACGAGTGCGGAGTCGGAGGGCATCACCCCGGCTCAGGTCGAGCAGATCGATGAGATGCGCAATGCCAAAACCGTCGCCGAAGCCGATCCGATCGGCCACGATCTGCCGGCCGCGATCCGCCTTTATACCGATGGCGCGGTCGCCTATCACCTCGGTGACTTCACCGCCGCGTCCAAGAATTTTCAAGCCGTGCTCGACCTCCCGCCCGAGGAAGGCGCGCCTCGGTCGATCTGGGCACTCTACATGTTGGGGCGCATCGCCCAGCAGTCCGACGATGATCGCTTGGCGTCCGAAGATTTTGACCAGCTGCGCGATCGCGTGCTGCACGGTGCGCCCGATCCGCTCGGCCTCGCCGTCGCCAGCATCGGGGATCAGGCGAAACCGCTGTTCGATCGCGCGGTCCAGCGCATCGCAAAGGGCAAGTTGAAGGACGGCAGCCCGGACACGCGGGCCTTCGCGCAGGACGTGGCAGATGCGGTCGCACTCTATACGAGGCAGGCCGCTTACGGGTCCAACATCGCGATCGACTCGCTGCTGGAAGTCTCACAGCTTCTGCTGGCAACACCGAACGCGCTCGCAGCCACGATCGGCGACCCGGGGATTCAGCGTGTGCTGGTCGCCTATGTCATGGCCAATACGTCCGAAACCGACGATTCCGACGCGGCCGAGCCTGACCCGCAACTCGTCACGGTTCTGGCGGCAATCGAAAAAGCGGGACTCGATCATGTCGTGGGTGCCGACCGGGTTGCTTCACTGGCTTATCGGTTAGGACGGTTTGATCTGGCCGCCGCGCTCGCGGATAAGACACCGGGTCCGCTCGCCGACTGGGTAAAGGCCAAGCTGGCGATCCAGAAGGGTGATCTCGCCGCAGCGGCGACGCTCTATGCCAGTGTGATCCACACCTTCCCGGCACAATCCAACAGCAGCAGCGTGGCGCTCGGGGAGGCGGGCACCTTGGCGCTGGCCCGCGGCGAGTATCTCCAGGCGCTTGAACTGCTCTATCAATCCGGCGACGAGCATTGGGGCGACACCGCCTATGTCGCGGAGCGGGTACTAACGACCCAGGAGCTGAAGCAGTTTGTCGATGCCGAAGTGCCGGCGGTGGCAGCGAAGCCGTCCACCGACCCCAACGACACGCCGGATGAGACTGTCACCGAAAAACTGCGGGACCTGCTGGCGAGACGCTTGGTACGCGACGGCGATATCCCGACCGCCCTACCCTATTTCTATGACGAGAAGACGCGGCAAGCCGCCGTCGACTACCAAACCGCTTTGGATGACGCATCACATGCCTGGTTCAGCACCGATCGGGCCGCCGGCTGGTACGAAGCGGCGGTGCTTGCCCGCGAGTCAGGCATGGAAATGATGGGCACCGAAACGGCGCCGGACGAGTCGATCTATGGCGGCGATTTCGACACAGATGTCTGGAAGACCCCACCGACCGGCCCATTCGTCACAGACGGCGAAGTGAAACGCTTCACCGACCAGAAAACACAGCCCGATCTCCGGTTCCATTACCGCTATATCGCTGTTGATGAGGCGAGCAAGGCGGCCGATCTGCTGCCGCCACGCTCACAGGCGTTTGCGGCAACGCTTTGCGCAGCCGCTGGCTGGATGCGTCAGACCTCGGGTGCCGACGATCGGGCGACCGCGCTTTATCAGCGCTATGTCCACGCGGGCGCCATCGTGCCCTTTGCCAGGAATTTCGGCCGCGACTGCCCGGATCCGGATTTTGCCGAGGCCAGATTCTTTCCCGAATGGGCGGTGGTCCGTAAGGCCAATGGCATCATCAAACGGCACGCGTTGCCGCTGGCGGTGGGAGCGGTTGCGGTACTGGCCGGAATTGTGCTGTTTGTCAGACGTCGTCGCGTCAGGACCCCGCCACCGTCGGCGCGACCATGACTTTATCGACTCGGTGATTATCCATATCCACGACTTCGAAGCGCCAGCCATCGATTTCGAGCCGGTCTGCGACTTTAGGAACGCGTTGCATCTGGGCCATCAGGAACCCGCCCAGCGTATGAAAATCGCCGCTTTCCTCGCCCGGTAGCCGATCGATACCGATCGCGTCGCGGACATGCTCGATCGGGGTCAGCCCATCGATCAGCCACGAGCCGTCCGGCCGCCGGACGAGCGAGGAATCTTCTTCCTCACCCGGCTCTGCGATATCGCCAACCAGCGCCTGCATCAGATCGTGCAGCGTCACAACCCCTTCGAAATCGCCATACTCGTCGACCACGAGGGCCAGCGCCTCGCCCGAGCGTTTCAGCATTTCGAGCAGCCGAAGCGCCGGTACAGTGTTCGGAATATAAAGCGGAGGCCGCGTGGCCTTGCGGATATCAAGAGGTTCGTCAGAGAGTGCCTCGGCCAGCATGTCCTTGACGTGCAGAATCCCGACCACGCTCTCTGGTCCGCCGTCTACGACCGGGAAGCGCGACAGGTTGGAGGACAGGATCTTCTGCCGATTGACCGGCCAGCCATCGTCCAGATCCAGCCATTCCACGCGGGTACGGGGGGTCATGATCGCATCGACCCGGCGATCGCCCAGCCGCAACGCCATCTGAACAATGGCGCTTTCGCCCGGATGGAACTCACCCGCCGCCGCGCCCTCCCTCATCATCATGTTGATTTCTTCGTCGGTCACGGTCTGCTGACGCGCCGACCCAACCGGCAACAATTTCAGCACCAGCCCGGATGCGCCAGACAGCACGAGCTCGATTGGCCGTACCACCACGGCAAACCAGGTCATGAAACGCGCGAGTGATGTCGCCAGCCGCTCCGGATTACCGACCGCGATGCGCTTCGGCACCAGTTCGCCCAGGACAATTGTACAGAAACTGATCACGACGACGACGGACCCGATGGCCAGCACATGGGCATAGGGCTCAAGTGCCGGCACCAAAGCGAACAGGCCATAGAGCGGCCCGACCAGACTGTCGCCGCCGACAGTCGAGACCAGCACGCCGATCAAGGTAATTGCAATCGATACCGTCGAGAGAAACCGTCCGGAATCAGCCTGAAGCTTGAGCGCGGCCCGAGCGCCTTTGCTGCCATCGGCGGCCTCGGCCTGAAGTCGTGTCCGACGTGCCCCCACGACAGCCAACTCGGCCATCGCAAATAGGCCGTTCAGCAGGACCAGGAGGAAGAGTATGGCGATTTCGAGCAGCATTATGGCGTCTGAGCGGAAGCATAGCACAGAGTCCGCATCGCTTCGATGACAGGTTTTAGCGTCGGATGAATTCAGGCTCAGTCGAGATATCACAAGGATATCCCCTCTCTGCCCTTCAGGGCGGAGAGGGTTAGGGAGAGGTGGGCCGAACCGACGCGAAATCGGCGCCGACCCTTGAGCGTCAACACCCCACCTCACCCCGACCCTCTCCGCCCCATAGGGGCAGAGAGGGAGGAAAAACGCCGCCGCCCAGGAACCAGTTAGCGCGAGTAGAACTCGACGACCAGATTCGGTTCCATCTGAACCGGATAGGGCACGTCGGCCAGCTTTGGGGCGCGGATATATTTGCCCTTGAGCGCGGCATTATCGACTTCCAGATAAGTCGGAACGTCACGATCATGCGCCTCGACAGCACCCAATACGATGGTTAGCTGCTTCGACTTGTTGCGCACCTCGATCACGTCATTATCCTTGACCTGGAAAGACGGGATATTGACCCGCTTACCATTGACCGTGACATGACCGTGATTGACGAACTGACGTGCCGCGAACACGGTCGGCACGAATTTCAGGCGGTAGACCACCGCATCGAGGCGGCGTTCCAGCAATTCCACCAAATTCTCACCGGTATCGCCACGGCGGCGCACGGCTTCGTCATAGAGCCGGCGGAACTGACGCTCGCCGATATTACCATAATAGCCCTTGAGCTTTTGCTTGGCCATCAGCTGCGTGCCGTAATCGGACGGCTTCTTGCGGCGCTGACCATGCTGACCCGGGCCATATTCCCGGCGATTGAGCGGCGACTTGGCGCGGCCCCACAGATTGACGCCGAGACGGCGATTAATCTTATATTTCGACTCTTGACGCTTGCTCATGCTCGCTCCGGCCCTTGGGGCCATCGACTTTGTTGTCCCGGTAGTCCCATCTCGCACCCGACCATCGGGTCCAAGGGGCGGGGTCGACGTGACCCGCATTCCCGGAAATAGAAGGGCGCGACTATAGGCAGGAAGTGCGTCCTGTCAATCGCGGGGGTCGGAAGGCTGGTATGAGCGATCTATCCCAGCAGTGCCCGTGCCGCTTCATGCAGTGCCGGATCCCCGCAAGCGAGGATCCTGCCATCGCTATCCTGGCCCAACACCTCGCCGCGCCATCCCGTGATCATACCGCCAGCGCCCTCGATGATCGGCACGAGCGCGCAGAAATCATGCAGTTTCATCTTGGCCTCGATCACCAGATCGACGAAGCCCAGCGCCAGCAATCCGTATGCGTAGCAATCCGTGCCATAGCGCGTTAGCTTGACCTGATCGCGCACTTCCATGAAGGCAACCTGGTCGGCGCCCTCGAACATATCAGGTGTCGTCGTGAACAAGGTCGCCCGGTCAAGCCTATCGCAGGCGCGTGTCGCGATATTGGTCCCGTTGAACTGCGTCGGATGGCCCGTACAGCCGATCCAGCGTTCACCGGAGACAGGCTGGTCCAGCACGCCTAACACCGGCCGTCCCCGATAGAGCAAACCGATCAGCGTACCGAACAGCGGGACGCCGGAGATGAAGGATTTGGTGCCATCGATCGGATCCAGCACCCAGACGAAATCGGCGTCCGGATGCTCTTCGCCATATTCCTCGCCGATAATGCCGTGCGACGGAAACCGCTCTGCGATCAGTCGGCGCATCGCCAGTTCGGACTCACGATCAGCAATGGTCACCGGCGAGGCGTCCGGCTTGTCGATCACCTCGATCCGACCGCGGAAATGGCGGCGAATGATCGCCCCCGCCGCCTCAGCCAGGATTGGGGCCAGATGCAGGGCTGCTTCGATCTCGTCCTCGAACGCCATCCTATTTGAGATCGACGGGATGATCGCTCTGGGTATTGAGATAGGCGAGCACGTCGGCGCGCTCCTCGGGCTTCGGCAGTCCGGCAAAGCTCATTTTGGTGCCGGGCGCATAGGCCCCGGGCTTGTAGATGAACGCTGCGATTTCCTGCGGCGACCAACTGCCGCCCAGGCCCTTCAGCGTATCTGAATAGCTGAACCCGGGTGCACTCGCCCGCGGCCGGCCAATCACGTCCCATAAATTCGGGCCGACATGATTCGGCTCACCTTTACCGAACGAATGGCATTGTGCACATTTCTTGGCGATTTCGGCGCCATGCGCCGGGTCAGCCTTGGCGAACATTTCTGCCGGGATAGGCGCCGGTTTCTCATCTGCTGCTGGTGCCGCTGCGGCCGCTGGTGCCGCTGCGGCGCCGGCGATCGGATAAGAATCCTTGGCCAGCTTGGTTTCGACCGGAAGGACCCCATCGGCAACCATCCCGGAAACCTTACCGACGAGCACTGCGACCAAAATAGCAGCACCGATTTTATTCAACTCAAGCGACATTATGCGGCCCTTGATAACGATGGGACAATATGGTGGGAGGGCTGATCCGAGTGGCGCCCGCTGAGATAACCATAACGGATTCAACATGAAGGGCTGTAAAAAGTCGATAGAAGAGCGCTCAACGGACCCAAATTGCGGCGAAAGAACGAGATCGCCGCTGCATAAGCGAGGATGTTGCCCTTGGTTTCATCGTTATTGTCGCCCCTCGTCGTGATTCCGGCCCGGATGGCCGCAACGCGGTTGCCCGGAAAACCGCTGGCGCTGATCCACGGCGAGCCGATGATCGTGCATGTCTGGCGCCGCGCGATCGAGGCCGATATTGGTCCCGTCGTGGTCGCCGCCGCCGAGACGGCGATTGCGGACGCGATCGAAGCCGTCGGAGGCCACGCCGTCCTGACCGATCCAGCGCATCCGTCCGGGTCAGACCGCGTTTGGGAAGCCGTCTGTAAAATCGATCCGGACGCGCGCCACGACGTGATCGTCAATGTGCAGGGCGATCTGCCAACGCTGGACGGCACGCTTATCCGTCGTGTGCTGGACCCGCTGGAAGCAGATCCTGCGACGGACATCGCGACCTTGGTCTGCGAGATCCACGATGCCGCCGATCGGACGCGGCCCAGCGTGGTGAAGGCCGTCGTCGCCTGGGGACCGGCGGATCGGATCGGTCGCTGCCTCTATTTCAGCCGCGCGACGGTACCGGACGGGCCGGGGCCGCTGCTGCACCATATCGGTCTCTATGCCTATCGACGGCGCGCGCTCGAGCGATTCGTGGCACTGCCGCCGGCCGTGCTGGAAACGCGGGAGAAGCTGGAGCAGCTCCGCGCGCTGGAAGCCGGGATGCGGGTCGATGCCGCTGAGGTCTCGACCGTGCCGCTCGGCGTCGATACGCCCGAAGATCTGGAACGGGCCAGCCATTTGCTGAGCCGCTAAGCAATTTCATCAATTGACGGACGAAGCGCGTCCTGCGACCGACTGACCGATCATGCCAGAGACATCAACCGCCATTGCCTTTCAGGGTGCCCCCGGCGCCAATTCCGACCTTGCCTGCCGCGCGGTCTATCCCGAGCGGCCGACCCTGCCCTGCCGGGTATTCGAGGATGCGCTCGCCGCCGTCACCAGCGGTGCCGCGGAACTGGCCATGATCCCGATCGAGAATTCCGTCGCGGGACGCGTTGCCGATGTCCATCATCTGCTGCCGCATTCGGGTCTGCATATCATCGGTGAACATTTCGAGCCGATCCATCACCAGCTTCTGGCGCTGCCGGGTACCAAGCTTGACGATATCCGCACGGTTCGCAGCCATGTTCATGCGATCGGCCAATGCCGCAATCTGATCCGGGCACTAGGCATCACGGCAGAGGTCGCGGTCGATACTGCGGGTGCCGCAGCAGATCTCGCGGAAAGCCGCGAGCCGGATGTCGCCGTCATCGCCTCGACGCTCGCCGCAAAAATCTATGGCCTCGAGATTTTGCGAAGCGATATCGAGGATGCGGCGCACAATACGACTCGCTTCGTGATCCTGGCGCGCGCACCGCAATTACCCCCGCAGGGTCAGGGGCTTGCGGTCACGACGTTGGTGTTTCGCGTGCGCAACGTGCCGGCATCGCTCTATAAGGCGCTGGGCGGGTTTGCCACCAACGGCGTCAACATGACCAAGCTGGAAAGCTATCTGCTGGGTGGCAGCTTCGCCGCGACCGAATTCTATGCCGATGTCGAAGCCCATCCATCTGAGCGGCGCCTGCAATTGGCGCTGGAAGAGCTCGCGTTCTTCACCCGGGAAATCACGATCCTGGGCACCTATCCCGGCCATCCCTATCGGCAGAACGGCACGACACAGGAGTAGCACGATCATGATCGCCCATCTCTACCCGAGCCTCGCCACCTGCCTCGCCCTTCTGGTCTATGTCTGGACGTTTATCGACTGCGGACGAGCCCGACTGAAGTATAACGTCAAGGCGCCAGCAACCACTGGCGCTCCCGAGTTCGAGCGGCGCTTTCGCGTCCAGCAAAACACGGTGGAACAGCTTGTTCTCTTCCTGCCGAGCCTGTGGATCTTTTCCGGAACGGTCTCGCCTATGGCTGGTCTCATCCTCGGCGTGATCTGGGTCGTCGGCCGGTTGATCTACGGTGCATCCTATGCTCGTAGACCGGAATCGCGCGGGCTTGGGTTCATGATTTCGATGAGCGCCACCATGATCCTGCTGCTCGGCGGGTTCGGCGAGACCGTGTGGATCATGGTCACTGGCGGGATATAGATTTCACTTATTGCAGTTAGTGGGCCGCTCCACTACGTTGAATCGTAACAGGAGGGCAACCATGACCGCTCACGTGCTTCAGTTCGTAGAACTGTCTGATAGCGACCGTAAGGAAACAGGTCGCCTGGGAAAGCTCGGCAAAGGCGACCAGATCGAGGTTCACATCAAGCGCCGCGGCGGAGACGACCAGACCTTGTCATTGCCGACCAACGCCGCATCACTTGTCGAATCCCTTCTCGGCCATTTATCCCAGGGCGAACGGGTCGCGGTCCTGACCGAGGACCAGGAACTGAGCCCGAACGACGCGGCGAGCATTCTTGGCATCTCCCGTCCTCTGGTGGTGCATCGTATGGATATTGGCGACCTGCCGTTTCGCTATGTCGGCAAGCATCGCCGCGCGACGCTGAGAGACGTTCTCGCCCTAAAGATCAAGATCGACGCCCAGCGCGCCGCTATGGAGGCACTTGCCGACGATTCCGAAGACCTTAAACGACACTATGGCGTTTGAGCCTTCGGTCGCCGTCTTCGACGCCTGCATCCTCTACCCGTTCCATCTTAGAAACATCATTGTCCAAGCCGCCGTGGACCGCTTGGTCGAGGCGCGCTGGACCGACGAGATTCACGACGAATGGATTCGGAGCTTGGCAGCGGACGCGCCGGCCCTTCCCATAGAGCGCCTACAGACGACCCGTCGGCTGATGAACGACGCGCTGCCGGGTGCCACCATCAGCGGATATGAAGACCTGGTTCCAACGGTCAGTCTCCCCGATCCCGATGATCGTCATGTCGTGGCGGCCGCCATCGCCACCGGCGCCTCCATCATCCTCACGTGGAATCTGCGAGATTTCCCTGCGACGGTGCTGAAGAAATGCGGCCTACGCAGCCAGACCCCCGATGCCTTTCTCGCCGGCCTGTATGATGAAATCCCGGACCTAATCGTTGGCTCTCTGGCGAATGCCCGGCGCAATCTAAACAAGTCGCGCGTTTCGGCATCGGATTTCATCGATATCCTAAAGCATCAGAAGCTCACCCAGCTTGTGACACGACTCAGGAAGCATCGGACCGACCTATACAGCCCGGCTTTCCGATCGGGATAGGCGGTCAGAAATCCTCAGCCAGCCATTCCTCGATCAGACGCCGGGCGATCGAATCGAGGCGGGGCAGCCGGAAGCTCTCGCTGCCGGCGCGAGTAGCCATGAGCCAGTCGCGGCTGAACCATTGCGCATCCTGTAATTCCGCCTGATCGACGCGGATCTCCGTTGACACCGCCGTCGCGCGAAACCCCAGCATGATTGAGGCGGGGAATGGCCAGGGCTGGGAGGATTGGTAGGTCGCGGCGCGGATTTTGATGCCGGCTTCCTCGAAGACTTCACGCGCGACCGCATCTTCCAGGCTTTCGCCCGGCTCAACGAACCCGGCCAAGGTGGAATACATGCCTGGCGGCCATGTCGGCTGACGACCCAGCAGCGCACGGTCGCCATCGGTCACCAGCATGATCACCGCCGGATCAGTGCGCGGAAAATGGCTGGTGCCACAACTGGATGAGGTACAGCGGCGCACATGACCGGCCTCTGCCGAGCGCGTCGGGGCGCCGCAGACGCCACAAAATCGATGCCGCGTATGCCAATGGAGTAATCCCTTAGCATAACCCAACAAGGCGCCATCACGGCGTGCCAGCAACGGTCCAACGGCGCGCAGATCCTGAAACCGCGCATCCGGCAGATCGGACAATGCGCGCGGCTCCAAATTTTCATCGTTGCTGAGATCGACCGCAAAATGCGCCGCCCCATCGACCAGCCCGAGCAGCACTAGCGACTCTTCCGTCAGAGCCCGCGCCCCGAAGGCGTCACGTCCGAGCAAGAGCGGCGTAGGCGCCTCATCCGTACCGGTCAGCAAATGCTGTGCGCGCCACACCGGCACGAAGCGCGTCACGGGGCACTCCAACTGCACCTGCAGCCAGGCCGCGTCCTTCCGCCACGCTCCGGCCCGGTCAAGCTCGGGATCGCTATAGAAATTCGGCTGCCGACTCATGCTCAATGCCCGTCATCCGTTCCGAACGCGTAAAGAATCTTGTCGCCATACGCTATATAGAGGCTGAGCGCGCGCAGTTGATCCATGCCGAGGATGAGATCCGGGATCCCTTGCTCGTCGGCATCGGCGCTACCGGCGCGTATCACGTGATGAATGCGATTCGTTTCGTTCGGCATCAGTTCCAGCGTGGGATTATTCAGCGTGATCGTGCCGAGCGCCAGCGTCTTGAACCGCCTCGCATAGGCCGGGACCCGACCGCCATCAGCCCCGATAATCTCGCCGATGCGGGCGACATCAGGTGCGTTCTGATCGATACCAAACAACCGATGCGCCGCATCAAGCGTCAGGACGGAATTGGAAGCGCCCGTATCGAGCAGCGCCTCAACCAGCTTGCCGTCGAGTGCCACCGGGATCAACACATGGGCGGACGGCAGAACCCTGATCGCCATCTGCACCACCAACTTATCGCCCGGCGGCGACGCGGGCGGACAGGCACCGCGCTGAAAGAGACTGAGCCGGTGCCCCGGAAAATCAAGTGCGAGATCGTAGCGGCTGAACAGATCTGCCCCGATCAGCCCGGCATTGTCCGGATCCGGTGCGTGGCTGCGCGGCTCGATCAGGAATGAGATCGAACGTTGCTCCACCTCGCCAAACCGCACTGTCTCGGCCACCGCACGTTGCTCGAACGGCCGTCCACCAACGCCCTTGATCATATCAAGCGGAATCGAAAAGCGCGGCAAGCCCAACTGCTCGACCACCGCCTCCCGCAACACGCTGAGCGGCGCGCCGGTATCGAGCATCAGCAGCTTCCCGGTGCCATTGAGCTCGACCGGCACGATCGGGATGCCGTTCGGCCCAAGCGACAGAACGACCGAGGCGAGCGGTTTAGGCGGGCAATTATCGGCGCGGGCAGCGCTCGAGAGCGCGAGCCATAGCAGGGTACGGAAAATCAGAGCAAAGCAGCGCAAGGGGCGACGTCTTTCCGGCACGGGACGCCCTTACCATAGCGCTATCCGATGCCGAGGGAAGCGGCCGTGATGCAGAATCGGCGAAGAAGCCGGCCATCAATCGAGTCTTTCGCCCTCACACCTGATGGGATACCTGAATGCCCCACCCCAGCCCATAGGCGCCATGACCCCGCATCACGCAAACAGGCTTGCGCCCGGCACCCGTCTCGCCGATATAGTCACCTCGGGAGGTCGGCGACGGGCAGGTTCCTCGCCAACCCGGTCAGGTCCGGAAGGAAGCAGCCGCAACGAGTTTCGACCTGGGTCGATGTCGATCTCCCACCTTCCCCACCGAATGCGGCGGTCCTAAGCGCGATGAGCGACACTGAGTATCGCGTTCTCGCGCGGAAATACCGGCCGACCAGCTTTTCGGCGCTGATCGGGCATGAGACGCTGGTCAGGACGCTGACCAACGCGTTTCAGTCGGGCCGGATCGCGCATGCCTTTATGCTGACCGGTGTCCGTGGTGTCGGTAAGACCACGACGGCGCGGCTTATTGCCCGCGCGCTCAATTGCATCGGTCCCGATGGCGTCGGCAAGCCGACCATGTCGCCCTGCGGGGTCTGCGATCCATGTCGGGCAATCGCCGAGGATCGCCATCCCGATGTGATCGAGATGGATGCGGCGAGCCATACCGGCGTCGATGAGATGCGCGAGCTGATCGAAACCGTGCGCTATCGCCCGGTCTCGGCGCGCTACAAGATCTATATCATCGACGAGGTCCATATGCTGTCCAAGGGCGCGTTCAACGCGCTGCTGAAGACGCTGGAGGAGCCGCCGCCCGATATCAAATTCGTGTTCGCGACCACCGAGATCAACAAGGTGCCGGTGACCGTCCTGTCGCGCTGTCAGCGCTACACCCTGCCGCGTATCCCGGCCGAGACGCTGGCCAGCTATTTCGGTGAGATTGCGGGTAAGGAAGAGATCGAGATTGATCCGGGCGCCCTGGCGCTCATCGCCCGCGCTGCCGATGGCTCGGTGCGCGACGGTCTGTCGATCCTGGATCAGGCGATCGCACTTTCGATGGGTGTGCGCATCAGCGAGCCGGCGCTGCGCGACATGCTCGGTGTCGCCGACCGGGGCCTGACCTTCGATCTCTTCGAGGCGCTGATGGCTGGCGATGCGCCGGCGGCGCTGGCGCAGCTCGATTCGCTCTATAATGGCGGCACCGATCCGGCGATGGTGTTGCAGGATCTGCTCGACGTCACGCATTTCGTTACCCGTATCAAACTTGAAAAGCCGGGCGATGCCGCGGCGAATGCTGCGCCCTTGGCGGATGGGCAGGATCGCGGGCGCGCCCAGGGCTTCGCGGGGCGGCTCGGCATGGCGGCGCTGGCCCGGACTTGGCAGATGCTGCTGAAAGGGCTGGCAGAGGTGCAGCACGCGCCGCAGCCGCTAAAAGCCGCTGAAATGGCGCTGATCAGACTAGTCTATGTCAGCGATCTGCCGCCGCCCGGTGAAATCCTGAAAGCGCTCCAAGCCGGCGGCGGGGCCACGGCGCAAGCGCGGCCCAGTTCGAGTCCGAATGGCTCCGGTCCACGTGGCCACCCCCCCCGTCCAGTCGCACTGGCTGGCGGTGCGGCACGGGCGGTCTCGGTTCCGGCGGCAGCACCCGACTCCGATCCTGACCGCCCTATGCCGGCGAGCCTCGCAGAGTTGCTTGCACTGGTAACGGCACATCGCGAAGGAATCCTGGCGAGCCAGCTTTCCGCCTACCTGCATCTCGTGCGCTATGAACCCGGCCTGATCGAGTTCCGCCCGGCCGCCGACGCGCCGCGCGATCTCGCCCACCGGCTGAGCCAATTCCTGCTGGCGGCGACCGGCGCGCGTTGGATGATCAGCATCTCGAGCGAGCCAGGTCAACCGACGATCCGGCAGCAGGAACAGGAAACGGATCGGGCACGGCTCGCCGCGATCGAAGCGCATCCGCTGGTGCGCAAGGCGCTCGATCTCTTCCGCGGCGCCAAGATCGAGCGCATCATTGATGTCGAAATTGCCGCCGAACCGACCTATCTAACCCCGATCGCACCAGACCACGACGATATGTCGCCGTCGCTCTATGAAGATTACGATCCCGGTCCGTTCGTTACCGGACAGGACTGGACGCTGGACGATGAAAGAGGAGAGGATCCGTGAAGAATCTGGGCAATATGATGAAGCAGGCGCAGCAGATGCAGCAGCGCATGCAGGAGATGCAGGCCGAACTGGATCGGGTCGAGCTCAGCGGCGCGGCCGGCGGCGGCATGGTCTCGCTGACCCTGACCGGCAAGGGCGATCTCAAGAAGGTCTCGATCGACAAGGCGCTGATGGACCCGAACGAGGTCGAGGTGCTGGAGGATTTGCTGCTGGCCGCGTTCAACGACGCGAAATCCAAGGTCGAGGCGCATTCGGCGTCGGAAATGTCGAAACTGACCGGCGGGCTGAACCTGCCGCCCGGGTTCAAACTGCCGTTCTAAGAGGATCCCCAGTTGCCCGCCAGCCCTGAGATCGAGCAGTTGATCCAACTTTTGGCGAAGCTGCCAGGGCTGGGGGCGCGATCGGCACGGCGGGTCGTGCTGCACATGCTGAAGCGGCGCGAGGCGCTGATGCTGCCGCTCGGCACCGCGATCGGCTTGGTGGCGGAGCGGATCGTGGCCTGCCAGATCTGTGGCAATCTTGATACCGCCAACCCCTGTGCGATCTGCACCGATTCCAAGCGCGACCGGCATCTGCTCTGCGTTGTCGAGGATGTTGCAGATCTCTGGGCGATCGAGCGGACAAGGAGCTTCGAGGGCCAGTTCCATGTATTGGGCGGGCTATTGTCGGCACTCGATGGTATCCGGCCGGAGGATCTCACCGTCGATGCGCTCGTGGCCCGCGCGCAATCGGGTGAGATCCAGGAAATCATCCTAGCGATGAATGCCACGGTCGAGGGGCAAGCAACCGCGCATTATCTGACGGATCGGCTGCACGCGACCGGCGTGAAACTGACCAGATTAGCGCATGGAGTGCCGATCGGCGGTGAACTGGATTACCTCGATGAAGGCACGCTGACCGCCGCGCTCAAAGCACGGCGCGATTTCTAGAGCGGTATGAAATGATGAATTATCGCGATAGACGCTTTTCAGATCCTCCCCTGCCCAGCGGGGGACCATGCGCAGCATGGTGGAGGGAGCAAGCACCAGCGTTGAACTATGATGCTAAGCTAAACCATCCCGGAAAGGCATATCGCAGGACCGAGTGCGCCCCCTCCACTACGCTGCGCGCGCTCCCCCGCTTCGCGGAGGAGGATCTTACCCCTCAACTTCACTTCGCAACGATCTAGTGGGCGCGTGGCTCAACGGCGCGCTGACGCCGACCGCATGGATCGATGCGGCGGACCGCGGTTTCACGCTGGGTGACGGGCTTTTCGAGACGATCCGGGCGGTGGGTGGCCGCGCCTGCCATCTGGATCGGCATCTAGCCCGGCTGCATCACGGGGCGCGGCTGTTGCAGATCACGGTGCCTTACGGGAATGCGGCGATCGATGGCGCGGTCGCCGCGCTGCTGCACCAGGATGGCCTCAATGATGCGACCGTGCGTCTAACGTTGAGCCGAGGTCCTGGGCCGCGCGGCCTCCTGCCGCCACCCGACCCAAAGCCGACGCTGCTGATCACGGCCAGCCCGCCGGCACCACCTGCGTCACCCGCCCGAGCGATCATCGTGCGCAGCACCTGCCGCAACGAGCGATCCCCGCTCTGCGGCGTCAAATCGCTGAATTACTTGGATAATATCATTGCTCGCCAGGAAGCGGCGGCACGCGGCGGTGATGAGGCGATTTTGCTCAACACAAAAGACCGGGTCGCGGATACGAGCATCGCCAATCTAATCCTTGAGCTCGATGGCAATCTGGTGACGCCGCCGCTTAGCGATGGCGCTTTACCAGGTATCATGCGCGGGCTGCTGATCGACCACGCGGGGCTGAGGGAGCGATCGATCGGGCCTGAGGATCTCTATCGGGCGACGTCCGCCTGTCTCAGCAGCAGCCTCGGTCTACGCCTGCTCGCGTCGGTTGATGGGCGGATCATCGGCGATGGCGGGAAGATGGCAACCTCACTTTGCAGCACCTTATTGAACGATCGCTCATCTTCGGCTGGTATTTGACCGGTACTCGTGTATCCTGAGCCTCAGATTCCTGGGGGATCGGATCATGGCACGCGACGCGCGGTACGATATCTTGTTTCAGCCGGTGCGGATCGGGCCCGTTACCGCACCCAATCGGTTCTATCAGGTGCCCCACGCCAGCGGCATGACCAATGCCCTCCCGCGGGTGCGGGCCGCATTTCGCGAGACCAAGGCGGAGGGCGGCTGGGGCGTGGTGTGTACCGGGGCCTGTTCGATCCATCCGAGTTCCGATGATTCGCCGCTGCCGTTCGCCTCGCTCTGGGACAAGGACGACATTGCCGCCCATGCGCTGATGACGGACGCGGTTCATCGCCATGGCGCGCTGGCCGGTGTCGAGCTCTGGCACGGCGGTGCGGCCGCGATGAATCGGACGAGCCGTTCAGCACCGTTATCGCCATCAGGCACGCCGTGGATGGCAACCCATCTCGGGTTCATGTCGAACCTGCGGCCCCGCGCCATGGATCTCAGCGATATTGCCGCGTTGCGGCGCTGGCAGGCGGAGGGGGCGCGCAAAGCGGTGAGCGCCGGCTTTGATATTCTCTATGTCTATGCCGGCATGGGCTATCTGCCGTACGAGTTCCTGCTGTCGGATTACAACCAGCGTAACGATGCCTATGGCGGGTCTGTCGCGAACCGGGTTCGGCTGGTTCGCGAGCTGATCGAGGTCACGCGGGACGCGACCCATGGTGCCTGCGGCGTGGCGCTCAGAATCTCGCTCGAAGAGCTGCGCAAGCGCCCGAGCGACCATGCCGAAAGCGAAGCGCATGAGGTGATTTCGCTACTGGCACAGGATCCCGACCTGTTCGACGTCAAGATGGATTCAAGCCCGACCGACTGCGCCGCCTCGCGCTTTGCACCGGAGGGCAGCCACGAACCGGTGATCGATTTCGTCAAGCGTTTGACCGATAAGCCGGTCGTCGGGGTCGGCCGTTTCACCTCGCCGGACACGATGGTATCCCAGATCCGGCGCGGGGTGCTCGACCTGATCGGCGGGGCCAGAGCGTCGATCGCTGATCCGTTCCTACCACGCAAGATCGACGAAGGGCGGCAGGATGAGATCCGCGAATGTATCGGCTGCAACATCTGTATTTCGAGCTGGCATGACGGCGTGCCGGTGCGCTGTACCCAGAATGCGACGGCCGGCGAGGAATGGCGGCGGGGCTGGCATCCGGAGCGATTTGTGCCCGCCAAGCACGCTGAAAAGCTGCTGGTGGTTGGTGGCGGGCCGGCCGGTCTCGAATGCGCCCGCGTGTTGGCGGCGCGCGGCCTTGAGGTAACGCTCGCCGATGCAGGGTCGACCTTCGGTGGAAGGCTTAAGTATGAGACCAGCCTGCCGGGCCTAGCGACCTGGGGCAGGGTGCTGGATTATCGGCTGGCCGCGCTCAAGATTGCCCCCAATGCCGCGCTCTATCTGGAGAGCACGCTGACAGCGGAGGATATTCTGGGCTTCGGCTGCGACCGGGTCGTTCTGGCCACGGGCAGCCGCTGGACCAAAGCACTCTATGCCAGCTCGGAACTGCCGATGGCGGGGATCGAGCATCCGCAAATCCTGACCCCCGACGATCTGGCCGCGGGCGTCCAACCGGTCGGCCCCGTCGTGTTGTTCGATTTCGATAATTACTATCTGGGCGGGGCGATTGCAGAGCAGATCGCGTCCCGCGGCACTGAAGTGCGCTATGTAACACCAGCCGGTCACGCCTCAGCCTGGACCTTCATGACCAACGAGCTACCCCGGATTCATCAGGCGCTCGGTCGTCACAATGTGCCGGTCGATACGCTGCAGACCGTGAGCGGTTTCGATGGTACGGAGGTCACACTCCGCCATCTCTTCACCAATGCGGAAACGCAGTTGGCATGCCGTACCTTGATTATCGTCGGCTTGCGTAGGCCGCGCGATGATTTGTTCCACATACTGGTGGATAATCAGCCGGCGCTTGCCGGCGCAGGGATCGCGTCCGTAACCCGCATCGGCGACGCGCTTGCGCCCGGTGCCATTGTTCACGCCGTCTATTCGGGCCATGAGTATGCCCGTGGCTTCGATGGCGATCCAGGCCAGCGGCGCGACCGACCGATCGTTCTGAACAGTGAGGACGAATTCAGGTCTTTTTAGCAGACGCACCGGTAGACCCCAGATATGTCAGACCCCCTCCGCAAGAACCGTCGCGAACAGCCCGAGACACGGCGCAATAGCCTGGTCGATGCGGCCCTGCGCTGTTTGTCGAATCACGGCCATGAAGGCGTTTCGGTGCGCAAAATCGCAGCCGAGGCCGGTGTCGCAGTCGGGTTGATCAATCACTATTTTCCCAGCATCGACGAGTTAGTTGCGGCCGCCTATGAGCGCGTCGCATCCGATATCGTCCGGCAGTTGCTTGAGATTGTCGATGCAGCGCCGCCGGAACCGCGCGCGCGCCTTAGCGCTTTCTTCGCCGCCTCTTGCTCACCTCTGACACTGGATCCCAACCTGCTGGGGGTTTGGGTCGTGTTCTGGAGCCTGATCAAGCATTCGCCGGTTATGCAGGAGACGCAGCGACGCACCTTTGCCGAATATCGGCTCGTTCTGGAGACAGATCTTGCCGCCTATGCCGCGGAACTGGGTCGTCCCGATGCGGATGTGCGGCTCTCCGCGATCGGCCTATCGGCGATGCTTGACGGAATTTGGCTCGAACTCTGTCTCAACCCAACAGCTTTCAGTCCGGCCGAGGGGATCAAGCTGTGCGAGGCCTGGATCGACGGTTTCGCCAACGGTGCCCATACCCGCCTGGGCATATAAAGCTAGCCCGAATTATGCACGAAGCTGGCTGATCTGCTTTGGGCGCCGCGACGTGCTCGCCTTCAGGGTGTAATCGGGTATGGTGATGGCTCGCCGTGTTTTTCGGGCGACATTAGGGCATTT
>Ga0116226_10000021_pt1 | contig 109732 bp, 88 predicted proteins | sample S1TSphfallax_FD_89692 | JGI IMG/M metagenome (GOLD analysis project Ga0116226, IMG submission 89692) | Host-associated microbial communities from peat moss isolated from Minnesota, USA - S1T2_Fa - Sphagnum fallax MG | ecosystem: Host-associated > Plants > Peat moss > Unclassified | place: USA... | reverse complement strand
GGGGGCTCGACGGTTCCAGGGCGCATGGGCCCATAGTTCCTTCGACAACAGCGAGGCGCCGACCAGCGCGGACACGGCCGTGGTCAGCGCCACCGCGGCGGCCGGCAGAGGCGTCAGTGTCGACAAGAACGCACCGACCACCAACAACAAGCAGTAGATGAAATCCGACCGAAGTATGGCGTTCGGGCGCCTGTAAGCGAACAACACCATGCGAAAAAATTCGCGCCGCAAGGTGGCGACAATGGCGGCGGTTCCGCAAAGCAGGATCGCCACCAAAGGCAGGGTCAACCGGCCGGTGAGCTGCAGCCCGATGGCGAAGACCGCGGGAATGACCGCTATAAGCGGAATGAAACGAATCTGATCGCGAATCAGGCCACCGATCAGGTTGGCGCGTCCCGTCTCATCCGAGCGCGTCAGCCGGATGATCATGGGCGGTTGAATGAAAGCGCCTTGGATGATCATCAACAGCAGCGTCGCCGTCGTGATGAGCACATAGTAACCATACTGTTGTTCGGCGGTGCGCCTGATGAGCAGCAGACCGACGATGAAATTCGCCGCCGACATGAGCACTTGGACCGCGATGGCGCCGCTCAGCAAGCGAAGGAACGCGCCGCGTCCGAGCGTGAAATTCACATCGATCAAAAATGATTGAGGACGGCGCCCAGGATGGTCGATTGCGTGGGGGCCAGGCGCCGCATCATCTCGCGCATGTCCTTGTAGCTGGTCCGCTGCGATCGGCTCACCAGTAATACCCGGGCGGCGAGCGAGGCCACCGCCAAAGCGTCCGCGCATTGCGACACGGGAGGGGTGTCGATCACGATGAATTCGTAGTTGTTACGCCACTCGCCAAGTAATTTTTCGAAGCGTCCGTCCGACAACAGCTCCAAAGGATTCGGCGCTGCCGGGCCGGCGGTGAGCAGATGCATGACTGGGAGTCCGACGACGGGGTGGAACAGGGGTCTCTCGCGCAGCGACAATGCTCGCGTCAGGCCATGTTCATTTTCCGAATCGAACAGGGCATGTTGTTGCGGTTTGCGCAAATCCGCATCCACCAGCAGCGTGCGCCGGCCGAGTTGCGCGAATGAGATGGCGAGCTCGGCAGACAGCTGCGAGCGTCCCTCTCCCGGTCCCGGACTGACCACCGGCACGATGTTCGCCCGTCGGCCTCCCTCGTTGAGCAACAGCAGTTCCGTTCGCAGAGCCCTGATCTTCTCGCTTCGCGGATTGTAAGGATCGTGGGCCAGTATGAGCTGGGGGCCGGGGTTGACCGGCTCGCCGTGCTTGACGACGATGCGCCGATCGGACGAAATTCGCAGCATGGCCGTCTCGATCAGGCCGGCGCCGTCTGCCGCGCCGCGCGCCCGCAGACGCGCCTCCGTCACCTGCTCGTAGGTTGCCAAGCCAAGGTGCTGAGCTGCCTCTGAGAACGTAAAATCCGTGCTCTGCATGAGGTCGTAGATCTTTTCCAGGTCCACGGCGTTGAGTCCGAGCTCCGAGATCATGACTTCGCGGATTTCCTTGTCGGGATCCACCGAGGCTTCATTGGGAGAGGGAGCGTTCATGCAGCGCCTCGCGCGAGTGGGGTGGCGATGGACTCGAATTCCATCAAGACGGGAACGGCGAAGCCGCGCTCGAAATCATCGGGGCAGCGAATGCGCCGATCGATCAACAGTTCATAGCCGACGGGCACCGCCAGACCGATGAGCAACGCGAAGAAAACCCCCGCGATCATGAGTTTGGGCTTGTCCGGTTTGCTCGGGGTTTGGGGAGGGACCGCGCGGCTCGCCAGCGTGGTGAGGTGCTCGCCCGAGACGAACATGATCTGGTCATATTGGTCGAGAGCGCGCTTGTAGACGGCTTGAGCGGATTCGAGTTCCAACAGATACTTCGTGCCTTCATCCTGAAGCTTGCTGTTCGCGAGCACCTTGGCGCGCTGCTCGTCGACCGCCGCCTTGAGCTTGGCCTCGAGCTGCCGGGAAGCGGTGAGTTCGGAAGTGGCTCCCTCGGAAAAACTATTGAACTCCGAATCCAAGATTCGCTGGTTGGCGTTGAGCTGGTTCTCGAGCTCCAACACCTTTGGATGCTGTGAACCCAACGTCCCGCGCAACTCCGCGAGCTGCGCCTTTTCAGTATTGATCTGGGTCCGCAGCGATGCGATGGTCGCCGACGCCGTGGCATCCGGCGCCACCCGCTGATTCTCTGCGGCCTTGACCTCTGCAGCGCGCCGCAAGTTTTGCACTTCCTGATAACGCGTCTCGAGGCTGGCCAACAAGGTGGCCTCGACGTTGGTGGCGTTGGGATTGGCTGATTCCGTCACACCGGTTCGCTGACGAAACCGAGTGACCTGATCCTGCGCGACGTTGACCTTCTGCTTGAGTTCGGCCAACTCCTGCAGATAGCGCTTGGCGCGGTCGCTCGCCGGTCCGGAAAGGCGCTGGCGCTCCTGATTCAGGTAGTTCTCGACGAGCGTGTTGGCGATTTGCGCCGCCAATTTCGGATCGAGCGCGGTTACCGCGACATAGATCAACTGGCTGCCTTGGGCGCCCACCTCGATATCCAAATCCTTGACCAGTTTCTCCTTCACCCAGTCCGGCAACGTTCCCTTGCCGGAATAACCAGCGATGTAGTCCTTGTTTTGCGTCAGATGGAGCTGATCGATGACCGGCAGCAACACCTCGGCACTTTGCATCAGCTGCACCTGGGTCGACATGAACGGCACGGGCGCCGGCGCCTGTTGCCCACCCTGCATCGGGTCGTTCATCTGAATGTTCACCATGAGCGTCGCCGTCGCCGTGTAGGACTTGGGCAACATCTTGATTGCCACACCCGTCAGCAGGATGATGGCGGCGACAATGATCGCAATGTGTTTCCAGTACGCCCGGCAAATCAGCCAGATCTGCACCAACGAGAGTCCCGAGTTGGCGGGTTCCTGCTCGATGCTCGGCATGGGGGAGGGGACGTCTCGCGGAATCGCCGGAGCCGCTACCGCAAGAACTGGGACATCTCTACGTGACCTCAAAAAATGCTCTCCTTGACTCTGATGACGTCATCCGCCTTGACGAGTTCCCCCAGAGTGGCTTTGGTGGTCTGATAGTTGCCGTTCGGCAGCAAGCGCTTGATTTCCACGCGCCGTTGGCTGCCGCGCACCGTAATGCCGCCGGCTCTGGCGATGGCCTCGATCACGGTCATGCCGGGCTCGACCTTGAATTTTCCGGGGGTCGTGACCTCACCATAGATATAAAACTGCTCGGCGCGCGGTACGAACAACTGGTCACCGGCCTGAATGGTCGGGGTATTGGGTGGTTGGCGGCCGCCGGACACGTCGGCGAGATTGATCGGATAGCGGGTGAGCTTGCCGTCCTTGTCGGGACGGAGTAAGAAAATCGTGTCCGAGCCGGTTTCCTTGACCCCGCCGGCTTCGGCCAACAGATCCAGAATGGCGACGTTCGACTCGATGACATAGCGTCCCGGCTTGTTGACCTCGCCGAGCACAGAGACCCGCTGACTTCGCGACACCACCGCCGAAATCGTCACGTGAGGATTGACCAGAATCTTCCGGTCGCGCAGCGCCTGCTCGATACGCCGCGCCGCCTCGGTTGGCGATAAGCCCCTGACCTGCACGGGACCGGCCAGCGGCACGGTGATCGTGCCATCGTCCGCGACGAAGTCGGTGGTATTCATTTCCGGCTGACCAAATACCGACAGGGAGACGCTGTCACCTGGGCCCAGTTGGACCATGGGGCGACCTTCCTCGCCAGTGTCCGTGGGTGCTTGGACCGGCGGAACCGGCTGGGCCGCGGGATTAGTAGGCGGGATCAGGTTCACTTGCGCGCGACCCAAGGTCGGCAACATGACCGCCAGCAGCAGTGCCAGTGCCAGGGTCGACCGTCGATTCCGCGCCGCACACCAACCCATGAAGCTCCTCCCGGAGGGCAATCGACACAACCATTGGGAACATCCAGACTCGTTATATCTCATGGGACTCGTCATATCTCTTGGCATTCGTTATTGGTTATGTCAATAGTAGCTCATACCCGGGCCTTTATGGCACCTGGCCGTCGCGGACGTTCTGTCATGAGCAGATCGAAACCGGCTGTTTTGCGAAACTTCAAGCCCATGATCGCAACAGGTCGAAGTTTGCTACTGGCGGCGTCAATCGCGCCGCGCAGCAGATCTCATTTCAGCAACCTGTAACCAGTCGGCAGTGTTGGTGCCGTCAATTTGATTATAAAGTTATCGACCATGAACGTGGGTTAACGGAACAACGGAGACCATCAGGATGACGAGAGATAAAATCATTGCGGTCCTTCAGGACGTTGCAACCAGTCAGGGGCGCAAGCTCGCCCCGTTGGTCGACGACCTTCGACTGACGGAATGCGGACTTGATTCGTTGAGCTTTGCGATCGTCGTGGCCAATCTTGAGGATTCGCTCGGTGTGGATCCTTTCAACTCGGCCGAATGGGTCGACTTTCCCGTGACCTTGGGGGATTTCGTAAAGCTCTACGATCGCGCCGTGGCATGACGTGAAGTCCCTGCGAGAGGTCATCGGCGAGTTCGCTGCATCGTCCGGGGGAGGATTTCTCGAGCGCGGCGACAATCGCATCTCAGTCGCTGACTTGTTGGGCGGCACGGCTCTGGGTCAGCGGCGGGAACAGCTGCGCGATCGATGCGTGTTGCTGTCCACCCGGGAGCAGTTGGGCAGTGCGCTCGCACTGGTGGAGTTGGATGGGTTGGCGCGCCGCATCGTTCTCTGTACGCCCGATCTTACGCCGGCCCAACTGGCTGACGTGGCGGCTACCGCCGATGCCGATTCGATCATCGTCGACTCCGCGCGAGAGCTCTCCGATCTGCCGAAGATCGACCAGTACCTGGTCTCCCCGCGGCTCGAGCCGTCGGCACCGCCGTCCCGCCGCGATGCGGCAACAGAATGGATTTTGCTGACCTCCGGTACGACGGCGACCCCAAAGCTCGTCGCGCACACCTTTCAAAGTCTGGCGGGCAGCCTGGCAGCAGGATCCCTGAAGAGTTCTGCGGACGCTCGAATCGTGTGGAGCACTTTTTATGACATTCGTCGCTATGGCGGCCTGCAAATCTATCTGCGGGCGGTGCTGACCGGCTCGCCGCTGGTACTGTCGAGCGCGGGCGAGGCGGCTAACGACTTCTTCGCCCGCGCTGCGGCAGCCGGCGTGACCCATATCTCAGGCACCCCGTCGCATTGGCGACGCGCGCTGATGAGTGGCGCGGCCGGGCAGCTGGCGCCGCAATACGTGCGCTTGTCCGGCGAAGTAGCTGACCAGCCGCTGCTGGACAGCTTGCGCGCGGCCTTTCCACAGGCCCGCATCGCGCATGCGTTTGCGTCGACGGAGGCGGGCGTCGCCTTTGATGTGGATGATGGGCTTGCCGGTTTTCCAGCCGAATTCCTCGGCCGCACCACTGCCGGCGTCGAATTGAAGATAGAGGACGGGACGCTGCGGATCCGTTCCGGCCGCAACGCCTCGCGGTACGTTGGTGCTGCGCCCGCGGGGCTGCGCGCTGACGATGGCTTCGTCGACACCGGCGACATCGTCGAGCTGGTCGCGGGTCGGTATCATTTTCGGGGCCGCCGCGGCGGCGTCATCAATGTGGGTGGACTCAAGGTTTTTCCGGAGGAGGTCGAGTCAGTGCTGAATGCCGATTCGAGAGTGCGCATGTCATTGGTGCGCGCACGACGAAGCCCGATCACGGGCGCCGTGGTAGTGGCCGATGTGGTGCTCAGCGATCCGGCGCAAACCGACGCCGGTGACCGCATCAAGCAGGAATTATTGACCGCCTGTCGGTCCTCTCTGGCGGCCCACAAGGTACCGGTGGTCTTACGGATCGTGCCGGCTCTCGAACTCACGGCGGCCGGAAAGTTGGTGCGTCCCCTTGCTTAACGTCATCGTCACGGGTGGGAGCCGCGGTCTCGGACTTGCCATGTCGAGCACACTCGCCGCTGCGGGCTATCGCGCCATTGCCATCGCGCGCAAGGTGAACCCAGAATTCACGGCCGCCGCAGGCGTCGCTGCCGAGAGCGGCGGGGCAATCGAGTTTCGCGCCGGCGACCTTGCGGATTTGAGCGAGATTCCAGCCCTCGTGCGCAGCCTGCGCACCGATTTCGGTCCTATTTATGGGTTGGTGAACAATGCCGGGCTGGGAACTGACGGCGTGCTGGGCAACATGCGCGACCAGGATATCGAACGTTTGATCCGGCTTAACACCGTCTCTCCCATCGTGTTCACGAAGTACGTGGTGCGATCGATGATGACGGAGCGCCGCGGCAGAATCGTCAACATCGCCTCGGTGGTGGCATCGACGGGCTACAGCGGCCTGTCGGTCTACGCCGCGACCAAGGCATCGCTGGTGGGATTCACCCGCTCCCTGGCCCGGGAAGTGGGGCAGCTCGGCATCACAGTCAACGCCATCGCGCCGGGGTTCATCGACACGGATATGACCAAGGAGCTGACGGCGGCGCAGCGCGAGCAGATATCGAAGCGCAGCGCACTGCGCCGTTTGGCCGAAGCCACCGACGTTGCGGCGAGCGTTGCATTTCTGATGGGCGAGGGTGGCCGGAACATCACCGGTACCGTGCTGACGGTGGATGCCGGCAACACCGCGTAACCGGCCGGCAACACCACGTAACCGGCCCAAGGCGGTGTCATCAGAACCGCAGAGTGCCTTCCTGTATCGCTGCGTGCATGGCGAGGTCGAGCGGCACATAGCGTTGGCTTCGCGGATCAGCCACGTACAGGGGGTCCTTGACGCGCGCGGGATCAATGCCCTGCTGAAGCAAATCCTGTTTGCGCGGTTTGAAGGTTCCGGTTGATTCGATTGCCGGGATCAGCCGCAAGAAGAGCGGGCGCGCGTAGCCCGGCAGGCGCTCCGCGGCATGGCTGTGAAAGCGCACCAAATCGAAATCCTGATCGACAACCAACGCGGCCATTCCCGCGCGGCCGTCTGCGCCTGGTATGGCCACACCGTAAACCACTCCCTCCAGCACCCCTGGGCATTCTGCGAGGGCACTCAAGACTTCTGCTGTCGAGACGTTCTCGCCCTTCCAACGAAAGGTTTCGCCGACCCGGTCGACGAAGTAATAAAATCCGGCTTCGTCACGGCGCATGAGATCGCCGGTGCGATACCAGGCATCGCCGGTCTTGAACACGTTGCGCAGCACCTTGCGTTCCGTGCTCTGCTCATCGGCGTAGCCCTCGAAGCGACCGACGGGCCCGGCTGAGGCGTCGGGAATCAGGCCGACCGCTTCGCCAATCTCATTGGTTGCCGCGGCTTCGCAGAAGCCTTCGGCGTTGCGCTTGGGCTGGCCCTCCTCGACGTCGAAGCGCAGCAGCGCCACCGGTAGCCGCTGCGCCAGGAACGGCGGGATCCGGCCGATCGAACCTGGTTGCGACTCACAGTTATAAAGTGAGAAATTTCCTTCGGTCGACGCGTAGTACTCGAGGATCCTCGGGATTTCGAAGCGTCGTTGAAAAGTCTCCCAAACCTCGGGCCGCAGTCCGTTGCCACAGGCGAGACGCAGCGAATGCCGCGCCTCCAGAGGCTGATGCGGTGAGTTGACGAGATAGCGACACAATTCACCGATGTACTGGAATATCGTACAGCGCTGGTCGTGGACGTCGCTCCAAAAGTTCGAGGCAGAAAAACGCGCCCGAATCACCACGGCGCCTCCCCCCACCAGTGTCGCGCCGGTGGCGACGACTCCGCCAACCGAATGGTAGAGCGGCAGACAGTTGTACATGCGGTCCGACGGACTCGTGTCCATCATGCCGGCAAACCAGTGACTCCACTGCATCACGCGGTGCTGGCTGACCTTGGCCGCCTTCGGCATTCCGGTGGTGCCTGAGGTGAAAATATAGAGAGCCGTGCTGTCCTGCGTCGGCGGCACGTAATCGGCAATGTCCAAAGGGTCAACCGGCAGATGCTCGATCGCTGGATCGACGGGGGCGAGATCCGCGGTGCTCGCTCCGCTCACCCAGGCAGTCATGGTCGGCGGTAGCTGTAATCGCACCTGTGCCACGGTGGCTGCCAGCGAGGCGTCGACAATCAGATGCTTCGGCGCGACGATGTTGATCGAATGGGCGAGAACATTGCCCGTCAGCTGCGAGTTCACCAACGCGACGGTCACGCCGATGCGCGTCAGGCCAAACCAGATGCAGAGGTACTCGGGGCGATTCGGCATGAACAAAGCGACGACATCACCGCCCTTGAGCCTCAGGCCCAATCCCCAGCGCGAATATTGACGACTCCGTCGGGCCAGCTCGCGATAACTCAACGTGACATCGGCGCCCACCAATGCCGGCGCGGCGCCGAATTGCTCCTCGAGGCGATCGATGACGATCGGCAGCGTCGTCAAAGGCTCGCGTGCGAGGCCCGCGGTACGGCCCAAGGCCCTGACCCAGGCGGCACGTGCCGCTTTGGCGGACGAATCCGTCATGACGCTAAGTCCCGGTGGTTCGCAGATCCGCCATGGTTCGTCCGATATGCGCGGCCATCTGCCGAGCACCGGTTTCCTGAAACATCGTGAAGTGATTGCCGGCCACCATGACGAGTTCGACTTGATCCGCGTACGCACCCCAGCCGGCCAACGGGTCGAACAGCCAGCCGGTGGGTTCATGCACGCTGCGAAACAGGGTGAGTTTGGCGGGCAAATGACCGGGCTGATAGCGTGACGTGATTGATTGCAGGTAGGCGAGCAACCAATCGTCATAGGCCTTCTCGGTGATCTCCGCGGCGTCCGAGTTGACGACCGGCGAGCGCCGAATCCGCCGCCAGCCGCTGACGAGCGCTTTGACGACCTCGCGGTTGGCGATGAACGAGCCGAAGGTTTTGTCACCCGCAGTGACCAAACCCCAATCGGCGAGCAGCATCTGCCAACGCAGCGAAAACTGCGCGATCCAACGACGCGGGAGCGGCTGCCGTTGGATGTAACGCGGTACCCACGAATCCATCAGGTATAGATTGCTCACGTCCTGTTTCGCCGCGATGAGTTGTCGCGCAATTTCGAACGACAGGGCTCCAGCCGCGCACCATCCCATCAGGGCATAAGGCCCTTTCGGCTGTACTCTTTGAATGAGTTTTACGTAGCCGGCCGCCACTTCCTCCAGCGTCTTCGGCATGGCATCCATCTTCACCGACGGATCGAACAGCTGCATCGAGATCACCGGTTGATCTTCGCCCAAACATTTCGCCAGAGGGTAATAAGTGCCGGTATTGTTGATGGCGATCAATGGCAGCCGTGAGCCGTTGGGCTGCAGCTTGACCACCTGCCGGAAGTCGAATTCGCGAGAATGCTTGCGTTCGAGGAGTTGCGCCAACTCGCGGATCGTCGGCGCCCGAAAAAGCGCGTTCAACGTGACCCGGCGGCCGAACACGGCGTGCACGCGTGTGAGCATGCGCGCCGCCAGCAATGAATGACCGCCCAGCTCGAAGAAATTGGCGGTGGGTTCGATGTTCTCCACGCCGAGCAGCGAACGCCAAATCTCCGCCACTTGCTGTTCGCTTCGATTCAAGCCCTCGCCTGCGGCATCGCCACCATCGGCCGATTCACTGAGATGCAACGCACGCCAATTCAAGCTGCCGTCGGTTTCCAACGGCAGTGCGCCGGTGGCGACGATGACCTTCGGCACCATGGGTGCGGGCATCAATCTCACCAAGTCGGCTTGTAATGCTTCGGCGAGCTGGGAAGACGCATGAGAAGGGTCATCGGCCGCGACGCAAGCCACCAACCGGCCATGCAATGCAGCGGGCCCCTCACTCACACGAACGTCGGTGACCTGCGGGTGCCGGCGCAGAATCTCCTCGATGTCCTCCGGATCGATCAAGTAACCGTCATGCAGGAAGCGGCGATCGCTTCTACCCAGCCACTCGATCTGTGCGGAGTCTCGCAGCCTGGCCAGGTCGCCGATCCTGCGCGACGCGGCAAGCGCACCCTGGCGCAGCACCAGGTCACCGGTGACTCCCACGTCGGTGAGTTGATTCTTTGCATCAACCACGGTGAAAGTCCAACCTCCCACCGGAATGCCGAGAAAGGCCACATCGGCGCGCGACTGCACGCGATTCACCGCCGACCAAATTCCGGCGCCCGCGGCGTTGTACAGGCTCCATAGCTCGGCGCCTTGCTGAAGCAGGTGTTGGGCGGTCGCTCCCGGGAGGATGCCGCGACTGCAAAGCATTTTGAAGCCCGCGGGCCCGGACCAGCCGGACTGCTGCAGAGCCTGCCACGTGCGCGCCATGGCATGCATGGCGGTGGCGTTGGTGCGTTTCACCAGTTGGTTCAGCGATCGAGGGGTGTCGACGTCCTTGGAGCCCGCGAGGATGACGCGCGCCCCCCACGCCAGCGGCAACAGCAACTCGGCGAAGGCGATCTCGTTGCCGAGCGGGCAGGAGGCCACCAGGCCATCGCGCGGCTCTAAGTGCAGCACTCGGCCGACATCGAGCAACAGAGTCGCGAGCGCAGCATGCGACAGGGACGCATCTTGCTCCCCCTGGGCATGGGTGTCGGCGGGACCGACATCGGTGGACGGAGGGGCCGATGATGGGCCCGCGGGTTGGCCCGAGGGCTGAATATACGCTTCGTTCTGCCCCGTTATCTGTGGTTCCGTAATGAGCTGCCGGGGCGCCGAGCGGCGCGACGCCATCTCGGCCATGTCGATGACGACGAGTCCGCTGCCATTCCACAATGTCCGCGTCGGGCCTGTCGCGACGACGGCCGACAGCCGCGCCCGTTCCGCGCTGCGTCGCAGGAAATCGGCCGGATCAGCCGGATCGAGCAGCACGCAGCTCGCCCCGGACATGAGCACGCCCAAGATGACGGCGAGCAACTCGGGTGATCGGTCGACGCAGATACCCAATCGCGAACGAAGGCCCACGCCGCGCGCGCCCAAGCCGCCGGCAAACCGCCGGGCCAGCCCATTCAGTTCTTCATAGCTCATGGACTGGCCGGCATGGCTCACTGCCTGCGCCTTGGGAGCGCGCGCCAGATGCGACGCAAATAGAGCGAGGACGGTAGGGCCTTCGGCGGCGGATGCGCCGGCTGCCGCCGCAGCGGCTTCTGCCGGCTTGTTCAAGCGGTCGAACAGGCCTCGAGCCTCGTCCGCTGCCGCGAGGCGCAATTGCGAAACTCGACGCTGCGGCTCGGCGACCGCGCTCGCGAGCGTGCTCTCGAAGTAGTCGAGCAGCCGGTTTGCCGTGGCGTGCTCGAATTGGTCGGTGTTGTATTGCAGGGAGAACCGCCAGCCGTCGGGGCGCTCAACCATGAAGAAATTCAAGTCATAGATTGCGCCGGCCGGCAGCGAGGGCATGTCGATCAGCGAGAAATCCGTGTACGTCGTGTTCTGTATGAAGGTTTTCTGGAATATGAAATTCACCGAGATCGGCGGCGAATTGGCCTTGGCGTGGTGACCCTTGACCATGCCCAGCAGCCGCTCGATCGGAATGTGGCGGTATTCGAGGGCCTGTGCGGTGGTGTCACGCACTCGTTCGATGAGCTCGCCGAAGCGCGGATCGCCCTTGAGATCGGTGCGCAGGATCAGGGAATTGACGAACTGGCCGATCATCGACTCGAGCTCGACCTGATTGCGATCCGAGACCTGGGTGCCGAGCACGACCTCGTCGCGACGCGTGTAGCGCGCCAACATGGCGCACAACGCGCCGAGCGCGGCCGCGAACAGTGTCGCGCCGTGGCGTGCGCAGAGGGCCTGCGCGCGGTTGGTCAAATCCCGTGGCAGCACCCGCGAGACGATGATGCCGTTCGTGGTCGGCATGGCCGGCCGTGGCCGATCGGGGATCACTTTGAACGGTTGCACGCCGGCAAGTTGCTGCGTCCAGTAGGCCGTCTCGGCGGCGGTTCCGCGCACCCGCAGCCATTCCAGCTGCCACAAGGAATAGTCTGCGTACTGGATCGCCAGCGGCTCGAGTGAATCCGCCTTGCCATGACGAAGCGCCTCATAGATCAGGCCCATCTCACGCGCCATGACACCCACCGACCAGCCGTCGGAGACGATCTGGTGAGTCGTCACTAAAATTATCGAGAGGACCGGGGAGAAACGCAGCAGGGTGACGCGAAGCAGCGGTCCGGCTTCGACATCGAAGGGTGCCCGAGCCTCGATCACGCCGATACGATCACCTTCCGCCTGTTGTTGATCCGGCGGCAGGCTCGACAAATCGATTTCAGCCATCCGAAAGTTGGCGTGCGGCTGAATGCGCTGAACGGGCGAGCCGTCCACTTCGAGAAATTTCGTCCGTAGTATCTCGTGGCGCTGAATGATGATGTTCCACGTGTGCTCGAGCAGTTCGCTCGATACGCGACCCTCGAGGCGCCAGCGCACCGCGACATTATAAGAGTTGTTACCCGGTTCGAGGCGGTCGAGGAGCCAGAATCGCTCCTGCGCAACCGAACATGGAAAGTCCGTACGCTCGGGGCCCGCGTCGGGCTCCGCAGCGAAATCCAATACGGCATGGGCGACAGCCGCCGGCGCGTCGGCGGGCAGATCTCCGGGGTGAAATTTATTCGCGGGTTTCGACATTATCGTCGCGGGATCGATCCGGATCGTCGGCTGCGTTGAAAGTCGCCGAGGGAGGGTAGTACCGGGGCGGAGGCGGTCGCCGTGGGGGCCTCCGCCGCGTTGAGCGCCGCGGTATCGGCCGCCGCCGCGATGGCCGCGGCAGTACGATGTTGCAGCAGTTGACGCGCGTTGATCTTCACACCCGCCCTATTTGCACGGGCGGTGATTTGGAACAATTGAATCGAGTCTGCGCCCATCCTCAGCAAATCCGCGTTGACGCCAACTTTCTGCACACGCAGTACCTCCGCAAATATCGTGGTTAAGGCGACCTCCGTCGGTGTCCTCGCCGCGACGAATTCCTCCGGGCTGGAGAGCGCGACGTCCGGCACCGGCAGCGCCGCCCGATCCAGCTTGCCGTTCGGTGAAACCGGCAGCGAATCGAGACGCACCCACACGGATGGTACCATGTAGTCGGGAAGATCCTCGGCGAGTGCGGCGCGTAGATCCTCGGGCGACGGCGATGAGCCAGGAGAGGCGACGTAATATGCCACCAATCGAACGGCACCAGGGACGTCCTCCCGCAGCATGATCGTGGCCGCGGCGACTCGCGCCTTGTTCACTAGCGTCCATTCGATCTCGCCGAGCTCGATGCGAAAGCCGCGAAGTTTGATCTGGTGATCGATGCGACCCAGGATCTGCAGGCTACCATCCGCCATCAAGCGCGCTCGATCTCCCGTTCGGAAGAGTCGTCCGGCGGAAAATGGATTACGGACGAACTTCTCGTTGGTGAGCTCGACCCGCTTGTAATATCCCACGGCAACCCCTTCCCCGCCGATATGCAATTGACCCGGAATACCCCACGGCAACGGAACATCGTTGGCATCTAATACGTGAAATTGGGTGTTCGCTATCGGGCCGCCGACGGTGATGACGTCGGTGTCTGCTGACAGGCGTGCGCAGGCAGACCATATCGTCGTCTCGGTCGGACCGTACATATTCCAAAGTTCGCCGGAGTTCTCCAAAAGACGGTGCGCCAAGTCGCGAGGCAGCGCCTCACCGCCGCACAACATCTTGAAACCCGGGCGAGGTCGAAAGCCGGCTTCCAACAACAGCCGCCAACCCGCCGGCGTGGCTTGCAGCACGGTCGCTCCCGCTGCGTCCATCTGCTTGAGGGCTTGGTAGCCGTCCGCCATGGATTCAGCATGAGCGATCACCACCCGCGCGCCGACGCACAGAGGTAAAAACAGCTCCAAGGCGGCGATGTCGAAGGAGACGGTGGTTACGGCGTAGAGCACGTCATGCTGGGCAAGACCCGGCTTGCGCGCCATCGAGGTGAGCAGATTGACGACGGCTCGGTGCGTGATTTCCACGCCTTTCGGCTGACCGGTGGATCCCGAGGTATAGATTACATACGCGAGGTCGTCGGCGCGCGCCGCCAAGACTGGGGCATCAACGGGTGACCGGTCGATATCCGGCGCATCCAAACGTACATTGATGTAAGCCACGCCCGTTGCGGCCAGCGGTTCACTCTCGGAGCCGTCGGATATGAGCGCAGCAACCTCGGCCTCGGCAAGAATGAAGCGCAATCGAGCCGGTGGATGCCGCGGATCCAAGGGGATGTAGGCACAGCCGGCCTTGTGCACGGCGATCAGCGCAATCAGCATTTCAAGCGAGCGTTCGACGCACACGCCGACCAGTCGGCCGGTCTTGGCGCCCGTCAGCCGCCGCTGCAAGAACTGCGCGAGCTGGTTCGCCCGCCGGTTGAGTTGTTCGTAGGTGAGCGAGTGATCGCCGTATTGCGCCGCGATCGCGGCGGGCGTGGCTGCGGCCCGCGCCTCGATCAACTGGTGCACACAGAGATCACGCGGAAATTCCGCGACGGTGTCATTGAGCGCGGCCAGCATCCGGCGGTCTGTAGCGGGCAGGCACGGTGTCCGGCAGAGCGGCCCCGCCGGATCGGCGACGATGGCTTCCAGCAAGGCCTGGTAACAGTCCAACCAGTGCTCGATGGTCGCCGCGTCGAACAGATCGGTGTTGTAATCGCAGTCCATGCGCAAGCCCTGCGGCGACTCGATGACGTTCAAGAACAAATCGAAGTTGACATGCGCCTTGCCGTTCGGCGTCACCTCGATTTCCAGGTCCGGGAGTTGCAGCCGTTCCGCGAGCCGTTCCAGATTGAACTGGATCTCGGCAAGAGGCAGTCGGCCGGGCTCGCGCGGCAAGGCCAATTTGCGGACCAGAGTGCCGAAGGTATAGTCCTGATGTTCATAGGCATCGAGGACTCGCTTTGCCGTCCTGCCCAAATGGTCGGCGACCGTCGTCTCGCTAGACCACTCGCCGCGCAGCGGCAGGAAGTTGACGCAATGACCCACCAGGGTCTGACCCTCGAGAAGAGACTGCCCGGCCGTGGGAACTCCGACCACGACCTCGTTCTGATCGGATAGTCTGCCCATCAACGCCTGAAACGCCGCCAATAGTGTGACGAACAAGGTGCTGCGCTGACGCGCACCGGCCTTCTTGATTTTCTGGTGCAGGTCGGCGTCGATCCTGCGGCACAAGCTCGCGCCGCTGAAACTCTTGATGGAGGGACGCGGTCGGTCGGTGGGCAGCGCCAGCGGCGCAACCGGCTTGGCGAATTGATCCAACCAGAACTTCTCCGTCGACTCCAGTTCGGCGGCATTGCGGCGCGCAGCATTGCGCGCATAGGCACTGAACGCCAGGGGAACAGGCAGATCGAGGCGTTCGCCGCGGCAGATGGCGGCGTAGAATTTGGCGAGTTCATCGACGACCACATTGAGCGACCAACCGTCGCAGACGATGTGATGTGCGGTCAGGACCAACACATGAGTCGATGCGGTGAGCTTGATGAGTTGCGCCCGAATGACCGGACCCGTCACCAGGTCGAAGGCTAGCCGGGCGTCCCTGTCGATGATCGAGGCGCATGCCTTCTCGGCTTCCGCGGCCGGCAGCGCGGACAAGTCCTGCAGCGGAAATTTCCAGTCACTCGGACCACCGAAGCGCATCTCCTCGCCGGTGGGACTGAAGGTCGCTCGTAACGCATCATGCCGTGCCACCACCTGGGCCATTGCCGCCTCCAGTGCGGCGACGTTCAGGCGCCCGTCCATGCGCAGACTGACCGATTCGTTGAAGGCGCATGAGGCCTCGTCGCCCAATTGAGCGGCCAGCCAGATTTCTAACTGACTTTCGGTGAGCGGTACGGGCATAGTGTCGGCGGGCGGCCCCTCGCTCTGCCCCTTGGCTGCATGGGCTTCGTCGCGCCGGCCCAATATGCCCGCCGATTGCATCTCCGCGATCGAGTCGGCGAATGCCTGGTAAATGCGCTCGATGTCCGCATCGCTGTGCGCGGTGGTGAGAAAGCACGGAAATCCATCCTGGATGTGAATGCCCCGCAGGCGCATGTGGTAGTAAAACAAGGTCGCGAGCGGATGCTCGTTGTGAAAATTGAAGTAGAACCAGCTCGCGAAAGTTTCCATCTTCGTGGCGATGCCGCGATCCACGAACAACTGGTTGAGCCGTTCGACGAGGCCCGCGGTTTTCCGCGTGAGGGTCGTCTGCAAGTCCGGTCCCTGCTCCTTCAGGTGATTGAGCACGGCCCAGGCGGAGGCGAGTAACAGGGGATGGCGGACGAAGGTGCCTGCGAAAAAAGTCACCCCGGTCTCCGGAATGGAGTCATCGCCATAGTTCCAGTTACCGCCGTCCAACGCGTCCATGAATTTCGCTTTGCCGGCGAGAACGCCCACGGGTAGGCCGCCGCCGACGATCTTGCCGTACGTGGCCAGATCCGCCCGGATGCCGACAATGGCCTGCATTCCGCCCGGATGAACTCGAAAGCCGGTGACCACTTCATCCATCACGAAGGCGGTTCCCGAAGCCTCGGTGATGGCGCGAAGTTTCCTCAGGAATTCGAACGGCTGCAAAGCGGGATGACGGCTCTGCACCGGCTCGGCGACGACCGCCGCGAGCTCGTGCGCATGGTCGGTAATCCACTGCAGAGTCTGTTCCGTGCCGTATTCGAGGACGATCATGTTCTGCGCCGTGGTGACCGGAATTCCGGGCGCCACCGGCATGGAACGTGGCGCCGCCCCCGCCTTTTGTACGCCCTTGACCAGCACCTCGTCGAATTGGCCGTGATAGTCGCCGTTGAACACCACGATCTTGTCGCGACCGGTCACCGTGCGCGCGACGCGCATGGCTGCCATGACGGCTTCGGAGCCGGTGTTGCAAAAGGTTGCACGCTCATTGCCGGTCAGTTCGCAAAACAACTCGGCGACCTTGCCGGTGAGCTCCGCCTGGGGCCCGATGGGAAATCCCTTGGCGAGTTGCTTGGCGATGGCTTCGACGACGTAAGGCGGCGAATGTCCGAGCGCAGTCTGACCGTAGCCATTCACCAGGTCGATGTATTCATTGCCGTCGACGTCGGTCAGTTTCGAGCCCGACGCGGTCTGCACGACGATGGGGTAGACCATCTCCTTCCATTCCGAACGGAATCCCGCCGCCACGCGCGGGTCAGCCGAAACGGACCGATAGGTGCTCGTGTCACGCTTCGAGCCGGGCGTCTTCGCCACCGTGCGCGCGATCAGCGAGTCGATGTGCTGACGGTGCTGCGGTGACAGACCGCCGCCCGCGCCCGCGTCTTTTTTCGGCTTGTACATTTGAAAGAGCGCGGAGCGGGGCGCCTCGGCGGGCGTCGGCGTGACGCCGCCGGCGGCGGCCGCGGTGCTTTGAGGCGCGACGCTGGTGGCTGTGACGCTCGGCGCGCCCGCGGCGCTCCGTATTACGGCGCCGCTCGGCAGCGCCGCCGCGGCGGCAGATATGCCGTGAGTCTGCAGCATTTCGCATTGCCGATTGATTAGCTGACTCATGGCGTGGAGTTGCTCGCGGAAAAGATCCGCCATCTCCGTGGCCGCGGCGGGAATCGCCGCCGTCATACCGGTTTGCTGCCGTGGCAGGGCCGTGCCTGGTCGGGGCTCCGCCGTCGGCAGGGCCGCGGGCTGCGTCACCGGCGGCGACGCGGTCTTGGGCATGCGCAGGTTCAAAAATGCTGCGAGAGTCGGCACGGTCGCCAGGTCATCGAGCAGCTGCCTGAAGGTAATCTTCACGGTCGTCTGCTGTTGAATCTTCTGCGCTACCTGGGTGAGGAAGAGGGAGTCGTAGCCCATTTCGAGAAAGGTGGTGGCGGCATCGTTGGGATCGGGTCGTTCGCCGGACAGATCCTCAAAGATGGCCGCCACTCGGGTACGAATGTCCGCTGTTCGGTCTTCGACTGGAGTTTCATGCATTGCGCGAACGTCCTCAGAAACAGGGGTTGTCGTAGTGCGGCCGGGCGGCTCGAGCCAATACCGGGTGCGTTCGAACGGGTAGGTGGGTAGCGATACTTTCGCAGGCCGCTCGCGATGCAGCGCCGGCCAGTTCGGTGCGACGCCGCCCACCCAGCAGCGTCCGACTGCCTGTAGCAGGCAATCTCGATCATCGCGGCCGCGCGCGGCGTCCTGCATCGATGAGATGACGGGGATCGAGCGACCCTTGGTATTCTGCAACGCCAGCGTCGACAAGGCGTTGCCCGGACCCACCTCGAGCAGCAACATCGGGGCTGTGCTCGAGATCGCGGCGCCCGATATGGCGGCGGCCGCCAGGGTGTCGCCGGCGCGACCGCTACACACGGTGCGGATGCCGTCCGCGAAACGCACCGGCTCACGCGCATGCGCTGCCCAGTACCTCGCCGAAGTAGCCTGGGCGGTGCCGATCCAATCGCCGGTCACGCATGACACGAAAGGGATGGTCGGCGCATGCAGCGGTATCGCCGCCAGCAGGGCGCCGAGCGGCGCAACGATGGGCTCGATCATGGGCGAATGAAAGGCGTGCGACGTATGCAGCCGCCGACTGACGATCTGGCGCGCCGCCAGTGTCCGCTCAAAGCCATCGATGGCGTCGTCGGAACCCGAGACCACACACAGCGCCGGGCCATTGATCGCCGCCAGGGCCAGTGTCGCCGGCATCAGGGGCGCAAGCTCCGCTTCGCCGAGGCGTACCGCGAGCATGGCGCCACTCGGCAGCGTTTGCATCAGCCGGCCTCGGGCCGCCACGACTTTGACCGCGTCCTCGAGTGAGAACACGCCGGCGAGCACGGCGGCGACGAATTCACCGACGCTATGGCCGATCATCGCATCGGGCTCGATCCCCCAGCTCATCCACAATTTCGCCAGTGCATATTCGACGCTGAAGATCGCCGGCTGAGCGGCGATCGTCGCCATGAGCCGCTCACGCGATGCAGCTGCGTCGCCCGGCGGATAGAGGAGTGACCGGATATCTTCGCCCATCAAGGGCAGCAGCAACTCCGCGCAGGCATCGATTTGCCGGCGAAACTCCGGTTCTGACTCATACAGGTCCTTGCCCATGTCGGGATACTGGGAGCCCTGACCGGGAAACATGAAGATGACGCGGCTGCGATCCGGACGGTCCTCGAGCGGCACCGGTGCGGTCTCGGCGGCCTCGAGTTGGATCGCCGCAGCGGCGCAATCGGCGGCCACGACCCAAGCTCGGTGGGAGAATGCACGCCGACCCACCTGCAAGGAGAAAGCGACATCCGCCAACGACAGATCCGGCTGTTGCCGAAGATGCGCGGCGAGATTGCGGGTCGCCACGGCGAGCGCCGCGGCGCTGCGCGCCGAGACGACGAGCAATTGCGATCTGTCTCTTTCTGCCGCGAGACCACGGGGCTGCTCGGGAGGCTGTTCGAGAACCGCGTGCACGTTGGTACCGCCGACGCCGAATGCGCTCACCCCGGCGCGGCGCGGGCCGACCGTGTCGGGCCATTCGCGCAGCCGGTCGTTGACGAAAAACGGCGTCGTGGCAAAGTCGATCTGTGGATTCGGGCGTTGGTAGTGCAGCGTCGCGGGCAGCCGTCCGGTCTTGAGGGCGAGTGCCGTTTTGATGAGGCCGGTAACGCCGGCGGCCGCATCCAAATGACCCACGTTGCTCTTGACCGAGCCTATGGCGCAGAACTGCCGATCCGCAGTGCCCACCGAGAAAGCCTTGGTCAGCCCGGCGATCTCGATCGGATCGCCGAGCGCCGTCGCGGTGCCATGACATTCGACGTAGGAAATCGACCGGGGATCAACCGCCGCGTTGGCCAAAGCCATTTCGATCACGGCGGCCTGTCCATCGACGGTGGGAGCGGTGAAGCCGACCTTCGCGGCGCCGTCGTTGTTCACGCCGCAACCGCGAATGACGGCATAGATCTGATCGCCGTCGCGCTGTGCGTCCTCCAAACGCTTGAGCACGACCACGCCCGCACCGCTGCCGAAAATCGTGCCGGTGGCGGCGGCGTCGAACGGCCGGCAGCTGCCATCGGCGGACACCATGCCGCCCTCGAGATGCTGGTACCCACGTTTCTGAGGCAAGGTCACCGACACGCCGCCCGCCAAGGCCATGTCGGCTTCGTAGAGGAGCAGGCTCTGACAGGCCTTGGCGACCGCCAGCAGCGAGGTGGAGCAAGCCGTTTGCAAGGTGAGGCTGGGTCCTTTCAGATTCAGCTTGTAGGACACCCGAGTGGCGAGGAAGTCCATTCCGGCGCCGAGCAGCATGGGATAGCAACCGACCTGGTAATTGCTCGTAAATTCGTCGATCGTGGCGCGATCTACGCAGATATTACGCAGAAAATAACTGTTCGGACTAGATCCGGCAAAGACGCCGATGGCGCCGGGGTAAATGGCCGGATCGTAGCCGGCGTCCTCCATCGCCTCCCAACAGATCTCGAGGAAGATCCGGGCTTGAGGATCGGTGAGTTCTGCTTCGCGAGCATACATTCCGAAGAACGACGCATCGAAAAGCTCAATCCCGTCGAGAATCGGTCGCGCTTTGACGAAATTAGCGGAGTTGCGGATCTCCGGCCCGAAGCAGTCCTCCAAATCAGCGTCGTTGAAACGGGTAACCGACTCGACGCCGGCGCAGAGGTTGCGCCAGAACTCGGCGATGTTGGCGGCGCCTGGGAAACGGCCTGACATACCGACGATGGCAATGCCGTTGAGCAGGTTGGATTGCTCTCCCGTCTCCATTAGATTCCATACCCTGAGTCAATCGCATTTGACATAAAACAGCCGTCTCGCTTCAGCATCGTGGCAGGCGAGAAAAAGCTGCATCGATTGTTATGATCCACTCCATGCTAGCGTGAAGCGCGCTCGATCGACGGTGACTTGGACCGCAGAAATTCCATCATGGCGCCTTGCGATACAGCCCGCGTTGCGCGGCGAGCGCCGCTCGCTGACGCTCGGCACGGATCGCCGGCGATGTCGATGCCGCCACCCTGCCCGGAGCGGAAAAGTGCGCCGCCAGCGCGCGAACCGTCGAATGCGAGAACAACTCGGTGATCGAGAACTGGCGAGCCAGCAGGCTCTGCAGGCCGGCGTGAACTTCAACCAGGTTGATCGAGTTACCGCCGAGATCAAAGAAATTCTGATCTAGGCCAACCGAGGGTCGCTGCAGTGCCCGGCACCAGATCTGGGCGATACTCTCCTCGAGACGATTGCCGCTTTCGCGAGGGAACTCCGCAGTGGGTGCCGCAACCGGTGCGGACGCGAGGGCAGCCAGTGCCTTGGCATCCAATTTGCCGTTGACGGTAAGCGGCAGGCGTTCGATGCAGGTGAACGCAGTGGGCACCATGTACTCGGGAAGTCGTTCCCTGAGTGAGCGGCGCAGCGCCGCGATGTCCAGGACGCAATCGGGTCGCTTGACCACATAAGCCAACAAGGTAGGTTCGCCCGGCCGTGCTTCGCCAACGATGACCGCGCTCTCGACGACGGCGGGATCGTGATTGATCGCCGCCGAGATTTCGCCGAGTTCGATGCGAAAGCCGCGAATCTTGACCTGCTGATCGATTCTTCCCAAGTATTCCAATTCGCCATTGGGCAGGTATCGAGCTAGATCACCCGAGCGATACAGCCGGCGATTCGGTTCCCGCGCCGAATCATCGACGACGAAGCGCTGCGCGGTGAGTTCCGGCCGGTTCAAATAACCCCGCCCCACACCCAAACCGCCGACAAAGATTTCACCCGGCTGCCCGCAAGGCACCGCCGACCCCGACTCGTCCTTGAGCAGGACTTGCAAATCCGGGATCGGCACACCGATGAAGCTGCCGCCGGCCGCGTCGCGCGCACTCAACCGTCGATAGGTCACGTGAACCGTGGTTTCCGTGATGCCATACATGTTCACCAGCTGCGGCCGCTCATCCCCATGACGCGCAAACCACGGGGCCAGGCTCGCGAAGTCCAGTGCCTCGCCGCCGAAGATGACCAACCGGAGCTTGAGCGCGTCGCGATCCTTCGCCGCTTCATCGGCGCGGATCAACTGCTTGAAAGCGGACGGCGTCTGGTTCAGCACCGTCACTCCCCGTTCGCACAGCAGGCGATGGAAAAGATCGGGAGTGCGGCTTACATCGAAGGGCACGACCACGAGGCTGCCGCCGTAAAACAAGGCGCCCCAGAGCTCCCAGACGGAGAAGTCGAAGGCGGTCGAATGGAACAGCGTCCAGATATCGCGACTCGAGAATTCGAACCAGGCCTGCGTTGCCGTGAACAGCCGCACGACCTGAGCATGTTCGATCAGTGTCCCCTTGGGGTGACCCGTGGAACCGGAGGTGTAAATCACATACGCCAGATTGTCGGCCGAGACGGTGCAGGGTGGGTTGGTCACCGGTAGAGCGTCGATGTGCGCAGCATGCCCGTCCATCAGGACCACGCGGGCCGCATGGCCGGCAACGATTCCGGCCAACGATTGCTGGGTGACGAGCACGGGAGCGCGGGAGTCTTCGAGCATGAAGCGGACGCGCTCGGCAGGGTATTGCGGATCGATGGGCACATAAGCGCCGCCCGCCTTGAGGATCGCGAGGAGCGCGATCACCAGGTCGAGACCGCGCTCGAGGCAGAGCCCCACCAGGACTTCAGGACCCACGCCGAGTGCCACGAGATGGTGGGCCAGGGCGTTCGCCCGCTCATTCAGTTGGCGGTAGGAGAGCTGCTGTTCGCCGAATCTCAGGGCGACCTGTTGCGGGGTGCATGCCGCCTGGTGTTCGAATACTTGGTGTATCGGGCGGTGCGAGTCGAGACCTGACTTTATGGTCATCGCCGCTCTGTCAGAATCGGCGTCGGTCGCCACACCGGATACGCGGCGGCGGCGGCGTCCTCGCGCCGCCGTGCGCTGCCACGAAACGCGCTGGCCACGGCGCTGAAGCCACCGGCGGTGGCTGCCTTCAGCCGATCGCGCAACGGCGAGGTGCCGGGACCCTGTGGTTCCAGTCCCAAATGCCGCAAGAAACGGTTCACCCGATAGACACGCTTGAGGCGATGATGCACGGAGACCAGATCGAAATTGATGTTGATCGAAATCGACAAATCCTCGCCGTTCTCGACCCAGTGGGGAGCGGTGCTCGGAAAATGCACGCCATGCCCGGGTGTAAGTTCGTAGAAATGCGCGTCGGGCTCGCGCTCGGGCTTGTAGATCGCCGCATTGCTATCGCCGCCGCAGTGATTTTCCAATTCTCGATGCGGTGTCAGCGTGCGGTCCGAGTGATCGAATACCCGCACCAACTTCACGCCGGCGATCTGCAACAGGAAATTCGATTCCAGGTCCAGGTGGTATGCCGTCTTGCGGTGCGGAGAATTCAAGAAGATCAACGATTCACCGAGGACGATGTCCGCCTGCGCCTGCGGCGAGGTGAATGAGTAGATGCGCTGGAGTATTTCCCGCAGCACGGGTCCATAGACCTCGTCCTGCTCGGCGTGCTTCAAGATCACCAGCGAATCATTGTGGGCGATGCCCTCGATGGTCTCCTCGAGGGAAAGTCGCTGGGCGGGGTTCGCGCCCCACTTGTCATTGACCTTGACGCGCCCGTTCTGCCAATAAACGAAGTCGGCAATCTTCGGGATGCGCTTCGCCAATTCGGCGAGAGCGGGCACCGTGAACATGGGATGGTGGGCAAGTCCATGATCGAACCGGAAATCCGAGCGGTTGAATTTGTCGTAAAATTGCCGGTCGGCAGGCAGCAGCGCCGCGCCGGTCGGCATGGCGAGGGGATAGGGGCCTTCCGGCTTTCGCGGCGTGTCGACTCGCGCGGGTTGCATTGCTTCCACCATGAGCCAGCCTAGCTCAAGCTGCCAAAGAATTTTATAGGACTCATTCGCAAAATGGACTTTTGGTCAAAAGTGTCGATCCGATCACACAAGCCGGGTGAAGCCGCGCTGTCTCCCGACACCGCCGCATTGTTCGATCGGGGCGTGGCGGTTGCGGCGCTGTGGGGCGACGGCATACCGGAGGCGCTGTTCCCGGCCGAGGCTGAGTCGGTACGACGCGCCGTGCCGAAGCGGGTGCGCGAGTTTGCAGCGGGACGGATGTGCGCCCGCCAGGCGATGGCGGCATACGGCGTGCCCGACTTCGTCCTGCGCGTCGCTGCGGATCGCCTGCCCATTTGGCCGCAATCCCTGGTGGGCAGCATCAGTCACACCAGCGGCTTTTGCGTCGCCGTGGTGGGTCGCGCGAGCGATTGGTGGGGACTCGGCATCGACACGGAAATTCTCGGAGCGCCGTCCGAAGACGTCTGGCCAACGATCTGCGGACCCGCCGAGATGGCGTGGTGCGAAGGGCTGCCAGCCGATGAGCGCGCGGCCGCGGTTACGATGCTGTTTGCCGCGAAAGAGGCCTTCTATAAATGCCAGTATCCCCTCACCGGGGAATGGCTGGATTTTCACGATCTTCGCGTCGAGTGCTTGGCGTGGGGCGCGTCGCAGTCCGAGTTTTCGGTGCATCCGACCCGGCCGATTGCCCTTACCCAATTCGCGGCAGGGCCGCTCGAGGGCAGGTATGCGCTCCACGATGGGCTCATCACCGCCGGCTTCGGAGTCGCGCGCGATCCAATCGAAACTGCGCATCAATAGGCCTTGTCGTCGCGGAATATTTTCACCACCGTGAGCAGCAGGATCTTGATGTCCAACATCGGTGACCAATGGCGTAGATAGTCGAGGTCGAAATTCACGCGCGCCTCCATGTCTTTCAACTCGGTCGTCTCACCACGACAGCCATTGACCTGCGCCAGGCCTGTGATACCCGGCAGCACCTTGTGCCTCACCATGTAGCCCTTGATGAGCTTGCGATACACCTCGTTATGCGCGACGGCATGGGGTCGCGGGCCAACCAGGCTCATGCGTCCCTGCAGCACATTGATGAGCTGCGGCAGTTCATCGAGCGAGGTTCGGCGCAGGATGCCGCCGATGCGGGTGATGCGGCTGTCGGAACGGGAAGCCTGGCGGATGTCCGCACCGTCCTCGGTCACCCTCATGGTGCGAAACTTGTAGACGCCGATCTCGCGACCGTCCAGTCCATAGCGGCGCTGTTTGAATATCACGGGCCCGGGCGATGACATCTTCACCATGAGCGCAACCACCGCCAACAGCGGCAGCAGCAGCAGCAGGATCAGCAGTGAGAAGCCGATGTCGGTCAGCCGTTTGGCGACGCCTCGATAACCGTAGAACGGCGTTTCGCACATCGCGACCACGGGGATGCCGTTGATTTCACCGGAACGCGCCTGGATGAGATCGAAAACGAAGATATCCGGCACGTAGTAAATGGAAGCCGTCGTGTCGCGCAGATCGTCCAACAGGTTCATCACCCGCTTCAGATGACGAATCGGCAGCGCCACGAAGATGACATCGGTGTGGTTCTCTTTGACGTATGTGCCGAGGTCGCTCAGGCTTCCCACCAGGTTGGCGTCCGATTCCATGCCCAGCCGATCGCTGCTGCGGTCATCGAAAAAACCGCTCACCTCGAGGCGCATTCCTGGGTTGCTTTTCAAGCGGCGAGCGAGTTCCAGGCTGCTGGCGTTGTAGCCGGCGATGACGGCACTGCGGCTGTCGAAGGCGTTGATGAGAAATCGACGCATGAGCTCTTGCATGCCCAGAGTCGAGACGATCAGCGCCAGCGGCGTGATGGCCGCCCAGGTCAGAAAGACCCGGCGTGGATACGCCTGCAGGGGTGACTTGGTGACGTAGCCGATCGCCAGCAGCACGGCAAGCAGCATCAACCAGCGGAAGATCACGTCGACCACCGCGCTGAGACGCGCCGAGGTGAGCTGCGAGGTTACTTCGCGAAACGGCTGGACCAGCACCAGGCACAACACGGCCAGGATGACGATGGCGGACGAGGATGGATCGAACGAATCGCCGAAGAGGATGATGGTCGCGTAGAGCGAAGCGATCGCCACGATCGTCGGCACGATTGCCTGCACGCCGGCCAGCAGGGCGACGAGAAAACTTTGCTTGGCAAGGACCGGCTGGGTCATCTCAGATCCGTTGACTCACCCTCCGGGGGCGAACGATGGTTGATCTTGCCGGCGGGACGGCATGATCGGCGGCAAATTATCGAACCTTTAGCCTCGACCATACGTGACCTGGATCTCTATTAGGCGCACAAAAAGTCAAATTGCGACGGTAATGTTATTCTAGTGAGACATGACTATCGTTCCATTACTGGATCTTAAGGCGCAATTCGCACAGATCCGCGCCGAGGTGATGCCGCTCATCGAAGAGGTGTGCGCGAGCCAGCAATTCATCCTGGGCGAGCATGTGCGCAAACTCGAGGAGGAAATCGCCGCCTATTGCGCCGCGCCGTTCGGTGTCGGAGTGTCCTCGGGGACCGACGCGCTGCTGCTGGCGCTGATGGCTCTGAACATCGGCGCCGGCAACGAAGTCATCACTTCGCCCTTCACCTTCTTCGCCACCGGCGGGACGATCGCGCGGACGGGCGCAACTCCAAGATTCTGCGATATCGATCCGCTGACCTTCAATATCTCTCCGGCCGCTGTGCGAGCGTTCATCGAACGAGACTGCCGGCGTGAACAGCGCGGGCTCGTCAATCGTCGTACCGGAGCGATCATCAAGGCCATCATGCCGGTGCATCTCTATGGCCAGTCTGCGGATATGTCGCCGCTCATGGGGCTCGCCCATGAATACGGGCTGTTTGTCATCGAGGATGCGGCGCAGGCCATCGGTACCGAGTACCGTGACGGCGCGCGCGTCGGTTCGATCGGCGATATCGGCTGCTTTTCATTTTTTCCGAGCAAGAATCTCGGCGCCTTCGGCGACGCGGGACTTTGCACCACCCGTGACCCGGAACTCGCTGAGCGCATGCGCGTGTTGCGTGTGCACGGCGGCAAACCGAAGTATTTTCACTCACTCATCGGCGGGAATTTCCGCATCGATGAGCTGCAGGCGGCCGTGCTGCGCGTCAAACTGAGGTATCTGGATGGCTGGAGCGAAGCCCGCCAACGCAATGCAGCAATCTACCAGCGAAGCTTTGCCGCCGCCGACTTGGGTGACAATCTCCTGACGCCGACGGCGATTCCTGGTCAGCGGCATATTTTCAACCAGTACGTGGTGCGGGCGCGCCGACGCGATGCCCTGAAGAAACATCTGGCCGAACGGGGAATCGGCACCGAAATTTACTATCCGGTGCCGCTCGATCGGCAGGAGTGTTTTGCCTATCTCGGGTATTCGGCCGGCGAATTTCCCGAATCGGAGAGAGCAGCCGCAGAAACCCTGGCGCTACCGATTTACCCGGAGCTGACGGAAGAGCAGTTGGGGTTGGTCGTGGGCGCGGTAAGCGATTTCTTCAGACTTTCTTGAAATCGTCCGGCAGCAGTTGGTGGCGGGACAACAACTTGTAGAAGTCTGTTCGATTGCGTTTCGCCAGGCGCGCCGCCTGGCTGACGTTGCCGCCGGTGATTTGGAGTATCTGGGAGAGGTAATTTCGCGTGAATTCGTCGCGCGCCTCGTCGAATGACGGCAGACGCGTGGTGCCGCCGCCCACGGATTGCTGGACCAACTCGGCCGTGATGATCGCCCCATGGCACAGCGCCACGTTTTGGCGGACGACGTTGTAGAGTTGTCGCACATTGCCGGGCCACTCGGCGGTCGCGAGCAGTTCAACCGCTTCCGGTGCGTAGATTCTTCGCTGGCCGGTTTCTTTGGAGATCTGCTCGAGAAAGTGCGCGACCAGCAGCGGGATGTCCTCGCGTCGCCTGCCGAGCGACGGCACCTCGATATGCACCACGTTCAACCGATAATACAAATCTTCGCGGAATTGTCCGGTCATCATCAGCTGGTGCAGGTCGCGATGGGTGGCCGAAACGACGCGTACGTTGATCGGCACGGGATCGTCGCTGCCGACGGGCCTGATCTGGTTCTCCTGCAAGACGCGCAGGAGTTTGACCTGCAAGCGCATCGGCAGATCGCCCACCTCATCCAACAGCAGCGTGCCGCCCTCGGCCGTTTCGAACAACCCCTTCTGCGTGCGGGTGGCGTCGTTGAAGGCGCCTTTCTGATGGCCGAACAGCTCTGACTCCAGCAGATTCTCGGCCATTGCACTGCAATTGATGGCGACGAAGGGCTTGTTGCGCCGAGGGCTTGCATCGTGGATCGCGTGGGCGAGCAATTCCTTGCCCGTGCCGCTTTCTCCCGTCAGCAACACGCGCGCATCGGTACCCGCGACCATGTTGGCCTGCGCGAGCTTGTCTTCCATCAGCTGATTGCGCGTCACGATGTTGGCACGCCAATCCTCATCGACATGCGCAAAGCCGGATACTTTAAGCGCCTTTTGCACGTGATCGAGCAGATCCTGTTTGTCGACCGGTTTCGTCAGAAAGCCGAACGCTCCGCTCTGTGTGGCGTGTACGGCGTCCGGAATCGTGCCATGCGCGGTGAGGATGATGACTCGCAGGCCCGGCCACCGGCTCTGCAGCTCCTTGAGCAGACCGATGCCGTCCATCTGATCCATGCGCAGGTCGGTGATGACCAGATCGGGGCGGAAGCGGGTGCAGGCGGCCAAGGCAGCGGCGGCGCTCTCCACCGCCTCCACTTCGTAGTTTTCCGCACGCAGGCGGATGGTCAACAGACGCAGCAATCCCGGATCGTCGTCGACCACGAGGATTCTCGCCTTACGCTTCTGCGGCGTGGTGGTATCGCGTGGTCCGGACGGTAGTCCAAAGCCCAATGGCGTGGTGGCGGCGATCGAAAAGGCGGGCACTAGAACTCTCCTAAGCTGGTGTGACGCTCCGCGCCGGCCATTCAAGGCGTACGCGAGTTATTGGTTCCGCGATCGTTGATGGAGCGCTCGATATGCGTGACGGCCTCGAGTTTGGCCTGCGCTTCGTCCAATGCTTTACGCAGCCGCGCATTCTCATCCAACTCAGTCGACAGCCGGGATTTCAGGGCAAGAAGTTTGTCCCGAGCCTCGCGTGGAGCGTCTTCGCGCAATTGCTTGTTCTCCTCGAGCAGAATCAGCCGCTGGTCGATGTCTTGCAGCTCGACCGTAGCGAGCAGGCGTTCCACCGGTGCGAGAGTCTCAGGGGTCGCCAGCAATTCTGACAACTGTCGCCGGGCAGCGACTGGATCCGACGCCGCATGTCCCGGTGTGGCCAGCGCCAATGCAAACTTGAGCTTGTTGCCGGGGGTTGGCGTCACCGTGGCGGCGTTCTTCGATGCCTCGAACAGTTCCGCCTGCCGGGCCGGATCGTCGGCGGCCAGGGATTGCATCATGTCCAAGTCCGGCGCTATGAGCGGTTCTTCGGTCGGCGGTCGCTCGTCCGGGGCAGGCGGCGTCTTGAGGGTCAAATGGCTGCCGCCGCCGGCGCAGCCGCCGAGCAACGCCGCCATACAGGCCACCAGCGCGAGCCGCGCCGCGTCAGGCTGCCGCATGCGCTGCCTCCGCGCTCGTTGCCGCCGCTTGCCGCAGGGGTAGGCGGACCTGAAAGTGCGCGCCCCCCGACGCTGATTCGAAGATCTTGATGATTCCTCCATGCGCGTTGACGAACTCGATAACCACGGAGAGGCCGATGCCGGTGCCTTTGACATGGCCCCCTTGCGGAGTTTTCCCCTGATAGAACGCTTCGAAGATCCGCTCCCGTTCGTCCGCAGGTATGCCGGGGCCGCTATCGATGACGTCCAAAACCAGTTGGTCCCCGTCGGCACGAGCGTGCATCGCAATGGTACCGCCGCGCGGCGTGAATTTGACGGCATTGGAGAGCAAGTTGTCCAAGATGAGCCTGACCTTGCTGCGGTCAGCCCGCGGCATCAGGTCTTCGACGCGGACTTCCAGGCGAACCCGCTGTGCGACGAGCGTGAGTTGTTGGTTCTCGAGCACCGTTTTGACCAGCGGACGGAGCTTGAATTCCGTAATTTCCAAACCGACGCTCTTCGCCTGCCAGGCGCTGAAGGAGAGCAAGTTCTCGATCAGCCGCTGCAATTTCATGCCGTTCTCCCGGAGGATGGCCGTAACCTCCCGTTGCGCGCTTTGCAGCTCACCGACCGCCCCGTCCATCAAGAGTTCAGTTCCCTCGCGAATATTGGCGAGCGGAGTCTTCAGTTCATGCGACATATGTCGCAGAAAACGGTTCTTTTCCTGGGCGAGTTCCAACAACCGGCCGCGCAACCATTCGAGCTGTGCGGCCAGTCGCTCGAGATCGGCCGGGCCCTTGATGGCGATCGGACGGGAAAAGGTTCCGCGGCCGAGTTCGCTGATCGCCCGGTCGATGGCGCGAATGGGCCTGCCGAAGAGATAGGTGAATACCCCGACCACCGCCATCGTCATGGGAAACAGCAGCAGGGTCTGCCAGAACAGCTTCTGTTGCGCGAGCTGGGCGGCGAGCTGCAAATTGGTGAGATCTTGATCATTCTGCGTCCTGATCCGGTTCGAGACGTCAGACGCCATCTGTGAGACATGCGGGTAGGCATTGATGACGTCCGCCATACGCGGCGAATTGGGCGATGCGCTCTTCAGCGCTTTCGACAGGCGGTTGGCCTCCGTCATGAGCGCGCGCGCGTCCGCTTGGGTGGCCGGATCGAGCGGCAGCGTCAGCAATTCATCGACGGTCGCGGTCAAGCGCGCCTGGTTCCTGCCATAGACCTCGAGCAATTCGCTGTTGCCGATGATCTGGTACAACCGGGCCGTCCGCTCGAGGGCGCCGATCTCTTCGAACATTCGCTGGTTGTTGCGGGTACCCTGGATGCCATGAACCACCAATTGTTGACTGCGATTCGACAACCGATTCATCTGCACGGCGGCGTTGACGATGGCGAACAGCAGTGGCGCAGCCACGATCGTAAAGCCGATCAGCATCAATCCGCTCAATGACTTGGGTCTTGGCAATCGCATGAGGATCATTCTAGCAGCAGCCCTTCGCCAACGTCGCGATGGGCGCGCAGCCGCCGGACCGTCAGCATGAGCGCGGGCGCACCCTACGCGGATCTGTCGCCTGAGCTCATCTTGGACGCGCTCGAGGCGGTGGGTCTGTCCTGCGACGGGCGTGTGCTCGCCCTCAACAGCTATGAAAACAGGGTTTATCAAATCGGTATCGAGGATGCGGCCCCGGTGATCGCCAAGTTCTACCGACCAGACCGTTGGAGCGATGCGGCCCTGCGCGAGGAACATGCGTTCGCCGCCGAGCTGGCGGCGCAGGAAATCCCCGTCGTCGCGCCGCTGGCGATCGAGGGGGTCAGTCTTTTCATCCGCTCGGGCTACCGTTATGCAGTATTCCCGCGGCGCGGTGGCCGTTGGCCGGAACTGGGAACCGCCACGGATCGCGAATGGGTGGGCAGATTCTTGGGCCGGATCCACGGTGTCGGACGGGCGGCCCGTTTCCATGAGCGGCGGCAACTCGATCTCGAGGACTTGGGAAGGAACGCGCGCGATTTCGTGCTCGACTTGGATTTGATGCCGGACTACCTCGCCGACAAGTACGCCGAAGTCACCGATGCCCTGCTCGACGCCGTCGCCGGCAAGGCAACCGATTGGGGTGGTGCGCGGCTCGGGCGCATCCTCGGCGACTGTCATCGCGGGAATATCTTGTGGACCGATGCCGGCCCGCATTTCGTCGACCTGGACGATTGTCTCACCGGACCGGCCATTCAGGACCTCTGGATGCTGCTCTCCGGGGACCAAGGCGAGATGCGCCGAGACTTGGGCGATATGTTGCGCGGCTACGAGCAGTTCCTGCCTTTTGACCGTCGCGAGTTGGCCCTGATCGAGCCGCTGCGGGCGCTGCGGATGATCCATTATTCAGCATGGCTCGCGCGCCGATGGGGTGACCCGGCCTTTCCGCGCGCGTTTCCTTGGTTCGCTGAACCGCGTTACTGGGAAGAGCACCATCGAGCCCTGCTCGATCAATTGGCCGCCGTGGAGGGGCCGGACCTCGAGTTGTGATTCACATGGTGGATGGGGGATCATAGTGCGCATGAGACCCTGGATACTGTTGCCGCTCGGCGCGGCGGTGTGGTTGACGGCCTGCAGCGGAGACTCCGCGCCGGCGCAGGTGCCCATGCACTTCGAGAAGAAGCCGCGTGCCGCACAACAGGGGCCGACGCCCGAGGAACTGACCGCCGGCATGATTGAGGCGGTGACGGTCGGTAAGTCATCCGTGCCGGTGGCGGTGAAATTCGACGTCCCGACGCGTCCCGTCGTCGGCCAGCCGGTGGACGTGGTGATTGCCTTGATGCCCCAGGTCGCGGGCAACGCGAGCCTCCGGGTGAGCGGTACCGACGGGCTCAGATTCGCCAGCAGCGGCGATATCGCGCTGGCGGCGGTCGATCCGACGCAGGCCTATAAGGTGACCATCCCGACCACGCCTTCCGCTGAAGGGCTGCAGCAGATCGACGTCAATGTCACCCTAACGCATGACGATGTGACCGAAGCTCGGTCGTTTTCCGTGCCGCTGCTCGTGTCCGCCGCCGCCAATTGAGCCCGCGGATCGGAAAAGTCCGGCGATCAATCCCGGAAGCTCCTATAATGGTTGGTTTCGCCGGGACCTCATCGTGACCCAAAAGCTCCGTAACATCGCCATCATCGCGCACGTCGATCACGGCAAGACCACCCTTGTGGATCAGCTCCTACGGCAATCCGGCACTTTGGATGCCCGCAAGGATCTGCAGGAGCGCGTCATGGATTCGAACGCTCTGGAGCGTGAGCGTGGCATCACCATTCTTGCCAAGAATACCGCGATCACCTGGGGCGACTACCGAATCAACATCGTCGATACACCTGGCCATGCTGATTTTGGCGGCGAGGTCGAGCGTGTGCTCGCCATGGTCGACTGTGTGTTGTTGCTGGTCGATGCGGTGGACGGTCCCATGCCGCAGACCCGTTTCGTGACGCAGAAGGCCTTCAAGCACGGTCTGCGACCCATCGTGGTCATCAACAAGATCGACCGGGACGAGGCGCGCCCGGGTTGGGTCCTCGACCAGACGTTCGACCTGTTCGACCGTCTCGGTGCGACCGACGAGCAGCTGGATTTTCCGGTGGTGTATGCCTCCGCTCTGCGCGGCTTCGCCGGGCGCGATTCATCGGTCCGGGACGGCGACATGCAACCATTGTTCGAGACCATCGTGTCGCATTGCCCACCGCCGGACGTCGACGTCGACGGTCCGTTGCAACTCCAAGTCACGCTGCTCGATTATTCCAGCTACGTGGGCGCCATCGGCATCGGCCGCATCAAGCGCGGTACCCTCAAGAAGGGGATGTCCGTCACCGTCATCAATCGTGAGGGCAAGACGAGGCCGGAGCGGATCACCCAGGTGCTGGGCTTCCATGGACTCACCCGCATCGAGGTGGAATCGGCTTTCGCGGGCGACATCGTCGCCTTCGCCGGCATCAGCGAGCCGAAGGTGTCCGACACGCTGTGCGATCCCGCGAACGTCGAGGCACTGCCGAGCCTGACGGTGGACGAGCCGACCATCAGCATGACCTTCGAGGTCAACACCTCACCTTTTCTGGGCCGCGAAGGCAAGTTCGTCACCAGCCGCCAGATCCGCGAACGCCTCGATCGCGAGTCCATCCACAATGTGGCTCTGCGGGTGGAGCCGACCGCTGATCCGGACAAGTTCGTGGTGTTCGGCCGCGGCGAACTGCATCTCGGCGTTTTGCTCGAGAACATGCGACGCGAAGGCTACGAAATGGCGGTGTCCCGGCCTCGGGTCGTCATCAAACACATCGACGGCGTCGCGCACGAGCCGTACGAGCAGGTGACCGTGGATGCCGACAGCGATGCGCAGGGAGCCATCATGTCCGCTCTCGGCAGCCGCGGCGCCGACCTGAAGGACATGCAGGCCGATGGCCGTGGCCGCGTGCGATTGGATTACATGGTTCCTTCGCGCGGACTGATTGGTTTTCAAACCGAGTTTCGAACCATGACCCGCGGCACTGGATTGCTGCATCACGTGTTCGATCATTACGGTCCGGTGGTTCAACGCCAGTTGGGCCAGCGGCCGCAGGGCGTCTTGATCGCCAATGGGCAGGGCGTTGCGCTGGCGTATTCCCTGTTCAGCCTGCAGGAGCGTGGCCGCCTTTGCATCAATCCCGGCGAGGAAGTCTACGAAGGCATGATCATCGGCCTCAACAATCGTGAGGACGATCTCGTGGTGAATCCGTTGAAGGGCAAGAAACTCACCAATATGCGGGCCGCCGGCAAGGACGAGAACGTGGTCTTGACTCCGCCGCTGCGCTTCTCCCTGGAACAGGCGATGGAATTCATCGACGACGATGAGTTGATCGAGGTGACCCCCACCTCGATCCGTTTGCGCAAACGCAATCTGCGTGAAAACGAGCGCAAACGGTCCGGACGCGAAACGGCGGACCAGCCCTCCTAGGGGCGCGGTCCGCGGGCCGGGGCGGGTCCGCGCGGTAGTTAACCGATTATTGAGCGATCCGAGACCCGCATCACGCCCGAGTATTGAAATCTCCCTAACATCGTCGATTGAAGCGCGCTTTGCGCAGTCAATCCAGGACGGGAGATTTTAGAAGGTGTCACGCGATCTTGCGGTAGCCGTTCGCAGCGACCCTGCGCCCACGCCCAAGAGCCTGAACCACGTCCTCGAGGCGCAGCTCGCGAACTCCCGTGGACGCGATGGTGCTACCGATCTCGACTGCCTGCTGCGCACGATCAGCGAACACTACGATCGGTTGGACGAGGAACGGCGTGGCGTGGTGCTGTCCATGCAACTCATGTCGGAGGAAGCGCATGCCCTCACCCGGGAAATTCGCGCCGAAACCGCCTCTCACCTACAGGCCATTCTCGACAGCATCAAAGATGCGATCGTCACCGTCGACGTGACCGGTCACATCGAGAGCATCAATCCCACCGGCGAACGGATCTTCGGCTATTCGGCGGCGGAGGTGCAGGGTCGCTCCCTCGATTTCCTGCTTCCCGACATCAGTGTCGGCAATCCTGCCTATGGCCGCCGCGCCGCGGATCATGATCCCATGCGGTGGCGCGCGCGCGGCCGGCTCGTCGACTTCCTCGAGCGTTGCGCCACCGCGGTCGATGATACGCATGTCGATCTGGCGGCTCATCAGACCTCGGGCGCCGCCAAAGGCGGTAAGCGGGTGGCGGTTGAGATCGCCGTCAGCAAGGCCAGCTTGAATCGATCGGAAGCCTACGTGGTGTGCATTCGCGATATCACCGAGCGGCATGTCGCCGAGCAGTCGATGCGTGAAAGCGAGGCGCGCTATCGGACGTTGGTTGAACATGCTCCCGAGGTGATCGTCGTCTTCGACGTCGATCTCGGCCGTTTCGTCGACGTCAATGACAATGCCTGCCGCCTCTTCAAGATGGATCGAGCCACGTTGCTGGCATCCGGTCCGGAAAAGATAAGCCCCGCGGCGCAACCCGACGGCAGCCCATCCTTCGGTGTCGTGCGCGGCTACATCGATGGCGCGTTGGCCGGCGCGGCGCCGGTGTTTGAATGGGGCCATTGCGACTCGCTCGGACAAAATTTCCCCTGCGAGGTGCGTTTCGTGCGTCTGCCGAGCGGGAGCCGCAGGCTGATTCGCGCCAGCATCACGGATATCACCGAGCGCAAACGCGCCGAGGCGATCGCCAGCGGCGAGCGTCGTGTGTTCGAGAAGATCGCCGCGAACGCGCCGTTGACCGAGGTCCTCGAGGCGATCTGCGAGGTGATCGAGACGGTCATCGCCGATAGTTTCTGTGCCATCAACCTGCTCGATGCCGAAGCCGGTGTGCTGCGCCATGGTGTTGCGCCCAGTCTGCCGCGCCAGTTCGTGGCGGCGATGGATCATGCGCCGATCGGCGGGCACTACGGCTCATGCTCCGCCGCCGCGGCGTCGGGTCGACCGGTGACAGTCGCGGACATCGAAGTCGACCCCATCTGGGATTTTCGCCGTGAAGCGGCGCGAACAGCCGCTTTGCGCAGCGCCTGGTCGGCGCCAATCGCCGCCTCCGACGGGGCTCTGCTCGGCAGTTTCACGGTATATCGATTGCAGCCCGGCCTGCCGGCGGAGCGGGACGTCGAGTTGCACTCGCGCATGACGCAGATCGCCGGCATCGCGGTGGAGAGGCGCTGCGCCGAGGATGCGCTGCGCGAGAGCGAGATGAAGTTTCGCGGCCTGTTCGACAGCGTCATGGAAGGTGTGTATCGCACCACACGCGATGGCCGTTTTCTCATGGTGAACCCGGCCTTCGTGCAGATGCTGGGCTACGATTCGGCAGCGGAGATCGGTCGACTGGCCGCGGGGAGCCTCTACTGGTACCCGAATGACCGCGATGGCTACGTCGAACGCGTTGAGGCGGCGGGACAAATCCGTGACGCCGAGTACGTTCTCAGGCGACGCGACGGCTCGATGTTGGTGGTTGTCGACAACGGCCGGGTGGTGCGCGACAAGCAGGGCCGGATCTGCGGTTACGAGGGGACGATCACCGACATCACAGAGCGCAAGAAGGCGGAGACCGCGGTGTTCCAGGCGAAGGAGCGAGCGCAGGTCACGCTGCAATCAATCGGCGACGCGGTCATCACCACCGACTCTGACGGACGGATCGACTATCTGAATCCGGTTGCCGAGAGCCTGACGGGTTGGCGGGGCCCCGAGGTGCAGGGCCGGCTGATCGGCGACGTGCTTACGCTGGTCGACGAGGTGAGCCGCGTCGGCAGCGAGAATCCGGTCATGCGGTGCTTACGCAAGGGGGAGGTCGTCGAACTCGCGGGCCATATCGTGCTCATCAACCGCCACGGGCAGGAGATCGCCATCCAAGACTCGGCGGCGCCCATCCGCGACCGGGCCGGCAACCTGATCGGTGCAGTCATGGTTTTTCACGATGTCAGCAAGGAGCGACGCCTGCATCGGGCACTGCATTATCAGGCCAGCCACGATGCATTGACCGGTCTCATCAACCGCCGGGAGTTCGAGAATCGACTGACCGAGGCCGTCGAAGGCGTGCGCGAGGCGCAGAACTTGCGTCATGCATTGCTGTACCTCGACCTCGATCAGTTCAAGCTCGTCAATGACACCTGCGGCCATCCGGCCGGTGATCAGCTGCTGAAACAAATCACCGGGGTTCTGCAATCGCGCGTCCGCGGCGTCGACTCGCTGGCCCGCCTCGGCGGCGACGAGTTCGGAATCCTGCTGCAGGACTGCACCCTCGAGCAGGCGGTGCGGGTGGCCGAAACGCTGCGCCAGGCCATTCGTGACTACCGTTTCCTGTGGCAGGACGGTTCGCTCGCGGTCGGCGTGAGCATCGGCATCGTCGAAATCACCAAAGAGACGCCGACGGTTGCCAACGTCATGAGCGCCGCCGATGTCGCCTGTTATTCCGCGAAGGATCAGGGGCGTAATCGTGTGCAACTCTACAAGCCGGACGACGTGCCCGAGCGGCATCGGGAGATGCATTGGGTGTCGCGCCTCACCCGGGCCTGTGATGAGGGGCGTTTCGAGCTGTTCTTCCAGCCGATCGTGCCGATCGGCGAGAACAAATGCGAACGTGAGCACTTCGAGCTGATGCTGCGGCTTCGCGACGAGTCCAACTCCCTCATCACCCCGGCCGAGTTCATACCCGCCGCGGAGCGCTACAACGTGATGCCGTCGATCGATCGATGGGTGGTACGCCGGGCGCTCGACACCGTGGTTCACCAGGGCCGCACCGGGGTCACTCCCTACACGGTCGCGGTCAATCTGTCGGGAACCTCGCTGAACGATGAACGATTTCTCGACTATCTGATCGGGGAGTTGAACTCGCGGCAACTCACGCCTGGGGCGATTTGTTTCGAAATCACGGAAACCGCCGCGATCGCCAATCTGGGCAATGTCGTGCATTTCATGCGGGAGCTGAAAACTCGCGGCTGCCTGTTCGCGCTCGACGACTTCGGCAGCGGTCTGTCCTCATTCCTGTATTTGAAAACCCTGCCCGTGGATTACCTCAAAATAGACGGCCAGTTCATCGAGAATGTCACCCGGGATCCGATCGATCGAAGCATGGTGGCGGCCATCAGTCAGGTCGGAAAATCCATGGGGATCCATACCATCGCCGAACGGGTCGAATCCGTCGAGGCCATCCAGGAACTCGGCCGGTTGGGGATCGGCTTTGCCCAAGGCTTCCATATTGCCGCGCCGCGTCCGGCGAGCGAGTTTCCGTATTTACGAGAGTGAATCGACGCGACTGAAGCGGCATGTGCGGTCGCGCGTTTTTCCACGTGTGCGATCCGGTAAACTGTCGGCAAAAGAGATTTAGGAGAGGCAGGCATGATGGCGAAGCAGGAAACCGTTGCACAAATCAGCACTTATCCTGGAGACGTTCGCCATTTCCAGGATTTGCTGCCGCATCACATCCGCATGTGGGGACCCAGTGTCGCGCGCATCGTCGTCACCATCGATACCCATCAGGCCGTTGCAGGCCGCTATCGGGCGGGTAATTACGACGAAAATCTGCGTAAATTGCGACAGGTCGTGGAAGAGGCGCGGCGCAGCTACCCTGCCTTGGAATCCGTCGATGTCGACTACTCGGAAGGGACGCGCAGCGAGGTCGCGCAATATTTCTTCAAGCGCAAGATGATTCCCGCCAAGGCATGGGATGGCGGCTATTTTCACTCGTTTTTTTACGGACTCTACGCAACGCAGGCACGTTATATCATCCATTTTGATGGCGATATGTTGTTCGGCGGCGGCAGCAAAGCCTGGGTCGGTGAGGCCATCGAGACCCTGCAGCGACAGCGGGATGTGCTGATGATCGCACCCTTCCCCGGACCGCCGCGCACGGATGGCAGGGTTTTCGGGCACGATACCTACTACGGCGACGGCGCGTCCGGCGAAGCCGCTTCCGAGGGTTTTGCCTATCGCCGCAACTTCCTGAGTTCGCGGGCGTTTTTCATCGATCTCGACAAGTTCAAGTCCACCTTGGGCGCATTTGCCTGGGTCAGCCCGAGCGCCAAGCAGAAGTTCAAGTCACGCCTGTTGGGCCACGAGCCGGAAGCGATCGAGGCCGAGTTGCTGATCTCGAAGGCCTTGCAGAAGGAGGGCTGTTGCCGGATCGACATGCTAGGGAGTCGACCCGGCATGTGGTCGCTGCACCCGCCTTATCGGTCACAGGAATTCTATCGTCGGCTTCCCGAGTTCATCCGGACAGTCGAGAGCGGTGATGTTCCCGAAGGTCAACGCGGCCATTATGATTTGAACGACAGCATGATCGATTGGACCGAGGCGCGTGCGGCCAACCGCTGGCACCGGCGCTATTGGCGGATGATCCGCCAACGCGTCGACAGTCTGGGTTCAATTTAGCGTCTGTCAGCCGGCGCTTTGCAGAGGCTTGGAGACCGACTCGAGAGATTTGCCCGCCGCTTCCACGCCGATCATTTTTTCGCACACCGCGCCGGTGAGCATCAATGCCGCGCCGAACAGATACCCGAAGGCGACCTCCCGCTTCGACCCGCTCGCTATCAACGCGCCGAACAGCACGGGTGCGCCGACGCCACCAAACAACGTTCCAATCGCGTAGAAAATGGCGATGGCAAAGGCGCGGATCTCGAGCGGGAAGATTTCGCTCACCGTCAGGTAGGCCGCACTCGCCGCCGAGGACGCCACGAAGAAAATGACGCTGAAACCCAGGGTCAGCCCATGCAGGCTCAACGATCCCCAGGCGAACTGACAGGACACCACGATGAGCAGCGCGCCGGCCGTTCCGTACGTGGCCGTGATCATGGTCTTGCGGCCCCACTTGTCGAACAAGGATCCGAGCGCGATGGGTCCCAAAAAGCTGCCTACCGCGAAGGGTAGAAGCTCTCCGGGCAGATCGGCATCGGCGACGTGAAAGTACTTCTTCGCCACCAGCGCGAAGGTGAAAAAGACGGCGTTGAAAAAGAAGGCCTGTCCGGCCATCAGCACCAGCGCGAGCAGCGATCGCAGGCGATTCTCGCCAGCCATGTTCTTGATGATGTCCGCCCACGGCGTGTGGTCGCGAGTCCGGAGCCTGAGCGGCGGATCCTCCACCGGCGAGAGATTAATCCCGTGCCGCGCCACCTTTGATTCGATGTCGCACACCACTTTGTCCGCCTCCTCGTCCCGACCGCGGAGCATCAGCCATCGCGGACTTTCGGGAACCGCGAGACGCATCAGCAAAACACCGAAGCCGAGCGCACCGCCGACCCCGAAGGCCAATCGCCAACCGATCTGGGGCGGAGGTCCGTGCCCGCTCAGCAGGAACAAGGCGGTCAAACCGCCAATCGACGCGCCCACCCAGAATGTGGCGTTGACGATGAGGTCGACGGTGCCCCTGATTCTGCCCGGGATGAGTTCATCAACCGCCGAATTGATCGCGGCATATTCGCCGCCGATTCCGAGACCGGTGAAAAAACGGCAAACCGCGAAAGCGGCAACTCCCGGAGATAGCGCAGTTCCGATGGTCGCCAGCGAATACGTTGCGAGGGTGACGAGAAACAATTTTTTGCGCCCCAACCGATCGGTCAGGTAACCGAACAGCAGTGCGCCGGCGACGGCACCGGCGAGATAGACGGTGGCGGCAGCGGTGACTTGTTGATCCGTCAGTGACAGTCCATTCTTGCTGGCGAGCACCCCTGAGAGTGAGCCGACGAGTGTCACTTCGAGTCCGTCCAGCAGCCACGACGTTCCCAAGGCAAGGATGATGCGCAGATGCCAGAGCGACCATGGCAGGCGGTCCAGCCGTGCGGGCACAGTGGTCTCGATGGTGCGATCAGCGCTCATGCGTGATGATGCTGATGGTGCCGTTGCGTTCCAGAATCGCGTACTTGACGTCGAAGATTGACCGCACCAGCTTGGCGCGGGCGGCGGCCATGACATCCTCCGGGTCGATGCGCATCCCGCGCATCGCTTCCAACTGCCATTCACCCTCTTTGAGAAGCACCAGGGGCGTGCCGTCGATGATTGCGGCAAAGCGTTCGGAACGACCCTTCAGCCAGGATACGAGGCGGTGCATCAAGCCGACGGCGAGGATGCCGGCACCGCAATTCGTCATCGAGTGATCCGCACCCACCGTTGATGCGATGGCGACCCCGCCGATCAAGAAAACGATCACGAACTCGAACAAAGTCAGTTGACCGCCCGGGCGGCGCGCGAGCACGCGCACCGTGAACAGCAAGACGAAGTAACCGATGATGGCATGTACGACGGTCGCCATGAGAGTGCGAACTCCTAGGGCATCACGAGAATCTTGCCATGCAACGCGGCAAGGCCCGGGACTGCGATGTCGAAGGGGAAGAGGCCTGCTCCAGCAGGCTCGAGTTCCAGGCTGACCGATGCGGGTGGCCGACTCGCTGGAAATCGATACGTCAGGCCGCCGGCGCCGATTTCCGTCGACGAGGGCTCGGGAATGATGCGCCGTGCACCCAGCGATCCGACGATGCTATCGCTGACGAACAAGCGGGCGGCGCCGTCACGGATGGCCTTGGGGCCGAGCTCGATCTTCAGCATGGATGGTGTCCCGGTGCGTTCGATCCGTTCGTAGCGAACAGCAACGGACTTGTCGTGACTCGACAACTCGGCATCCGCGAGCGGACCGCGACCGAAGGCGCCCGCCAGGTCGAGCAGGATCACGACCACGAAAAACAACCAGGCCCCGCGTTCGAAGCGCCACCATGATCGCTGGAACCCCAAGTCCTCGCCGACCGCCACTTCGTGGTCGACCCTGGCGACGGAGTCTTCGACCGGCTTGGTTGAAGGCTTTGCCACGGTCGTCAGCGCCGCCCGGCGGGAATGATGCTGATGTCGCCATTACGCTCCAGAACCGCGGTCTCTATCTCGCGCAAGGATTGCAATCCTCGATCACGGGCGTTTGCCATCACGTCATCGTCCGCGATGCGCATTTGCTCGAGCGTCTTGACGCGCCATCGGCCGTGCTCGAGCAGAATCAGGGGAGTTCCGTCGACCAGTCGAGCCACGCGCGAGGATTTCGCGCGTGCCCAGCTCAACGCGTAGTGCGCCGATGCGACGGCAACGATCTGGCACACTGCGTCGGTGAACGAGCGTTCGTCGCCGACGATAGCCGTGAGCGCCAGTCCGCCGATGAAGAAGATGAGGACGAACTCGAATGGCGTGAGCTGCTTGCCCGGGCGGCGTCCGACGATGCGGACCACCAGCACCAGCAACAAATAACCGAAAAATGCCCTGATCACCGCGTCCACATACGCTCCTCTTTAGGATGCAGCGATTTAGCGCCGAGGGCGCGCCGACGGCTGTCGCCCTTGCGCCGAATCTGCCGTAGGCGGATGAGCAGCCCACGTCGGGTCGGATGCGTCGTGGTGACGGGCGGCGCCGTCGACTGTCAGATCGGCAGAACCGTCGTGATGACCGGGAAGCTTGCGAGGATTTCGGTCCCGCCGGCGGGCAGAAATTGCCACCTGAACTCGCCGCCCAGCGAGGCTACGCGCTGTTCGATGGCAGCCAAAAAATGCGCTTCCGCGCCTTGACCCGCATCCGCTGCCGGCGGGCCGCTCGCCTTACTGCTGAGCTCGATGCTGAGACGGCGACGATCGATCGAGACGCTGAAATCCGCCGCAGACACGGGCTTGCGCGCGACGATCACGGCGAGAGCTTCCTGGACGATTCGAAAGAGTGCGATGGGGATGTTGGGCAAGAAGCGCCGCTCCTCCTCCGGCACGCGGATGGTGCACGGAAAGCCGGCCCGCGTGCTCGCGGATTGCACGTGCCAACGAAGCGCCGCGAACAGTCCCACGTTGTCGAGCAGGGTGGGGCGCAGATCCTCGATCAATTTTCGCTTCAGGTCGATGGCCGTCGACAGAGTTTGCCGCGCCCGCGCCAGCTTCGATCGCAGTTCAGCCGGCGGCGCCGACAGGTGTTGCTCCGCCCATGCCAAATCCATGACGGCGCCCACCAACAGACCACCCAGCTCGTCATGCAGTTCGCGCGCCAGGAGCGCCTTCTGATGCTCCATCGCGCTCTGAATATGAGTGAGCAGCCCTGAAACGGCCGGCGCGTCATGGCTTTCGGTAGCGGCGGACTTTTTCTCCGTCACAGATGCTCCTGGTTCAAATGCTGCTCCCACGTTGGTAGCTTCAATCGTTAGCCTAGGCTGTTGCGCCCCCGGGGCAAGCCAACTTGCGCCCGGTGCGGTGTAGGAATCGACCGATATCTAGATCAGCAATAGAGGCTACGCAAGGGTAATGGGGCGGCTTCGGGACCCGCGATATTGCAGTCATCGACAAGGCACGGCAAGGGCTGGGTTATGTTGCTGTCCATCCTCGGGCTGCTCGCGCCGAGAGCGCGGCGCCGACAGAGGCGGATGTGGGCCGTCCTATGTCAAAACTCCAACGCCAGCTGTGGCCCCGACCGCGGTCGGCGGAAGGAAGCGGTATTGAGCACATGTCGCTGATGCGCTGAATCATAGGCGAGCCTGCGTTTCGCCAATTCGAAGCGGGCATGCAACAGATCTGCATAGGCGCCCGTACCGCGCATGCGAACTCCATAGGCAGAGTCGTAATCCTTGCCCCCGCGTGTTTGCCGGATGAGCGACATGACGTGCGCGGCACGATCGGGATAATGCGCCTGCAGCCATTCGCGAAACAACGGCGCGACCTCGCGGGGCAGTCTGAGCAGGACATAGCTCGCGCACGTGGCGCCCGCCGCACGGGCCGCCTGGAGGATGGACTCCATCTCGTGATCGGTGATTGCGGGGATCACCGGCGCCAGCATGACGCCGACCGGCACGCCGGCCGATGCGAGCTGCTCGATGACTCGTAGCCTGGCTGACGCCGAGGCCGCGCGCGGTTCCAACGTGCGTTTGATTTCGTCATCGAGCGACGTGATGCTCAGCATGACGGACACCAAACCTTCCGTGGCCAAGTCCTTGAGGAGCGCGAGATCGCGGATGATGAGCGCGCTCTTCGTGATGATGGTGAGCGGGTGGCGACAACGAATCAGCACCTCGAGAATGCTGCGGGTCACTTGCAAGCGCCGCTCCAGGGGTTGATAGCCGTCCGTGTTCATGCCGAGAGCAATCGGTTTGCACACATACCCTGGTTTCGACAACTCGTCCTCGAGGAGCGAAGCCGCAGTGGCCTTGAAAAATAATTTTGTCTCGAAATCCAGCCCGGGCGACAGGCCGAGATAGGCATGACTCGGTCGAGCGAAGCAGTAAATACATCCGTGGCTGCAACCCCGATAGGGGTTGACGGACCGGTCGAAGCCTACGTCCGGCGAATCATTCGTGCTGATGACGCTGCGCGCATGATCCGGCAGCACCGTCTCGGCAATCGATGGCACGATGGTCTCTTCGTACCAGTCATCAGCGACCGTTTCGATGGTCAGCGAATCGAACCGCGAGGTGGGGTTCGACAACGCGGCGCGACCCTTCATTGAGCGCGGGATCGAGCGCGGGGCTGAAGGCTGGTGTGGCATGCCGAAACTCTACGCGCCGGCACCCGGCCGGTAAATCCACTTGTCGCCGCCGGCGGGCACTGTATGAGCCGACCCTCCTCAGGAGTACGCCCGTTGGATGTAGGATTTCGCTCGCAGAAAGTACTCGCTTCGGGAACTGCCGACGGATTCGCGATGTGGCGCATGCTCAAGGCCAAGTGCAATGGCTTTGTTCAAGGAGTGGAACGATGAAAAGATTCAGTTGGATGGCGATGGCATGCATGCTCGCGGGTTGCGTGGCAGGGAGTCGGATGCCGCATGATGACAGCCAGGGCGCGGTGCAGCAGAGTAGCGGCCCGGCGCTTTGCCGCGACGGTACCACGATGCCCTGTAATGACCGGGATTAGCGCGTTCTCGCCGCTGGTGAACGCGGGCGGGTATCAATTTCGGTGAGGTCCGCCGATAATGTAACGACGTCGACCGTCAGCCATTCGGCATGGCGTCCACCGCTTCATGAGGTCCGATGACTCGATGACCAAACCCGCCGTATCCACCTCCCGGCTACGCGTACTTGCTGATCCGGTTGCATTGAGCCTCGAGTGGCTGCTCGACGAGATGGTCAAAGGCGACGTCATTACCGCGGCAGCCGCGCGGCAGGTGCAGGATCCGCCAAAGCCAAAGGGTGGCGCCAACCCCCATCCCTTGGTGGTGGCTGCCCGGCAGGAATGGCCGGACCGGCGAATCCCCGGTCGCAAGCTATCGCTCGAAGTGTTGACCCAATGGCTGGCCCATCGCGCCCGCCTGCCCTATGCGAGGATCGATCCTCTGAAGCTGGACGTCGCTTCCATGACGGAAGTGGTGTCCTATGCCTATGCCTCCCGCATCGGGATTCTGCCCATACAAAGCGGTCCCACCGGCGTGGTCTTCGCGGTCAAGGATCCGTTTGACGTGCAGTGGCTGCGGGAACTCGAGCCCGTGCTCAAGGTGCCGATCAAGCGCGTCCTGGCCAACCCCGTGGATATCGACCGCTACTTGGTGGAGTTCTACGCCATCGCCCGCTCGGTCAGAATAACCGGACAAGAGCGGCAGCGGGTGGCGCCCACGGAACTGCGCAACCTCGAGCAGTTGACCGAACTGTCCCGCGCGGGGAAGTTGTCCGCGGAGGATCAGCACGTCGTCGCCATCGTCGACTGGTTGCTGCAGTACGCCTTTGATTCGCGAGCCAGTGACATCCATCTTGAACCGCGGCGCGAGACCGGGAATGTGCGTTTTCGCATCGACGGCATTCTCCACGATGTTTATCAGTTGCCGGCTCCCGTGATGCCGGCGGTCACCAGCCGTGTAAAGATTTTGAGCCGGCTGGACGTCGCCGAACGCAGGCGCCCGCAAGATGGGCGAATCCGCACACGATCTCCCGATGGCAAGGAAATCGAACTGCGTGTGTCCGCGCTGCCCACCGCCTTCGGCGAGAAGTTGGTGTTGCGTATTTTCAATCCGGATGTGCTGGTCCATGACTTCAACCGGTTGGGGTTCACACTGTCGGAGGCGGCGACGTGGCGGCGCATGATCGGGCAAGCGCATGGCATCGTCCTGGTGACCGGTCCCACCGGCTCCGGTAAGACGACGACGTTGTATGCGTCCTTGAAGGAATTGGCCACGCCCGAGGTGAATGTCTGCACCATCGAAGATCCCATCGAAATGGTGGATGGCAATTTCAACCAGATGCAGGTGCAGGCCAATATCGATCTGACCTTCGCCGACGGCGTGCGTGCGCTGCTGCGACAGGATCCGGACATCGTCATGATCGGCGAGATTCGTGACCGGGAAACCGCCGATGTGGCGGTGCAGGCGGCGCTTACCGGTCATCTGGTGCTCTCGACCCTGCACACCAATGATTCGCCCTCTGCCGTGACGCGGCTGTTGGAATTGGGTGTCCCCGCGTATTTAATCCGTGCCACGTTGATTGGGGTGCTGGCGCAGCGGCTGGTTCGCACGCTTTGCCCGGACTGTAAGGGGTCGATGCCGATGACCGAGGATTATTGGGATCAACTGGGGGTCGGCGCGGACATTGCCATGCCGACTACGGTCCAAAAGGCGGTCGGTTGCTTGGAATGTCGGCAGACGGGCTACCGCGGCCGCAGCGGCGTCTATGAATTGATGCCCTTAAGCCCGGCGTTGAAAGCCGCCATTGCGGAGAATCCCGACCTCGTCAACCTGCGCGCCTTGGGGATCCAGGGGGGTATGCGCCCACTTCGCCATGCGGCCGCCGAGAAGATCGCGGCGGGTATGACCACCGTCGAGGAAGTGTTGGCCTTGACGCCTGATCCGCGAATGCCATGACGCGTGTGTGATACCCTAAGTATATGATTTCAATGGATCGAACACTCTGTGTCGCGCCGATGATGGATTGGACGGACCGGCATTGCCGGTTTCTGCACCGGCTCTTTTCGCCCAGTGCGTTGCTCTATACCGAGATGATCGTAGCCGCGGCCCTCGTGCGCGGCCAACCTCTGCGCCTGCTGCAACACGATGCCGCCGAGCAGCCGCTGGCATTGCAACTCGGCGGCTGTGATCCGGCGGAACTTGCGGCCGCGGCCCGTATCGGCGCCGCCGCCGGATATGCGGAGATCAACCTGAATGTCGGCTGTCCGAGCGACAGGGTGAAGAGCGGCGCCTTCGGGGCCTGTCTCATGCGTACCCCGGCGGTTGTTGCTGATTGCGTGCGGCGGATGCGCGATGCCGTCACGGTGCCGGTGACCGTGAAATGCCGCATCGGGATCGATGAGCGCGACGATTACGAGTTCCTTGCCGCATTTGTCGATTCCGTCAAAGCGGCGGGTGTGGACGCCCTTATCGTGCATGCGCGCGCAGCCATTTTAGGCGGCCTGTCGCCGAAGGAGAATCGCGAGATTCCGCCTTTGAAATACCACCATGTGCATCGGCTGAAGCGCGACAATCCGTCCTTGCCCGTCGTCATCAATGGCGGTTTCAGCGATCCCGCGTCGATTCGTGCGCAAATCGATGCAGGCCTCGATGGCGTCATGATCGGACGGGCGGCCTACCATCGGCCGGCGTTGCTGGGTGAACTCGAGACTGCATTGATAAATCCCGCATGGGCGTCGCCGTCGCCGCGAAGCGTCGTCGAATCCATGGTGAGCTATGCCCGCCGCGCGTCTGACCAGGGGGTTCGCCTGCATTCGATCACGCGGCATATGCAGGGATTGCTCGCGGGCCAAGAGGGGGCGCGGGCATGGCGGCGCTTTTTAGCCGAGATCGCAGGAAGGCCCGAAGCGGTCGCGGAATCGCTGGTCTTGGGGTTTCCCCTCCTGGATCGTCTGGGACTTAGCGGGTTGGCCGCGTAAACGGCTGAAGCGCCGGCTGTTGGGTTAAGTATAATTCCGCTCGCGTTATGGGAAAAGAAATTGAAGTTGCGATCGTTTTTGCCGATGTGGTCGGCAGCACCAAGTTGTACGAGTTGCTTGGCGATCTGCGCGCGCGTGACATGGTCGGCATCTGCATCGAGGTGATGCGCGCCGCCACCGACCAGAATCATGGCAGTGTCATCAAGACCATGGGCGATGAGATCATGGCAACGTTCCCGACCGCGGACGATGCGCTGAATGCCGCCGCGCAGATGCAAAAGCAGATCGTGCTGCATCCCGCTCTGAAAGTGGACGAGCAGACCGTGGCGATCCGCATCGGTTGCAATTTTGGACCGGTGGTTCTCGAAAACCGCGATATCTTCGGCTCCGCCGTGCATACGGCCAACCGCATGACCAGTCAGGCCAAGGCGGGTCAGATCATCACGACCGCGACCATGGTCGAGCGCCTGTCGAGTGAGTGGCGGGCCTCGGTGCGCCAGATCGACATTGCGAGCATCAAGGGACGCAGTAGCGAAGTGGCGCTTTTCGAGGTGCTCTGGCAGACGGACGACATTACCAGCATGGTACCCGCGATCGCGATCGCCTCACGGGACCGGCCGAATAAACCTAATCGGCTGAGATTGCGGTACCAGGGGCAGGAGGTGCTGGTCGAGGATGGACATGCCAGCATCAGCATGGGGCGGGCGGAGGAGAACGACCTGGTCATCAAGGGTAACCTCATCTCACGACTGCACGCGCGGGTCGAAGTCAATCGCAACAAGTTCATGCTGGTCGACCAGAGCACCAATGGCACCTTCGTGGTCGGCAAGGATGGTGAGGAGGCCTTCGTGAGGCGGGACTCGATGCAGATCCGCGGCGAAGGACTCATCGGACTCGGCAAGGCGCCCGACAGCAACTCCTCGCAGGTCATCCGTTACAGCTGCGAGGAGTGAGCGCTGCGGAATGTTAAGGTTCGACCCGGTGCAGCGCGTCGGCCAGTTCGGCATGCAGAGCTAAGGGTACGCGGTCGCCAAATTCGGCCAGGTAGTCGTTGATTCCCTGAAATTCGCTGCGCCACAGTGCTGGATCGACGTGCAGCAGCTCGTCGATGATGCCGGGCTCCAGATTCAAGCCGCGAACATCCAAGTCGTCGGCATGGGGCAGGAAACCGATCGGGGTCTCTTGCGCCGGCGCGCGCCCCGCACAACGATCCATGATCCAGCGCAGCACCCGGAGGTTGTCGCCGTAGCCGGGCCAGAGAAACTTGCCCGACTCGTCCTGGCGAAACCAGTTGACGTGAAAAATGGCCGGCGGGTGCTTGAGGCCCGAACCGACGTCTAGCCAGTGGGCCCAGTAGTCGGCGAAGTTATAACCGGCGAAAGGCTTCATGGCCATCGGATCCCGGCGCAGCACACCGACCTTGCCAATGATGGCCGCCGTCGTCTCGGATGCGACGCTTGCGCCGACCAGCACGCCGTGCTGCCAGCTGCGGGCTTGATAGACCAGCGGCGCGAGCGTGCGTCGTCGACCGCCGAACACGACGGCGGAGATCGGCACTCCGCCCGGCGCATCCGCCAGCTTCGAATAACTAGGATTTTGTTTCGCCGCGACGGTGAATCGAGAATTGGGCTGAGCGGCCGGGCCGTTCGCGGCGTCGTAGGGACGACCCTGCCAGTCAGTGACCGGCGTTCCTTCAGACAATCCCTCCCACCACGGAGTGTTCTGTTCCGTCAGGGCGACATTGGTGAAAATCGTATCCCGGCGGATGGTTTCGTAGGCATTGCGGTTGGTTTTTGCATTGGTGCCGGGCACCACACCGAAGTAGCCGGACTCCGGATTGATGGCGTAGAGACGGCCATCTTTCCCGGGATGCAGCCAGGCGATGTCATCGCCCAAGGTCCACACTTTCCAGCCTTCATAGCCTTTCGGCGGGATGAGCATGGCGAGGTTGGTCTTGCCGCAGGCCGAGGGGAACGCGCAAGCCAGGTAGTGCACTTCACCCTGCGGACTTTCGATGCCGACGATCAGCATGTGTTCCGCCAGCCAGCCTTCGGAACGCGCCTGCCAGCTGGCGATTCGCAGTGCATGGCATTTCTTGCCGAGCAAGGCGTTCCCGCCATACCCCGAGCCGAAACTCTTGATGGTCAATTCTTCGGGAAAATGCATGATGAAGCGCCGTTCGGGATTCAAGTCGCCGATGGAGTGCAAGCCCTTGACGAAACTCCCATCGCGGTTGATGCGTTCGAGGGCAGCCTGACCCATGCGGGTCATCAGCTTCATATTGATGACGACATAGGCGCTGTCGGTGATCTCCACACCACAGCGGGCGAATGGGGAATCGATGGGGCCCATGCAATAGGGAACGACGTAAAGGGTGCGTCCCCGCATGCAGCCGTCGAACAGGGCATCCATCTTTTCATGGGCGGCCGGCGGTGACATCCACAGGTTGTTGGGGCCCGCATCATCGCGTTTGTCGGTGCAGACGAAGGTCAAGTGTTCGACCCGCGCGACATCCGAGGGATCAGACCGGTAGAGATAACATCCGGGAAAGCTCTCTGGATTCAACGGCAGCAACTCGTTCTTGTCGACGAGCTCGCGCTGCAGCGTCTTGAATTCAGCGTCGCTACCGTCGCACCAATGTATCTTGTCCGGCTGGGTCAACCGCGCCACCTCGTCGACCCAGCCGGCAACGTCAGGGTTCAATGCTGCCAGCGATACGACATGGTGGAATGCGGTGGCCATAAAAACCTCAACAGCAACCAAATGGAGTGAAGAGGATGACAGATGAATAAATCACGCGCCAATTCGCCCATGGGCCGGTTCGCGGATCCGCCCGAGTCGCGGCTGACATAATGCGACCCTCGGGTATGATTCTCGCGCCATACCATTGAATTAGAAAAGATAAGCGATACTTGTCACATGGGAAAAGTGGACATAATGGCGCGGCTGCGTTGGTTCCTGGCGATGGCCATGATCGCAGGGTTGGCGACTGGTCAAGCCACCTCCGGAAACCTCGAGGTCAAAACCATCGCGGAGGTTGAGACTCACGTCGTGCTGCAGGGCAGGCAAGTCGTGCGCCTGGTCCCGGCGGACCGCGTCGTGCCGGGCGATGAAGTCATTTATACCGTTGAGATTCGCAATGCCGGCAAGGCGGCGGTGCGGTCACCGACGGTCAGTAATCCGATACCGACGCACATGCGCTATGTGGCCGACTCGGCGACGGGGCCCGGTGTCGAGGTGAGGTATTCGGTCGATGGGGGGCATGAGTTCGATTTCCCTGAGAATCTCAAGGTAATCGATGCCGATGGGCGGAATATGCGATTGGCTCGTGCAGACGAATACACCGATATCCGTTGGATATTCAAGCATGCGCTCAAGTCCAAATCGGTTGCCTTCGCGCATTTTCGCGCAGTTGTACGTTAGCGCCGGCAAAACACCGTAATCTAGTCCTGCCAACGCGGCTCGCACGGACAGGCCAAACAGGCTGCTGACATCGACACTGAGTTTAAAGACGTTTTTGGCCCCTTAGGTCCACTGGCTCGAACGCTCCCCGGGTATGCGTTTCGCCCGGAGCAGGCCGTCATGGCTGCGGCGGTCGGCCGAGCGGTGGCGCTCTGCGAGTCGCTCATCGTCGAAGCGGGAACTGGCACGGGGAAAACGTTTGCCTACCTCGTTCCGGCGTTGCTGTCGGGCCGCAGCGTCATCATTTCCACCGGGACCCGCACACTCCAAGATCAGTTATTCCGGCGTGACATTCCGCTGTTGGCGCAGGCGCTGGGGTTGCCTATGAAGACAGCGCTGCTCAAGGGGCGCGCGAATTATCTATGCCGTCATCGGCTCGAATTGGCCGTGCAGCAACCCTCACTGTTGCCACCTGCGCGGGATGTGGTCCAATTGCTCGCCAAGGTGTCGCGCTGGGCGGGTAGCACGCTCACCGGAGATCTTGCGGAGCTTACCGATCTGCCCGAACAATCCACCTTGTGGCCCTTGGTTACCTCCACGCGCGAAAATTGTCTCGGGCAGGATTGTCCGAAGTTCAGTCGATGCCACGTCGTCGAGGCGCGCCGCACGGCGCAGGGGGCGGACATCGTCGTGGTCAATCATCACCTCTTGCTCGCCGATCTGACGCTCAAGGATGAGGGCTTTGGCGATTTGTTGCCCGGGGCTGAGGCCGTTATTTTGGACGAGGCGCATCAGGTACCTGACATCGCCACCCAGTTCTTCGGTCAGACCTGGTCGGTGCGCCAGGTGCAGCTATTGCTCAAGGATGTCAATGCGGAATTGACCCCCGGGGCGGCGCGTGGGTTACCGCTGGTCGGTGATCTCGCCATCGTCGAGGCGCGTCTCGATGACCTGCGCGCGCGCGTCCCGGGCGGTGCCGGCCGGTATGAGTGGCCGAACCTGCCCGAAGCATTCTTGGACGCATTGGCGGCGCTCGAAACGGCGCTCGCTGATCTGGCGCGAGCGCTCGAGGGACTGGCGGCAGGGCCAGGGGTCGCCAATTGCGCCCGCCGCGCACTCGCAATGCGCGATTCGCTGACCGCGTTGAACTCGGTAGCCGAGGATTCGGGACTGCGCTGGTTGGAGGCCTCCGCCACCGGTTTGTCGCTGCACTTCACACCTTTCGAGATTGCCGATCGACTGCGCGCCTACGTCGAGGGGCGACCCTGCGCGTGGGTATTCACTTCCGCGACGTTGGCGATCGGCGCCGACTTCGGGCATTTTGCCGCTCGTATCGGCTTGCCCGAGGCGCGCACCTTGCGCATCCAAAGTCCTTTCGATTACCCCACTCAGGCGCGCATCTATCTCCCCGACGGCCTGCCGGACCCGCAGCATCCGCAATTTGCTGCAAAATTCATTGCGGCCTGCGCGCCACTGCTCGCGGCATCAGGAGGCCGTGCCTTTCTCCTGTACACCAGCTATCGGGGCCTCGCCGAAGGCGTTGCGGCATTGAAAGCCCGCTATCCGGAGCCGCCATTTCCGTTGCTGGTCCAGGGCGAGGCGCCGCGCGAAGCCTTGCTCAAGCGCTTCCGCGAACTCGGCAATGCCGTGCTACTGGCGACGGGCAGCTTCTGGGAGGGGGTCGACGTGAAAGGTCAGGCACTGTGCATCGTTGCCATCGACAAGCTGCCATTTGCCGCTCCGGATGATCCGTTGCTCAAGGCTCGCTTGGAGGGCATACGCCGGCGCGGCGGTAATCCGTTTTCCGAGTATCAATTGCCACAGGCAGTGCTGTCTCTCAAGCAGGGTGTGGGACGGTTGATCCGCGATGTCGAGGATTTCGGTGTGATCGTCTTGGGCGATCCGCGACTGCGGACCAAGGGCTACGGCCGGATATTCATGCAGTCGATGCCGCCCTGTCCCGTCGTCACCGATGTGCACGCAGCGGTGCAGTTTCTCGGCGAGCGGTTCGCCCGGCTGGCGCCGCCTCAGCCCGCCCGCTTGTCGGGCGCTTGAGGCTGCCGGCATGCGGCTCCTGGCACTCGATACCGCGACGGAAGCCTGTTCGGTTGCGCTCCTGACCGAGGGCGAGGTCGTGGGTCTGTCCAGGGAGGTCGGTCGGGGTCATGCCGAACACATTCTCGCGATGATCGATAGCGTGCTCGGCGAGGCCGGCGTTGCCTTGAGCGGCCTTGATGCGATCGTGGCGAGCGTCGGGCCCGGCGCCTTCACCGGCGTGCGGATCAGCGTATCGGTGGCGCAGGGGCTGGCATTCGGCGCCGATCTGCCCGTCATTCCCGTGACCACGCTGGAGGCGCTCGCATGGCACATGATGGAGGCCGGTGCTCGCCGGGTCCTCGCTTGCATGGATGCGCGAATGGGTGAGGTCTATTGGGGCTGCTTCGAGGCGGATGCCGGGCGTGGCCTCGTGGCGAGCGGCACGGCCGCTGTGGCGACCGCCGGAGCCTTGCGGATGCCGGTCGACGCACCGTTGCATGGTGTCGGGCGAGGATTCGCCGCCTATCCAGAACTGGCCGCGCTGCCGGGTCTCATCCTCGCCGCGGGCGCGGCACAGGCGCTGCCCGATGCCAAGGATATGGTGCGTCTCGCGGCGCTGCGCTACGCGGCGGATGGCGGGATCGATCCGCAAGACCTGACGCCGCAGTATCTGCGCGACAAAGTGGCGATGACGGAAGTCGAGCGGGCCGCCGCCAAGAGTAAACTGGGAGCGTCCTAGGCAGAGGGAGTCGGAGGAGACCCTTGTCACGGGACTGTCACATGTCAAGGCTGTAATAGCGGCCGTTATTCAAGGGACTGCTCAATTATGACGGCCAAACGCATCCTCATCGTCGAGGATGAAAAGAGCATTCGGGATATGGTCGCGTTCGGTTTGCGGCGGGCTGGCTATGACGTGCGCGAGGCGGAGGATTGCCGGGAGGCCCGGGCACGCATCGTCGATGTGCGGCCGGATCTCATGCTGGTCGACTGGATGTTGCCCGACATGAGCGGCCTCGAGCTCACCCGGTCGCTCAAGCGAGCGAAGGACACCGAAGAGATTCCGGTCATCATGCTGACCGCCCGCGCCGAGGAACAGGATAAGGTGGGCGGCTTGGAAGGCGGCGCGGACGACTACATAACCAAGCCGTTTTCGCCCCGAGAGTTGCTGGCCCGCATCCAAGCCGTGCTGCGACGCGCGTCGCCGGCGGGAGCCACCGACACGGTGGAGGTGGAGGGCTTGAAGCTCGACGACTCCAGCCACCGGGTGAGCGCCGGCGACCGGGAGATCCCCTTGGGTCCGACTGAATACCGGCTGCTGCATTTCTTCATGACCCACCCTGAGCGGGTCTTCACCCGGGGTCAGCTGCTCGACCGCGTCTGGGGGGGTAACACCTATGTCGAAGAGCGTACGGTAGACGTGCACATACGGCGTCTGCGCAAGGCGCTCGAACCCTACTCGCTGGAGCGGCTGGTGCAGACCGTACGGGGCTCCGGCTACCGCTTCTCGGCGCGGGATAATTGACACGGAGCAATTAACACGGGGTAGTCTTCGCTCCATGGTATCGATGTGGTCCTTCGCGCTCGCGCGTCTGGCGGGCATATTGCTGGTGGGGTTGATGCTCGGGGCACTCCTCGGGCACCTCGGGTCGTGGGTTCTGGCGGCCGCCTGCATCTACCTCGGATGGCAATTGTTCAATCTGCATCGCCTGGATCGCTGGCTGCGCCTGCGCTCGCGGATCGATCCACCCAATCTCGGCGGCATATGGGGCGATGTGATCGGCCAGGTGGTGCGGTTGCACCGTCGCAAGCAGTATCACAAGCAGCGCTTGGTGCAGCTGTACCGCGAGTTGCGACGCTCCACCGCCGCGCTGCCGGATGGGGTCATCATTTTGAGCAGTCAAAACGAGATCGTCTGGTTCAACCGTCAGGCGGCACGGCTGTTGGCGCTCAAACGACCGGTCGATGTCGGATTGCGGATCGATAATCTGATCCGGTCGCCGGAGTTCGTGCGCTACCTGCATGCGGATGATTTCGCGATGCCGTTGGTGATTCGCCCACCGGTGCAATCGGAGCTGTATCTGTCGCTGCAGCTCGTGCCCTACGGTGCCGGTCAATCGCTGATGCTGGTGCGGGACGTGACCCGGCAGATGCGCCTGGAGGCCACACGCAAGGATTTCGTCGCGAATGCGTCCCATGAGCTGCGCACGCCGCTCACCGTGATCTCCGGTTATCTCGACACTCTCGCGGATGATCCCTCGATCGATCAGGTTTGGGCGGGTCCGATTCGCGATATGCGGGCGCAAGCGCATCGCATGAACGCCATCATCGCCGACCTGCTCGAATTATCGCGCTTGGAATCGACCGACGGTGAGGCGGCGCGTGATCCCGTCGACGTGCCGCGACTGCTGGAGAGGCTGCAACGCGACGCATTGGCCGGCGATGATCGTCCGCGGCAAATTTCGCTCGACCTGGAATCGTCGGATGGGCTTTATGGATCGATCCAGGAGATTGAATCGGCGTTCACCAACCTGCTGGTGAACGGCGTCAAATACACGCCGTCGGAGGGCGCGGTGCGGATGCGCTGGTGGAGCGACGATGAGGGGGCCTACTTTGCCGTCATCGACAGTGGCATCGGGATCCCGGCGGAACATATCCCGCGGCTGACCGAACGCTTTTATCGCGTCGATGCCAGCCGCTCCCGCGAACGCGGTGGCTCCGGTCTGGGTCTCGCGATCGTCAAGCACGCGCTGCAGCGCCACGGGGGTTGGCTCGAAGTACAGAGCTCCGAGGGCAAGGGCAGCACCTTCACCTGTCATTTTCCGCAACAGCGCGTCTGGCAGCCCAAGTTGCATGCCGCGGCCAATGCGTGATGTGCCCCAGCGAAGCTTCACCAACGAGCAGCGTCACATTTATCGCCTTCGCGGTTGACCTTAAGTACAATCGGATGTACACGATCAGGCAGGTTCCCGCGATCAATCCCGACCAGGTAAAACATGGAAACTGCCGATCTCACCCATCACATTTCCCGGCGCTTCAACGAAGACCTCGAAAAAGTGCGCAACCAAGTGTTGCAGATGGGCGGTTTCGTCGAGCAACAGCTGCACAAGGCCGTCACCGCCTTGGTCGACGGCGACAGCCGGCTCGGCGAGTCGGTGGCCACCGATGATTACAAGGTCAACGGGATGGAAGTTTCCATCGATGAGGAATGCAGCCGGATTCTCGCGCTCCGTGCGCCCGCTGCCGGCGACCTGCGGGTGATCGTCGCCATCATCAAGACCATCACGGATTTGGAACGGATCGGCGACGAGGGTGAAAAAATCGGCTACATCGCCTCGCAACTCGCCACCATGGAACGGCCCGCCGATCAGTATCGCGAGATCAAGCATCTCGGTCGTCAGGTTGCGCAAATGGTGCACGACTCACTCGATGCGTTTGCTCGCATGGACTCGCAGGCGGCGTTGCGGACGGCTCGAGAAGATCGCATGGTGGACGATGAGTACGAGTCGATTCACCGCCAATGCATCACGTTCATGATGGAAGACCCGCGCAGCATTCGTCGCGCTCTCGAGATCATGTGGGTGGTGCGCGCTCTGGAGCGGATCGGCGATCATGCGAAGAATATCTGCGAATACGTGATCTACATGGTGCACGGCAAGGACATACGGCATACCTCGCTCGAGGATGTTGCCAAGCAGATCGACGCGGCGAACGCAATCGCCCGCCGCTGATGTCCGCGCGTGCCGGTAACGCTCTGGGCGCCCTGACCTGTGCCGCTTTATTGGCTTATGCGTATTACTGCCAAATCGTGCTTCACCTCGAACCCTGCCCGCTGTGCATCTTTCAGCGTGTCGGCATCTTTGCATTGGGCGCCGTATTCCTGACTGCGGCAGCCCATGACCCGACTGCCTGGGGGCTCAAGGTTTACGGAGTGCTCGAGGGCCTCGCGGCCCTCGCCACCATGGGGGTTGCTCTGCGTCACCTCTACGTGCAAAGTCTGCCACCCGGTACCATCGCCGCCTGCGGCGCGTCACTCGATTTCATGCTCAAGGTGTTTCCGCTCACCGATGTCCTGGTCAAGGTTTTCACCGGCTCCGGCGAGTGCGCCAAGATCAATTGGCGTTTTTTGGGGCTGGCGATGCCGGCTTGGGTCTTGATCTCAGGGATGGCCTTGGCCGTCCTGGGCTTATGGACGAATCTACGCCGCCGGCCTCCCGTGCTGCGATTCTGACCAGGAGACTCATGACTTGACTCCGCTCGAACTTACGACGGAATTGATTTCTCGCGCCTCGGTGAGCCCCACTGACGGCGGCTGTCAGAACCTGATGGTGGATCGCCTCGAAGCCATCGGCTTCACGGTGGAGAATCTGCGGTTCGGACCGGTGGACAACTTTTGGGCGAAACGAGGCAGAGGGGCGCCGGTATTCTGCTTCGCCGGACATACCGACGTCGTACCCGCGGGACCCCGCGATGACTGGCGGACGGACCCGTTCGAACCCGTGATTCGTGAGGGCATCCTCTACGGGCGCGGCGCGGCCGACATGAAGAGTGGACTGGCGGCGATGCTGACCGCCACCGAGGAGTTCGTCGCGCGATACCCGGCGCATGACGGAACCATCGCCTTCCTCATCACCAGCGACGAGGAGGGTCCGTCGGTCGATGGCACCCGCCGAGTGGTCGAATTACTCCGGGCGCGGGAGGAACGGATCGATTGGTGCCTGGTGGGTGAGCCCTCGAGCGAAAAGTTGCTCGGTGACACCATCAAAATCGGCCGTCGCGGCAGCTTGAGCGGCCGGTTGACCGTTCATGGAGTACAGGGCCACGTCGCCTACCCGCAATTTGCCGACAACCCGGTGCACGCGTTGGCTCCCGCCTTGGCGGAGCTGACGGCCGTCACGTGGGACCACGGCAACGCGCACTTCCAGCCGACCACGTTTCAGATCTCGAACATTTCCGCGGGCACGGGCGCGCCCAATGTCATTCCGGGGGAACTCAAGGCGCGCTTCAATTTGCGCTTTTCGACCGAACAAACCGTGCCGAAACTGAAGGACACGGTGGAGGCGATCTTGACGCGACACAAGCTCAAGTACTCGTTGGAATGGTACGTATCCGGTTACCCCTTCTTCACGCCGCCCGGCCGGTTGTCCGCTGCTGCAGTCCAAGCGGTCGAGGAGCAACTACAACGGGTTCCCAAACTCTCCACCGGGGGAGGTACTTCCGATGGCCGGTTCATTGCACCCTTGGGCGCGCAGGTCATCGAACTGGGAGTGGTGAACGAGACCATCCATAAGGTCAACGAATGCGTGCGAGTCGAGGATATCGAGCGCCTGCGCAATCTCTACGTCAGGACGCTCGAACTCCTCTTGGCGCCGGGAGCCGGTCCGTAGCGACCGGCTCCCGGCGTTGCGTCTACTTGACGCTGTAGCCGCGTCCCTCGAGACACGCCGCCTGCGCGCGCACATAGTCGGAGCGCTTATCCGCGCCGACCCCTGGGTTGGACCCTTGCGTGGGATCAAATCCGCTTTGCGACACGGCCCACCGATGGCACTCGAATTTATCCTTCGACTGCTGATCGGCAGTCTGGCCGTTCTTCGGGTAGGCGATCAGATCAGTGCCGGCAGCCGGCTGCTGGGCTGCGACCTGACTCTCGAGACCCGCCGGGGGCGCAACCGTCTGATATTGCCCGACATTACCGTCGTAGACGTAGTAGGTGTTGTTGGCGTAGTAATACGGAATGCCGTCCCACCACAGTGTGCTGTAGTAAAAGGGCAGGGTGGCAAAGTACAGGCCTAACCCCAAGCCGCCCCAACCCCATCCGCCCCAACCGCCATAGTAGCCACGATAACCGCCGTAGCCGCCGCGATAGCCGTAGCCGCCGCGATAACCGTAGCCGCCGCGATAACCGCCGCCGTATGCAGCGCCGTGACCGCCCACCGCGTGGCCGCCGCCACCGGCGAAATGCGCCCCACCACCGCCGCCGCCATGGCCTTCAGCCAACGCCGACGTGCTGCCCAGCGCAAGCGCCGCCAAAGTGCTGAACACAATCGATGCTTTCAACGTAGTTTGGTTTCTCATGACCCTCACCGGAAGACGAATCGGCGCCGGTGGACTCGAAGATCCGGCGCTCGCCACTGCCGCCGAGAGGCATGCAGCAACGCGTTTCGATTTCGTCCTAAGTATGACTCGAAAAGCTTGCCGTCGTTTCAAAATCCACTGATCGCAACGACGTAGGCGCCCGCTTACGCCCTTATTTTACAGTTTCGTTGCCCCTTCCCAAATGGATGCGAAATTCGTTACTGCGCACGCGCCGGCGTCTTCGTTACGGTCAGCCGGATCGAGGCGGCGTTGGCGCCGCTCAGCTGAACGATGAATTGGGTGGCGCCGGCCAGATCGAATTCCACGATCTTGTGCGGACCCTCGCAGTTTTGCTGACCCTGATAATCCGTGACCGTCGCCAACTGACCCTTGACGACGACGTCGATCCACAGTGGGGTATCGACGGCAACCCGGTAGTTTCCCGGGGTTTTCAATGTCAGAAGGGCCAGTCCCGCGAAGCTGCCGTCGCGTGCCGTGCTGCGTCCGGGGGTGACCGCGAAGGTGACCTCGGTTTGAGGTTGCAGTTGCAATCCGTACAGGCGATCCGGTTCGATGGCCGGTGATGCCTCGGCACTCTTTCCCGCAGGCAGCGCAAGGCTCGCGGTGTCGAACAGCGCGACCTCTTTGCTGACGTCCCACTTGAAGCCGGTACAGCGGCCGTCGGCGAAGACGGCAGGAGCCGCGAGCGCCAGCAGCAGAGCGGCAGAAAAAGTCATCGAACGCATGGAATTCTCCGACGATTGGGTAGTCAGGAGTGCAAGGCTAGCGCGGCAAGAACGGCGGGTCGAATCGAACGTCCCACCCACCGGCATCAACGGCCTTGGTTATTGATGCTGATGGAATTGACCACCCGAATGACGCCTGTGACTTCACCCGCAACCGCTGACGCTAAATCGCGCTGCTCCGATGTATCGACGAGGCCATAAAGATACACCACGCGGTCAATCGTCTGAACGGTGATGAGATTCGGCGGTTCGATCGACGCGTGTTCCGCAAATCGCGCGCGCACCGCTGCGGAAATCTGCGAATCCGCGGCGCAGCCTGTGAAGCCACAGTGTCGGTACGCCGCCACGAGCGTGCAGCCGTCGAGCACGCCGCAAAGCGCAAGACTCATCAGGAAGGCGCGTAGCGGTGTCAATGCAACATCTTTCAACTTATTGTGTTGTAAAATTACACTAAATTCATGGTCAAATGACCTGGCTTATGCTTGCTTGCCTACGCGCTTTTCTATAACTTTGCCGGCGATCTTTTTCTAGTTGTTGCTAAAAAGATGCAGAAAAAATAAGGCTGTCATACTGGTGCAACAATCTGTTGGTTGAATCCAACGCCTTCAATTAGGCAAAAATCGACGCACCGTTCGATTTACATAAACAGATTATCTGGAGGTCAACGTGAGACAAGACAACCTGACTTTGGAGTCGGCGACTTCGCGTTCGCGAAGCCGAAAAATCTGCTGGACCGGCCTGGCGATGGTCATGTCATTGGCCGTATCCGGGGTCGCGATGGCGCAGAAGACGGGCCCCGCCGCATCGGTCGCCGATGACGACGCATTGAGCTGGCACGGTATCACTCTCTACGGCATCGTCGACGTGGGGCTTCAGTATGACACCCACGGAGCGCCCTTCAGTGACTACTTTCCGGGCGGCAGCTCGGACATCGTCCAGAAATATGATCGGCAATCGGTGACAGGACTCACCCCCAGCAATCTGAGCCAGTCGCGGGTCGGCCTTCAAGGCTATGAACCCTTTTATCAAGACTGGGCCGCGATCTTCAAGGTGGAGACCTTCTTCAATCCGCAAGCCGGCACGTTGCCCGACGCGTTGAAGTCCTTGGTCCTCATGAACGGCCATAGCACCGCGACCCAAAACGTCAATCTCGATTCGAGTGTGGCCGGAGAAATATTCCAAACAGCCATCGCCGGGGTCAGTTCGAAGACCTACGGCACCATCACCTTCGGACGTCAGCTCACGTTGCTCGCCGATGGCTTCAGCAAATATGACCCGAACTATGGTTCACAGGCGTTCTCCCTGATCGGCTTGTCGGGCACCTATGCGGGCGGCGGCGACACCGAGGACAAGCGCGTTGATGACTCGATCAAGTATTACATCAGCTACGAAGATATGGTGCACGGCGGCTTGATGTACAAATTCAATAATTCCAACGGCGGCGCGAACACGCTGTTCCAGCTGGAAGCGGGCGGCGAGTATGCCGGTGCATCTGTCGATGCGTACTACGCGAAAGTGAAGAGCGCCATCTCCGTGTCGGCCCTGAGTTCGGCGCAGGTCGGCGAATTGGGTACGGCCGCGGTGGCGGCGGGCCTGCCTAACGGCGCATTTTCGGTGGGCAACTCCTTGTCGGCCACCATTTCGGACAACACGTCCTTCGCCGTGATGGGTTTGTACAAATTCGATCCGCTCAAGTTCTTCGCGGGCTACGAGCACATCAAGTACGCCAATCCCACCGATCCGTTGGGTGCGGGTACCGTCGACTTGAGCGGCTACACGCTCGCCTTCGTCAACAATGACGCCTACAGCGTCAACAAGATCCTCCAGGTCTACTGGGCGGGCGCACGCTATACGGTGATCCCGAACCTCGACCTGACCGTCGCCTACTATGGGTATCATCAAAACTCGTACGCCACCGGCAAGGACGCGGGTTGTTCGTCGAACATCGCCGGTTCCTGCAGCGGGCATTTCGAGGCATTCTCGCTGGACGCCGATTACTCCTTCAACAAACACTTCGATGTGTACGCCGGCGCCATGTACAGCGCCGTCTACGATGGAGTCGCCAACGGCTACCTCTATCAGCGTAACAACATCGATCCGACCGCGGGCGTGCGCTTCAAGTTCTAAAGTGCGGCCTCCCCGGAACCCCATGGCCATGGCCTTCGGCCATGGGGTTTTCCGTGTCATTCGCGGCGCCGCGCCGCAGCCGCCGCAAATCATCTACAATTCCGCGTTATCGTTGAAGGCCGTGCCGGCCGGCGGAGAATTGCGTGGTTGCTGACAATGAGAAACGCGGCGGCTGGAGTTGGTGGTACGTGCTGTTCATCATCGAGTTTGCCGTGCCGCTGTGGCCACCCTTGTATAATCGGCTCGAACCGACCGTGATCGGCATTCCGTTCTTTTACTGGTTTCAGTTGCTGTGGGTGCTGGTGAGCGCCGTGTTGACTACCGTCGTCTATTTCGCCACCGCCGAGTAGCCACGCCGTGCACGGTATCAATTGGACAGCCCTCAGCATCTTCGTCGGCCTGTTCGCGTTCATATCCTGGTTGGGCTTTGCGGCGGCCCGCTGGCGCCGAGGTGATCTCGAACAGCTGCATGAATGGGGTCTGGGCGGTCGCCGCTTCGGCACGGTCATCACCTGGTTCTTGGTGGGCGGCGACATCTATACGGCCTATACCTTCATAGCGGTCCCGGCGCTGGCTTTTGGCGCGGGCGCCGTGGCGTTCTTCGCCGTGCCCTACACCGTGATCATCTACCCCTTGTTGTTCCTGGCTTTTCGCCGGCTCTGGCACGTGTGTCAACGACACGGTTACATCACGGCGGGGGACTTCGTCCGCGGCCGTTTCGGCAATCGCTGGCTGGCGCTCGCCATCACCGTCACGGGGATCATCGCGACGATGCCGTACATCGCCCTGCAACTCGTGGGTATCCAGGTGGTGATCGGCGCACTCGGCGTCTCCGGTTCCGGGCTCGTCGGTGATCTGCCGCTGTTCGTGGCGTTCATCGTCCTGGCGGCATTCACCTACTCGAGCGGCTTGCGCGCACCGGCCTCCATCGCCGTGGTCAAAGATCTGTTGATTTATCTCACGGCATTGACGGCGGTCATCGTGATTCCGCTGGAGCTCGGCGGATTTGCGAAGATTTTCGCCGCCGTCCCCGCCAAACAATTGTTGCTCGCGACGCCAGGTCCCAAGAGCACCGGCTCCTATAGCGGCTACGCCACTCTGGCCTTGGGTTCTGCTCTAGCCCTGTTCCTGTACCCGCATTCGCTGACCGCCATCTTAAGTGCCAGCAGCGGCAAGGCCATCCGGCGCAACGCCGCCCTGTTGCCGGGTTACAGCGTCATGCTGGGCTTGCTGGCCATGCTCGGATTTTTCGTCATCGCCGCCGGGGTGGACAAGTTGCCCGAGTATGCGGCGGGCTTCAAGCAATTTGGCAGCAATTTTGCGGTGCCGGCACTCCTATTGCACAGCTTTCCAGCGTGGTTCGTCGGCATCGCCTTCGCAGCGATCGGCATCGGCGCACTGGTGCCGGCGGCCATCATGTCGATTGCCGCCGCCAACCTCTATACGCGCAACATCCACCGCGAATTCATCAACAAGACGCCGACGGATCGGCAGGAATCACAGGTGGCGAAACGCGTGTCTCTGGGCGTGAAGGTCGGCGCGCTGGTGTTCATTCTCTTCGTGCCGACGAAATATGCGATTCAGCTGCAGCTGCTCGGCGGCATCTGGATCATTCAAACGTTGCCGGCCGTCATGCTGGGCGCGTACACGCGATGGTTCAACGCCTGGGCACTGGTGGTGGGATGGGCGATCGGCATCATCACCGGGACCTGGATGGCGGTGGAGACGAATTTGACCCCAACATTTCCCTTAAGTGTCGCCGGCTACAGTTTTCCCGGCTACACCGCGGTCTACACGCTGGTTCTCAATCTTTTGGTGGCTGTCGTGTTTACACCGCTGCTGAACGGTGTGGGGTTACGGGGTGGTGCGGCCGATGAAACCGTGGGCGCCGATTATTCCGCCTGAGGGCTGCGCTCACCGCCGGCCCCGCTGCCGCGGAGTCGCCGTCATGAAGCTGTCATTTGCCCCACAGACAATTACGGGTTAACCCAAGGGCGCGGGAGCCATGCGATGAAAATGATGCAACGTTTGCTGATGACCGGTTTGGCTGCAGTGTTGTGTGCCGGGGCGGTTGCCGCCGGATCGCCGGGCGCCGAAATCTCCGGAGCGGGGGCCACGTTTCCCTACCCGATTTACGCCAAGTGGGCCGATGCCTACAAAAAACTCACCGGTGTCGGGCTCAACTATCAGTCCATCGGCTCGGGCGGCGGCATCAAACAGATCAAGGCCAAGACCGTCACTTTTGGCGCCTCCGACATGCCGCTCAAGCCCGACGATTTGAAGGAATCGGGCCTCTTGCAATTCCCGATGATCATCGGCGGCGTGGTTCCGGTGGTGAACATCAAGGGCATCGCACCCGGGCAGTTACAATTGGACGGCGCCACCATCGCGGCCATTTATCTCGGCGACATCACGAGCTGGAATGATCCTAAAATCAAGCGGTTGAATCCTAAGTTGGCGCTCCCCGACACGGACATCGCGCCCGTCTATCGATCCGATGGTTCCGGGACCAATTTTCTCTTCACGGATTATCTTTCCAAGGAGAATCCCAAGTTCAAGTCCACCATTGGCGCGAATTCTTCCGTGCAATGGCCGGTGGGCATCGGCGCCAAGGGCAACGAAGGCGTCGCCAACATGACGACACAAACGGATGGCGCGATCGGTTATGTGGAATACGCCTATGCAAAGCAAAACAAGATGGCCTACGCGCAGCTCGTCAACAAAGCCGGTAAAGCGGTCGAGCCGAGCGGGGAATCCTTTCAGGCCGCGGCCGCCAATGCAGACTGGGCGCATGCCGACGGCTATTACCTAGTGCTCACCGATCAAGACGGCGCGAAGAGTTGGCCAATCACGGGCGCAAGCTTTATTCTTGTCTATAAGCAACCCGCCGATTCCGCTGCCGTCGCCGAGGCGCTCAAGTTTTTCGCCTGGGCCTACAAGGATGGCGGCGCCATGGCCGCGGAACTCGATTACGTGCCTTTGCCGAGCGCTCTGATCGCTCAAGTCGAAGCCACGTGGAAGGCTGAGATCACGGCGGGCGGCCATTCGTTATGGACCGGCAAGTGACGACCTCACCGACGGCATGGGTCGGCGTGGGCAAGAGGGTAGGGTCGATGCTGACGTGATCCGGTTGCGGCGGCGCGGCGGGAGTTCGTGACAGCAGGAGCGGAACAGACATCGTGGCGATCATCGATCCGAGACACGCCGCAAAGCAATTGGTGTACGAGCGGATCTTCAAGACGTCAACGTTGTTGGCGGCACTGCTGGTGTTGCTCATCCTAGGGGGCGTGGCGGTATCTCTCGTCCGCGGCGCATGGCCGGCGTTGCGGCATTTCGGGTTCTCATTCGTGACGCGCGAGATTTGGAATCCGGTCACCGACGAATTCGGCGCGGTTGGGCCGATCTATGGAACGGTCGTCACGTCCGTGATCGCCATGGTGTTGGCGGTGCCGACCGGTTTCGGTATCGCCCTGTTCCTGACTGAACTCTGTCCCCCTTTGCTAAAACGGCCCATCGGCGTGGCGGTGGAACTGCTGGCTGCGGTGCCTAGTATCATCTTCGGGATTTGGGGGTTGTTCGTCCTGGCGCCCGTGCTGCAACGGCATGTGGAGCCATGGCTCATCAAACATGCCCATTCGATTCCGGTGCTTCATGAACTGTTCAAGGGACCGCCTTATGGCATCGGCATCATGACCGCCGGCATCGTGCTCGCCATCATGGTACTGCCGTTCATCGCCGCGACGATGCGGGATGTGTTCGACACCGTGCCCCCCATGCTCAAGGAGTCGGGTTATGGGCTCGGCGCGACCACGTGGGAGGTCATATGGAATGTCGTCGTGCCGCACTCGCGTGTGGGGGTGGTCGGCGGAATCATGCTCGGCTTGGGCCGGGCGCTGGGTGAAACGATGGCCGTCACCTTCGTCATCGGCAACGCGCATCGCATCAGCACCTCGTTGTTGGCGCCCGGCACGACGATCTCCTCGTCCATCGCCAATGAGTTCACCGAGGCCGTCGGTGACCTTTACACCTCTTCCTTGATCGCGCTGGGACTGCTGTTGTTCATCATCACCTTCACCGTCATCGCCGCCGCGCAGGTGATGCTGCGTCGCCTCGAGCGGCGGATCGTGGCATAGGCTATGAATCGTCGTGCCTTTCGCAAGGGCAAGAACGCCTCATTCCTGGTGATGTCGCTGCTCGCCACCTTGACGGGGCTGGTGTGCCTCGGCGCCATACTTTGGACTCTTCTGTCCCATGGGCTCGCCGGAATTTCGACACACGTGTTTACCGAGATGACGCCTCCGCCGGGCAGCGAGGGCGGCCTTCTCAATGCGATCTACGGCAGCGCGGTAATGACGCTGCTCGGCATCCTCGTCGGCTCGCCCATTGGGGTACTCGCCGGTACGTATCTAGCGGAGTATGGTCGCCGTTCGCGGTTGAGCGCGGTCGTGCGTTTCATCAACGACGTGCTGCTCTCCGCGCCCTCGATCATCATCGGTTTGTTCGTCTATCAGATCGTGGTGGTGAGAATGGGGCATTTTTCGGCGCTGGCCGGTGCGCTGTCGCTGGCGGTGCTCGCCATTCCGGTGACTCTGCGTACGACGGAAGACATGCTCAATCTCGTTCCGGCGGGCATGAAGGACTCCTCGGCGGCGCTCGGCGCCTATACCTGGCGAACCATCATCAGCGTGTTGTACCCTGCGGCCCGCAGCGGCATCGTCACGGGTTTGCTGCTGGCGATCGCCCGTATCAGCGGCGAGACCGCTCCCCTGCTGTTCACGGCGCTCAATAACCAGTTCTGGAGCGACAAGTTGAATGCACCGATGGCCAATCTGCCCGTGGTCATCTACCAATTTGCCTTGAGTCCCTACCCGGAGTGGCACGATCTGGCGTGGGCGGGCGCGCTCATCATCACGCTCAGCATCTTGGTTCTCAGTGTTTCGGCCCGCGTCGTGCTGTCGTTGATGCAATCCGGGGGGGGGCGCGGACAATGATGCCCTCCGCCAAACCGCCCAAGCATCTGAAGTGGCGCCCGGCCGCGCCGGCGGTCGTCCCCGAAAACCCGGCCGTGGGCGCAGCCAAAATCGAGATCCGTGGACTGAATTTTTATTACGGCGACGTCCAATCCTTGCAGGGGATCAACATGACGTTGGCGGACCGGTCGATCACCGCGTTCATCGGTCCCTCCGGCTGCGGCAAGTCGACCTTGCTGCGGGTGCTGAACCGCATGTACGCGCTTTATCCGAAGCAACGGGCGGAGGGTGAGGTGCTGATCGGGGGGACCAACATTTTAGGTCCGTCGGTCGATGTGGCCGAGTTGCGCTATCGGGTGGGTATGGTCTTCCAGAAGCCGACCCCCTTTCCGATGACGGTGTTCGACAACGTCGCTTTCGGACTGCGTCTCGCCGGAGGCATGCGGGCGGCCGAAATCAAGAGCCGGGTGGAATCCGCGCTGCGCGATGCGGCGCTGTGGGAGGACGTCAAGAGCAAGCTCAATGTGGATGGCCGCAGCCTGTCCGGCGGCGAACAGCAACGGCTGTGCATTGCCCGCGCCATCGCGGTCCAGCCCGAGGTGCTCCTACTGGATGAGCCGACGGCCGCGCTCGACCCCATCTCGACGCTGCGCGTCGAGGAAACGCTGCAGTCGTTGCGCGAAAAGTACTGCATCGTCATCGTCACGCACAATCTGCAGCAGGCGGCGCGAGTATCCAATGTCACGGGCTTCATGTACCTGGGCGAACTCGTGGAAATCGGCCCGTCGCGGGAGATATTCACATCGCCGAAGAATCGCAAGACCGACGACTACATCACCGGCCGGTTCGGCTGAGAAAGGCATGGCGGACACCGCTGCAAGCGTGAAAAAGGAATCCAACGGCGCCGCCGGTCCTGTGCGCGATTTGATCCACGAGCCGATCATGACCGCGGCGGCGGTGAACGTCTATTACGGCGCAAAGCATGCCGTGAAAAACGTAAGTCTCGACATCGGCCGCAACCAGGTGCTCGCGATGATCGGTCCGTCCGGCTGCGGCAAGTCCTCTTTTCTGCGGTGTTTGAATCGTATGAACGACACCATCCCCAACGCTCGGGTCGACGGCACCATAACGCTCGATGGCCAGAATATCTATGACCGCAAACAGGACGTCGCGCAGCTGCGCGCGCGTGTCGGCATCGTGTTTCAGAAACCGACGCCGTTTCCGCAGTCGATCTATGCGAATGTGGCATACGGACCGCGGATCCACGGTCTCGCCAACAATCGCGCTGACATGGACGAGCTGGTCAATACGAGCCTGCAACGCGCGGGATTATGGGATGAAGTCAAGGACCGGCTGTCGCAGCCGGGCACCAGTCTCTCCGGCGGTCAGCAGCAGCGGCTGTGCATCGCCCGCACGATCGCCGTCAATCCGGAGGTCATCCTGATGGATGAACCGACCTCGGCGTTGGATCCCATCGCGAGCGCCAAGATCGAGGATCTGATCGACGAGCTGAAGGCAGATTATTCGATCGCCATCGTCACCCACAACATGCAACAGGCCGCGCGGGTGTCACAGCGCACAGCGTACTTTCACTTGGGCGATCTCGTCGAGATCGGTCCCACGGACGTGATCTTCACCAACCCGAAGCAGCGGCTGACCGAAGATTACATCACCGGCCGCTTCGGCTGAACGGCGACCATCAGGCGCGAGGAGAGCCTCGCTGCTACGTGTTGCGCAGCAGGTCGTTGATCGAGGTCTTGGCCCTGGTCTGGGCGTCCACGCGCTTGACGATGACGGCGCAGGCCAGCGCGTACTTGCCGCTCGCCGCCGGCAGGGTTCCAGGCACCACCACCGCCCCGGCGGGCACCCGCCCGTAGAGCACCTCATCCCGCTCCCGGTCGTAGATGCGCGTGCTCTGGCCGATGAAAACGCCCATCGAAATCACTGCCCCCGCCTCGACGACGACCCCTTCGACGATTTCGGAGCGTGCGCCGATGAAACAATTATCCTCGATGATGGTCGGGCTCGCCTGCAGCGGTTCGAGAACGCCGCCGATGCCGACGCCTCCCGAGAGGTGCACGTTCTTGCCGATCTGGGCGCAGGAACCCACCGTTGCCCAGGTATCGACCATGGTGCCCGAATCGACGTACGCGCCGATGTTGACGTAGCTCGGCATGAGCACGACGTTGGCGGCGACGAAGGCGCCGCGCCGCACGGTGGCGGGGGGCACGACCCGCACTCCGGCGGCGGCGAACCGCTCGCCATCCCAGCCGCTGTACTTGAGGGGAACCTTATCGTAAAAGCTCAAAGGACCCGCTTCCTGCGGCCGGTTCGGAGCGATCCGAAACGACAGGAGGACCGCTTTTTTCAACCATTCATGCACATGCCACGCACCATCGCGTTGCTCTGCCACGCGCAGTACGCCGGCGTCGAGCAAATCGATGGCGGTTTCGACCGCAACCTTGAGTTCAGCTGAGGTGCCTGCGGGAGCGATGTTTGCGCGCTGCTCATAGCCGGCCTCGATGATGGCCCGCAGATCGGTATGGGACATGAATCCTCGGTCGTTGCTTCAGACCCGCGTAGTATCGCGGCGATCGAGCGCGCGCACCAGGGAATCCTGGACCCGGTGGGAGAGCTCGTCGCTCAAGATGCTGCCGCCGGAATCGGTGATGTAGAACACGTCCTCCGCGCGCTCGCCGACGGTCATGATCTTCGCGCCGTGGATGGCGACCCGCTCGGCCTTGAACACCTTGCCCACCTCCGACAGCAGACCGGGCCGGTCCGCGGCGACCAGTTCGAGGATGGTGCGTCCATTGCGTGAATCGATGCTGCAATTGACCTGGGTCGGTGTCGAGAACATGCGTACCTGCCGGGCCGCCCGGCGGGTCACCATCAACGGCGAATCCTCGGGCTGGTGCAAATTGCGCCACAGACCGCGTTCGATCTCACGGATCCGTTCCGGATCGGCGATCACGGCGCCGTTGTCCTCGAGGACGACATAGGTTTCGAGGCTGAAACCGTTGCCGCTGGTGATTAGACGCGCATCGACGACGTTGAGCCCCATCTGGTCGAGCACCGCTGTGGTGCGCGCGAAGCTGTGCAGCCGATGCGGCGTATAGGTGAGGACCGCCGTGCCGCCGCGATCCGTCAGCTGCCTGATTGCGACGAACGGCGAGTCGTCCTGGGTGTCGCGGCCCGCCAGCACGCTGGTCTGCCAGGCGATTTCCTCCGGGGTGTAACGCAGGAAGTAGGCGTCGGTCCACTGCGACCAAACCGCGCGGATCTGTTCCTCGGGGATCGCGGGCATTTTCTCGCGCGCGTGGTCCTGGGTCTCACGGATCAACTCCTCCTGGTCGACCGGCGTTTCCAGGCCGCGCCGCAGCGCCCGTTTGGTTCGTTCGTAGAACTCCTCGAAGAGACGGGCCTTCCAGGCATTCCAGAGCTTCGGATTCGTGCCGCGCACATCGGCGACGGTGAGTACATATAAATAATCGAGATGCGCTTGGTCACCCACCTGCCGGGCGAATGCGTGGATGATGTCCGGGTCGCTGATGTCCTTTTTCTGGGATGTGATCGACAGGATCAAGTGATTGCGCACCAGCCAGGCGACCAGCCGCGCCTCGTACCGTCCGAGGCCCTGTTCGAGGCAGAATGCTTCCGCATCCACCGCGCCCAGCTCCGAGTGATCGCCGCCCCGACCCTTGGCGATGTCATGGAACAACGCCGCGAGATAGGCGAGCTCCTGTCGCGGCAGCGATTGCATGATCTGGCTCAAGCGCGGGAACTCGTCGTTGAACTTGGGCATTGCCAGGCGGCGCAGGTTGCTCACCACGAAGAGCGTGTGCGCATCCACGGTGTAGGCGTGGAAAAGATCGTATTGCATGCGTCCGACGACACGGCCGAACGAGGGAATGTAGCGACCGAGCACCCCGTAGAGGTTCATACGGCGCAGTTCATGGGTGACGCCGACGGGTGCGCACAAGATCTCCATGAACAGACGGTGATGTCTCGGGTTCTGGCGGAACTCCTCGTCGATCAGCCAGACATGGGTGCCGATGAGGCGGATGGTCTCGGCCCGCACACCGCGTAGCGCCGGGTTTTGCTGCAGGACCACGAATAATTCGAGCAACGCCGAGGGATGGCGTGCGAAGACCTCGGGATGAGTCACCTCGAGATAGTCGTTGCGGATTTGAAAGCGGGCGTTGATGGGGATGGGCGGCGCGCTCTGCGTCAGAATCGCTTCGCGGAACAGCTGCAGAAGCATTTCGTTCAGCAGGCTCACGTCCATGACCGTGCGGTAGTACTTCTGCATCAGCTGCTCGACGGCCAGCGTGAAGCTGGCATCCTCGTAGCCGAAGAGTTTGGCGAGTTTTATCTGATAGTCGAACAGCAGCCGATCCTCGCGTCGGCCGGTGAGCACGTGCAGTCCGAAGCGGACCTTCCACAAGAACGACTGACCGGCTTTGAGCTTGCGCAGCTCTTCACGGGTTAGAAATCCGTGGGCGACGAGTTCATCGAGGGTATCGGTCCCGAAGTGACGCTTCGCCACCCAACCGATGGTCTGAATGTCGCGCAGGCCGCCGGGACTCGATTTCACGTTCGGTTCGAGGTTGTAGGCCGTGTCGAAGTACCGATGGTGGCGTTCGGACTGTTCCTTGCATTTCGCCTCGAAGAAGTCCTGCGAGGACCAAAGCCGATCCGACGCGAGCGCCCGCCGCATGCCGGCGAAAAGGGACTCGGGTCCGGCGAGCAAACGCGCTTCGAACAGCGTGGTGGCCACGCTGATGTCGGCGAGGCTTTCGCGCTGGCAGTCATCGATCGAACGAACACTGTGGCCCACCTCGAGTCCGATGTCCCAGAGGAAGGTGAGGAATCTTTCGATGTCCGGCTGCCAGTCGGCGGAGTCGCTCTTCGGCAGCAGCACCATGATGTCGATGTCGGAACTCGGGTGCAGCTCGCCCCGCCCGTAGCCGCCCACCGCCACCAAGGCCAGGTCACAGGCGTAACGCCCGGCATGACGCACCCAGGCAGCGCGCAGGGCGATGTCGACCAAGCGGGCGCGATCGCGCACCAAGTCCTCGATGGCATCGTCGGCGACGAACCGTTCCTTTAACAGTTCCGAGCCGCGGTCGAGGACCTGACGGAAGGCGATGGGCGAGAATTGGCCGCTCTGCAGCGCGTCGGGCGCAGTCGTCAGATAAGCCCAATCGGCGGGTGGTGCGAGATACTTGTTGCTGGCGTTCAAGACGCGGCAGCCGCAGTCGCCGCATTGGCGCTGCTGGCCCCCAAGGTGAGCACCTCGTAGCCGGTGTCGGTCACCAAGACGGTGTGCTCCCACTGGGCGGACAACGACTGATCCTTGGTGACCACCGTCCAGCCATCTGGCAGGAGCCGAACATCCCGGCGGCCGGCGTTGATCATGGGTTCGATGGTGAAGGTCATCCCGGGCGACAGTTCGAGGCCGGTTCCCGGCCGACCGTAGTGCAGCACCTGCGGATCCTCATGATAGATCCGGCCGATGCCGTGACCACAGTATTCACGGACAACCGAAAAATTATTGCTCTCGGCATAGGTCTGGATGGCGTGTCCGATATCGCCCAGATGGGCGCCCGGCTTGACGACCCGGATACCACGCCACATGGCCTCATGGCAGGTCTCAGCGAGGCGCCGCGGTAACACCGCCGCCGTGCCGACGAAGTACATGCGGCTGGTATCTCCATGGAATCCATCACGGATGACGGTAACGTCGATGTTGACGATGTCGCCGCTCTTGAGCTTCTTGTCCCCGGGGATGCCGTGGCATACGACGTGGTTTACGGATGTGCAAATGGTCTTCGGAAAGCCCCGGTAGTTGAGGTTTGCCGGAATAGAGTCCAATTCCTCGACGATGTAGTCGTGACAGCGCTTGTCGAGCTCGTCGGTGGTGACGCCTGGCTGGACAAAGGGCTCGATCATGTCGAGCACGCTGGCCGCCAGCCGGCCGGCGGCGCGCATTTTGTCCTGTTCCTCGGCTGTCTTGATCGTTACGTTCATGTGGGGCTTTGACTTTGTTTCCGGTAGAAGTTCATGGTATAAAGCGCGGCTATTTTTAACAACCCCACACGCGTGTCGTCACGATCGGCCGGGTGCCCGTTTGAGTCTCGAGTGTAGGCCTTTGGCCGAAGCTTGAGGGGTTAAACGGGTTGCCGATCGGGATGCGCGGAGGCTCAACCCGACCAGGAGATTAAAGTTATGACCAGCGTGTCAATGCGACAGATGCTGGAAGCGGGTGTTCATTTTGGACATCAAACCCGCTTCTGGAACCCGAAGATGGCGCCCTTCATCTTTGGTGAGCGGAATAAAATCCACATCATCAACCTCGAAAAGACCCAGCCCCTGTATGCCCAGGCGGCGGCTTTCATCAAGAGCGTGGCCGCCGAGGGCGGCAAAGTGCTTTTCGTCGGCACCAAGCGTTCCGCACGCGATGCCGTTCAAAAGGAGGCCGCGCGCTGCAACATGCCTTATGTCAACCAGCGTTGGTTGGGCGGCATGCTCACCAACTTCAAGACCATCCGGCAGTCGATCAAACGGTTGAACGAGCTGGACGATATGGCGCAGAACGGCTCGCTCGACCGGCGCGGCAAGAAGGAAGCACAAATGCTGCGCCGAGAGATGGATAAACTGCTGCGCAGCCTGGGTGGCATCCGCGACATGACCGCCTTGCCCGATGCCTTGTTCGTCATCGATGTGGGACATGAAGAAATCGCCATTCACGAAGCCCGGAAGCTCGGTATTCCCGTGGTGGCCGTGGTCGACACCAATTGCTCTCCCGACGGCATCGATTATGTCATTCCGGGTAACGATGACGCCATGCGGGCCATTCTGCTCTACGCCGGTGGCGTCGCCGACTCCGTTTTGGAGGGTAAGGCCTCGTTGCCCGAGGTCCCCGTCGGCGAGGATGAATTCGTTGAACTGGATGAGGAAGGCAATCCGAAAAAGCGCGCGGCGGCCGGCGGCCGGCGCGGACCTCCCCCGCCCGCGCGCGGTGGTCGGAAGGCTCCGCCTCGCCGTAAAGTGCCCGTCACCGTCATTCCGGGAGTTGCCGCGACGGCAACGGTCAGTGACGATGTGGAAATCGACGACGTCGACGTCGCGGATGCCGCGCCGGCCGAGACGCGACCCGCCAGCGCGCCGCGTCGGCGTTCGGTCGGACGCAGCACCCCACGTCGGGGGGCATGAGCCATGAGCATTTCGGCAGAGACGGTCAAGCTGCTCCGTGAACGCACGGGCGCGGGCATGATGGAGTGCAAGAAGGCGCTCGTTGAAACCCAGGGAGATTTGGACGCCGCGGCGGAATTGATGCGCAAGAGCGGTCTCGCCAAGGCCGACAAGAAGGCTACGCGGGTTGCGGCGGAGGGCACGGTCGTCGCCCTGCGCGACGGCAAGAGCGCCGTGCTGCTCGAAATCAATTGCGAAACGGATTTCGTGGCGCGCAGCGATGAATTTCTCAAATTCGCGACAGCGCTGGCGACGGTGGCCTTGACCGAGGCTCCCGCCACGGTCGACGCCCTGCTCGCCTGCCGCGACGGCGCGGCCAGCCTCGAAGAACAGCGGCGCGCGCTCATCGCCAAGATCGGCGAGAACATCTCGGTGCGGCGCTTCATCAAAGTGACCGCGCCGGGGGCACTCGGCGCCTACATCCACGGCAGCCGCATCGGCAGCTTGGTGGCGCTCGACGGTGGCGATGAGGCGCTGGCCCGTGATCTCGCCATGCATGTCGCCGCCCTCAATCCCGCCTACATCGATGCGAGCGGTGTGCCGCCCGCCGTGCTCGACAAAGAGCGCGAGATCCTCAGCGAGCAAACGAAGGGCGAGAAGAAGCCGCCGGAGATCATCGCCAAGATGGTCGAGGGGCGGCTGCGCAAGTATCTCGCGGAGATCACGCTGGTGGGCCAGCCCTTCGTCCGGGACGAGGACACGACGGTCGAGAAGCTGTTGAAACAGGCGGGCGCGAAGGTGGTGCAATTCGTGCGCTACGAAGTGGGCGCCGGAATCGAGAAGAAGCAGGACGATTTCGTCGGCGAGGTGATGGCGCAGGTCAAGGCGAACACTGACTCCGAGCCGAAAAAACACTAGATCGAGCGACGCCTGATCATTAATTCGACTTAGGGACCTAAGCGTTTGCGGGGTCTCTTATAGTAGGGTACAGCATCATGTCCGCAAGCAACGGCCCGGCACGTTACCGAAGAATCTTGGTCAAGCTGTCCGGCGAGGCGCTGCTGGGAGGCGAGGATTACGGCATTGATCCGAAGATCCTCAGGCGCATCGCCGGCGAGATCCGCGATCTGACCCAGTTGGGCGTGCAGGTGGCGGTGGTCCTGGGCGGCGGCAACATATTTCGCGGCGCGGGCCTCGCCCGGGCCGGGATGGACCGGGTGACCGGCGATCACATGGGCATGTTGGCGACCGTCATCAATGCGCTCGCCATGCAAGATGCGCTCGAAAGCCTCGGGGTGTACGCGAGGGTCATGTCGGCGCTGCGCATCAACGAAGTGTGCGAGGATTACATACGACGCCGCGCCGTGCGTCATTTGGAGAAGGGTCGGGTGGTTATTTTCGGCGCCGGCACCGGCAATCCGTTTTTCACCACCGACACCGCCGCGAGCCTCCGCGCCATCGAGATCAACGCGGAGATTCTGCTCAAGGCAACGAAGGTGAACGGGATCTATGATTCAGACCCGAAGCTGAATCCTGATGCCAAGCGCTACGCGCGACTGACATTCGAAAAAGTCCTCAATGACCGCTTGAACGTGATGGACGCCACCGCCATCGTCATGTGCATGGAGAACAACCTGCCGCTGCAGGTGTTCAACATGTTCAACGAGGGCGATCTGCTGCGAATTGTGCAAGGCGAGGACGTCGGCACCGTCGTCTCCGCCGAACCGTAAAGGGGTGACGCATGCTCGATGATCTGAAGAAGGACGCGAGTTCGCGCATGGCGAAATGCGTCTCGACGTTTCGCGACCAATTGTAAAAGTTGCGCACCGGGCGGGCGCACACCAGTCTGATCGAGCATATCAAGGTCGATTACTACGGGTCGGAAATGCCGCTCAATCAAGTCGCCAACGTCGCCACCGAGGACGCCCGCACGCTGACCGTGACGCCCTGGGAAAAATCCATGGTCCCGGTCATCGAAAAGGCCATTTACAAATCCGACCTGGGGTTGACGCCGAACACCGCGGGAACGCTGATCCGGATCGCGATGCCCGCGCTCACCGAAGAGCGGCGCCGCGACATCACCAAGGTGGTGCGCTCCGAGGCCGAGGGAGCTCGGGTGGCCGTGCGCAATGTACGTCGCGAAGTGATGAACGAGCTGAAGGAGATGCTGAAGGAAAAACTCATCGCCCAGGATGACGATCGACGCGCCCAGGATGAGATCCAGAAGCTCACCGACAAACATGTGGCCGAGATCGACCAGGCGATGGCAGACAAGGAAAAGGAATTGATGCAGGTCTGACCCATGCAAGACCCGAACATCGTCCATTCCCCGCAGCATGTCGCGATCATCATGGACGGTAACGGCCGGTGGGCGCGTGAGCGCGGTCTGCCGCGTGCGGCCGGCCATCGCGCCAGCGTCAAGGTGGTTCGCAAGATCGTCGAAGAGTGCGCCAATCGCCACGTGGGCCAGCTGACGCTGTTTGCTTTCAGCAGCGAGAACTGGCAGAGACCCCCGGATGAGGTCGGCATGCTCATGACGTTGTTTCTCGACGTGCTGCAGCGGGAAGTCACCGATTTGCACCGCCATGGCGTGCGGATGCGCTTCATCGGCGATCGGCAGGTCTTGGGTCCCACGTTGAACCAGCGGATGTCCGCCGCCGAAACGCTGACCGCGGCGAATACCGGCTTATGCCTGTTCGTGGCGCTCGGTTACGGGGGGCGCTGGGACTTGACGCAGGCGTGCCGGGCGTTGGCGGCTGATGTGGCCGCCGGTAAGCTCGCGCCCGATGATATCGGTGAAGCGGATCTGGACGCGCGTCTCGCGCTCGCGGGCGTGCCCGATCCGGACTTGCTGATCCGCACGGGCGGCGAACAGCGCATCAGCAATTTCATGCTCTGGAATCTCGCCTATACGGAGCTGTATTTCAGCGACGTCTTGTGGCCGGAATTCGCCACGTCGCATCTCGATGCGGCTTTCGAATTCTTTGCACGGCGTGAGCGGCGCTTCGGCAGAACCTCGGCGCAAATCGCCGCCAAAGCCAATGCTTAGGATTCGCATCCTCACCGCGTTGGTTCTCAGCCTGGGCTTGCTGGTCAGCTTGTTCATGTTACCGGCGACGTGGACGGTGCGGGTGTTTGCCCTGGTCTTCACCCTGGCGGCCTGGGAATGGTCCGGCTTCGGTGCACTCTCGAGCCGCACCTCGCGATTGGCCTACACGGCAGCCGTTGCCGCATTATCGGCGCTTTGTTGGCGCTGGTGCGGCAGCACGCCGCACTTGCTGGGGCTCATGGCGGCTGCCTGCGTTTGGTGGCTGGTGGCGCTGCTCTGGATCATCCTCGCCCCAGGTCGTCACTCGCCGCTGTTGTCGCTCGCCTGCGGGGTGCCGGTGCTCATCCCGTCATTCGTCGCCGTGGCGCGATTACTGGTCGCCGTACGCGGCTTCGCCCGTGATCCGGAAATGGTATTGTGGATGTTGCTGCTGGTATTCGCCGCCGACATCGGTGCCTTCTTCGCCGGCCGCAACTGGGGCCGGCATAAGCTCGCGCCGCGGGTCAGCCCGGGAAAAACCTGGGAGGGTGCGGTCGGCGGCTTGGTCGCGGTGGCGCTGGTGGCGCTGACAGGCGCTGCGTACTTCGACCTGCCGGTGGGCCTCGGCATCGTCTTTGGCTGCGCCATCGGCGTATTTTCCGTCATCGGCGACTTGACCGAGAGCATGTTCAAACGCGGCGCCGGACTCAAGGACAGCGGCACTTTGTTGCCCGGCCACGGCGGCATTCTCGATCGCATCGACAGCGTCACGGCGGCGGCGCCACTGTACGCGCTCGGGCTGTGGGGCGCCGGAGTAATCGAATGAGTCAACCGCGCGGCATCGCGATCCTCGGCTCCACGGGAAGCATCGGCCGCAGCACGCTCGCGGTGGTCGGCATGCATCCGGAGCGCTTCCGTGTGGCCATGCTCGGCGCCAACCGCGACTGGGAGACCATGGTGGAGCAGGCGCGGCGCTTCGAGCCCGACGTGGTCGTGCTGGTCGACCCCGAGGCCGCCATGAATGCCCGTGCCGCGTTGGCGGGCTCCGGCCTCAAGACTCACGTCGAGTGCGGCACCGCCGCCCTGGCCGACGCCGTGACCGGCGCCAACGTGCACATCGTCATGGCGGCGATCGTCGGTGCCGCCGGCTTGCTGCCGACACTGGCCGCGGTGCGTGCCGCGAAGCGGGTGTTGCTCGCCAACAAGGAGGCACTGGTCATGTCAGGCCGGCTGCTGATGGATGAGGTGCTGCGGGCCGGTACCGAGATCATCCCGATCGACAGCGAACACAATGCCATCTTCCAATGCATGCCGGCCAACTATCTGCCGGGCGAGGCGGCACGCGGTGTGACACGCGTGATTCTCACCGCGTCCGGTGGCCCGTTCCGCACGCTGGAACTGCACCGCCTGACCGATGTCACTCCCGATGAGGCCTGCAATCATCCCAAGTGGAAGATGGGCCGCAAGATCTCCGTCGATTCCGCCACACTCATGAACAAGGGCCTCGAGGTGATCGAGGCAACCTTGCTGTTCGGCTTGCCTGAGTCACGTGTGGACGTGGTGGTGCATCCGCAGAGTCTGGTGCATTCGCTGGTCGAATACGCCGACGGATCGCTGCTCGCGCAATTGGGAGCACCCGACATGCGAACCCCCATCGCGCAGGCGCTGGCGTGGCCCGAACGGGTCGCCTCCGGTGTGCCATCACTCGACATGACGCAAATCGGACGGCTGGATTTCGAACCTCCCGATCATGTGCGTTTTCCGAGTTTGGGCTTTGCGAGGGCCGCCGCCCGCGCCGGCGGTACCACTCCTGCCGTATTGAACGCCGCCAACGAGATCGCGGTTCAAGCCTTTCTCGACCGCCGCTTGAACTTTACCGGCATCACGACGGTCATTGACAAAGTGTTGCAGCGCCTCGAATCGTCTCCCGTGAGGGCTCTGGGCGATGTGTTGGATGCCGATGCGGCCGCGCGGCGCATGACCGCCGCGCTGATCGAGCCTTGAGTGGAGTCCTTGAAACCATGAAAATTTTGATTTTCATCGCCGCCTTTTTGGTGGCAATCGGTATTCTCGTCGCCGTTCATGAGTTCGGCCATTACTGGGTTGCGAAACGGCTGGGCTTCAAGGTTTTGCGTTTCAGCATCGGTTTCGGCAAGCCATTGCTCATGCGGGTCGGAAGGGATGCGGATCGCACTGAATATTGTGTGGCCGCCATTCCCTTGGGCGGCTACGTGAAGCTGCTCGACGAGCGAGAGGGCGATGTGGACCCGGCCGAACTGCACCGCTCCTTCACGCGCCGGCCCGTCGCTGCGCGGGTGGCGGTGCTGCTCGCCGGGCCGGCGATGAATCTGATCTTCGCGGCGGTACTCTATGCGGTGCTTGCCATGGTCGGCTCGCAGATCGTCAAGCCCGTCGTCGGGCAGGTGCGCGCGGGCAGTCCAGCCGCCATCGCCGGTTTGCGGCGGGGGGACCAGATCGTGCGCGTGGGCGAGCAGAGCGTCACCGATGTGGAGGAATTGCAGATTGCGCTGATCCAGCGTTTTTCCGCCGATGGCGTGCTGCCGCTCGTCATCGAACGCGGCGGCACGGAGCAGCCCTTGACCCTGCGTGTCACGGAGGATCGGCTGGCGCTTACCGAACCGGGCCGGCTCCTGCCCGGCCTCGGTTTCGATCTCGCGACCTGGAACGCCAAGACCGTGGTTGAGGAAGCGCCGCCCGATAGCCCGGGAGCCCGGGCCGGATTGCGCGCGGGAGATCAGATTCTCGGCGCTGACGGCCAGCCGGTCGCCAACATGATGGATTTTCAATCCATCGTGAGCGCTGCGCCCGGCCGCGATATTTCCATCGAAATCGAGCGCAACGGCGCACGATTGAGTATCGTAGCGGCCGTGGGGAGGGTCATGGACGCGGGCCACCCGGTGGGGAGGCTCGGTATCATGCTCGAGGAGGTAGGAAAAAGGGTTTGGCCTCAAGGCCTGGTCGGAATGCGCCGTGCCGGGCCCCTCGATGCGGTGGGTGTGGGCATCTTCAAGACGTGGCAAATGTCCACGCTCACGGTGCAGATGCTGTGGCGGATCGTCACGGGGCAGGTCTCGGCGAAGAACATCAGCGGTCCACTCAGCATCGCCGAGTTTGCCGGCATCAGCGCCTATCTCGGGGTAACCGCCTTCTTAGGATTTCTCGCGATCATCAGTGTGAGCCTGGGCGTACTGAATCTGATGCCGGTGCCGCTCTTGGATGGCGGCCAGGTCGTGTATCAATTGGTGGAGGCTGTGAAGGGCAGCCCCTTGTCGGAGCGCGCACAGAATTTCGGGCAGCAGGTCGGGATCGCTCTTCTTGTCGTGCTGATGAGCCTTGCTTTTTATAACGATATCTCAAGACATTTCAATTAACGGGAAATCATGATTCATAGAGATTGCATCCGGTCGCTGTCGCGTGCGGCTTGAATTCCGGCTGATCGGCCTGATGGCGTTCGCCATCCAGCCGCTGGGATCCGCCGTGTATGCACAAGCGCCGGCGTCGCAGGATAACTTCACCGTTGGCGACATTCGCGTCGAAGGATTGCAGCGAATTTCCGAAGGTACGGTTTTCAACTATCTGCCCGTGAACATCGGTGATCACCTCGATCAGCAACGGATCGGCGAGGCGATGCGGGCGTTGTACGCGACCGGTTTCTTTCGCGACGTCGAATTGCGCCGCGACGGCAACACGCTGTTGGTGGTGGTGATCGAGCGCCCCTCCATCGCGAAGTTCGAGATCAAGGGCAACAAGGACATCAAGACCGAGGATCTGCAGAAGAGCCTGCGCAACGTCGGGCTCGCGACCGGCAAGACCTTCGACCGCTCGGTGCTCGATGAGGTCAAGCAATATCTGACCGATCAATACTTCAGCCGCGGCAAGTATGCGGTTCGCGTCGACACGAAGATCACCGAGCTGCCCGGCAACAAGGTCGACATCATCGTCGACATCAAGGAGGGCAAGCGCGCCAAGATCGAGATGATCAACCTCGTCGGGAGCACCAAGTTCAAGGACAGCGAGGTGCTCGAAGGTTTCGAGCTGCATACGCCGAACTGGCTCTCCTGGTACAAGCAGGACGACCGCTATTCGCGCGAATCGTTGACCGGCGATTTGGAAAAACTCCGTTCCTATTACATGGATCGGGGCTACGCGAATTTTCAGATCGAGTCGACCCAGGTGACCATCGCGCCTGAAAAAGACGACATGTACATCACGGTCAACGTGAACCCGGGCGAAGTATTCAAGGTGTCGGAGATCAAGCTCGCGGGGACTATGGTGGTCCCGGAATCGGACCTGCGCAAGCTGCTGCTGTTCAAACCGGGCGACATCTATTCCCGGAAGGCCGTCACGAGTTCGCAGGAGCTCATGAGCTACCGCCTCGGCGCGGATGGTTATGCGTTCGCGAAGATCGATCCCGTGCCATCGACCGACAACGACAAGAAGACCGTCGCGATCACGTTTTTCATCGAGCCCGGAAATCGGGTCTACGTGCGACATATCAATTTCAACAACATCACCGCCATCAACGACGAGACGTTGCGGCGCGAGATGCGCCAGCTCGAGGGGGGCTGGTTGTCGAATTCGGCGGTCGAGCGATCGAAGGAACGTTTGCAGCGTCTGCCGTACGTCGAAAAGGTGGAGTTCGAAACCAAACCCGTCGCCGGCAGCGCCGATCTGGTCGACGTGGACTACAACATCAAGGAGGGTTTGCCGGGACAGTTCGGCGGCGGAATCGGCTATTCCGAGGCCCAGAAATTCAGCATCAACGGTAATTTCGTCCACAGCAACTTCCTGGGGTCGGGTGAGCGCGTCGCGCTCGAGGTCAATGCGGGCAAGTACAGCAAGAGCTACGTGGTGTCCGAGACCGATCCCTATACGACGATCGACGGGGTGGCCCGCACGGCCTCTTTCTCCTACCGCGACATCACGCAATTCGTCGCCGCGAGTTCGAAGTTCGCGACGAAGCAGCTCACGCTCGCCAACCAATGGTCCTACCCGATCACCGAGTACCAATATCTTCAGGCGGGCCTCTCGGCCAACAAGAACACCCTTGTTGTCTCCGAGGGCTACAGCGCGCAACAGGCGGTGGACTGGGTACGGTCAAACGGTTCGACGTTTACGCGGGATCTCACGGATACCAACGGCGACGGCGTGGTGAACTCCCTCGACACCCCGTACACCGTCTACGGCACCGATTTCTACACCTATGAAATCACCGGCGGCTGGAATTTCGACACACGCAACCGGGCGCTGTTCGCGGACAAGGGTTTTCACGTGGCCGTCTCGGCTCGATACGCGTTACCGCTGTCAACGGTTCGCTACTACGCGACCAACTTCCAATATCTGCAGTACATTCCGCTGTGGAAAAAGTGGCTGTTGTCGTTCAGTTCGACCTTCGATTACGCCGAGCCGTTGGGCAGGACCACGGCGTTGCCGCCCTACCTCAATTACTTCGCGGGCGGGCCGGACAGCGTGCGCGGCTTCCGCGAGAGCACCTTGGGCCCGCGCGACAACATCGGCATCGGCAACCCCTACGGCGGCAACATGCGGGTGGTCGACCGGCTGGAGATGATTTTTCCGGTTCCCGACAAGTGGAAGAGCGCGGCCCGGATTAGCTGGTTCTATGACATGGGCAATGTGTTTCAGACGGGAAACAAAGTCAAATTCCTCGGCGAGGATGACATTACCCCGGTCGATTACCACTTCGCTTATAATGCGCTCAAGAGATCGACCGGGATCGCGGTGCAGTGGCTTGCGCCGCTGGGTTTGTTCCGGTTCTCCTACGGTATTCCATTGAATGCGTATCCCGGAGATACGGTGCGATTCAACGATCAAACCGAGCGTTTTCAGTTTTCAATTGGTCAAGCATTTTGACCCATCACTCGAGGTCCTAAAGAGCAACATGTCGTCTTTCAATCGCAGTATTTCGTTCTTGGCGTTTTTTTTGTGCGGCGTGTTGGCCGCCAGCCAGGCAAGTGCGGAAGTCAAAATGGGCGTGGTCAACTTTCAGAAGCTGCTCGAGGAAGCGCCGCAGACGAAGACCGCCATGCAGGCACTCGAGAATGAGTTCGCTCCACGGCGCCGCGAACTGCTGACCTTGCAAAACGACCTCAAGGCCAAGGATGAGAAGCTGCAGAAGGAAGGGGCGGTGATGGCCGAAGCGGATCGTTCAAAGGAAGAAAAGAATCTGCGCGACCAGCAGCGTGAGTTCCAGCGCAAGGCCGGTGAATTCCAGGACGATGCGTCGACCCGCCGCAACGAGGAAATCGGCAAGGTGCAGCGCTACCTGGTCGGTGAGATTCAGACGTATGCGGCAGCCAATGGCTTCGACCTGGTGCTCGGCGAGGGCGTTTTCTTCGCGAAGCCGAGCTTTGACATCACATCGAATATCCTCGCGGTTCTCGCCACCAAGCCGGCGAGCATTCCGGCGACCGCCGCACCGGCATCCGGCGGCAAGCCGGCGACGACTCCGAAGTAGCGTCTGGATCGGCACCTCTTCTTAAGGATGGCCGAGAGTGCCGGGGGTGGAATACAGCTTGGGATGTCTGGCCGTGCGGTTCGGTTTGGAACTGCGCGGCGACCCCGACATTCGTGTCACGAATGTCGCGACGCTGGCCCAGGCGGTCCCCGGAAGCTTGAGTTTTCTGGCTAATTCGCGTTATCGGCGGCATTTGGCTGGAACTCAGGCGAGCGCGATCGTCGTGGCGGCCGCCGACGCAGCCGATTGTCCCCGTGCGACCCTGGTCGATTCGAACCCCTACCTCGCCTACGCCCGAATTGCCACGCTGTTGTACCCCGTTCCAGCCGCGGCGGCGGGCGTCCATCCCAGCGCCATTGTCGCCGCCGGCGCCCGGGTCGCGGCGTCGGCGTCCATCGGTCCTCTGTGCGTCATCGAGGCCGATGTCGACATCGGAGAGCGCGTGGTGCTGGGCGCAGGGTGTACCATCCAAGCCGGAGCGCGGGTCGGCAACGACGCGAAACTGATGCCGCGAGTGTCGCTTTACCCGGGCGTGCGTATCGGCGAGCGCTGCGTGCTGCATTCCGGCGCGGTCATCGGCGCCGACGGCTTTGGTTTCGCGCCGGATCGCGGTACCTGGTTCAAGGTTCCGCAGGTGGGGGGCGTGCGAATCGGCGACGATGTCGAAATCGGTGCCAACACCACCATCGATCGCGGCGCCATCGAGGATACGATCGTCGAGAATGGCGTGAAACTGGACAATCAGATCCAGGTCGGTCACAACGTGGTCATCGGCGCTCATACGGCAATCGCCGCGTGCACCGGCATCTCGGGCAGCACCGTGATCGGCCGGCGCTGCATGATCGGCGGCATGGTTGGATTTGCGGGTCACCTGACCATCGCGGATGACGTCACTGTCACCGGCTGCAGTCTGGTGAGCGCATCGATACGGGAGCCGGGCAGTTATTCCAGCGGCATGCCGACGGTCGGGACACGTTCCTGGCGGCGCATGGTGGCCCATTTGCGAAGATTTTCTGAAAAGGAGCGATGATGGAGGAACCCTTCAAGATGGATATTGAAGCGATCATGCGGCAGCTGCCGCATCGATATCCGTTCTTGTTGGTGGATCGCGTGATCGCCTGCGAAGCGGGCAAGTATGTCCATGCGCTCAAGAACGTCACCTTCAATGAGCCATATTTCACCGGGCATTTCCCACATCGTCCGGTGATGCCGGGCGTCATCATCATCGAAGCCCTGGCCCAGTCGGCAGGCTTGCTCGCCTTCCACACCGCGGGGGTCGTGCCCAACGAAGATACGCGTTTTTATTTCGTCGCCATCGACAACGCCCGCTTCCGCAAGCCGGTCGAGCCCGGCGACCAGTTGATTCTGAAGGTGGTTTTGAAGCGTGCGTTCAAGGGCATCTGGAAGTTTGCCTGCATCGCCGAAGTCGACAACCAGGAGGTGGCGTCGGCCGAAATCATGGTGGCGCCCGAGACCAAGGCACCGCGCGCGAAATCTCCGCGTGCCCGGGGAGAGGCGGGATGATCGATGCGCGCGCGGTGGTCTCGCCGCAGGCGAACATCGCGGAGGGGGTGCAGGTCGGGCCATTCAGCATCATCGGTGCAGACGTCACCATCGGTGCCGGTACCTGGATCGGGCCTCATGTGGTCATCAAAGGACCGGCGAGCATCGGTGTCGACAACAAGATTTTTCAATTCGCCTCGGTGGGCGAGGATCCGCAGGACAAAAAGTACCAGGGGGAGCAGACGCTCCTGACGATCGGCGATCGCAACGTCATCCGCGAATTCGTCACCATCAACCGTGGGACCGTGCAAGGCGACGGCGTGACCCGCATCGGCGATGACAACCTGTTGATGGCCTATACGCATGTGGCCCACGATTGCCGGATTGGCAACCAGGTCGTGCTGTCGAATGTCGCGACCTTGGGCGGCCATGTGGAGGTCGGCGATTTCGCCATTTTGGGCGGCCTGTCGGCGGTGCATCAGTTCACCAAGATCGGCGTGCATTGCTTCATTGCCAACAACGCAGCGGTGACCCGGGACGTGCCGCCCTACGTCATGGCGGTGGGTCAACCGGCCGAGCCGCACAGCGTCAATACCATCGGTTTGCAGCGGCGCGGTTTCAGCAGCGAACAGATACTGAACATCCGCCGCGCCTACCGCATCCTCTATCGTTCGGGACTCAAGCTGAAAGCGGCGCTCGAGGAACTCGACAAGGAGGCGGTCAGCCAGCCGGAGATCCGCCCCTTCATCGACTTCATCAGACTCAGTTCGCGCAGCATCGTTCGTTGAGCGTGCCGTTGCGGGTGGGTCTGGTGGCGGGGGAGGCGTCCGGCGACACGCTCGGCGCTGGTCTGATTCATGCGCTTCGCGAACTCGCCCCGGATGCCGAGTTCTTCGGTGTCGCGGGACCCAAAATGCGTGCCGCCGGCTGCCAGGCATGGGAGTCATCCGAATCGCTGGCGGTGATGGGATTGTTCGAGATTCTGCGGGACCTGCCGCGCCTGTATCGTTTGCTCGCGCGGCTCAAACGTTCCTTCATCGCCGCGCGGCCCGACGTCTTCGTCGGTATCGACGCGCCCGACACCAATTTGCGTCTCGCCCGCGCGATTCATGCGGCGGGCATTCCCACGGTGCAGTACGTGAGTCCGCAGGTATGGGCTTGGCGGCAGCGTCGTGCGCAAACCATGCACCAGACCATCGATCTGGTGCTCTGTCTGCTGCCGTTCGAGAAGCGTTTCTACGACGGACAGGGCATCGCTGCGGAGTTCGTCGGTCACCCGCTCGCGGATGCCATCCCCATCGAGGTCGATCGCCGCCAGGCACGAGCCGCTCTCGGGCTCCCCGTCCAGGCGCAGATCGTGGCGCTGCTGCCGGGGAGTCGCCGCGGCGAAGTGACGCGGTTGGCGGATGATTTCGCCCGGGTGGCACGGTGGCTGTCGGCCGAGCGCCCCGGCCTGCAATTCATCGCGCCCATGGCCACGAGCACTACCCGCGAGATATTCGTTGCCTCGTTGCGGCGAATCGCGCCCGACATGCCCGTGGTCCTGATCGATGGTCGGGCGCAAACGGCGCTGATCGCGGCGGACGTGGTCATGGTGGCTTCCGGAACGGCGAGCCTCGAAGCCGCGCTCTGCAAGCGGCCGATGGTGGTGGTGTATCGCCTGGGGGCCTTGACGGCGTGGCTCGTGCGCCGCCTGAAACTCGTGAAAATCAAGTTCTTTGCGCAGCCGAATTTGCTTGCAGATCGCCGCGTCGTCGGCGAGTATTTTCAAGAGGAGATTGTTCCGGATGCGATCGGAGCCGAACTCTTGATGTGGCTGGACGACACTTCCCGGCGCAGCGCACTCGAGCACGAGTTCCAACGGATTCATGCAGATCTGAAACAGGGGGCGAGTGTGCGCGCCGCGCGCGCCGTGTTCGCCCTGGCAAACCGATCGCGGAGTGCGGCGTGAAGCCTCGAGGGTTGGCGCCGACCAGTCCATGGGTTGCGGGCGTCGATGAGGCGGGCCGGGGCCCGCTGGCCGGGCCGGTCGTGGCCGCGGCGGTCATTTTGCGCCCGGGCAGGCCCATTCCCGGAGTCGCTGACTCCAAAGTGCTGACGGCAGAGGAGAGAACCCGCTTGGGTTGCCTCATCCGTCGTCGCGCGCTGTGTTTCGGGATCGGCTGGGCGGATCCGAAGGAAATCGACACCTTGAACATTTTACACGCGACGTTTCTCGCCATGCGTCGGGCCATCCTGGCGATGCGCTGCCCACCTGATCGTCTACTGGTGGACGGCAACCGTCTGCCACGCCTGGGTGGTTTGGGCGCGGTCGAGGCGCGGGCCATCATCGGCGGTGATGCCAGCGAGCCGTCCATCAGTGCGGCCTCGATCCTGGCGAAAACCGCCCGTGATGAGTACATGGTGCAGATGCACAACTTGTATCCCGAGTATGAGTTTGCCCGCCACAAAGGCTATGGCACCGCGACCCATCGCCGACTGCTGGCTCTGCACGGACCGTGCCCCTTGCACCGGCGTTCGTTCGCCCCGGTGGGTGGTCTGGAGCTCTGATCCCTTGAGCCAATTCGTTCATCTGCGGTTGCATACCGAGTACTCGCTGCTCGACGGCATCGTGCGGGTTCCGGAGTTGATGGCCGCTGTTGCCGGCGCCGGCATGCCGGCCGTCGCCTTGACCGACCAAAGCAACCTGTTCGCGATGGTGAAGTTCTACAAGGAAGCGATGAACGCAGGGGTGAAGCCCCTGATTGGCGTCGATGCCCTGATCCGCACTGAAGGGTTGTCGCCCGCTCGCGTGGTATTCCTATGTCAGAACCTCATCGGTTATCGGCATCTCACCCAATTGGTGACGCGCTCCTTCCTCGAGGGTCAGCAGCGCGGAGCGCCGATGCTCGACCGGTCATGGCTCGAGCGCGACATGCTCGAGGGCCTGATCGTGCTGTCGGGAGGCCATGAGGGCGACATCGGCCAGGCCTTTGCACGCGGCAAGGACGAGGAGGCGCGGCGCTGTCTCGCGCGGTGGCAGGCGCTGTGCGGCGATCGCTTTTATCTCGAGGTGCAGCGCACCGGCCGTGCCGGCGAGGAGGTGTATGCCGAAGCGGTGCTGGACCTCGCCTATGAGCGGGGCGTCGCCGCTGTCGCGACCAACGACGTCCGCTTTCTCACCCGGGCGGAATTCGAGGCGCACGAGGCTCGCGTCTGCATACACGATGGCGCGTTGCTGGCTGATGCCGGCCGGATCCGGCGCTATTCCGAGGAGCAGTATCTCAAGTCGCCGGCCGAGATGAGCCTGCTGTTCGCGGATGCGCCGGAACTCATCCAGAACACCGTCGAGGTGGCGAAACGCTGTTCGCTCGAGATCACCTTGGGGGCTTCGATGCTGCCGGCCTATCCGGTGCCCGCCGGCCAGACCACCGAGCGTTATTTGGACGACGAGTCGCGGCGCGGCCTCGAGGAGCGGCTGGCGCAGACCCGGGCCTTGAAGGGCGCCGTCGGTGAAACCCGCGCCTATGACGAGCGACTGGCCCTCGAACTCGGCGTGATCTGCAGTATGGGCTTCGCGGGATACTTTCTGATCGTCGCCGACTTCATACGTTGGGCGAGAAACAATGGCGTGCCGGTGGGGCCGGGCCGCGGTTCGGGCGCGGGCTCGTTGGTGGCCTATGTGCTCGGCATCACCGATCTCGATCCGATCGAGCACGATCTGCTGTTCGAGCGATTCTTGAATCCGGAGCGGGTGTCGATGCCGGACTTCGACGTCGATTTTTGCATGGAGGGGCGCGACCGGGTCATCGAGTATGTTGCCAACAAGTACGGGCGCGAGCGGGTGTCGCAGATCATCACCTATGGCACCCTCGCCGCCAAGGCGGTGGTGCGTGATGTCGGGCGCGTGCTCGGGCATAACTACGGGTATGTGGACAAGATCGCGAAGCTGATCCCGTTCGAAATCGGCATCACTCTCGACAAGGCGTTGGGCCAAGAGGAGGAACTGCGCCGCCTCTATGACGGCGATGAGGCGGTGCGCGAATTGATCGACCTCGCCCGCAGCCTCGAGGGCCTCGCGCGCAATGCCGGTACGCATGCGGGCGGGGTGGTCATCGCACCGTCGGTGCTCACGGATTTCACGCCGCTGTACTGCGAAGAAGGCAGCACCACGCCGGTGACCCAGTTCGACAAGGACGACGTCGAGGCGGCCGGCCTCGTCAAGTTCGACTTTCTGGGCCTGCGCACGCTCACCATCATCGATTGGGCGGTTCGCGACATCAACGGCGGGCGTGCTCGCGCCGGCGAGTCGCCCTTGGTTGTGAGCGCGTTACCCATGGATGATGCACCGACCTACCAGCTCTTGAAGAGCTGCCGGACCACGGCGGTGTTCCAACTGGAATCGCGCGGTATGAAGGACCTCATCCGCCGACTGCAACCGGACCGCTTTGGCGACATCGTTGCCCTGGTGGCGCTGTTTCGGCCGGGTCCGCTGCAATCCGGCATGGTGGATGATTTCATCGCGCGTAAGCACGACACGACCGGCGCCGCCATCGACTATCTGCATCCGGACCTCAAGCCCGTGCTGGAGGCCACCTATGGCGTCATCCTCTACCAGGAACAGGTGATGCAGATCGCCCAGATCCTCGCGGGTTACACCTTGGGTGGTGCGGATCTGCTGCGGCGGGCCATGGGCAAGAAAAAACCGGAGGAAATGGCCAAGCAGCGATCCGTGTTCGTGTCCGGTGCCGTGGCACGCGGCGTTGCCGAAGCCCAGGCCACCATGATTTTCGATTTGATGGAGAAATTCGCGGGCTATGGATTCAACAAATCGCATTCGGCCGCTTATGCACTGCTGTCCTACCAGACGGCGTGGCTGAAGGCTCATTACCCGGCCGCATTCATGGCCGCGGTCCTGTCCGCGGACATGGACAAGACCGACAAGGTGGTCACGCTGATCGATGAGTGTGAACACATGCGGCTCGTCATCGAGCCGCCGGACGTCAACGAATCGGTCTATGCCTTCAAGGTCTCGGGACCTACGCATATTCGCTATGGCATGGGCGCCATCAAGGGGGTTGGAGCATCGGCGGTGGAGGCAATCATCGAAGAGCGCACCGCCCGAGGTGCCTATCTGAGCCTGCCGGATCTGTGCCGACGCGTCGACTTGCAAAGAGTCAACCGACGGGTGTTCGAAGCGCTGATCCGCTCTGGGAGTCTCGATCGGATCGGCGCGAACCGGGCCACGCTCGCTGCGCAACTGGATCGAGCGGTGCATCTCGGGGAGCAGAATTCCCGGGCAACCTCGGTCGGGCAGGTGGATTTATTCGGCCTCAGTGCCGCTCCGGATGTGGCGCTGCCGGAATGGAGCGATGCGCAGCGCCTCGCGGGCGAGCGTGAGACCCTCGGCCTGTTCCTCACCGGCCATCCGATCACGCCGTACGAGCATGATCTCAAGTTTCTGGGGTGCGCGCGCCTTGCTGATGTGGGCGGCCCCAGGCCGGCGGCTCCCAAACCGGCGACCGGGGGCGCCGAGCGCACTTGGACCGCGGGAAAACCCGCGACGGTCGCCGGCCTGGTGCTTGAAATCCGCCGCCGTCCCAATCGGGTCATTTTGATTCTCGATGATCGTACCGGGCGCCTGGAGGTCAGTCTTTACGAGGAGATCTATCAGCAACATCGCGACATCATCCTCAAGGACGCCATCCTGGTCATCGAGGGTTCGTTGCGTTTCGACGATTTCATCGAGGCTTGGCGGTTGCAGGCCAAGTCGTTGGTCGACATCGATCGGGCGCGCGAGCGCTTTGCACGGCGCCTCTGGCTCAAGTGGCCGGCCGGCTTCGATGCTGCGAGCGATATGAATCGATTCGCGGACCTGCTCAAGCCTTATCTCCGGGGACCTTGCGGGGTCAGCGTCGTTGTCAGCCGGGAGGGCTACACGGGGCGACTCAACTTGGCCGATGCCTGGTCGGTCAGGCCCACGCGCGAGCTGCTGGATAAATTGACGGCTTTGGTCGGGCGCGACGGCTGGCATTTGGTGTATGGTCCGCGAAGTGATTTTCGTGGCGAGGAAAGCTCTTCATGGCAATGAATTTTCTTGAATTTGAACAACCTATCGCGGAACTCGAGGCGAAGATCGAAGAGCTCAGGTTTCTGGGTACCGACGCCAGCGTCAACATCTCGGAGGAGGTCAAGCGGCTGCAATCCAAGAGCCGTGCGCTCACCACCAGCATCTTTGCGAATCTGTCCCCCTGGCAGATCACTCAGTTGGCCCGCCACCCGCAGCGTCCCTACACCCTTGACTATGTGTCGATGATTTTCACCGATTGGCATGAACTGCACGGTGATCGCATGTACAGCGATGATCTGGCGATTGTCGGGGGCCTCGCGCGTCTGGAGCGCATGCCCGTGATGGTGATCGGTCAACAAAAGGGTCGCGATACGAAGGAACGGGTGCGCCGCAACTACGGCATGCCGAAGCCTGAGGGGTATCGCAAGGCGCTGCGGCTGATGCGCATGGCTGAACGCTTCCGCATTCCCGTCATCACTCTCATCGACACGCCGGGTGCGTATCCCGGTATTGGTTCGGAGGAGCGTGGCCAGAGCGAGGCGATCGCGCGGAATTTGTTCGAAATGTCGAACCTCGCCGCTCCGGTGCTGTCCATCGTCATCGGTGAAGGCGGCTCGGGCGGCGCCTTGGCCATCGGTGTGTGCGATCGGCTGCTGATGCTGCAGTTCAGCGTCTACGGCGTGATTTCGCCGGAGAGTTGCGCGTCGATTCTCTGGAAGAGCACGGACAAAAAAGAGATCGCCGCGGATGCCATGGGCGGCACCGCGGAACGCTTGAAGAAGCTTGGGTTGGTGGACGATGTGTTGAAAGAGCCTCATGGCGGCGCGCACCGCGATCCGCAGGCCATGGCGGAAACTCTCAAGCAGAGCATGATCAAGCACTTAGGAGAACTTTGTAACCAACCCGTCACTACCTTGCTGGACGCGCGTCAGGCGCGTCTGCGCGGCTTCGGCGTATTTCGGGATGGCTAAGGCCGGCTTTTAAGCCGCGTCGCATGGGGTTTTCGGCGGCCTCGCTGCGGGTGCTGCTGGAGGCGGAGACGCCATCCGGCGTCGAAGGTTTCATCGTTGCCTTAAGTGGTGGCGCAGACTCCTCCTGTCTGTTGACGGCATTGGTCCAGCCGGGACTTGCGCGCTTCCGTGATCTGCCGGTCCGGGCGCTACATGTGGATCATGGACTGCAAGCCGGCGCGCTCGACTTCAGGCGCGGTTGCGAACGACTCTGCCGGGATCTCGGCGTGCCGCTCGAGGTGCTCACCGTTGCCGTCGAGACGGCGAACGGCGTCTCCATCGAGGCGGCGGCGCGCGATGCGCGCTATCAAGGCCTGGCGTCAAGAATGAAGCCAGGGCAGTGTCTGCTGACGGCGCACCATGCGGAGGATCAGGCCGAAACCCTGCTGCTGCAACTGTTGCGCGGGACGGGTCTCAAGGGCCTGTGCGCGATGCCGCGCTGCCGACCCTGGCATGGGGGCTGGCACCTGCGTCCCCTGCTCGGGGTGACGCGCCGTGAGCTGCAAGCCTTTGCCGCCGACTGCGAGGTGCCCGCAGTGCTCGATCCGATGAATCTCGACCGACGATTCGATCGTAGCTACCTGCGCCTCGACGTGTGGCCGCGGCTCGAAGCGCGCTGGCCTGGTGCCGCGCATGCCTTGACGCGCACGGCGGCGCACTGCGCCCTGGCACAGTGCATATTGGACACGTCGGCCGAGCGGGTTCTGCAACGGCTGCGCGACGGCAATGCGCTGTCGGTTCGCGGGCTCAGGCGATTGTCGGCGACGGAACGGCCGCACGCACTGCGCCACTGGCTGGCGCTGCATGGCGTGCTGCCGCCCTCGAGCGCGCGTCTGCACGAGGCGCTGCGTCAGTTGCTGGAGGCCGATGCCGATCAATTGCCGGCGGTCCGTTGGGGGGAGCGGGCACTTAGGCGCTATCGTGACCGGGTGTTCCTCACGGCGGCGGAGGCCCCCCAGCTGCGCGAGACCCGGGAGTGGCGACGAACCGTCGATCCCGGCGTGGATCTGGGTGAATCGCTCGGCCGGCTGGAGTGGGCACCGCGGCGCGGCGGCCTCGATCCGCAGCGGCTGCCGCCGCTGCTGCGCGTGAGCCCGCGCCGGGGCGGCGAACGCTTGCGGCCGGACCGAGGCGGTCGGACCCAGACTTTGCAGCACCTGTGCCAATCCTGGGGCGTGCTGCCGTGGATGCGCGGGGCATTGCCGCTGGTTTATGCGGCCAACGAGCTCATTGCGGTGGCTGATCTATGGACCGATGCGCGCTGGTGCGTCGAGCCGGGAGAGGTCGGCATCGGGCTCACCTGGCTCGCCGCGCCGGCCGTGATGTGAGGCTCGGCCGTCGATTGTCGCGCAAGCCCCGATCTGCTACCCTGAACTCCCGTCGAATTACAGTAATTTCCCACTTTGATTTTGGTCTTGTGCCTGGCAAGGGCGCGAGGCGGTTGTTTAATCGGCGGTGACCCAATAATGACACGTTTCGTATTCGTCACCGGCGGCGTGGTTTCCTCGCTTGGCAAGGGAATTGCCTCGGCGTCCTTGGGCGCCATCCTCGAAGCTCGCGGACTCAAGGTGAGCATGGTCAAGCTCGATCCCTACATCAATGTGGATCCAGGCACCATGAGTCCGTTCCAGCACGGCGAGGTATTCGTCACCGCCGACGGCACCGAGGCCGATCTGGATCTCGGCCATTACGAACGCTTCGTCCGCACCACCACGGGCCGCAACAGTAATTTCACCACCGGCCGCATCTATGAACGGGTGATCGCGAAGGAACGGCGTGGCGATTATCTCGGTGCGACGGTGCAGGTCATTCCGCACATCACCGATGAGATCAAGTACCGGGTGCGCATGGGCGCCGGCGATGCCGATGTCTGCATGGTGGAGATCGGCGGCACGGTGGGCGATATCGAGTCGCTGCCCTTTCTCGAGGCGATCAGGCAGATGGGCGTGGAGCTCGGCCGCAACCACGTGCTCTACATGCATCTTACCTTGGTACCGGTGGTCGGCGGCGGCGGCGAAATCAAGACCAAGCCGACGCAGCATTCGGTGAAGGAATTGCGCGGCATCGGTATTCAGCCCGACATCCTGCTATGCCGCTGCGCGCATGAATTGCCGAACGAGCAACGACGGAAAATCGCCCTGTTCACCAATGTCGAGGAGCGGGCGGTGATCTCGGCCGTCGACTCGGACGACATTTACAAGATTCCCATGCTGCTGCATGAACAGGATCTGGACGATATCGTCGTCGACAAGCTGCGCCTGGAGGTGCCGCCCACGGATTTGTCCGAATGGCGCGCGGTGGTCGCGGCGAAGCAGAACCCCGAGGCGGTCGTCGACATCGGCATGGTCGGCAAGTACGTGCAGATTCGCGATTCGTACATATCCTTGAATGAGTCGCTGATGCACGGCGGCATCAAGACCCGGACACGGGTCAACATCCATTATTTCGAGTCCCAGGACATCGAACGCCTTGGGTCGGCGGCGCTGGCCAACATGGATGCCATCCTGGTGCCCGGTGGATTCGGCGACCGCGGCATCGAGGGCAAGATCCAAGCCATCCGCTATGCACGTGAGAACCGCATTCCCTATCTCGGCATCTGTCTCGGGATGCAACTCGCCATCATCGAATATGCGCGCAACGTGCTGGGTATGAAGGGCGCCAACAGCACCGAATTCGATCGTGCCACCACCCATCCGGTGATCGCGCTCATCACCGAGTGGCAGGACCTCGCGCGCGGCCAGCAGGTGCGCGATGAGAGATCCGAACTCGGCGGAACCATGCGTCTGGGGGCTCAGGAGGCCCGACTGCAACCGGGCTCGCTCGTGCATTCGCTGTATGGCAAGGAGTCGATCTTCGAGCGGCATCGACATCGTTATGAGTTCAACAATAATTATCTCGAGGAACTCTCGAACGCCGGCATGACCTTCTCCGGCTTTTCCGCCGATGGTTTGGTGGAGTTCATGGAATTGGCCAATCATCCGTGGTTCGTGGCGAGCCAGTTCCATCCGGAATTCACCTCGACGCCGAGGGATGGTCATCCGCTGTTCACCGGATTCATTCGCGCCGCCCGCGAATACCGCGCCGCTTCGCGGCCGGGACGCGCGACGGCATGAGACTTGGGCCTTTCGAGGTCGGAGCGGATCGCCCGTTCTTCTTGATCGCGGGTCCTTGTGTCATCGAGAGCGAGACGCTGGTCGTGGAGGTGGCGGGCCGCCTGGCTGAATTGACCTCCATGCTCGGCATTCCTTACATCTTCAAGGCATCTTTCGACAAAGCGAACCGGTCCTCGCTCGCGAGTTTCCGTGGGTTGGGGCTCGCGGCGGGCTTGAAGGCGCTCGAACGGGTGCGACAGCAGATCGGCGTTCCGGTGCTCACCGATGTGCATGAGGACAGTCCGCTCGAGGAGGTGGCGCATGTCGTCGACGTGCTGCAAACCCCCGCTTTCCTCTGCCGACAGACCAATTTCATCATCAACGTGGCGGCTCAGAACAAGCCGGTGAACATCAAGAAGGGCCAGTTCCTGTCGCCGTGGGAGATGCAGAACGTGGTCGACAAGGCGCGCTCGACCGGCAATTCGCAGATCCTGGTGTGCGAGCGCGGGTTCTCTTTCGGCTACAACAACCTGGTGTCGGACATGCGCTCGCTGGCGGTGATGCGCTCGACCGGCTGCCCGGTGGTGTTCGATGCAACCCACTCGGTGCAACTGCCTGGCGCGAGCGGCGGAACCTCCGGAGGGCAGCGTGAATTCGTTCCGGTGCTGGCGCGCGCGGCGATTGCCGCCGGCGTGGCCGGGTTGTTCATGGAAACCCACCCGGATCCCGCCAAAGCCTTGTCCGATGGCCCGAATGCCTGGCCGCTTGCGCGGATGGCTTCATTGCTATCGACGCTGGTGGAACTCGATCTCGCCGTCAAGAAGAAACCATTCGAGGAGTCGTTATTATGAGTCGCATCGTCGATGTTCGCGGTCGGGAAATCATCGATTCGCGCGGCAATCCCACCATCGAGGCGGACGTGACGCTGGCTTCGGGCGTGGTCGGCCGCGCGGCCGTACCCTCAGGTGCGTCGACCGGTTCGCGGGAGGCGGTCGAGTTGCGCGATGGGGATCCGAAGCGCTTCCTGGGCAAGGGCGTGCGCCATGCCGTCGCGCATCTGAACACGACGCTGAAGGAGCTTGCCGTGGGTCTCGAGGCGGAGGATCAGGCGGGTCTCGACGCCAAGATGATCGCCGCCGACGGCACCGACAACAAGGCAAAACTCGGCGCCAACGCCATTCTCGCGGTGTCGTTGGCCACCGCGCATGCCGCGGCCCGCGATCGCAAGCTGCCGTTGTACCGATATCTTGGTGGCCCGGGCACTCTAACCTTGCCGGTGCCGATGATGAACATCATCAATGGCGGCGCGCACGCAGACAACAGCGTCGACATCCAGGAATTCATGATTCTGCCGATCGGTGCGCCCTCACTATCCGAGGCGCTGCGCTACGGCGCCGAGGTGTTCCATACCTTGAAGAAGGTGCTCCATGCCAAGGGATTGAATACCGCGGTGGGTGATGAAGGCGGGTTTGCGCCTGATTTGCCGTCCAACGAGGCCGCAATCACCACCATCCTCGAGGCCATCGACAAGGCCGGTTACCAGGCGGGCCGGGATATTTACCTAGGGCTCGACGTCGCCAGCACTGAATTCTACAAGGACGGCGCCTACCATCTGGAATCGGAGGGCCGGCATTTCAACGCGAGCGAATTCGCTGACTACCTGCACGGTTTGGTCGCGAAATATCCCATCGTGACGATCGAGGACGGCATGAGCGAGGGCGACTGGGAGGGTTGGGCGATATTGACCCAAAAGCTCGGCTCCAAAGTTCAGCTCGTCGGCGATGATTTGTTCGTGACCAACACGCAAATTTTTGCCGAGGGGATCGCCAAGAAAATCGCCAACGCCATCCTCATCAAGCCGAACCAAATCGGCACTCTGAGCGAAACCCTGGCCGCCATCGACATGGCCGCCAAGGCAAACTATGCAGCGGTGGTCTCGCATCGTTCGGGCGAGACCGAGGATGCGACCATTGCCGATATCGCCGTCGGCACATCGGCCAGCCAAATCAAGACCGGCTCCATGTCGCGATCGGACCGCATCGCCAAATACAATCAGCTGCTGCGCATCGAGGAAGAACTGGGCGCCGCCGCCGTTTACGCCGGACGTCAGGCGCTCGCCGTGACTCGGTAAGGCGCTAGGGTCGGTTCCTTAACGTTAAGTATCCATGCTAAGCTGCTGTGCTTATGAGGCTTTTTGCTTTTATTCTCGCGTTGACCGCAGTCCTGCTGCAATACCGGGTATGGGTGTCGGATCATGGCGTTCGTGAAGTGGCTCGGCTCACCGCCGCGGTCCAAGCGCAGGCCGCCGCGAATGTCGAGCAGCGCAACCGTAACCGCCAGCTGGTGGCGGAGGTGAACGATCTCAAAGGCGGTTTGACCGCCATTGAGGAGCGGGCACGGAGCGATCTCGGCATGGTCGGCAACAATGAAACCTTCTACCAGGTGGTGACCGCCGCGCCGTCGGCGCCCGATGGGTCCACCGTCGCGACGCGCAGTTCGCTCACCGCCCGCGCCCAGTGAGCGCCAGCGGAAGTCGGCGGTTCTGGGCGGTAGTACCAGCGGCCGGGCGAGGTTCGCGGTTCGAGGCCTCGCAGCGGAGTGGCCCCAAACAATACGCGCCTTTGAAGGGCGCCACGGTGATCGAATGGTCGCTCGCGGCGCTGCTCTCGGAACCGCGGGTTGCCGGCATCGTCGTGGTCCTCGCCGCCGACGACACGCGCTGGTCCGAACTTGCGGTTGCGCGGACTCAGCCCAAGATTCGCACCGCGCTGGGTGGCGCGAATCGGCAGGATTCGGTCATGAGCGGCCTTGCGGCGCTGGCCGCCGACGCGGCGGCGGATGATTGGGTGCTGGTGCATGATGCGGCGCGACCGTGTCTTACCTCGACCGATCTGACCGCGCTGATGGATGCCGTGAACGCGCCGCAAGACCCGCCTTGTAACGGCGCTTTGCTGGCTGCGCCGGTGGTTGATACCGTCAAGCGGGAACGGGGCGGAATCGCCGTCGATACCGTGGATCGTAGTGCTCTGTGGCGCGCGCTCACCCCGCAGGTTTTTGCTTTCGCGCAATTGCGGCAGGCTCTCGAGGAAGTCGCGCGTCTGCAGCTGTCGGTCACCGATGAGGCGCAGGCGATGGAACGGCTCGGCTTGCCGGCCTCGCTGGTGCGCGGCTCGCCGTTCAACATCAAGGTGACGCGGGCTGAAGATTTGACGATGGCGGAGACCATCCTGAAAGGAACGGAGCAAACGCGCATGCGCATAGGACAGGGTTTTGACGTGCACGCCTTCGGTGCGGGTGACCACGTCGTGCTCGCCGGCGTGAGGATCGAGTACTCGCACGGCGTGGTGGCCCACTCCGATGGTGACGTCGTGATACACGCACTGTGTGATGCGCTGTTGGGTGCGCTCGGCCTGGGCGATATCGGTCAGCACTTTCCCGACAGCGACCCACGCTTTCGCGGCGCCGACAGCCGGGTGTTTCTGCGCGAGGTGAGCGCGAAGATGCATGCGACAGGTCTGGTACTCGTCAATGCCGATATCACCGTGCTCGCCGAGGCACCGCGTATCGGCAAGTACCGCGCCGCGATGGCCGACAATCTGGCTGCCGACTTGGGGTGCGCCGCGGCCGTCGTCAACATCAAAGCCACGACCACCGAGAAACTCGGCTTCGTCGGTCGCGGTGAAGGACTCGCCGCCAGCGCCGCGGTGTTGCTCGACTCTGCATCGCCACGGTGAGTGCGGCCGGCGGCGCCGCGCGGATCTGGCGCCGGGATGCACTCGAGCCGCCACGCGCGCTTGGGACGCCTTTGCCGCCGGCGCGGCTCAAAGTCGAACCCGAGGATTTTCTGGTCGAGGAGCAGTTGTCCTTCGTGCCCTCAGGGTCGGGCCCCCATTGGCTGTTGTCGGTGGAGAAGAGGAATGCCAACACGCAATGGGTGGCCAAGGAATTGGGCATTCTTGCGGGCGTGCCGATCGATGACATCGGCTACGCCGGCCGCAAAGACCGGCACGCCGTCACGCGGCAATGGTTCAGCGTGCCCGCGGCGTTCGGTGCCGAGCATTGGCGCGCCGTACGAACGGCGGAATTCAAGGTGCTCGATGTGCGGGGCAATTCGCGTAAGTTGAAGCGCGGCGCGCTGTCGGGCAATCGCTTCAAGATCCGCCTTCGCGACGCGCCATGGAGCGCAGCCCAACTCGAGGAGAAACTCACTCTCATCAAGAGTCACGGCGTGCCGAATTACTTTGGTCCGCAGAGATTTGGTCGCGGCGGCTGCAACCTCGATCGGGTGCAGCTCTGGGCTGAGTCCGGTCATGCGCCGCGCGGCCGCGCGGCGCGCGCGTTCACGTTATCGGCGGCGCGATCATTGCTGTTCAACAGTCTGCTTGCGCGTCGGGTGGTTGCCCGCGACTGGGATCAGCTTGCCGTCGGCGATCTGGCGAGTCTCGACGGCAGCGGCAGCCATTTCTTGGTGACCGCAATCGATGAGGAATTACTGCGCCGTTCGGCGGCGTTCGATGTGCATCCGTCGGGAGCGCTGTGGGGACGCGGCGAGCCGGCGAGCCGTGGCGCCGTGCTGCGCGTCGAACTCGACGCCGCGCAGTCGATGAGGGCCGTCGCGGAGTTGCTGGCGCAAGAGGGCTTGAGACAGGAACGGCGGGCGCTGCGCTGCGCGGTGCGGGAGTTGGTTGCCCTGCAAGATGAAGGCACGGTCACGTTGAGCTTCGTGCTCGGCAGGGGTCAGTTCGCCACGGCGGTGCTGCGCGAGATTTGCGAACTGGAGGCGCTCGATGACTTGGAACCTGAAGAAAGTTAAGCAGCAGCCACCGGCGGCGGGTTGCGGCTCATGCCCGAAGCAGGACGTATACCGCGCCGGTGCCCCCATCGATCGTGCGCGCGGAAGTGAAGGCGATGACGGCGAGGTTACGGCGCAGCCAGGTATCCACGGCAATCTTCAGCACGGGACCGCGGGCGCCGGATCTATACCCCTTACCGTGAATGATGCGCACGCAGCGCCTGCCGAGCGCGTGACTGACCTCCAAAAACTCCGCCAGCTGATCGCGCGCCGCCGCCTGTGTCAGGCCATGGAGATCGAGCTCGGCTTCGATCGGTATGAGCCCGCGGCGGAGCCGTCGGAGGACTTGGTTCTGCACGCCGGCCCGTTGAAACGCGAGCGCATCCGCAGCCGCGATGCCGCTCACCGCAGAAGCCTCGATCAGGGGCATGTCGGCATGGTGATCGGTGGTGTTCGACCGGCTGGAGCGAACCCGAGTCTTGGGCTTGCGTTTGGCGGCAGGGCGGGCGGCAGTCACGTGAACCAGCGGCTTGACGTCGCGCACCGCGGCTCGAAACTCCGCCGCATCATCCCCCAGGGCGGCGGGCACACTCGGCTCAAGGTTGCGGTGTTTGGCCATGGCAATGACTCGATCGGTGCAGGGCTTCCAGGGTTACAGTATAGTCATCGTGGCGTGACCCGCCATCTTTTGGCATGCTTTGCAACCCAGTGAAAATTCTTCTCTCGAATGATGATGGCTATCAAGCTGAGGGGCTGGCAGCGTTGGCGCGTGCGATCCAGTCTCTGGGTCCGGTCACCATCGTCGCGCCCGATCGCAATCGCAGCGGCGCGAGCAACTCCCTGACCTTGGAGTCGCCGATACGCGCCAGCCGCTACGCCGAGAATGCGTATTATTGCAACGGCACGCCCACCGATTGCGTGCATCTGGCGATTTCCGGATTGTTCGACCTCGAGCACGACATCGTCGTGTCCGGTGTCAACGATGGGGCGAATTTGGGTGACGACACGTTGTATTCCGGAACGGTGGCCGCCGCCGTCGAGGGTCGTTTTCTGGGGTTGCCCGCCATCGCCGTGTCGCTTTGCGTCCAACCCGGGAGTCCGCGCAATTTCGCCGGTGCCGCCCGGCTCGCCGCCGAGTTGGTGGCACGCATGGCGGCGAATCCTTTGCAGGAGGCGGTGATCCTCAATGTCAATGTGCCGGACCTGCCGGACGACGAACTGCGCGGCATGAAGGTGACCCGTCTCGGCAACCGCCACCGGTCCGAGCCCGCGGTGCGCGCCCAGGACCCGCGCGGTCGGGATGTCTATTGGGTGGGTTCGGCCGGCGCCGGTCAGGATGCCGGCCCGGGCACGGACTTTCACGCCATCGCGTCGGGCTATGCGTCCGTCACTCCCTTGCAAATCGACCTCACCCGCCATGCCGCCATTCCCGAGCTCGAACGTTGGTTGCAGCGTGAGTAGCTACATGGACGGCCCACGCCTCTCGGGTATCGGCATGACCTCGGCGCGAACCCGTGAGCGTTTGGTGCAGAGGCTGCAGGACCAGGGCATCAAGAATCAACGGGTGCTCGACCGGATTCGCAATGTGCCGCGGCATCTGTTCGTGGATGAGGCCTTGGCGACCCGAGCCTATGAGGATACCGCGCTGCCGATCGGTTTCGGCCAAACCATTTCGCAACCCTTCATCGTCGCGCGCATGACGGAGGCGCTGCTCGAAGGGGGGCCAACCCCGAAGGTGCTGGAAATCGGCACCGGCTGTGGCTACCAGACGGCGGTGCTCGCGCCATTGGTACAGGAAATCTATACCATTGAGCGAATTTCCAGTCTGCTGGGCAAGGCTCGGCGGACACTGCGTGAGCTGCGCATCCGCAATGTTCATTGCCGTCATGAGGATGGCAGCGCGGGCTGGCCGGCGCGAGCCCCATACGACGGCATTCTGCTGACCGCAGCCCCTCATGATGTGCCGCCGGCATTGCTCGATCAGCTCGTGGAGGGAGGTCGTTTGATCGCGCCAGTGGGTCCCGAAGGACGGCAGGAATTGATGCGTTACACGCGTCTCGAGAATCGGCTGCACAGAAAGTCGTTGGGAGCGGTCAGCTTTGTTCCCTTGCTCTCAGGGTTGCAGCGGTAGGAGCCTGTCTAAAGTGAGCCCGACGCGAACGACCGTCGTCGGCTTGATCTGCTGTATGGCCAGTGGCGGGTGTGCCTCGACAGTGGACGTTCAACCTGCCGAGCGCGCGCCGGAGACGGTTCGTTTGACGGCGGACTCATCGCCCCCGCGTGAGCTTGCCGCGGCTCCGGTAACGCCCGTGCCCACCTATGTCGTGCAACCGCACGACACCCTCTACAGCATCGCCTGGCGGCACAAGCTCGATTATCGGGAACTCGCGAAGTGGAATGGCATCGGCGCTGACTTCAAGTTGTCGATCGGCCAGGTTCTCGTCCTCGAACCCGCGCGCCGCGTCCCGCAGCGCCCGATGCCGGAACACCCCACGCCGGAGCTTCCCTCGCCGCATCAGTCATCGCCGCAAGTCGGCAAACCGGTGCCCCTGGATCAGCGGCCGGCTGTGCCCATGCTCGTCACGCCAGCGCCAGCGCCAGCGCCGCCGTCGGCGGAGGGCGGCGCGCCGTCGGTGACCGAGAACGAACCGCCCCTGGAGCCGACACTCCCGCCGCCGGACGGATCGAAGTGGGTGTGGCCGACGGAACGGTCTTCGCCGCCTCGGCCGGTGCCCGGCGGGGGTATTTTGTTGTTGGGCCACCTGGGGCAGGACGTACGTGCGGCCGGCGCAGGCCGGGTGGTCTATACCGGCAGCGGTATTCGTGGCTACGGCAATCTCATCATCGTCAAGCACGGCGAGAATTTGCTGTCCTCCTATGCGCATAATCAAGAGGTACTCGTGCATGAGGGCGAGGAGGTCATGATGGGTCAGGTGATCGCCCACATGGGCTTGGGACCGCATCGTGTCTGCGCCCTTTACTTCGAGATCCGGGTCAACGGCAAACCGACCGATCCGCTGCGTTATTTGTCAGCGGCGCGGTGAGCGGCGATGGTGGCGAGGTGAGTGGCGGCCGCGCTGCGGTGAGCTAGGCGAGCAACACGGCGGCGACGCGCCGGTGCTCGTTCACCAGCACGTTGAAGGTGCGGCAGGCGGCGCCAGTGTCCATCACTTCGAAACCGACACCGGCTCGCAGAAACGCTGCGCCAAAGGCCGGATCGGGAAAGATCTGGCGGGCGCCCGTGCCGACCAGTACCAGTTCTGGTTCGAGCGCGAGTAGGTGCGTCACGTGATTCGCATCGAGATCCGCCACCGAGTGCAGCATGGGTTCGAGGCGGATAGCGGATGCCGTCAATATCACGGATCCTTGGTGCGTCGCCTCGTTGATCTTGAGGCCGGCGGGACCATAACCGCGGATGATATTGACGTTCGAACCTGGGTCCTGAATGAAGCGCATGCCGTAAGATACTCAAATTCTCACCAGGATGTCGTTTGTCCATCGTCTATTTCAGGTTTGCCGCGCATGCTTCGGATGTGCTCACTCGCGCGCCGTTACTGGAGGCCTTGATCAAGCGGGCGCCGCGAACGCACCCGGTCCTCGATTGGCGCGCCGATGCGCTGCGAGTGATTTCGCCGGGTTCGGGGGTGATGCCATCGATTGCGGCGATTGCACTGCAGGGCATGTCCACCGCGCGCTGGGCCTGCATCGCCACGCCTTTGCACTGGAACGCTGGCATGAGCAGCGTGTCGCTGCCCGCCGAGGGCATCGTGAGTCTGGACGCCGAGGAAGCCGCATTGCTCGCCCTGGACTTCAATCGGATGTTCGGCGGTGAGGGTGTGCGCATGCGTGCGTCCGCTGCGGCGGTGTTGGTGTGCGAGTTCGATGCCTTTCTCGATGTCATCACCCACGATCCGGAACGGCTGGTGGGCCGGGACCTATTCGCCCTTCAGGCCGCCGGCCCCGACGCCGTCCGCTTGCGGCGACTGATGAGCGAAGTCGAGTTGTGGCTGTTCGATCACGCCGTCAATCGCTCTAGAACCTCGAGGGGGAGCGCGCAACTCAATGGCTTGTGGTTCTGGGGCGGCGGGACAACGAGTGTCGCCATTCCGCCGGTGCATGGCTGGACCGCCGGCCGTGATCCGCTGTTCGCCTCGTTCGGCGACACCCGCGAGTGGCCGGACGGCACCAAGCCGGGCGTGATCGTGACGCGGGCGCAGCCTGGCACCGCCGAGTGGCGCGATGTGGAACAGTGCTGGCTCGAGCCGGCCGCTGCGGCGCTCAAAGCCGGCGCGCTAAAGAGCCTCGAACTTTCTGCCGGGGAATGGGGCTTGCGCATCGACACGGGCTTCAACGCGCGCTTTTGGCGGCGCGCGCGACCGTGGTGGGAATCGTTTGGTGTCATGACGGGGGAGGTTGAATGAACTCAATCCGCCGGCGCATGCCGGGCACGTTGCTCGACTGCGCGGACCTGCATCCGGTGTTGCGGCGGGTCTACGCGGCGCGCGGCGTCGGCCGCAGCGAGCAACTCGACCTGTCGCTCGAACGGCTGCTGCCGATCGGTTCTTTACCCGGTGTCGAGTGCGCCGCCCGCTTGTTGCTCGCGCATCGCCACGGGCGTGTGCTCATCATCGGCGACTTCGACGCGGACGGAGCGACCAGTAGCGCATTGATGCTTCGGGCGCTCAAGGCGCTGAAATTTGCGCACGTGGACTTCCTGGTGCCGGATCGCTTTCGCTTCGGCTATGGGCTGACACCCGAGATCGTCGCGCTGGGCGCGCGCCGCGAGCCCTCGCTCATCGTGACGGTGGACAATGGCGTCTCCAGCATCGACGGCGTTGCGGCCGCGAACCGACTGGGCATCCCGGTGTTGATCACCGACCATCATCTCCCGGGGGCGGTGTTGCCCGACGCCCTGGCCATGGTCAATCCCAACCTGGTGGGATCGACCTTCGGCAGCACCACGCTCGCCGGAGTGGGAGTGGCCTTTTACGTGATCGCAGCGCTGTCGCGGCTGGTGTCGGATGTGAACTATCGACCCGCGGAACTTCTCGACCTCGTCGCACTCGGTACCGTCGCGGATGTGGTACCGCTCGATCACAACAACCGGATCCTGGTCGCCCAAGGTTTGCGCCGTATTCGGGCCGGTCGCTGCGTGCCGGGGATTCGCGCATTGCTCGAGAGTGGCGGACGCAGGCTCGAAGACATCACCGCGGCGGACCTGGGGTTCGTGGTCGCTCCGCGGCTCAACGCCGCCGGGCGACTCACCGACATGAGTGTCGGTATCGCCTGTCTGTTGGCCGACGATGACGAAGCGGCGGCATCACTCGCGCGGCAGCTGTCCAAGCTCAACGAGGACCGCCGCGAAATCGAACAACGCATGCAGTCCGAGGCGGTCGAGATCGCCGCGGCGCTGCGCTTCGACGGCGCAGGCGATGAGTCGCCGGGGCTTTGCCTGTTCGACGAAAGCTGGCACCAGGGCGTGGTGGGATTGGTGGCGGGCCGCATCAAGGACCGCCTGCACCGACCGGTTATCGCCTTTGCGCGCAGCGAGACGGGAGTTCTGCGCGGCTCCGCGCGCTCCATACCCGGTGTGCACATTCGCGACACGCTCGACGCCATCGCGGTGCGCCACCCCGGCCTGATCGACAAGTTCGGCGGGCATGCAATGGCGGCAGGTTTGAGCCTCGCCGAGCGATCGCTCGACGCGTTTCGGGCGGCCTTTGCCGCCGAGATCGTGCAGCGCGTCGATCACGAGTCGCTGCGCGGCATACTGGACTCGGATGGCGAGCTCGCGGCCGCCGACCTGTCGGTGGCGACGGCGCGCGTGCTGCGCAGCGGCGGGCCGTGGGGGCAGGGATTCCCGGAACCCGTGTTCGACGGGCGCTTCACCGTGCTCGATACGCGTGTCGTCGGCGCCCGCCATCTCAAGCTGGTGCTGCGCACTGTCGACACCGGCGCGTCCGGCGCGCAGGGGGCAGCGGCATGCGTGGCCGGCGCCGCAGCCGGTTCGCGGGGCGCGGTTGTCGCGGCGGTGGGCGAGACCGTGGAGGCGATTGCCTTCGGGTACGTGGGCGGACCCACGGAGGATGCGTCGCTTCGCCGCGGCGCTCAAGCCGAGATTGCCTACCGGCTCGAGGTCAACACCTACCGCGGTGACGAGCGGGTGCAGCTCAATTGCCAGCACTTGCGGCGGCTTTAGAAGTTCCTCTGAAGTTGCAGCCAGAAGCGCACCGACGGGCGATGTGCCAAGACTTCAGGAGTGTCACCCAAGGGCGCGGCGAGGCTTGAAGTGACGGACCAGCCGGTCGGTCCGGTCCAGTCGAGCGCGAGTCCGGCAGCGGAGAGGTCGACGCCATTCACACCCTCACTGTACCGGTCTTTTTCGATCTGCACATGGGCGTGATCCAGAAACACCGTGCCCTGCCAGCGACCGCTCGTCCCCGCGTGCAGTTCTCGTCGCAGCTCGAGCGCTTCGGCATTTCCTTCGGCACCGGAAAGCACCCCGTTATCGTAGGCTTCGACACTCATGGGACCGCCGACGAAGAATTGTTCCGACGAGTCGAGATTCTTGTTCGCCCCTTGGTAGCTCACGGATGCAAAGAGCGCGGTCTTGTTCGCAATTTGCTGGAGCCGCGACACGCTGAGCACATACTTGGTGAATCGGCCGTCGGTTCGAGCACCGTCATAATCGACGCTGAAAGCGGTGGCGTCATCGTAGACGACGCGGCCAACGGTCAAGCCGGCGCTGAACGCGGTGACACCCGTCCTATCGTTGACGCTGCCCGCCACCACTGCATGCCAGTCTTCGGTGTGCCGATCAGTGCGAATGTTGGAGATCTCGATTCGATCGTCCAGCTGTGTATCTTCGTAGGTGAGTCGAGCCGAGACGTTCGCGCGGGTGCTGCGTAAAAGAATTTGCTCCAACCCTAAGCCGAAAACGCTGGCGGTGCCGCGAGCGTCGAGTGGAACTTCGCTGCCATTCACCAGCTTGTAGCCGAGGGTGGATAGGTGCGCCTCGATCTGGGTTCCTGAGCCGTCGAGGGGCACCTGGTAGCCGAGACGGCCATACGTCATGCCGCGACCGGAGGTGAGTGCGCTGGCGGAGAGCACATCGCCCAGCCGCAGTGGTTCGAAAAGATTCACATTGGCATTGAGCCGCTCGCGCCCGGTCGCCGCATTGCCGTAATCATCGGCCGTGACGTTGCCGTTGAATAGCGGACCCGGCGTCACGGCTACGTCCAGCTCGGAGGCACCCGCGGTCTGACCTGGCCGAATGGTTCCCTTCACCTGGGTCGCCGGCAGATCGGAAATCAGCAAGAGCACCTTGTCCAAGGAGGCCTGATCCACCGGCATCCCGATCTTGAGCTCGGACAAGGTGGCCTGCGGGACGAAATCGCGGACTCGGCTCGAGTTCGTGAGTCCGATGTGGTCATAGTGCGCTTCGAGGACGACGATGCTGACGCGTCCGTCTTGCACGGTTTGAGCCGGTACGTAAGCTTGTGCGAAGGGATAGCCCGCCCTTTGATACCGAGCGGTGATGGCATCGGCCAATTTTTGCAAATCAGTCAGGCGCAGCAACTTACCCTCGCTTGGGCTGACGATGGCACGGAGCTCGGCCATCGGCAGAGCGGTCGCCCCGGTGATCTCGATGTGCTCCACTTGAAACGCCGGGCCGGCCGCGGCGCTCTCGGATTCTGTGCGCCTAACGGTGACGTTGGGCTCCGTGGCCTTTGGAATCGGCGCGGGCGGAGGAACTTGTTTGAGCAACTCCCCGCCGGTCGGCGGCTGATCGGCGTGGGCCTGGCAACCCAGGATCATCAGAAGGGGACAAAGTAAGGCGCGAGCGGTTTTCATGGTCATGTTGGAGTGTCCGAGAATGATGTTAATGGGCGAGGGCCGAATTCACGCCGCCGCTCACGACGATCAGCCGTCGGCCGCCAAGGTCGCCGAGCGACTCGTCTTTTGTGCCCGTTGTCGCGCTGCCACCCGGGCCGGCTGCGCCTGTGTTCGACGCACCCGCCGGTACGGCGGAGTTCGCGCCGCCACCACCCAAGCCCGCACCGCCAGCACCCCGCGCGCTCAAGGTCACCGTCCCATCGGTCGCCGTGTCCGTCGAGTTCGCCTCCACGCTCTGGCCCGCACCATTACCCGTTGAGGTGCTCGTGCCCGCGAGAATGGTGCTCGAACCGTCCGCACCTTCGGCGACAGCGGTCGTGCTATCCGTACCAGTGGCAGACCCAGGCAGGGAGCTAGAGCCGCTTGGCACCGTGCCGGCGCTATATGCCGTGCTGCTTGCATTCGGCAGGCTCGCCAGGGCATTGATCTCGCTGCCCGAGGAACTGCCGGCCGGGGCGGCGGCCAAGGCCACCGGGGCGGCGGCCAAGGCCACGTCAAATGCCGTCGCATTACTCGCCGCTTGTACGACCGAATAGTTACCATCACTGAAAGAGCCCGTGATGGCGTAATGGCCGGCCGCAGATCCGCCCGACACGGTGCTGTTCCAGCTCGCGTGATAGCCGTCCGCTTCGAGCCCGGCGAGTGTTTGACCACCGACGAGGCCGCTGAACGTACCGCTCAACGTGGGCAGGACGGTACCCGGCTGCGTGACCAGCGGGTTCGCTGTCGCCAGTAATTGCGCCGGATCAATATCCGCCGCCAAGGTCGGCGTACCACCGAGCACGTAATTGCCGGCATCCGAGCCGCTTAGTGCGACCGTCACCGCGATGTGTTGCCCCGCGTTCGGACTCGCGAACGTCCCGGTCAGCGACAGGCCGCCGCTGTCGCCCGCCAACATGTTGTTGAGCGGACCACCCGATAGGGTCGCCGCCGTCGTGCCGTCGTAGGTCTTCGACGCCGCCGTCTCATCGTTGTTGAGCGTTACGGATCGTGGGGTAATCGTACCCGTGAGACTGGTGGGTTCGGAGAGCCTGTAGTCACCCGCTGCCGGTCCGGTTGCGCTGAGTATGTCGGTCGCAGTCACGGCGATGCCTGAACCTGCGTTCTTGCTCGCAAAGGCGCCGGATTGTGTGAGCGAGACATAGGACTGATCGGCGCTGAGCACGCCGCTCAAGGTCCCGCCGGTGAGCGTTGCCGTCGTCGTGCCGTCGTAGGTTTACGGGCTTACGGCTGAGCCGCTGACGGCGAGCGCCAAGGGCGTGATCGTGCCGGTGAGGCCGGTGGGTTGGGTGAGCGTGTAATCGCCCGCCGCGGGCCCGGAGGCGGTAATCGAATCAGCCGCCGTCACGGCGATGCCGAATCCTGCATCCTTCACCGCGAAGGTGCCGGACTGCGCCGCGAGGGACACGTATTGCTGATCGGCGCTGAGCACGCCGCTCAAGATCCCGCCGGTGAGCGTTGCCGTCGTCGTGCCGTCGTAGGTTTTCGGGCTCACGGCTGAGCCGCTGACGTTAAGCGCCAAGGGCGTGATCGTGCCGGTGAGGCCGGTGGGTTGGGTGAGCGTGTAATCGCCCGCCGCGGGGCCGGAGGCGGTAATCGAATCAGCCGCCGTCACGGCGATGCCGGATCCTGCGTCTTTCGCCGCGAAGGTGCCGGACTGCGCCGCGAGGGACACGTATTGCTGATCGGCGCTGAGCACGCCGTTCAAGGTCCCGCCGGTGAGCGTTGCCGCCGTCATGC
>Ga0116226_10000020_pt1 | contig 113622 bp, 94 predicted proteins | sample S1TSphfallax_FD_89692 | JGI IMG/M metagenome (GOLD analysis project Ga0116226, IMG submission 89692) | Host-associated microbial communities from peat moss isolated from Minnesota, USA - S1T2_Fa - Sphagnum fallax MG | ecosystem: Host-associated > Plants > Peat moss > Unclassified | place: USA... | reverse complement strand
GGCGACAGCGGCAGACGGGTTCCTTGCCATCTCGGAACATGGCGCGTGGTGGTCCTCGCGAGGCGCACATAAGCAATGGAATCGCGGATCTGCACCAGCTTCAACGTGCGGCCGCCGAAGATGAACACACCGCCGGGGCGAAGTCGCGCCACGAAGGATTCCTCGACCTGTCCCAACTCGCCGCCTCTTATCCAGCGAACGGCGATGGAGCCGTTGCTGGTGATGGTCCCGATGTTTTGTCGGTGCCGGCGCAGCAGATCTGCGCCATCGATCACATAGAGTGAGTCGATCGCTCGAACGCGGCGAAACTGCGGATATCCCTGGAGCGCGGATCCACCGCGGGTAATGAAATCCAAGACCCACTGCCACTCGGAATCGGACAGTCCTGCGTAGGCGTGAGTACTGCGTACCTCGTCAAGCGCCTGTGCAGCATGGAAACCGCCGCCGGCGGCGAGGGTGACCAGATGCTGCGCCAGTACGTCGAGCGCCAGCGTCATGGGCGTCCGGGGCTCGAGGGCAGCCCGCGCAATGGCCCGGCGCGCAGCGACCGCATCGAGAAGTTCAAGCGCGAGGGTGGGCACAATGGTCACGCGGCTCGCCTGACCAGGCGCATGCCCGCTGCGGCCGGCTCGCTGCAAAAGTTTCGCTACTCCTTTCGGGCTGCCGATCTGCAGCACCTGGTCGACCGGCGGGAAGTCGACACCGAGATCGAGCGACGACGTGCACACCACGCATCGCAGGGTGCCATCTTTGATTCCTGTCTCCACCTTGCGGCGGATCTTGACGTCGATCGAACCGTGATGGATCGCGGTCGAGGTCAGCCAATCCAGCCGCGCCGTGACGATAGCTCGATACCAGAGCTCCGCCTGGGAGCGGGTGTTGGTAAAAACGAGCGTGGTGCGGCCCTGTTCGAGCCGCTGAACGACCTGCGGCAGCATGTTGAGGCCCAGATGCCCGCTCCACGGAAATCGCTCGATCGATGCGGGAAGCAGCGAGTCGATCTCGTACCGCTTGAGCGAAGGCGCGCAGATCAGTCGGCCGGCCGTCTTGGGGCCCAACAGAGCGCGCATTGCCCCGTGCAGGTCAGGCAGCGTTGCCGAAAGCCCCCAAACACGCATTTGCGGCGACAAGGTCCGCAAATGGGATGCGACGAGTTCCAGCTGAATTCCACGCTTGGTCCCGAGGAACTCATGCCATTCGTCGACGATCAGGGCATTGACGGTCGACAGCGCCTCGGTCATGGCGGTATGAGTGAGCATCAACGAGAGGCTTTCGGGGGTGGTGATGATAACTTCCGGTGGTCGGCTGGCTTGTTTCGCGCGGCGTGCCCAACTCGTGTCGCCCGTGCGCTGCTCGATGCGCCACTTTGAGCCAAAGAAGGCCAACGGTTCCCGAAGCGCTTGTTCGAGATCCCGTGCAAGCGCCCGCAGTGGTGTAACCCACAGGACACGAATGCCGGATCGGCGGATATCGTCGCCTCCATCGAGCAGCGGGCCCAGCCATGCAGCCAGCGTCTTGCCGGTTCCCGTGTTCGCATTGAGCAAACCGGACTCCCCCGACCAATAGGCGGACCATGTCGCTTCTTGAAACTCGAACGAGCGGCGTCCGCGCGCGGCGAACCACTCGCGGGCCCGCTCGAGCTTGCCCGCAGTAATGCTGAAATGGGTCACAATCGCCCCTCGGACGCCGCACCGACGCAATCGCCTCAGCCCTTCGGCTTCTTCTCCGGCCGCCGCCACTTGGGCACCGTGACCTGGCGGGCGCGCGCGAGTGTGAGCTGACCTTCGGGCGCATCCTCGCCCAGCGTCGAGCCCGCGCCGATGGTTGCGCCCGCGCCGATCCGCACCGGCGCCACCAGCATGCTGCCGCTGCCGATGAAGGCGCCGTCCTCGATCACCGTGGTCCACTTGTTGGCGCCGTCGTAATTACACGTGATGGTGCCCGCGCCGATGTTGACTCCACTGCCCACCGTCGCGTCGCCGACATAGCTCAAGTGGTTGGCCTTGCTGCCGGCGCCGATGCGCGCATTCTTGGTCTCGACGAAATTGCCGATGTGTACTCCAGCGTCGAGCGCGGTAGCGCGCCGCAGCCGCGCGAAAGGTCCGATGCGGCAATGTTCGCCGACCTGCGCCTCCTCGATCACGCTGTTGGCGTTGATTTCCGTGTCGGCGCCGACGTGTGAATCACGAATGACCACGTTGGGCCCGATGCGAACTCGGGCCCCGAGATGCACCTGTCCGATCAGCACGGCATTGACATCGATGAAGACGTCACGCCCGACGGTGACCGTGCCGCGTACGTCGACTCGCGTGGGGTCGGCGAGCGTCGCACCCGCGAGCATCAGCGCTTCGGTACGCATCCGCCGCAGCCCAGCCTCCACCTGCGCGAGTTGGATGCGATCGTTGACGCCCATGACCTCGAGCGCGTTGGGCACGGGAATCGCAACGACGGGGTTGCCGGCCGCCACGGCTCCGAGCACCACATCCGTCAGATAATATTCACGCTGCGCGTTGTTCGATCCCAAGCCCAAGAGCCACTCGCGCAACGCGCCGGCGGGCGCCGCCATCAATCCGGAATTCGCCTCCTTGATGGCGAGCTGCTGTGGCGTGGCATCCTTCTGCTCGACGATGGCGATGACGCGACCATCCGCCGCGCGCACGATACGGCCGTAGCCCGTCGCCTCGTCCAAGTTCACGGTGAGCAGCGCCAAGACGCCCTCAGCCGCCGCCTCCACGAGCTTGGTCAAGCGGTCGGCGCGAATCAACGGCACGTCACCGTACAACACCAACACGGTGTGATCGTCCGGAATGACAACCATCGCCTGCATGACGGCATGACCCGTTCCGAGCTGTTCCGCCTGAAGCACCCATTCCACCGGTTCGTGCTCGAAGGCCTGTTGGACTTCCGCTCCGCCGTGTCCATACACGACATAGACGTGCTGAGGTTGCAACGCGCGGGCGGCGCTAATCACATGCTGGAGCAGCGGCGTGCCGGCGAGCGGTTGCAACACTTTCGGCAGGTCGGAGTTCATCCGCTTGCCTTGACCCGCGGCGAGAATGACGACGGAAAGCGGCATGACGGCTCCCGGGGGTTGCGTGCTCGCACCGTGACGGCCCGAGCGCGGAATTTAAAGGCTCAGCGCTTCTTGCGCAATTGTCCGATGGCCTTCAATTGTGCCACGGCGCGCGCCAGTTCCGCTTGCGCCTCGGCGATGTCGATCTTGTCCTTCCGGCCAAGCACGGCCTCTTCGGCCGCCTTCTTGGCGGCCTCCGCTGCCGCCTCGTCCAGATCGCGAGCACGGGCCGCGGTATCGGCGAGAATCGACACGCGCTTCGGCTGGATCTCGAGAGCGCCGCCGCCCACGTAGAAGGTTTGTTCCTCCCCACCCTCGACCTGGACACGGACCACCCCGGGATTGAGCGTGGTCAGGAGCGGTGCATGGCGCGGCGCAATGCCGATCTCGCCTTCCGTGGCGGGGGCGAACACCAGGGTCGCCTCCCCCGCGAACAACTGCCCTTCGGGGCTGACTATGTCGACATAAATGGTATGGGGCATGATGCTGGGTTGCCGGGTGAGTGCGTTCGCGCTACTGCAAGGTCTTGGCTTTCTCGACCGCCTCTTCGATGCCACCCACCATGTAGAACGCCTGCTCGGGCAGATGGTCGTACTCGCCGGCGATGATGGCCTTGAAGCCACGGATGGTATCGGCGAGTGGCACGATCTTGCCGTCCTGTCCCGTGAACACCTTCGCAACGTTGAACGGCTGCGACAGGAAGCGCTGGATTTTGCGCGCGCGGTACACCGACAGCTTGTCCTCCTCGGACAGCTCATCCATGCCTAAGATGGCGATGATGTCCTGAAGCTCCTTATAACGCTGCAAGATCGCCTGCACGCCCCGGGCGGTGTTGTAGTGATCCTCGCCGACGACGAGCGGGTCGAGCTGGCGGCTGGTGGAGTCGAGTGGATCGACCGCGGGATAAATGCCGAGCGCGGCGATTTGACGCGACAACACCACGGTGGCGTCCAAATGCGCGAACGTGGTGGCGGGCGAGGGATCGGTCAAGTCGTCCGCGGGCACGTAGACGGCCTGTACCGACGTGATCGAGCCGGTCTTGGTCGACGTGATGCGTTCCTGGAGCACGCCCATTTCCTCGGCCAACGTCGGTTGGTAGCCCACCGCGGACGGCATACGACCGAGCAGCGCCGAGACTTCGGTGCCGGCCAGCGTGTACCGATAAATGTTGTCGATGAACATCAGCACGTCGCGGCCCTTGCCGTTGGCCTGTTTCTCGTCACGGAAATATTCCGCCATGGTGAGGCCGGTGAGCGCAACGCGCAGGCGATTGCCGGGCGGCTCGTTCATCTGACCATAGACCATGGCCACCTTGTCGAGCACCCCGGAATCCTTCATCTCGTGATAGAAGTCGTTGCCCTCGCGGGTACGCTCACCGACGCCGGCGAACACCGACAGACCCGAGTGCTGCTTGGCAATGTTGTTGATGAGTTCGAGCATGTTCACGGTCTTGCCCACGCCGGCACCCCCGAACAATCCCACCTTGCCGCCCTTGGCGAACGGAATCAGCAGGTCGATCACCTTGATGCCGGTGACCAAGAGCTCCTGACCGCCGGTCTGTTCGTCGTAGGCCGGAGCGGGGCGATGGATCGGCCAATACTCCTTGGCTTCGACCGGACCGGCCTCGTCCTGGGGCGCACCCAGCACATCCATGATCCGGCCGAGCACGCCGGTGCCGACAGGTACGGAAATCGGCTTGCCGGTATTGGACACCGCGAGTCCGCGGCGCAATCCTTCGGAGGGTCCCATGACGATGGCGCGCACCACGCCGTCGCCCAACTGCTGCTGCACCTCGAGCGTGAGATTCCCTTCATCGATCTTCAGCGCATCATAGATGCGGGGGATCTGATCGCGTGGAAATTCCACGTCGACGACCGAGCCGATGATTTGGACGATTTTTCCGCTGGCCATTCTCGAATCCTTTAGGGCTTTAAACCCTTTAAACCGCTGCAGCCCCGCCGACGATTTCCGACAACTCGGTGGTGATCGCGGCCTGGCGGGCTTTGTTGTAAATCAATTGAAGCTCGGAGATCAGATCGCCGGCATTGTCGGTCGCGGCCTTCATCGCGACCATTCGGGCGGCCATCTCGCTCGCCACATTCTCCACCGCACCCTGATAGACCTGGGACTCGACGTAGCGCATCAACAGACCATCGAGCAGTTCCGCGGCGCTCGGCTCGTAGATATAGTCCCAGCGCTCCTGCAATTCGCCGGCGCCGGTGGGCAACACGGGCAGAAGCTGGGACACCGTGCCCTTCTGGGTCATGGAATTGACGAAGACGTTGTTGACCAGCACCAGGCGGTCGATTTCGCCGGCGCGGTACTGGTCCAGCATGACCTTGATGACGCCGATCAGCTGCGCGATCTCGGGGCGATCGCCGAGATGCGCCGTGGTCGCGGCGATCGGCAGGGAAAGGCGCCGGAAAAACTGCACGGCCTTGGTTCCGACCAGGCAGAGCTGGACTTTCTGGCCTTTGCCTTGCGCCTCCTTGATCGTGTTCAACGCCGCCTTGAACAAATTGATATTGAGGCCACCGGCAAGTCCACGGTCGGAGGCGATGACGATCAAACCCAACGCCTTGACGGGCCGGTCGACCAAGAAGGGATGCTTGTAGTCGGGATTCGTGAGCCGCAGGTGGCCGATGACGGCGCGCAACTTCTCGGCATAGGGACGCGCGGCGCGCATGCGATCCTGTGCCTTGCGCATCTTGCTGGCGGCGACCATTTCCATCGCCTTGGTGATCTTCTGAGTGTTTTTGATACTCGAGATCTTGCTGCGGATTTCCTTCGCGCCTGCCATGGGTCAGACCGTCGCGAAGAATTCTTCGCAGGCTTTCTTGAGCGTCGCCTCGACATCCTTCGACAGATCCGGCTTGTCGTTGATGGTGGTGAGCAACGTGCCGTAGTTGGTGCGTACGAAGGACTGTAGCGCCGCCTCCGTGTCCACCACCTTGGTCCGGGCCACCTTGTCGAAGAAGCCATTGTTGGCCGCATACAGCGACAGCGCCATTTCCGCCACCGACATGGGCGCGTATTGCTTCTGCTTCATGAGTTCCGTGACGCGCACGCCGCGCTCGAGCTGCCTGCGGGTGACCTCGTCGAGATCGGACGCAAATTGCGAAAAGGCGGCCAGTTCCCGGTATTGCGCCAGCGACAGACGAATGCCGCCGCCCAGCTTCTTGATGATGTTGGTCTGCGCGGCGCCGCCGACGCGCGACACCGAAATGCCGGCATTGATCGCGGGCCGGATGCCGGCATTGAACAGGTCCGACTCCAAGAAGATCTGACCATCGGTGATGGAGATGACGTTGGTGGGCACGAAGGCGGTGACGTCACCGGCCTGGGTCTCGATGATCGGCAGCCCAGTGAGCGAGCCGGTCTTACCCTTGACGCGGCCGTTCGTGGCCTTCTCGACGTACTCGGCATTGACCCGCGCCGACCGTTCGAGCAAGCGCGAGTGCAAATAGAATACGTCGCCGGGATAGGCCTCGCGGCCGGGCGGACGGCGCAGCAGCAGCGAGATCTGCCGGTAGGCCACGGCCTGCTTGGAAAGATCGTCGTAAACGATCAGGGCATCCTCGCCGTTGTCCATGAAGTACTCGCCCATCGCACAGCCGGCGTAGGGCGCGAGGTACTGCATGGCGGCGGGCTGGGATGCGGACGCGGCGACGATGATGGTATGGGCCAGGGCGCCGGACTCTTCGAGTTTTCGCACCACGTTGGCGATCGTGCTCTGCTTCTGGCCAATGGCCACGTAGATGCACTTAACGCCGGTGGTTTTCTGGTTGATGATGGTATCGATCGCCACCGCGGACTTGCCGGTCTGCCGATCGCCGATGATCAGTTCGCGCTGGCCGCGGCCGATCGGCACCATTGAATCGATGGCCTTCAGGCCCGTTTGCACCGGCTGATTGACGCTCTGACGGTAGATCACGCCCGGCGCGACACGCTCCAGGGGCGCGGTCGCCTTGGCGGCGATGGCGCCCTTGCCGTCGATCGGGGTGCCCAGCGCATCGACCACGCGCCCTAAGAGTTCCGGTCCCACCGGCACCTCGAGAATGCGGCCGGTGGTCTTCACCGTGTCGCCCTCGACGATGCTCTTGTAGTCTCCCAGCACCACGGCACCCACCGAGTCCTGCTCGAGGTTCAACGCCAGCCCATACAGCTCCGGCGAGAACTGGAGCATTTCGCCATAGCGCGCATCGCCCAAGCCATGGATGCGCACGATGCCGTCGGTGACGCTGACCACGGTGCCGACATTGCGGTCCTCGGTCTCCGACTTGAAATTCTCGATCCGCGCCTTGATGAGGTCGCTGATTTCAGATGCCTTGATGGACATGTTTCGCCTTCTTAAAAAGTCAGATACCTATGAGCCAAAGTCTTACGATCCCAAGGTCGCGGACAAACGCTGCAGGCGGCCCTTGACCGACCCATCGATCACCAGATCGCCGGCCCGAATGACGGCACCGCCCAGCAATGTCGCGTCTATCCCCAAGGTCATGCGCACCTCGCGCTTGAAGCGCGCGTGCAAGGCCTGCGCAAGCTTCGCCTGGTCCGTCGCGCTCATTGCGACCGCGGAGGTCACCTGCACATCGATCTCGTTCTCGTACTGCGCGCGCAGCGCTTCGTACTGGACGAGGATGTCGGGCAGCACCTCGAGCCGCTTGTTGGTGGCGAGCAGCCGGATGAAATTCAGCCAGTGCGCATCGACGGCCTGGTCTGCCAGCCCGGCGAACAGGGAGACCACTTGATCGAGGCTCAAACGCGGGTTCGTGATGAGATCGGCAATCTCGGCATCCACCGTGAGAGCCGCACCCAAACGCAATGCCTCCGACCAAGCCGGCAACTGCTTGGCATCGCGTGCCGCCTCGAAAGCCGCCTTGGCATAGGGCCGCGCGAGGGTGGCCGCCTCAGCCATTCGCGATCTCCAACTCCAGTTTGTCGAGCAACGCGGCATGCGTCTTCGGATCGATCTCGCGCTCGAGGAGTTGCGAAGCACCCTGGACCGCCAGGGTCGCAACCTGCTTGCGCAGGCCCTCGCGCGCACGCGTGGTGTCGAGCGCGATCTCTTCATGCGCCTGCGCGACCAACCGCTGGCCTTCGGCGATCGCGGTGGCCTTGGCCTCTTCGATGATCTCGGCCGCGCGCTTGGAGGCCTGATCGACGATCTGGACCGCCTTGTCACGCGCCTCGCGGATGATTTCCTGCGACTTGATCTTCGCGTCGTCGAGATCTTTCTGCGCCCGAGTGCCGGCCGCAAGGCCCTCGGCGATCTTCTTGCGCCGATCTTCGATCGCCGCCATCAGGGGCGGCCACAGGAAGCGCATGACGACCAGGACGACCACGAAAAACGCGACGCCCTGAATGATTAGCGTAACTGCTATGTCCATGCCTTAAAGCTCCTACCGCCCGTTCTAGCGCTTACTTGCCGGCAAACGAACCGGTGAACGGGTTCGAGAAGATGAGCAACAGCGCGATCGCGACCCCGATGATGGGCACGGCATCGAGCAAACCCGCGACGATGAACATCTTGGTTTGCAGCATCGGCGTCAGTTCGGGTTGGCGGGCGGAGCCCTCCAGGAACTTGCCGCCGAGCAACGCGAAGCCGATCGCCGTGCCGAGTGCGCCGAGGCCGATCAACAAACCTACCGCGATTAGTGTGAAGCTCATGACTTGAGCGAGCTCTTGTGCATTTCCCATCGATGTCTCCAGGTCTTAAGGTCTAGGTGAAGGTAACTAGTGCTTTTCCGCGGCCATGCTCAGATAAACGATGGTCAGCATGCCAAAGATGAACGCTTGCAGCGTGATGATCAGAATGTGAAACAGGGTCCACACCACATCGGCGATCAATTGAATCGTGCCCCAGATGTACGTGCTCGGATGGCTGAAGGACGACTCCAACGTGAGGCCCGCGATCAGCACGAAGATGAGCTCGCCGGCGTACATGTTGCCGAACAATCGCAGGCTCAACGACAGCGGCCGCACCAGTTCCTCGATCACCCGCAGGAGCAGGTTGGGAAACGCGGTCAGCAGCTTGCCGATGAAACCATGCGCATGAAAAGGCGCCGTGAACCATTCGCCGAAGAATCCGACCACGCCCTTCTCGGCGATGCCGATGTACCAGATCAAGATGAAGACGGTGATCGACATGCCGAGGGTGGTGTTGATGTCGGCGGTGGGCACCACCCGCAGATGACTGACGCCCACCTCATGAGCGGCCCACGGCAGCAAGTCGACGGGAATGAGGTCCATGAAGTTCATCAAAAACACGAGCGCGAAGATCGTGATGGCGAGCGGCGCGATCAGTTTGCTGCCGCCGTGGAAGGTTTCCTTCACGGTGCCGTCGACCATTTCGACCAAGATCTCGAAGGCGGCCTGGAGCTTGCCGGGAACACCGCTGGTGGCGCGGCGCGCCGCAAAACCAAAGAGCACGATAAAGATCAACGCGAGGCCCAACGTGATCGCCACGCTGTCGAGGTGAAAGGCCCAGAAAGCGCCATGACCCTGATCCACGGTCAGGTGGGTCAGATGGTGCTTGATGTAGTCGGTGAGCCCTTCGGAGCCGCCCGCAGATGCCGCCATTCAAAAACCTCACGCCTGTTGCCAGGCTGTCATCATTCTTGCAGTCGTTTGGTCCCGACCATTCCAATCCAATAGCCGAATTGCGTAAACACCAACCCCGTCATCAACGGCAGCGGTGGCGCCTTCAATCGCGCCAGCGACGCCCACACCGCGAGCACGGTCCACAACCACTTCAGCGTCTCGGCCGCGTACAATGCGCGGTGCAGCACCGACACCGGCGCAATGCCCGGCGCAAACAGCCGCCAGCCGAATAATCCCGTGCCGAAGGCCACGATCAGCCCGCCCAGCAAGGCCGCCCCACCGGCCGCCCAGCCCGCCAGCAACCCAAACACGGTGGCCCCGAAAGCTGCACATCCAATTTGTAGCAGTACGACGCGCAGCACGAGCCGCCTTCCCAGTCTGACGCTGTTATTCATCGCAAAGGGGACTGCTACGCGAAAGCCGGCGCATTATAGTGATGCTTGCACGGAGTCACAAGGCAATGAACAGCCTTGGATTTTTAACAGTTGCAATTTTAACGTCCGGCGACCGGTTGGACCGCCGCTCCCCCTCGAACCCATCATTGGATGTGGCTCAAGATCCCCTCCAATTCGTCCAGGCTGTTGTACGCCACAACCAGTTTGCCTTTTCCCGATGCGGTGTGCCGGAACAAGACCTTAGCGCCGAGTTTGTCAGCCAGTTCAAGCTCCAGCCGGTGAATATCCGGATCGACTCTGGGCGGCTGGGCAGGCGCCGACGCAGGCTCGGCCAGCCGCCGCACCAGCGCTTCGGTGTCACGCACCGAGAGACCCTTCGTGGCCACCAGGGTCGCCAACTCGACCTGCTGGCGCCGACCGGTCAGGCCGAGCAGCGCACGCGCATGGCCCATTTCGATGCGCCGTTGCTCGAGGAGAAGCTTCACCTCGTCGGCCAGCTCCAATAGCCGGAGCAGATTGCTGACCGCGGCCCGGGAACGCCCCACGGCTTCGGCGGCCGCCTGATGAGTCAGCCCAAATTCCTCGATCAAACGCCCCAGCGCGCGCGCTTCCTCGAGCGGGTTCAGATCTTCGCGTTGGATGTTCTCGATCAGCGCCATCGCGACCGCCGCCTCGTCCGGAACGTCGCGAATCACCGCCGGAATGTCGGCCAGCCCGGCCATTTGCGCCGCGCGCCAGCGTCGCTCGCCGGCGATGATTTCATAGCGCGGAGCGGCGTCCGGGTTAGACGGCGGCAACGGCCGCACCAGGATGGGCTGAACCAAGCCCTGCGATTTTATGGAATCCGCGAGCTCACGCAGCGACTCCTCGCGCATGTCGACGCGCGGCTGGTACTTGCCCCGCTGCAGCAAATCGAGGGGTAAGGTCGCCAAACGGTCGCCCAAGGCCTCGGCCGGCTCTGCGGCAGCCACGCCGCGGGCACGTTGCGCGAGCAGCGGCGACAGTTCCGCGAGCCCACGACCGAGAGACGGCTTCTTGCCGGACATAATGACTTTCCCAAGACGATGGACGCCGATTATACGGCGGTGAGCGGCGGCTCGTCGCGGCGAATCATTTCACCGGCGAGCGCGAGGTAGGCGAGTGCGCCACGCGAATCCTTGTCGTGGAACAACACCGGCCGGCCGAAACTCGGCGCCTCGGCCAGGCGGATATTACGCGGGATCATGGTGCGGAAGACCTTCTCCCCGAAATGCTGGATGAGCTGGGCGGACACCTCGTTGGCAAGATTATTGCGCGGATCGTACATCGTGCGCAGCAGTCCTTCGATCTCGAGTTCCGGATTGATCGAGCCGCTGATCTGGTCGATGGTTTGCACCAGTGCACTCAAGCCTTCGAGCGCGTAATACTCGCATTGCATCGGCACCATCACCGAATCGGCCGCGACCAGCGCGTTCAACGTCAGCATGTTGAGCGACGGCGGACAGTCGATCAACAGAAGATCGAACTTTTCCCGAATCGGTTTCAGTGCCTGACGCAGCTTGAACTCCCGCCCCGCCGTCATCGTCAGCAGCCGCACCTCCGCGGCAGTCAGATCCTGATTGCCGGGCATCAGCATGAAGCCGCCGTATTCCACCCGCACGAGGGCTTCGGCGGCCGCACAATCGCCGAGCAACACATCGCAGCTGGTCCGCGCCTGAGCATGCTTGTCGATGCCGCAACCCATCGTGGCATTACCCTGGGGATCCAAGTCGACCAGCAGCACCCGCCGTTTGGTGGCGGCCAGGGAGGCCGCGAGATTCACCGCCGTGGTGGTCTTGCCCACCCCCCCTTTCTGATTCGCGATGGCGATGACTCGATTCATCTCAAGCTGTGCTCTGCTTAACCGCGCGGGGACTTTGTCGACAGAGTTCCACAAGATGCCGCTCGGCGTCCAGCCCCGGCACTTTCAGCCGGTGGATCGCCACGAGCCGGAAGGACTTGGGCAGCGCCGCGACTTCGTCATCGGGTCGTTTACCCTTCATGGCGAGCAGACGCCCCTGCGGCGCGCATAAATGCCCGGCATAAGCCACGAAATCGGCGAGCGACGACAGCGCGCGGGCGATCACGGTGTCGAACAGGTCGACGGGACGGTAACTCTCGGCGCGCGCATGCACCACCTCGACGTTGTCACATCTCAAGGAGGCGGCCGTGGCCGTGACGAAGCGCGCTTTCTTGCCGGTGGCCTCGATCAACGCAAAGCGCCGGCCTGGATCGACGATGGCGAGCGGTAAACCCGGAAAACCCGCACCCGTCCCCACATCGGCGAGGCGCTGGCCCGACAGATACGGCCGCAGGCTCAAGCTGTCGAGCACATGCTTCTGAAGCATGCCCTGGCGGTCGCGAATCGCGGTGAGATTGAATTGCGCATTACCGGCGGCGAGCGCATCGACCAGGCGGAGCAGCCGTTCGGTATGCCGAGGATCCAAATCGGTCCCGAGTTGCCCGGCTCCGGCGTGCAGCAGCTGGAATTCTTCTTCGCGGGTCATGGCGACGAGGGTAGGCGGTGCGCCGCTCATGGAGGCGGCACGGCGGACAAGGTCAGCGACAGGGTGTCCATGCCGTCGTCGCGCGGACTGTCCTCGGGCGCGCTCACCAAGCGCGCGCGGAGCACCACGCCGTCGCGGCGGCCGTCGCACAGACCGCCCGTCGCGGGCTGCGCAGCGGTTTCCTGCAGCCAGATACGGCAGGCATGCGCAAGGCGCGCCGCCGCGTCGACCGCCGCAATCCGCACCGTGACGTCGATTCGCTCCAGGCGGTCGTCCACGAAACACAATAGATAGCGATCGGGGCCCACACCGAAGAACAGCGGGGCCGACGCATTGGGCGAGTAACACTCGCGACCGTCCACCACCGCGCCGGGATGCGCGTCATCACGGAACAGCAACACCTCGTGCAACGCGACCGGACTTGCTTTCAGCAGCGTGCCGAAGGGCATCGGCATGAGCCGGTGCCAGTCCGTCGACGGATCGTCCGGCGCCACCGCCGCCGAGGCACCTGCCGCACCGTGCACGACCGGCGCCGCCGCGCGGCCGGAGCCGCCCGACGGTGCGCCCGCGCACGCAGCGAGTGCCACCGCCGCGAACAGAGCGCACAGGCCGTGGGCAACCCGTTCGTACCCGGCCCTCATTCAACCGGCCGCCAGTCGCTGCTCGAGTTCGTCGAGTTCGGTGGCCGCATCGGGATCCTGATGACGCACCCCATCCGCCGCGCGCTTGAGCGCCGCCACGGCGGTGGGCTTGAGTGGCGCGACCGCCGTTCCATAATGCGTGCGCCAATCGGCCATCAGCTCCGGCTCGAACCCCGCATAATCACGCTCGTGAAGCAGCGAGTCGAGTACCATGCCGCACACCGCCAGCTGCTGCACTCGCGCCAGCGATAAGTCGGGCGCGGACAGGCCCTCGGCGAAACAGCGGCGCAGATAGGCCGGCGGATCGGCACTCGCGATGTCGTCGAGCGCATCGCCGAGGTCGTAAGATTTCAGGAGATGCGGCAGGGCTTCCATGGCCGCATTATCCGCGTGACGCGAGATGAGTGGAACTGATGACCCGAACTTATTTGTGCTTGAGCATGGTGCTCGCGCTGGCTGTTGGCGGCCCGGCGGGTGCCGCCTCCCGATCCGAAGGCGCGTTGGTTTTCGACGACATTCCGCCGCCGCCCGATGCCCTGAAGGCGACGCTCGACGGCTACCTGAGCGCGCGCGCGGCAACGCCGCTCGGCTGGTCGCCGAAGGACGCTCTGCTCATCTCGACGCGTTTTGGCGATGTGCCGCAACTCCACGTGGTGGAAGCGGCGGGAGGCGCACGGCGCCAGATCACCTTTCTGCACGAACCGATCACGACCGCGGCTTTCTCGCCGGATCCGGGCCGCTCGGCGATTTTTTTCTTGCAGGACAGCGCGGGCGACGGGCGTACGCAACTCTACTACCAGCGCTTGGACCAGCCGAGGCCCAAGCGGCTGACCGATGGCAAGTCCGTGAACGAAACACCGCTCTGGTCGAATTCAGGCCGTGAGATCGCGTTCTCCACCACGGCGCGCGACGGCGTCAGCCATGACATCGACGTGGTCGATCCCGAGGCCGGGGCGCTGCCGCGCTTGGTGCTGACGGGCGGCGAGGGTGCCTGGCTGCCGCTCGATTGGTCACCCGACGACGGCAAGCTGTTGGTGGCAACGAGCATGGCGCCCGACGATGCCCATCTGTATCTGGTCGACTTGAGCGACGGTAAGAAGCGGGAGATCGATCCCGGCAGCAAGGGCAGCATTGCGGGTGCGCGCTTCTCCCGCGACGGCCAGGGTATCTTCCTCATCACCAACCGCGACAGCGATTTCGCAGAGCTTCGCTACGTCAGTCTGTTTACCCCGGAGAGAACGTTGCTCTCGGGTCATGTCCATGGCGACGTGACCGAGCTGGCGCTGTCGCGCGACGGTCACTACCTCGCTTATGTCGTGGACGAAGGCGCAGCGGACAAGATCGTGGTGCGCGACTTGCGCAATCATCTCGACGTGGGTGGGCCACGACTGCCGTCGCCCGGCATTGCCCGGCATCTGTGCTTCGACGCCGAGGGCAGGCGCCTCGCCTTCAGCTACGAGACGGCCACGATGCCGCGCGATGCCTATGTGTATGACATCGAAAGCATGCAGCAGAGCCCATGGACTCACAGCGAACCGGGCAGCGTCGACGTGCGCAGATTCGTCACGCCGCACCTCGCGCAATTTCCGACGTTCGATCGGGAGAACGAGGCCTTTCGCCAACTTCCGGTGTACGTCTATGACCCGGTGGGCAAGGGTCCGAATCCGACGCTGATTGTGTTGCGCGGTGGTCCCGAAACCGAGTACCGCCCGGCCTTCGATCCGTGGATCCAGTATTTGGTGACGGAGTTGGGCTACACGGTGATTGCGCCGAACCTGCGCGGCTCATCAGGCTACGGTAAGGCCTATGCGGCGCTGGATGACGGCATGCAGCGTGACAGTGTCATCAAGGATTTGGGGGCGCTGCTCGTCTGGGCGGACTCGCAGAGTGAGGTGGACGCGAGGCACGTGGTCGTCTCGGGCAGTGGCTACGGCGGCTACCTGGCGCTCACCGCCCTGGCGTATTACAGCGACCGGCTGAGCGGCGCTGTGGACTTCGGCGGCATGTCGGATCTCATCAGCTTTCTGTCCGGTACCGCACCGTATCGACAGGCTCTCGAGCGCGCGGAATACGGTGATGAGCGCAACCTCGATACTCGGGCATTCCTGCGCCGGATCTCGCCGCTCACCAATGCGGACCGGATGTCCCGGCCGCTGCTCGTGGTCCACGGTAAAAATGACCCGAACGTACCGTTGAGCGAATCCGATCAGATGGTCAATCGATTGCGCAGCAAGGGTGGCCAGGTGTGGTTTCTGCTGGCCGCGAACGAAGGCAGTGAGTTCACCCAGCAGAACGATCGAGTCGCCTATTATGAGGCGTTTGCGTCGTTCTTGAACTCGTTGCACTGAGCATCCGCCGCGGGCAGGCGGCCGCGGCAATCGCCCGATTCGGCGCTACTTGCTCGAGGTGGTCGCGGTGGCGAGCGGCGACGGCTGGCTCGCGAACCATGCGGCCGCGATCTCAATGTCGGCGGGAGTGATCAGCAACGCGGCCATGCCATTCATCACGACATTCTTGCGTCGCCCGTTGTGATACGTGGTCAGCGCCTGCTCGAGGTAGCTCACATGCTGCCCGGCGAGTATCGGCGGCTTCGGCGACATCGGTGCCGCCACGCCGAGTCCGTTCGCACCGTGACAGGCCGCGCATTGCGCAACTTGGGCCGGGGCGGTGCCGTCCAACTTGGCGCTGGGCGTGATGGCCTCAGGCCCTTGCAGGTAGGCGGCGATATCCTCCATGTCCTGATCCGATAGCGACGAGGCCTGCGCATGCATCGTCGGATGCGGCCGCTGGCCGGTCTTATATTCCTGTAACGCGGAGACGATGTACTCAGCGGTCTGATGGCGCAGTTTGGGTACGGAATAATCCGGATAGGCGTTCTTGTAATCTGGAATGCCGTGACAGCCGTAGCAGGTGTAAAACTTCTTCTCGCCGAGTGCCGGGTCGCCCGCCGCCTGTACCGATGAACACAGGGCCGAGATCGCCGCCACGCCGGCGAGCGCCGCCAGGCCATTCAATCGAGAACGCATCCACTTCTCCGAGCTACGAGGTTTTGAGCAGGGCATTGATGTTAAAGAGTGGGCCGCAAAATTACCACCCAGGCGTCCGTTCTCACGCGGCGTGTTCGCGCTTCCTGAGATGCACCAGCAATAACGAGACCGCCGCGGGCGTAAGCCCCGGAATCCGTGCGGCTTGGCCCACCGTCGTGGGCCGCACGTCGCGCAGCCGCTGGCGCGCTTCGTTCGACAAGCCGCTGACCTCCGAATAATCCAGATCCGCCGGCAGTAGCCGGTTTTCAGCGCGTTGCTGACGCGCTATCTCGTCGGACTGTCGCTGCAAGTAGCCGGCGTATTTCACCTGCACCTCGACCTGCGCGGGCACTTGGGTTGCGAGCCGTTCGTCACGCCGCCATGCCGGCCCGCCGTCGCCGGCCAAGGGCGCGACCTCGAGCAGATCGCCGAAGCTCACCTGCGGACGGCGTAGCAGTTCGATGGCATGCATCTCGTGCGCCAGCGGTCGCCCGAGCTTGTGCAGCAACGCGGCATCCACCGTCAGGGGATGCACGACGGCGGAGGACAAACGGGCGACCTCACCCGCGACCGCGTCGCGCTTACGCTCGAAGAAATCCCAACGCATGTCGTCGACCAAACCCAGTTCCCGGCCGATGGCGGTCAGGCGTGCGTCCGCATTGTCCTCACGCAGCGAAAGCCGATACTCGGCTCGACTGGTGAACATGCGGTACGGTTCGGGCGCGCCGCGCGTGGTCAAATCGTCCACCAGCACACCGATATAGGCCTCGCCGCGCTTCGGACACCAGGCCTCGCGGCCGTCGGCGTAACGTGCGGCATTGGCACCCGCCAGCAACCCTTGCGCCGCGGCCTCCTCGTAGCCCGTGGTGCCGTTGATCTGGCCGGCCAGAAACAGTCCTGCGACGAATTTGCTTTCGAGGCTCGGTTTCAAATCGCGCGGATCGAAGAAATCATATTCGATGGCGTAGCCCGGCCGCGTGATGTGCGCGCGTTCGAAGCCTTTTATCGAGTGCACCAGCGCCTGTTGCACGTCGAACGGCAGGCTGGTGGAAATCCCATTCGGATAGATCTCGGTGCTGTCGAGACCCTCGGGTTCGATGAAAATCTGATGCGATGTGCGCTCGGCGAAACGCACCACCTTGTCCTCCACCGACGGGCAGTAGCGGGGACCTATGCCCTCGATCAACCCGGTGAACAACGGCGACCTTGCGGTCGCGGCACGAATGATGTCGTGAGTCTTTTCGTTCGTGGCCGTGATGTGGCAGGACACCTGGCGCGGATGCCATGCGCGCGTGGCGAGAGACGAGAACACCGGCCTCGGTTCATCGCTCTGCTGCTCGGCGAGCCCGGTGAAATCGATGCTGCGGGCATCGATGCGCGGCGGCGTACCGGTCTTCAAACGCCCGACCCGCAGCGGAAGTTCGCGCAGGCGCGCGGCCAACGCAAGCGACGGCGGCTCTCCAGCGCGCCCTCCGGCATGACTTTCCAACCCGACGTGAATACGGCCCGCCAGGAAGGTGCCGACCGTCAGCACCACCGCCTGCGCCTCGAATTCGATGCCGCTCTGGGTTCGTACGCCCGCCACCCGATCGCCGGTGATCACCAGATCGGCCGCTTCTTGTTGGAATAGTCGCAGGTTCGGCTGGTTTTCCAGCACGCGGCGGATGGCGCGCTTGTACAGCGTACGGTCGGCCTGGGCGCGGGTGGCGCGTACGGCCGGCCCCTTGCTGGCATTCAAGGTCCGGAATTGGATGCCCGCTTGATCGGCGGCCAGCGCCATGGCGCCACCCAGCGCATCGATTTCCTTGACCAAGTGGCCCTTACCGATGCCGCCGATCGCGGGATTGCAGCTCATCTGGCCCAAGGTCTCGATGCTGTGGGTGAGCAGCAAGGTCTGCTTCCCCATGCGGGCGGCCGCCAACGCGGCTTCCGTGCCCGCATGGCCACCGCCGACGACGATGATGTCAAATCGCTCGCTGAATCGCATGGAGACGCACTCTAGACTCGTTGTCACTCCACCGCCACCGGGATGCCGGCGAACTGGTTACGCCACAGCGTCGGACCCGTTTCGTGCACCGACTCGCCATCCGCGGTCACGGCCACCGTGACCGGCATGTCGCGCACCTCGAATTCATAGACGGCCTCCATGCCGAGTTCCGGGAAGGCCACGACCCGGCTCGATCGAATCGCGTTCGACACCAGGAAGGCCGCGCCGCCGACCGCGATCAAATAAGCCGAGCGATGGCGGGCGATCGAGGCGACCGTCTCGGGACCGCGTTCGGCCTTGCCCACCATCGCGAGTAACCCGGTCTTGCCCAGCATCGTGTCGGTGAAGCGGTCCATGCGATTGGCCGTCGTAGGCCCGGCGGGTCCGACCACCTCGGTTCCCACCGGGTCCACGGGACCCACGTAATAGATCACGCGACCGTTGAAATCGAGGCCCGCCGGCAGCGGCTGACCCGCATCGAGCAGGGCGCAAATGCGTTTGTGCGCGGCGTCCCGGCCGGTCAGCATCTTGCCGGACAATAGGAGTCGTTCGCCCGACTTCCAGCCGGCGATTTCCTGCCGCGTCAGCCCGTCGAGCGAGACCCGGCGCGCGCCGGCATCCGCGACCCACTGCACCTTCGGCCACAGCTCGAGATCCGGCGGTTCGAGCAAGGCAGGCCCGGTGCCGTCGAGCGTAAAGTGAACGTGCCGGGTCGCCGCACAATTCGGAATCACGGCCACCGGCAGCGAGGCGGCATGCGTGGGGTAGTCGAGTACCTTGACGTCGAGCACCGTGGTGAGGCCCCCCAAGCCCTGCGCGCCAATTCCCAATGCATTGACGCGCTGATAGATCTCGATGCGCAGTTCTTCGAGCTTCGTCGTCGGGCCACGCGCAATCAGCTCGCCGATGTCGATGGGCTCCATCAAGGATTCTTTGGCGAGCAGCATGGCCTTCTCGGCGCTGCCTCCGATCCCCACACCCAGCATGCCCGGCGGACACCAGCCGGCGCCCATCTCCGGCACCATCTCGAGCACCCAATCGGCCACCGAGTCGGACGGATTCAGCATGGCGAACATCGACTTGTTCTCGGACCCGCCGCCCTTGGCCGCCACCGTGATCTCCACGGTATTGCCCGGCACGAGTTGGGTGTGAATCACCGCCGGCGTGTTGTCCCGGGTGTTGCCGCGCTTGAAGGCGGGGTCCGCGACGATCGAGGCGCGCAGCTTGTTGCCCGGGTCGAGGTAGGCCCGCCGTACGCCCTCGTTCACCATCGCCTCGAGATCATGCTCGGCGTCCCAGGTGATGCCCATGCCCACCTTGATGAATACCACCACGATGCCGGTGTCCTGACAGATGGGCCGATGGCCTTGCGCGCACAGGCGGGAATTGGTCAGGATCTGCGCGATGGCGTCGCGCGCCGCCGGGCTCTTTTCCAACGCATAAGCGCGGCCCATGGCCTGGATGAAATCAGGGGAGTGGTAGTAAGAGATGTATTGCAGCGCGTCCTGCACACTCGCAATGACGTCAGCTTCACGAATCACAGGCATGTTGCGCTCTCGACGGTGGCAATGGCTCGAGGCGCCATCATAAACCGTGGCGGCACCGCCGTCAGCGCGAAGAGATTGTCGGTATCGACCCCATGGACGATGGGGGCTCGGCAGCAAGCAGTGCTGCGTAACCCCCGCGTCCTTGGGTTCAGAACTTGATGCGACCGGTCACATACCACTCGGCGGGCGGGTTGTAGGTGCCATAGATGATGCTGGCGGTCGTATCCTGGTTGCCGGTGGTCAAGAACCGGTCATCCGTGATGTTGGTACCGCCGACCACCACCTCATACTTGTCGTCGGGCGACGCATAGGTCGCCGACGCGTTCAGGAGGTTCGACGTCGGGCGCATCAGCAACGACGTATTGATCGCGTCGTTCGCCATCTCGGCGATATGGGTGAAGTCCAAGCCAAAACGCAGGCTGGCCCCGGTTGGCAGATTCGCCTTGTAGCTCGGGCTCACGCTGTACTTCCAACGCGGCGTCTTCGGCAGCAAGCTGGACGTCGTGATGCACGCCTCGAACGGTTGCACGCAGGACTGTCCGGCATTGATGCCGGGAGCCAAGAAGGTGTAATACGCATCGATGAACGCCCCGGTGGCGGACAGCGAGAAGCCGTGGCCGACGATCCAGGTGCCATCGAATTCCGCGCCCTTGATGTCCGCATCGCCGGCATTCTCGATGGTCGGCGACAGGCCTTGCTGGAAGTTCAGCTGAATGCTGTCGTACTTCGTATAGAAGACATCGGCGTTCAACTGCAAGGTGCGATCCAGCCAATCCGACTTCACACCCAACTCATAGGTGTTGGCTTTCTCAGGACCGAAGGTCGGCACATGCAGCGGATCGAGCGGCGCCGTCAGACGCGTCGTCCAGCCACCGTCCTTGTAGCCCTTGGAATAGGTGAGGTAGGACATCACGTCCTTGGCAATCGTGTATTGTTGTCCCAAGGTCGGCGTGAACACCGAGAAATCCTGCGAGTTGTTGCCCGTAGGGGTGGTCTGGAACGGCGGTCCGGCCACCGCGAACACCGGCTGGCTCTCCGCCAAGGTCTTGTGATCGTACGAATAACGGCCGCCGGCAATCACGTTCAGATTGTCGACCACCGTGTATTCTAAGTGGGTGTAGCCCGCATAGGATTGCGTCTCGATCGTTTCGTAGCCTTGGATTTGCAGCAGGCCCTCACCGATCAACACGTAGTCCGCCTCGGCCCCCTGCTCGTCGAAATAGTAAAGACCGGCCGAATATTTCAGTCGATCGTTCAAAGCGGTTCCGGTCAGTTGCAGTTCTTCGGATACCTGGTGCTGAGTTTGGGCGAACCAGGCCTCGTTCATGATGACGGGCGCGCCGGAGGTCTCCAGACCCACTTTCCAATCCAACTTGCGATAGCCCGTGATCGATTTCAAGTGGGTGTCATCGGCAAACTCCCAGTCCGCGGTCACCGCCGTGCCGAACTGGTCCATCTTGTCGAAGTCAGGCCCCGTCGCATAGCTGGTGTCGGGATTGCCGGTGACGAACTGACTGCCGAACGGCAGCCGGTAGGACGCCGGATTCAAATTCGCGCCCGAGATCGACGGCCGGCCGCAGCCCGGAACGAACTCGCCGTTGATGCACAGGTTATAGAACAAGCCGAACAGCGCCGCTGACGGGGGCACCCCATTCTGCGGCGCCGTGATCGTGGTCAGCAGTGACTCAGGCGTCGACGATTCATCGACGTGAGTCCAATCACCAGTCCAGGTGACGTTGAAGTTATCAGCGACGTTCCACAGGATCTTCGAGCGCGCGACGTCCTCACCCTGACCGCCCTGCGTCGAATACGTATCCGTTCCGCCGTTCGGAAACTCATTGATCGGGGTCACGCTGTAGGGCACGGATGAATCGTAGGGAATTCGCTTCTGGTAACCGTCGCGATTCAGCGACGAGAACGTGAACGTCGAGAGCACCGTGCTGCTGAACGGCACATCCATCGTGGCCTGAAAGTCACGGCGGTTGAAGCTGCCGCCCGTGGCTTCGGCCTTCAGCATGAACTGATCGCCCGGCGTGCGGGTGACTACGTTGATCGCGCCGCCGATCGTGTTGCGCCCGAACAGAGTGCCCTGCGGGCCTTTCAGGATTTCGACCTGGTCGACGTCCAACAGATTGACGTTCGCGCCGGTAGTGCGGGCGAAGTAGATGCCGTCCACATAGACACCGACACCCGGGTCCAAGTTGATGCCGAAATCGTCCTGGCCGATGCCGCGGATGGACGCGGACAGCACCTGGTTCGAACCACCGAACGGGGAGGCCGTGTCGAGATTGACGCTTGGAGTCAGCCGCGACAGTCCTTGGACGTCGACGATGTTGTTCTGCTCCAACGACTGGGCGGTGAACGTGGTGATCGCGATCGGCACGTTCTGTTCGTTCTGCGAGCGCTTCTGCGCGGTGACCACGATTTCCGGAATCTGGTCCTCGCTGGCAACCGGTGCCGCCGCCGGTGCTTGTTGGGCATAGACATTGGCCCGCGGCAGCAGGCCGGCGAGGCCCAGCGCGGTCACACCCAGCGTGCCCGTGATGGATGACAGACGATGGTCTTTATTCTTGGACATAACTCCGCTCCTGTACGCTCTTTATTTCTGCTGAGGCTGCACCACACGAAGAGCCCACCGCGCGAGGCGCAGGTGCGGCCGGACACGACGCGAACGTCGGCGAGTCGGTGCGATTCGATGGAAACACGATGTCATCCCCCAGGCCCATGATTTTGACGTTGCCAGTTGCGCTATAGCGCAATTCTTTTCGCAATAGCGATAACGTACCCGATCAGCCCGCTGTTTGCAATGACGCGCGTCACGACGCCGCTGCAAAGGCCGCGTCTATGATAGGAATGCGTGCTGCGAAACTTTAAGCCCGTAGGGAACTCATGGCAGTTCACGTTGAAACCCGTCCAGGTAGTCCCGGAGGCGGCGGCGCGGCCAGCCCCGCGGACTTAGTCATCGGCCTGGTCAACAACATGCCGGACGCGGCGCTCGAGAGCACTGAAGCCCAATTCATCGGACTGTTGAGCGCAGCGGCCACCGGCGGGCGAGCGGTGCGGCTGCGCTTGACGTCGCTGCCCCAAGTACCGCGCGGCGCAGACGCACAGGCGCACATCGGCTCGCAGTATTGGCCGCTCCACGTGCTGCTCGACTCGAAGCCCGATGCCCTGATCGTCACTGGCACGGAGCCGCGCTCGGCCGTTCTGTCCGACGAGCCCTATTGGCAGCCGCTGACCGAAGTCATCGATTATGCGGCCACCCGCACGATCTCGAGCGTGTACTCCTGTCTCGCGGCGCATGCCGTGGCGCTCTATCTCGACGGGATTCCACGCGAGCGGCTGGCGACGAAACGATTTGGCGTGTTCGATGAGCGTATCGAAACGCGCCACCCGCTGACCGACGGTCTTCGCGACAGTGTGCGTGCGCCGCATTCCCGCTGGAACGATCTGCAGGCCCACCGTCTCATGGACGCCGGCTACACCATATTGACCCGCTCGGCGGAGGTGGGCGTCGGTGCGTTCTGCAAACAGTCCTCGAGCCTGTCACTGCTGTTCCAGGGCCACCCGGAATATCAGGACGGAACCCTGCTCAAGGAATATCGGCGCGACGTGGCGCGCTATGTCAGTGGCGAGCGCGCGGATTATCCCGCGCCACCGCTCGGCTATTTCGGCCCGGAGGTCCGACAGCTCCTCACCGACTACGAGCGCGCCTGTGTAAGGGCCGGCCAGCCCAACGCATTGGCCGCGCCCGTACCGGCGTTTCCGTTCCGAGCACTCGCCGCCGCGCTCAACAACGATTGGGCGGACGACGCCACGCAGATCTACCGCAATTGGTTGACCTACATCGCGGCGCAGAAAGGCGCAGCACAGACAGGCGCGGTCCACGCACTCCCTTGATGCGGATGCTCGGGGCGCAGGCACCGACATGTGGCGTTGCGGCGACAACCGTTCGAATTCGGCTACAGAGTGTTTTATTAAGCGGCCACTTCAAAAATATCCGTTGACCGCGCGGCCGAATGACCCTATTTTTCGAATTAGTCGCGCGTAGGATGGTCTGGGATTGTCGCATCCTTGCAACATAGCTGACTGACAATCGATTTTGGTTTCAAAAAAAGGGAAGGGATGTAATCAATGAACTCCAACCAGAAGTTGTCCTATGCCATTGCCGCGATCCTGAGCGGGTCCAGCTTCAGCGTAGGCTTGGCCCACGCGGCCACGGCAACCGATACCAGTGATTCCGAGGGAATCCAGGAAATCACGGTCACGGCGGAGCGCAAGACGGAATCGATCCAAGACGTTCCGATCACGATCCAAGCGCTGTCCGGCGACACATTGAAACAATTGAACGTGCAGACGTTCGATGACCTCTTGAAATACACCCCGAACGTCACGTACAGCGGCAATAATCCCGGCGGTGGCAACATTTTCATGCGCGGCTTGAGCGGCGGCGGCACGCCCGGTCAGTCGCAGTCGACGACTGCTCCTTTCCCCAACGTGGCCGTCTACCTTGACGACGAGTCGATGCAATACCCGAACCGGAACGTCGACGTCTACCTCGTCGATATGGAGCGGGTCGAGGTATTGGAAGGGCCTCAAGGCACGCTGTTCGGCGGCGGCGCCCAAGCCGGCGCCATCCGTTACATCACCAATAAACCCAAATTGGACGTGACTGAGGGCAATGCCACCGCGAGTTACGGCATCACCGCGGGGGGTGACCCGAATTCCGCCGCCAACGCCACGCTCAACCTACCGTTGATCGCGGATACCTTGGCTCTCCGTGGCACGATTTTCACGGACCACCGCGGCGGCTACATTTCGAACGTTCCGGGAACCATTACCCTGCCTCCTGGCATTTGCCCCGCTGGCACGACGTGCCCGGTCGCGAACAACTCAGCTCTGGTCGGAGCGAATGATAATCCCGTCACCTACACCGGTATCCGTCTCGAGGCGCTCTGGAAGATCAACGAGAACTGGAATGTCCTGCTGAGTCAGAACTACCAGAACATGGAAGCGGACGGCTACTTCTCGGATTACCCCACCAGCACGACGGGCGCCGCCCTTGCCCCCTACCAGATCGACGCTTTTTCACCGCAGTATGACAAGGATCGCTACGAGAGCACGGCGTGGACCCTCAATGGCAAATTTCCCGGGTTGCTTGGTCAATTCGGCGATCTCAAAGCTGTTTATACGGGCAGCTACCTGTCACGCCACATCGAGCAGCAGCAGGATTATTCGAACTACCTGACCAGCGGCGCCGGATCGATCTACGATTGCACCGGCTCAGGTACGTCGAGCTATTTCAAGTCCGCCAAGCCAACCACCTGCTATGCGCCGGTGGGCAACTGGAATGACCAGGTGCATAACACGCACCAGAGCCACGAGATCCGCTTCAGCACCGATGAGGACAACCGAATTCGCGCCACTGCGGGCGGTTTCTGGGAAGAATTCGTCATCGACGACGTGATGAATTTCAATTACCTCACCATCCCGCAATGTGACGCCACCAATCTTGCAATCTCGGCAGCCGGCGGCCCGGACTGCCTTTCGGCGGTCGGCCCGCTTCCCGGCACGTATGCCAACGACCCGAATTTGCGCACCAATTCGGACACGGCGTTCGGCGAGGATGTGCAGCGCGGCTATCGACAGAGTGCGGCCTTCACGTCCGTCGATTTCGACATCATTCCGAAAGTACTGACGATCACGGGCGGTACCCGATACTTCCATTACGACGAATTCGAGCGGGGCTCCGAGTTTTATGTCGGAACGAGTTCGGGCGTGCTCAACGTTCCGAATGGGGTTTGCACGGCAACTCCGGGTGCCCATCCCCCGGCGGGCAATTGCGGCTTCGGTATCAACCTCAACAAGCAGGAGCATGGCTTCAAGAGCAAGGGCAACATTACCTGGCACATCACACCGGACATCATGGCGTACTACACGTACTCCCAGGGATTCCGGCCGGGCGGCTTCAATCGAACGCAAACCACTGCCACTGGCGAGGTCATTTTGGCGGGAGAGGCGCCTTACATCAAGGGAGACAACGCGACCAAACAGTTTAACAAGCCGGCAGGCTACAACTCGGATGATCTGATCAACAATGAGGTCGGCCTCAAGAGTGAGTTCTTGGATCATCGCGTACAGGTCAACATGTCCTATTACCGGATGAAGTGGAGCAACGTGCAGCTGCTGCTGTTCGATCCTCTGCATCTCGGTAACACGCAATTCGCGGTCAATGGCCCGACTTATAACGTCAACGGCTTCGAACTTCAGGTCGTCGGTCGCGTCACGGACGGACTGACCGTCCAGGGATCGAGTTCGTGGAACAGCTCGAGCCAGACCAATGCACCGTGCTTGTCGAGCAATATCGTGTCGGCTGGCAACCCCACCCCCATCGGTACGTGTATCACGCAGATCAAGAGTGCGCCGTATACGAATCCGTACGGCGTCCTGGGTACGTCACCGGCGTTCTCGCCACCATTACAGTTCAATCTGCGCGCTCGTTACGACCTGACATTCAACGACTACAAGACATTCGTGACGGTGGGCGCGAACCACATCGACAGCATGCGGAACGAGCCGGCGAGCTATCCGAGCGGCAACAGCCCCGCGGAGCTCACGAGTCCGACCACGACCTTGTTGCTCTACACGATGCCCGGATACACGACCTACGATGCATCGATTGGTGTCGCCAAAGATGTTTGGAGCACGCAGTTGACGGCCAACAACCTGACCAATTCGGATGCGAGCATGAATACCACGTCCGGTCAGTTCATCAAGTCGGAAGTGCCGCTGCGTCCGCGCGTTCTGACTCTGACGTTCGGTTATAAGTTCTGATACGTGGGCCGCGCGTGAGGGCGGCACCGGCCATGGTCGGTTGAAGTAGAATTGAGGGCGGACATGTGTCCGCCCTTTTTCTAGATGCTTATGACTCACGGACTTACATCCAGCCTGGTCCGTTCATGACGAGAGCGCTTCGGTCAGATGCAGTGGGCGCACTCGTGGCACTGGTGCAGCAGGACAGGCTCGATGAGGCGGAACGCGGCGCTCGTTCGTTGCTATCGCAATACCCAAATGCCGGTGTGCTCTGGAAAGTGCTGGGTGTCACGCTGCTGCGTCAAGGCAGGGATGCATTGCCAGCGCTGCGTCGGACGACGGAATTGCTGCCGAACGACGCTGAAGCGCATGGGAATCTCGCCGCCGCATTGCGTGAGCGAGGGCTGTGGGCGGAGGCCTTTCAGAGTTTGCGCCGTTCGCTCGAACTTCAGCCGGGCAATTTGGAAGCGCTGATTGATGCCGCCGATGCACTCAAAGCACTGGGGCGCCCAGATGAATCGATCGGATTCTATCGACGCGCACTCGCTCTCGACCCGCTGCTCACCTTGGCCCACAACAATTTGGGCACTGCCTATCTCGAACTGGGCCGTCACGAGGAAGCCATGAGCTGCTATGCCGTCGCGGTCCGTCTGAAGCCGGATGATGCGGCGATCCATTGCAATCTCGGCATCGTGCAGCGGCATCTAGGCCTGCTCGAAGAAGCACTCAAAAGCTTCGAACGATGCCTGCATTTGAACCCGGCATTGGGTCTCGCCCACAACAACTGCGGTCTCGTTCTCGCTGCCCTGGGTCGACGCGAAGAGTCTTTGGCCCGCTTTCGGCAGGCATTGCTCCTCGATCGTACTGATGTGGACGCTCTGACCAATATGGGCAATGCACTGCGTGAGCTGGGATTACGCCGGGAAGCCATCGCGCATTACGTTCGGGCCATCGAAATGGATCCGAGACGCCCGGAAGGTCACTGTAACCTCGGCAACGCGCTCTTCGAAGCGCGCCGTGCCGACGAGGCGGCGGCCAGTTTTCGTCGTGCGCTGGCGCTTGAACCGAGCAACGCGCTGGCGCTGACCAGTCTCGCAGCCGTGCAACGTCAGCAAGGAGCCGCGGCGGAAGCGCTGGCAACCTGTATGAGTGCCCTGGCCAAAGAGCCCGGATTGGTGAACGCCATCGCGTTGCTGGGCGAACTCAGCGCGGACCGCGGCGAATTTCGGGCAGCGGCCGATTTCTTTCAACAGGCGCTCGCGCTCGATCCGAACTTTGCTCCTGCGTTCGTCGGCATCGCGGTTCACCGCAAGCTGACCCGAGAGGACGCGGATTGGCGGCGGGGTGTAGAGGCGCTGCTCGCGAAGAAGCCGCCTCTCGTTCACGAAATCAGTTTGCGCTACGCCCTCGGTAAGTACTTCGACGACGTGGGTGATTACTCCGAAGCATTTGACAGTTACCGATGCGCGAACGAATTGACGAAGCGTCATGCGACTCGTTATGACGCTTCGAGCACGGTCCAGCAGGTCGATGCGATCATCCGGCGGTTCGAGCGAACGGCGCCGCGGACGAGCGCTCGGTCCGCAGTCAATGGGGCGCTCCCGGTTTTCATTATCGGGATGCCGAGATCCGGGACGTCTTTGGCCGAACAAATTCTCGCCTCTCACCCGGAGGTCTTTGGCGCGGGGGAGCTGATTTTCTGGCAAACGGCGGCCGCCGCGGTCGACGCGCGCGGACCCGACCTTCTAGCGGCGTTGGGCGCAGAGTATCTGGAGCGTCTGACGGAGGTTTGCGGAGGAGCGTCGCGGGTGGTCGACAAGATGCCGGGCAACTTCATGCATGCGGGCCTCATTCAGGCAGCGTTGCCCGGCGCACGAATAATCCATATGAAGCGCCACCCGGTCGATACCTGCTTGTCAATTTATTTCCAGAATTTTTTCAATATGGGACCGTACGCGAACGACCTCGAGACGTTGGCCCACTATTACGAACAATACCTTCGAATTACCGATCACTGGCGTGCCGTACTCCCGTCAGAGGCCTTCATGGAAGTGCCCTACGAGGGATTGATCGAAGACCAGGAAGGCTGGACACGTCGCATGCTCGAATTCATCGGCTTGCCCTGGGACCCCCAATGCCTGGAGTTTGAGCGCACCAACCGCAGCGTCATCACCGCGAGCAAATGGCAGGTGCGACAGAAAATCCATGCGGGATCGGTGGGACGGTGGAAGCACTATCAAGCATTCATCGGGCCGCTCGAGCGACTCTTGCCTCATGCCGGCTGAGTGCGAAGCCGGTGGCGGCATCACGTTGACGATCAACGGCTCTCTTCACCGGCTCGACCTTGATCCCGGTACGCCGCTGTTATACGTATTGCGCAACGATTTCGAATTGAATGGCCCGAAGTTTGGCTGCGGACTGGGTGAGTGTGGTGCCTGCGCCGTGCTCGTCGACGGCGAATGCGTTCGAGCCTGCGTGGTGCCGCTGGGTAATCTCGCCGGCCGATGTGTAACCACCCTGGAGGGACTCGGGACCGCCCAGAACCCTCACCCGATTCAGCAGGCTTTCATCACGGCCCAGGCCGCGCAATGCGGCTATTGCTTGAATGGCATGATCATGGCCACCAAGGCGCTGCTCGATCGGAATCCGCAGCCCACCGAGGCCGAGATCCGTCAGGCGCTGCAATACCAACTGTGCCGCTGCGGCACCCATCTCGAGATTCTCGCCGCGGTGCGGCTCGCCGTCGAGTTGACGGCATGAGCGCACCGACGCCAGCGCGTTCGCGACGTGAGCACCTCGATGCGGCGGACAATCTCATCGTGGTGCGGCCGGTCCCCGGACGGGACGAGCCGGAGATTTTTCTCGTGCTTGACGCCGTCGGAGGAATCACCGCCTTCAACGGCCACGTCGATCTCGGCACCGGCATCCGCACCGCGCTTGCGCAGATCGTCGCGGAAGAACTCGATGTGGCGGTCGAGCGCGTCACGATGGTGTTGGGCGACAGCGCGCTCACCCCGAACCAGGGGCCGACCATCGCCAGTGAAACGATCCAAGTCACGGCCGTGCCGCTGCGACGGGCGGCCGCGCAGGCACGACGTTTCCTGCTCGAGCTTGCCTCGGAGTATTTGGGTGTGGCCCAAGGCAGGCTGCGGACGGTCGACGGCTGGGTACTGGCTGACGGCAACGGGGGGGCCGCCGATGCCGGCGACGTTGACGGTGGTGCTGCCGCTCGACCCTCCTCCATCGCCTATCACACATTGCTGCAAGGACGCCGCGACCGGTTGGTGCTGTCGGACGCGACGGTGGTCAAGCCGGTTGCGGATTATCGCGTCGTGGGCCAAAGCGTGCAGCGCGTCGACATCGCCGCCAAGGCCACGGGAGAAGCGACCTACGTGCACGACGTCCGGCTGCCGTCCATGTTGCACGGCCGGGTGGTGCGGCCGCCCTATGCCGGCGTGGACCACGGTCCCTTCGTCGGCACCAGTCTGCTCGCCGTTGACGAAGGCTCGCTCGCCGGCCTCGCGGGGATCGTGGCCGTGGTCGTGCTCGGTGATTTCGTCGGCGTCGTCGCGGAGCGCGAGGAACAGGCGGCGGCCGCGGCGGAGCGCTTGGTGGTGCATTGGAAGCCGGTGCCGACGCTCGCCGACCTCGAGAATCTACATTCGGCACTGAGCGCGCAAGCTAGCCTACCCCGCACGCTGAAGGACAGCGGCGCGGTGAGCCAGAGTCTCGAGGCGGCCGACGTTCGGATGTCGCGGACCTATGTCTGGCCCTACCAACTGCATGCGTCCATCGGGCCGTCTTGCGCGGTCGCCGACTTCCGTGAGGACGGTTTGACGGTATGGAGCGGCACCCAGAATCCACTGCCGTTGCGCGCGGATTTGGCCTTGCTGCTGCAACTGCCGGAGGCCAGCATCGACGTGATACGGCTCGAAGCCTCCGGCTGTTATGGACGCAATTGCGCCGACGACGTGGTCGCGGATGCGGCGCTGCTGTCGCGCGCGGTGCGCCGGCCGGTGCGCGTGCAACTGACGCGTGAGCAGGAACATCTCTGGGAGCCGAAGGGTGCGGCGCAGGTGATGGAGGTCGACGGCGGCCTCAGCACCGATGGCAGCGTGGCGGCCTATGATTTCTCCACTCGTTATCCATCGAATGCCGCTCCCACGTTGGCGTTGCTGCTCACCGGCGCGGTCCCACCGGTAGCCGTGATTTCCGAGATGGGCGATCGGACCGCGATTCCGCCGTATGACTTCAGGCAGGTACGCGTCGTCGTGCATGACGTGCCGCCCCTCGTGCGCGCCTCCTGGCTACGCGGGGTTTCGGCGCTACCGAACAGCTTCGCGCATGATTGCTACATCGATGAGCTGGCCGCGGCGGCCCACGTCGATCCGGTGGAGTTTCGGCTGCGATATCTCAAGGATGATCGGGCGGCGGATCTGATTCGGGCCGTCGCCGAACGTGCCGGCTGGCAAACCCGCACCGAGCCGCGCCGCGCGGAGCTTGGGGACGGCAAGCGCCGCGGTCAGGGGTTCGCGTATGCCCAGTACGTTCACGGCAAATTTCCAGGCACCGCCGCCGCCTGGTCGGCATGGGTGGCGGAGGTCGATGTCGATATCGACTCCGGCGAAGTCCACGTGGGCCGGGTGGTGGTGGGCCAGGATAGCGGTCTCATCATCAATCCCGCGGGCGTACAGCATCAGATTCACGGCAATGTGCTGCAATCGATCAGCCGGACTCTCAAGGAAGAGGTGAACTTCGCGGGGTCGGCGCTCACCACGCGGGAATGGGGCAGCTATCCCATCCTGCGCTTCGACGAAGTGCCGGTGGTGCAAGTGGTCATGATGCCGCGGCCGCAGGATCCACCTCTCGGTGTCGGCGAGTCCGCCTCGGTGCCGAGCGCCGCCGCCATCGCCAATGCCATCTTCGACGCCACGGGTGTGCGACTGCGCGAACCACCATTCACGCCGGAGCGCGTACGCGCGGCGTTGACTGCCGAGCGCGACCGCGGCGCAAGCACGGTGCCGCCAGAACGGCAGCTCGGACGGCGTGCGTTGGGCGCGGACGAATGGGAAAGGCTACGCGCTCTCGGCAGTGCGCCGCAGGTGGTGCCGCGCGGTCCGTCGGCATGGCGACGGGTCGCGAGCGCGGCGGCAACCGCAGCCGGCCTCGTCACTTCACTATTACTGACCGCGCTGTTCATGGGACCCCGTGCGGTGGCGCCGACGGCGGGCCCGGACGTGTCGCTGTATTCGGCCGAGACGCTGGCGCGGGGTCGCGAACTCGCGGCGCTCGGTGATTGTGCGGTCTGCCATACGGCCGAGGGCGGCACGATGAATGCGGGCGGGCGGCCGCTGGAGACGCCTTTCGGCATCGTGTACGCGACGAATATCACGCCCGATGTCGACACCGGTATCGGTGCTTGGTCCTATACGGCTTTCGAACGCGCCATGCGTCAGGGCATTGCCCGCGACGGCCGGCAGCTGTATCCCGCGTTTCCCTACACAGCCTACCTCAACATGACGGACCATGATCTCGAGGCGCTGTATGCGTACCTCATGTCACGTCCGCCGGTGCGGGCGCAATCGACCAAAACCCAATTATCGTTGCCTTTCGGCTGGCGACCGTTGCTGGCTGTGTGGAACGCCCTGTACTTGCGTCGCAGCGAAATCTTGCAGAACCGCGCGCACGATCCGGCGTCGCCCTCGGCGGCGCTGGCCGCACCAATCGCCGAGCCGGCGCGATCGGCTGAATGGAATCGCGGTGCCTACCTGGTGGAAGGCCTGGGGCACTGTGGCGCCTGCCACTCGCCGCGTAATGCCTTGGGCGCCCAAGTTCGTGGCAAGCGCTACCTGGCCGGCGCGTTCGTGGACGGGTGGGAAGCTCCCGCGCTGACGGCTTTGAGTCACGCGCCCATTCCGTGGGACGAAGCCGAACTCTATCGTTACCTGAAGACTGGTTGGACGCAGCGGCACGGCGCCGCGGCGGGACCGATGCAGTCGGTGGTTGCGAGTCTGGCCGATGCGTCGGACGAGGATGTGCGGGCGATGGCTCACTACATTGCGTCCTTGAACCCCGAGGCGCCGGCCAGTGCGCAACGACGCATGGCCGAGATCCTGGAGACGCGCGCACGTCCGGCGGCGGAAAGGGAACACGAGGCGGGCGCGCGACTGTTCGAAGGCGCCTGCGCCGCGTGTCATGACCCCGTGGCGGGATCGCTGGCTCGCGCGACACCGTCGCTGGCCCTCAACACCAATTTGCACAGCGACTCGCCCAACAACGTGCTGCGCGCGGTGCTCGAGGGAGTCAACGTGCCGGGCCTTGGCGCTCTAGGGGCGATGCCGGCCTTCGGCAACGCGCTCGATGACCGGCAGATTGCGGAGCTCGCGGGTTATCTGCGCGCGCGCTTTGCGGCTGACAAAGCGCCGTGGACCCATCTGGCGGTGGAATCCGCGCGGGTACGCGACTGATCCGCGGTGGCTGGGTGGCGGTCGCCCCGTGCTGCCGGCGCGAGGGCGAGCGTGCTACTCGGCTCTCACGAAGCCGAGCACGATGGTCTCGGCGATCTGCTGCCAGTGCGTCAACGCGGCGGGGGCCATCAGATTGACGCCGAGGAACGCGGATAGGCTATAGCGATTCGACAGATAGAAATAGCCGAGCGCGCACATGGCGATGTACAGATCCTGAGCCTCGATCCCGGGTCGAAATATTTTTTGGCGCACGCCGCGTGCGAGCACCTCTGAGAGAATGGACAGCAGCGGGAACGATAATTGCCGCACGCCCTTGGAGCGGGATAGATGCTTTCCCTGCAACAGGTTCTCGTTGTTGAGCAGCGTCAACATCTCGGGGTGGGCCAAATAGTGGTTCCAGGTGAACCTGAAGATGGCAGTGAGCGCCTCGTCGGGCGCCATGCCGGACAGATCGAGCTGCGACTCCGCTTCGCCGAGTTCCTTGTAGATGGTCTCGAGGGCCGCAACGAAGAGCCGCTCCTTGCTGCCGAAATAATAGTAGATCATCCGATCGGTCGAGCGGGCAGCCTTCGAGATCTTGTCGACGCGGGCACCGGCGAAACCCTGCTTGGCGAAGACTTCGATGGCGGCGCGCAGGATGTTCTCCCGCGTGGCCACCTGGCCGGTCGGTCTGCCGCGCGCGGGCTTCTTCTTGGGAGCCGTGAATCCGCCGCCGGCCGACGCCAATGCCTTTGACATGCACCCTCTCTCCCGATAACCATTCGCCAGTGGCGGCGAATTATAACCACCAAAGCCAGCGTGCGGGCGCGTGCCGCGCGTGCCATCTTTTCACGCGGGCCCTCGACGTTATAGGCGCCTTGCATTGCCCCAAAATCCCGGGTAGGCTTCGAGCCAGGAATTAATGAAGTAAACGCTTCATTCGATTAATCGGACGTGGCCCCGAGCGGGCGCGGCAGGACCATGAACGAACCAGCGACCGAGCATACGCGGGTTGATCACGTGCGGGAGGATCTCGATCCTTCCCTGCCGGAGGAAGCCGGCCCGACGCTGCTGTCCGAGCATGGCGCGGAGCGGGCGGCGGCGGGCAAGGTTCGCTGCGATGCCTGTCCCGTGCTCTGTTTGATCAGCCCCGGCCGCACCGGCGCCTGCGATCGCTGGGGCAATATCGGCGGCATGTTGACCCGGATCGATCCAATGGTCATCACGCAACATCCGGGCGTCGAGTCCGCGGGCGCCCTCGAGTCGGGCGCTGTGGCCGCCAAGTCCGCGACCTTCCTGACGGGCGTGGGCTCCGGCACCACGTATCCGGACTACAAACCCGCGCCCTTCATCGTGTCGAGCCGGCACGAGGGGGTCGACATGGTCACCGTCGTCACCGAGGGAATCTTCAGTTATTGCAGCTTCAAGGTGAAGATCGACACCGACCGGTACTTGGGCGCAGAAACGGCGGCCATCCGGTACTCGGGCGAGATCGTCGGCCACGTCACCACCGCTGAATATGGCTCGCAGATGTTGTCGGTGGGCGGCGTGCACCATCTGACCGGCGGCGGCAAGAAGCAGGGCCGCACCACCTGCGAGTTGATGGCGGCGTTGGGTAACAAGCAATCGGTGGACCTCGTCATCGAGGGTGGCGCGCACGTCACCGTTCAATCGGGTAAACCGCCGATCGTCGATGGGGTCCCTGAGGCGCGCATGCGGGTGGGCTGCGGCTCGGCGACCATCGGCATCTTCGCGCAGCAATGGTTCGGACTGGTGGACGAGGTCGTGGTGGTCGATGACCACATCACCGGCGTGTTGTCGGAGCATCAGGCGGGCCGCCGGCTCGGCATCAAAGCCACCGGGCTCGAGATGAAGGGCCGGCGCTCGACGCCGGGACGGTATTTCAAGGTCGCCAATCCCGGCACCGGATGGGGAGGTACCGACATCGTCGATCCGCTCTCGATCATCGCCGGGTTCGATCGCGCTGTCGCGTGGGAAGGGCTGCGCTTGCTGATGGTGTCGACCACGGGAGAACATTGGGCGTACTTCGTGTTGGACGGCGCGCTGAAACCGCAGCCGGCGCCACTGCCGGCGCCACTGTGTACCATCGTGGAACGTATCGTCGAGAATTGTGAACCGGCTCTGTCGACGGTGCTATTCGTCGGCGGCGCGGGTGGGAGCTTGCGCGCCGGAGTCACCAACAGTCCCGTGCGCCTCACCCAGGCCATCAAGTCGGCACTGGTCAACGTGACGTGTGGCGGTGCGCCGGCCTATGTCTGGCCCGGCGGTGGGATCACGGTCATGGTGGACGTGGCGCGCATGCCGGAGCGTTCGTTCGGCACCGTGCCCACACCCGCCATCGTGGCGCCGATCGAATTCACGATGAAGCGCGCCGATTTCGCGGCGCTCGGCGGACATGTCGATAGCGTCCTGCCGCTCGATGAGGTGCTCGAGCGCGAGCGGGCACGACTGATCCTTGTCGACACAGACAATGCCTGGCCGGTCACGTCGCGAGCGCTGCTAGGGTGAGCGGTGGCGGCGCAGTCGGCGGGGCCGGTGCAGCCTGCGGGGGGGGCGGCGCGCGGCGCGCGCGGCTCGCCGCCGATCGCTGGCATTTTCAGCATGGGCCCATCGACCTGATCATCGACGTGGACGCGGCGGCGCCGCTCGCCGAGGCACTGGTCGACGCGGCGTGGGAGCGGTTCCCCGCCATCCTGCCGGATCTGGTGACCGAGCTTGGCGCTCTGCGGCGGCCGGCGTGTGAGCGGCCGACGCTCGCGGCGCCGGTGCTGGGTTGTTCCGTGGCCGGCCGAATGCAGCATGCGTGTGCACCCTTCGCCCGGCATCGATTCATCACGCCGATGGCGGCGGTGGCCGGAGCGGTGGCCGATGAACTGATCGGGCTATTCAACCGACCCGGTGTGCGGCGCGCGGCGATCAACAACGGCGGGGATATCGCGCTCACGCTCTCGCCCGGCGCGCGCTACCGGGTGGGCATTTGGTCGCGCTTGGACCGGGCCATGCCACCGACGGGATCGGAGCCACTCGACGGCACCTTCACGATCACCGCCGACATGCCCGTGCGTGGCATCGCCACCAGCGGCTGGCGCGGCCGTAGCTTCAGTTTGGGCATCGCGGACAGCGTGACCGTGCTCGCGGCGGATGCGGCGGCGGCGGATGCGGCGGCGACGCTGATTGCGAACGCCGTCGATTGCGATGATCCCGGCATCCGGCGTGCGCCGGCGGACGAATTGAAAGACGATACGGATTTGGGCTCGCGACTCGTGACAGTGGACGTCCCGCCTCTACCCGAGGCCGCCGTGGCGGCAGCCCTCGCGGCGGGGCGGCTGGAAGCGGCGCATTGGCTCGCCGCCGGCGCGATCCATGCGGCGGCGATCTTTTTGCAAGGGCGTACGGAGGTCGTGATGCCGCACCCACGGGCCACTCATGCGGCGGCCACCCTGGAGGCGGTTCTATGATCGACTTGCAGCGGATCTTCACGCATACCGAAGAGATCCGGCACGAGTTCGGCCCGCCGCCGCCCGTGCCGCTCAAGCGCGGTGCCGCCGTGGCCGTGATCAAGAACCCGTTCGCCGGACGCTACGTCGCCGAGATTGCGCCATTCATGGACGAATTGAAGCCGCTGGGGCTGATGCTCGCGCGACGCTTGCTCGAGGCGTTGGGCACCGGGGCCGAGTCCATTGAAGGTTATGGCAAGGCGGCCATTGTTGGCGCTGCGGGCGAACTCGAACATGGCGCGCTGTGGCATGCACCCGGCGGTTACGGCATGCGTGAGACACTGGGATGGCAGGACGACTCGAAGGCGACGCGGTCGGGGCAAACCGGCAACGCGCTGGCCATCGTCGCGTCGACCAAGAAGGTCGGCGCGCCGGGGACCACGATCGACGTGCCGCTCACGCACCTCAATGCCAGTTACGTGCGCAGTCACTTGGACGCGATCGAGGTGCGCGTACCGGGTGCACCGGCCGCGAACGAGGTGGCTTATATTCTGGTGATGAGTTTGGGTCCGCGGGTCCATGAACGCTTGGGGGGACTACGGGTCAACGGAATCACTCGGTGGGATGGTCAACGGTGAGGTGTCGGTGAGCGCTGCAATTCGCAAGTTGGTGATTCAGGTGGACGAGACCCACAGCGACATGGGCCGGCCGGTCGAGCCGCCCACCCGCCGCGCGTTGGCCATGGCGGTCATCGCCAATCCGTTCGCCGGGGTATATGCCGAGGATTTGGAGCCGCTGATCGCCATCGGTGAGGAACTCGGGCAGTTATTGGGCGCCAAGTGTGTGGCCGCTCTCGGGATTCGTCCCGACGAGGCGCAAAGCTACGGCAAGGCGGCCATCGTGGGCGAAGGCGGCGAACTCGAACATGCGGCCGCGCTGCTGCATCCTAGGATGGGAGCGCCGCTGCGAAGGGAGGTGGGCGGCGGCGCGGCGCTGGTGCCGTCGGCGAAGAAGATGGGCACGCTGGGCACCGCCATCGACGTGCCTTTGGGTCATAAGGACGCTGCGTTCGTGCGCTCTCATTTCGATGCCATCGAGGCACGGGTCACGGATGCCCCGCGCGCCAACGAAATCCTGGTCGCCATCGCGATCACCGCCAGCGGGCGACCACATCCGCGCGTGGGCGGACTTCAGGTGAGCGAGATCAAGGGCCAGGACGGTTTGCGCTGATGTCGGGTCCCACGGAAACGCCCACCGCCGGCAAGACAGTCATCACGAATATCGGTCTGCTGTTGTCCGGTGACATCGGCAATCCCATCTTGGACGCCGACACCGTGGTCATCGAGGGCGGCCGCATCGCCGCGGTAGGTCGTCGTGGCGACTGCGATACGGCGAGCGCGGACGTTCGCATCGATGCACGCGGCAGCGCGCTCGCGCCGGGGCTGATCGACTCCCACGTGCATCCGGTGTTCGGTGACTGGACTCCACGTCAGAATCAACTCGGCTGGATCGAGTCGACCTTGAACGGCGGCGTGACGACCATGGTCTCCGCCGGCGAGGTGCATCTACCCGGTCGTCCGAAGGACATCGTCGGCCTGAAGGCTCTTGCCATCACCGCGCAGCGCTGCTTCGCGAATTTCCGGCCGGCCGGTGTCAAAGTACTGGCCGGCGCGCCGATTCTCGAGACCGGCATGGTCGAGTCCGATTTCGCCGAACTCGCGGCGGCCGGCGTGAGTCTGCTCGGGGAAGTCGGCTTAGGTTCCGTGAAGAGCGGCGAGCAGGCCGAGCAAATGGTCGGCTGGGCGCGCAAGTATGGTATCCAAAGCACGATCCACACCGGCGGTCCCTCGATCCCGGGCTCGGGATTGATCGACAAGGATGTGGTGCTCCAGGCCGATGCCGACATCATCGGTCACATCAACGGCGGACATACCTCGTTGCCGTACGGTCAGGTCTGCGAGCTCTGCGAGCGGTCGCGACGGGGCCTGGAAATCGTGCACAATGGCAATGAGCGCATCGGCATACTGACGGCGATTCACGCGCGCGAGTTGAAATGCGCGGAGCGCGTCATCTTGGGCACTGACGGACCGGCGGGGTCCGGCGTCCAGCCGCTCGGGATCTTGAGAATGATTGCGCTGCTCTCCAGCATGGGCGACATTCCGGCCGAGGAGGTGCTGTGCTATGCGACGGGCAACACCGCGCGCCTGCGGCACCTCGACTCCGGCCTCATCGAGACAGGCCGCGCGGCCGATCTGGTATTCCTCGACCGGGCGCAGCAAACGGCGGGGCGCGATCTGTTGGATAGTATTCGCTTGGGAGACATCCCGGGCGTCGGCATGGTTTTGGTGGATGGAGTGATTCGATGTCAGCGCAGCCGCAACACACCGCCGGCGACCCAAATTCCGCTGGTACTGGCGTGAGGAATGCTCGCGAGCTGCGCGCGCTGGTCGCGACGAGTCCGTTGAGCGCCTACCAGATCGCCGCGATCCTGGTCTGTGTCGGACTCAATATGCTGGATGGCTTCGACGTGCTCGTCATGTCGTTTACGGCCGCCGGGGTCAGCGCGCAGTGGGCGCTCTCCGGTGCGGAACTCGGCCTGTTGTTGAGCGCCGGTTTGGTCGGCATGGCGGCCGGTTCGCTGTTGCTCGCGCCCAGCGCCGATCGGTTCGGCCGGCGCGGCATCGTGATGACCTCGGTCGTGATCGTCAGCGTCGGCATGCTGCTGTCGGGTCTGGCCGAGAGTGCCGTGCAACTCGGGCTGCTGCGCGCCGTGACCGGCATCGGGATCGGCGGCATCCTCGCGAGCGCCACGGTCCTCGTGGCCGAATCCTCGTCGACGAAGTGGCGCAACACGGCGAGCTACCTTTACACGTCGGGCTATTCGATCGGGGCCACCGTGGGCGGCACCATCGCCGGCATCCTCATCGCCCGCTATAACTGGCGCGCCGCGTTTTTGTTCGGTGCCGTGATGAGTGTTCTGATGCTGCCGATCGCCTACTGGGGATTACCGGAATCGTTGGATTTTCTGTTGACCCGACGGCCGCGCGGCGCGCTCGAGAAACTCAACCGGCTGCTGGCGCGGATGCATCAGCCGGTCGTCGAGCGGTTACCTGAAGCCGAGCCAGTGGCCGCTTCAGGCTATGTCGCTTCGGCGGCGCACGTCCCGACCAACCGACTGCTCGAACTGTTCACGCCCGGACTCAAGCGCTCGACGCTGCTCAACTCACTCGCGTTCTTCTTCATGATGGGCGGTTACTACTTCGTCTTCAGCTGGACGCCGAAATTGCTCACCGCGAGCGGCCGCAGCGCGCAACAAGGGATCACCAGCGGAGTGTTGCTCAGTGTCGGTGGAATCGTCGGCACCGTGCTGTTCGCGTTCATCGCGAAATCCGTCGACGTGCGCAAGCTCATCGCCTTCTGTCTGATCGTCGCGAGCGCGTTGATGGGGGTGTTCGCATTGACCACCCACGACGTTGCCATCGGCTTGGTGACCGGAGTCGCGTTGGGAGGTATGACGACCAGCGCCATGGCGGGTTTTTACGCGTTGACTCCCGCCCTGTATGCGGCGAATCTACGGACGACGGGAATGGGCTTCGGTATCGGCATCGGCCGCTTCGGCGCGATTCTTGCGCCGATCGCGACCGGCTTTCTGGTCGACCGTGGCTGGCATGCGCTGCAACTCTATATTCTGTTCGCCGCGACGTTCCTGATCGCGGCCGTCGCCCTCGCGGTGATGGTACCGGCTCCGCGTCAGACGCGGATGGCCGAAGACGTTCTGTAGAACAAGTCCTCTAGTTGGAGACCTTCAGTTAATGGCGATCATCGGCAGCGAGCGGGTGCTCACGGTTCATCATTGGAATGAAACCGTCTTCAGTTTCACGACGACCCGCGACACCACCTTCAGATTCGAGAATGGGCATTTCGTCATGCTGGGCTTGATGATCGACGGCAAGCCACTGATGCGTGCCTACAGCATCGCGAGCGCCAATTACGAGGAGTTCCTCGAGTTCTTGAGCATCAAGGTGGCCGACGGTCCGCTGACCTCCCGCCTTCAGAACATCCGCGTGGGCGATGAGGTGCTGGTGAGCCGCAAGCCCACCGGCACTCTGTTGCTGTCGGATTTGAAGCCCGGCAAACGTTTGTACTTGTTGAGTTCGGGCACCGGCCTCGCGCCGTTCATGAGCATCATTAAAGACCCCGAGACCTATGAGCGCTTCGAAAAGATCATCCTGGTGCACGGCGTGCGCTACCGCAGCGAACTCGCCTATCGAGATTACATCGAGTGGGAGCTGACCCACCACGAACATCTGGGCGAACAGGTCAGGAACCAGCTGGTGTATTTCCCCACCGTCACCCGCGAACGTTTTCGCTACCAGGGCCGCGTCACCACGTTGATCGAGACCGGCAAGCTGTTCGCGGACATTCAGATGCCGCCACTCGACCCGGCTCATGATCGGGTCATGATTTGCGGCAGCCCCGCGATGCTCACCGACCTGTCGGCCATGCTCGACGCTCGGGGCTTTCGGATCTCGGCGCACGTCGGCGAACCGGGGGATTACGTCATCGAGCGGTCGTTCGTCGCCCGCTGAGGTCTCGTCGCGCGCAACAGGCTGCCCTCAATAGCCCGTGACGATCGCCACAGGACCTCCGGTCGGCGTTGTCGAAGGGCTGCCGGTGGGCAAGGTACCGCCGGCACCCAAGACGAATTGGCCAATGACGTCATTGTCGTCGGCTGCATAGATATAGAGTCCGCGCAGATCCACGCTGACGAACTGCGCAGTGCCGCCCGCCTGCGCGATCCCCGCATTGATGACGCCGAGACTGCCGTCGGGTCCGATGCCGTATTGCCATAAGGTTCCGTCGGAGCTGGCCGCCACATACACCGAGCGTCCGGATGGATCGACCGCAACCGAGGTCGGGTCGTTGCCGGTGACAACGACCGCGGGATTGAGCGCACTGAGCAATCCGCCCTGCCTTAAGCTGAATTGCGACACCGTATTGTCGCCGCCGTTGGCGACGTAGACGAAGCGGCCAGACGGGTCGACCGCAACGGCCTGCGGTTGATCTCCGGCCATCACGCTGGCCGGGCTCATGGCCGTGAGGGTGCCATCCGAACCGATGGTGAGTTCCGCCACCGTCCCATCGCCGTTGGCGACATAGAGATACCGTCCGGAAGGATCGACCGCCAATGCCTCCGGAAATCCACCGACGGCGACGGTGGCGGGATTCAAGGGCGTAAGACTACCGCCGGCTCCGATGGCGAATTGCGAGAGGGTGCCATCGCCATTGTTGACGACGTAGACGAACCGACCCGTGGGATCTACGACGAGCGCCTGCGGGAAGCTGCCGGCCGGGACGCTCGCCGTGGTCATCGGAACGAGACTCCCATCGGTGCCGATCGCGTACTGTGACACCGTGCCATCGTTGTTGGCCACGTAGGCATAGCGGTATGCCGGGTCGAGCCCGATCGAGGCGGGGTAGGTACCGGCCGGGACGGTCGCCGGGTTCAACGGCATCAAGACGCCGCCGGCAGCGATGCGGTACTGCGACACCGTGCCATAGCCATTGTTGGCCACATAGGCGTATTCCTGCGCCCCGATCACGGTCAGCGGTACCGCGAGCGAACCGATAGTACCGAGGGTCGCACTGATACCGGTGGACCCCACTGCGCTCGTGGTTGCCAGGCCATTCGAGCCGGCCGCATTGCTGATCGACGCGACGGCGGGGGTATTCGAGAGCCACGTGACCGCGCTCGAGAGGTCCCTGTTCGAGCCATCGGAGTAGGTGCCCGTGGCGACAAACCGCTGGCTGAAGCCCTGGGGCGTGGTGGACTCGAGTGGCGTCACCGCGATCGCCACGAGCGTCACATCGACCACCGTCAGACCCGTCGTGTCGGCGATACCACCCAAGGTCGCGCTGATCGTGGTCGACCCGGGATTCAACCCAGTGGCGAGGCCAACGGACCCCGCGGCATTGCTGATCGATGTGATCGTCGAGTCCTGTGACGTCCAGGTTACGCTCGCCGTGAGATCCTGAGTCGTGCCGTCCGAATAATGACCGGTGGCTGCGAATTGCTGCTGGGTGCCCGTGGGGAGGTTCGAATTGGCGGGAGTGGCGGTGATGGACGTCAGCGCGGCGGGAGTGACGGTCAGACTGGTGTAACCCGAGGTGCCGTCGAGTGTCGCCGAGATGTTGGTCGAGCCCACGCCCTCCGCGAGCGTCAGGCCGTTGAATCCCGGTTCATTGCGTACCACGGCCACGGTGCTGTCCACGGCGGCCCAGGTCACTTCGGAGGTGAGATCCTGAGTCGACTGATCAGAGAAGGTGCCGGTGGCGCTCAATGGCTGCGTGGTGCCCAACCCGATGCTTGGGCCGGCCGGCGTCACGGCGATCGCCACGAGGCTGGTCGCCTTCACCGTGAAACCGGTCGAACCGGAGATTCCACCGAAGGACGCCGCGATGGTCGTCGTTCCGGAAGTCGTCGCGGTCGCGAGGCCGTTTGAACCGGCGGCATTGCTGATGGCGGCAACGGCGCCGACGGACGAATTCCAACTCACCGAGGTCGTGAGATCCTGTAGCGAGTTGTCGGTGTAAATCCCGGTGGCCGTGAATTGCTGTGCGGTACCTCGTGCGATGCTCGCTCCTATGGGTGTCACGCCGATGGATGCCAGCGCCGCGGCGCTCACGGTGAGCGTAGCGCTGGCGGAGAGACTGCCGAGTGCCGCCGTGATCGTCGTCGAGCCCTGACCCACGGACGTGGCGACACCGTTCGAGCCGGCGGCGTTGCTCTGCGTGGCGACGTTGGGGCTGGCAGAGCTCCAGGTCACCGCGGTGGTCAACGGTTGGACCGTGCCATCCGTGTAGGTGCCCATGGCGGCGAAGCGCTCCGTGCTCCCGTTCGGGATGCTGATCGCCGCGGGCGTAATCGCCAGCGACACCACCGTCGCCGCGGTGACCGTGAGTGGAGCCGTGCCGGAGATCGCACCGACCGTGGCCGTGATCGTCGTCGATCCGGGAGTGACGGCGGTCGACCGACCGTTGAAGCCAGTGGCGTTGCTGACAGTCGCCACGGCCGGCGTGGATGAACTCCACACCGCCATGGCGGTCACGTCGTGCGTGGACTGATCGGTGAACACACCGGTGGCCGTGAATTGAAACGTGAGACCGGCCGGAGTGTTCGGAGGCGGCGTCACGCCAATCGACACCAGCGTCGCCGCCGTGACGCTCAGCGACGTACTGCCGGATCGGCCCTCGTAGCTCGCCATGATCGTCGATGATCCCGCGCTCGCGGTGCTCGCGAGCCCGGTCGAGCCTGTTGCATTGCTGATCGACGCGCACGCTGGCGCCGATGAACTCCAGGTGACCGACGCGGTGAGATCATGCGTCGAGCCATCCGAGTACACACCGGTTGCCACGAACGGTTGCGTGAGACCGGCTGCGACGTGGGGGGCCGTCGGCGTGACATCGATGGATGAGAGAGTGGCCGGCGTGACGACAGCGCTCGAGGTTGCCGACACACCGTTCAGCGTGGCCGTGACGGCGACGGCGCCCACCGCACGCAGCGTGAGAAGGCCGGCAGTGGCCCCGCTACCCACCGTTGCCACGAGCGGACTCGACGTGGTCCATGCCGCCGCTGCGGTCAGGTTCTGCGTCGACTCGTCCGTGTAGGTTCCCGTGACGGTCAACTGCACGCTCGAACCGGCGGGCCCATTCACGCTGCCCGGTGTCAGTTGGAGAGAGACGAGAGTGGCGGCGGTGACGGTCAGCCCGGTGGTACCGGAAATATTCCCAAGCGTCGCCGTGATCGTCGTCGCGCCGACACCCACGGCGGTCAACAGCGCCGTGCTCGCGGACGCACCGCTCACCGACGCGACGCTCGGGTTCGCGCTGCTCCAACTCACCCTGGAGGCGAGTTCGCGCCGGGTTCCATCGCTGTAGATTCCGGTGGCGACCAGTTGTGTGGTCGTACCCTTGGCGAGCACGGCGTCAGGTGGACCGATCGATAGCGATGTCAATTGAGGCCCGCTGTCTGACACGCCCCCGCAGCCGGTGAGTAATAGGGCCCAGGCCGTCAACAGAAGAAAATAAATAGCCGCAGCGGGGCGCCCGCCGCGGGATCGCGCGGTTATCATTCGAAACACTAGCTCAGGAGGACCGCGACACGATGACCGAGTTTCCCCGCCGAGAGTTTCTGCGCCGATCGGCGGGTATGGTCGGCGCAGCGACGGCGCTCTCCTTGCTGCCGCCATCCATCCGGCGCGCCCTCGCCATTGCGCCGACGGGCGAGACGGGTACCATCCAAGACGTCAAGCATGTGGTCATTCTGATGCAGGAGAACCGTTCGTTCGATCATTATTTCGGGAGTTTACGCGGGGTTCGCGGCTTCGGTGACCCTTTCCCGATTCCGCTGCCGAGTGGTCAGTCGATCTGGTTTCAATCGGATGGCACGACCGCCATACCACCTTATCATTTGAACCCGGCGATCAGCCAGGCGCTGTTGGTGCCCGATTGCCCACATAGTTTCAGCGATGCCCAAGCCGCCTGGAATCAGGGCATTTACGGCGAGTGGCCCATGGTCAAGACCGCCTATTCGATGGGCTACTATCGGCGCGCCGACATTCCCTTCCAGTTCGCACTCGCCGAAGCCTTCACCCTCTGCGACAGCTACCATTGCTCGGTCACGTCCGGGACGGATCCGAATCGCGTCGTGCTGTTCTCGGGTTCCAATTTCGATCCCACGATTGCCGCACAGGGTATCGATTGCACGATGCAAAACGCGGAAGTCAACAACGTTCGCTGCGCGGTGTCGGGCCAGATGCCCTCCCCGGGATATAGCTACAGCGGCAGCGCCTTCACCTGGCCAACGCTGCCGGAGTTACTTCAGGCGGCCGGCGTCGGCTGGCGCATCTACCAGGACCCGAACGACAACTTCAACGGCTTGATGCACGGCGGGCTGGCGTTCGAGAGCTTTCGCAAGGCCACGGCCGCGTCTGGCAATGCCCTGTACGAGAACGGCATGACGCGCAGGACGCTGACGGACTTGCAGGCCGACGTCACGAGCGGCGCATTGCCCGCGGTGTCGTGGGTGCTGCCGTCCGCCGCGCAGTCCGAGCATCCCGCCGCATCCAATCCGGATGCCGGCGCCTTCTTCATCTCCCAGGTGCTGGATGCGCTCACCGCGAATCCCGCGGTTTGGAGCCAGACCGCATTCTTCGTGTTGTTCGATGAGAACGATGGGTTGTTCGATCACGTGCCGCCTCCCGCCGTGCCCTCCTACACGGCCGATGGTGTGCTGGCCGGCGGCTCGACGCTGCCGTTGGCCGGCGAGTATTTCGACGGTTCGACGGGCGGCAGCCTCAATACGACGACGCTCACCGGTCCCATAAGGCCTTGGGGTATGGGCGCACGAGTCCCGGCTTACGTAATCTCGCCCTGGAGTCGCGGCGGTTGGGTCAACTCGCAGGTGTTCGATCATACGTCGATCGCCCGCTTCCTGGAAAAACGGTTCGGCATCCACGTGGACAGCATCAGTCCCTGGCGTCGGGCCGTGAGCGGCGATCTCACCTCCGCATTCGATTTCACAGCGCGGAATACCGCGGCGTTGCCGTCCCTGCCCGATATGAGCAATTACGCCGCCATCATTGCGGCGCAAGCAAAACTGCCTCTGCCGACTCCACCGAGAGAGCCGCAACCCCTGTTTCAAGAACACGGCATCCGCTCATCGCGAGCACTCCCCTATGAACTGTCCGTCACGGCGTTCCAGAGCCGAGGCAACGTGTCGCTCACGTTCACGAATTCCGGGGCCCAAGGAGCGGTATTTCATGTCTATGACCGACAGAACTTGGCGCAAGTGCCGCGCCGCTACACCGTCGAAGCTGGCAAGTCGCTCACCGATGTATGGCCTTCCACCACGAGTCAAGGGGCCTACGACTTGATGGTCTACGCGCCCAATGGGTTCGTCCGCAGTTTCGTGGGTAACTCGAGTGCTTGGTCGTCCAGTACATTCCAGCCGGAAATCCTCGTGGCTTACAGCACGAGCCTCGATCAGCTGTCACTGGAGATCCGCAACGGCGGTGGGAGTGCCGGCACGCTCAACGTGGCGGCCAACAACGCGTTCCTGAACTACGCCAGCCAGACGGTCAGCGTGGCCGCCGGCGGACTGGTCGTGCTGCCGCTGAAGCTCTCGTCCAGCGGCAACTGGTACGACTTCACGGTGTCGAGCAACAACTTCAGCCGCCGATTTGCGGGCCGTATGGAGACGGGCAAGGACGGCATCAGCGACCCCGCCTTTGCGACCATCGTATGAGGATGCCATGAGACGACTCGAAAGACCCTCGAAGATCCTACACGGGGTCACCCTGCAGGGGACGGCGCTGCTCGGCGCCGCCGCGCTCGCCTTGCTCGGAGGCACGGTCTGGGGCTCTGGGCGCGCGGACGCCGCTGACATCCAGAGCATCCCCGCGGTCATGAAGACGTTGGGCTCCGTGCATTCCTTCCGTGAGGTGGCGATCGCGCCGGACGGCAAGCACGTGGTTTACGGGGTCATCGTGACGGGCAAGCGGGCCGAGGCCGGCGTGGACGTCTCGTCGCTGTGGCTCGTGAATTCGGACGGCTCGGCACCCTTCCGGCTGACGGCCTGTCCCGGCGCGGTCTGCGATGAACACGGCGCGGTGTGGTCGCCGGATGGTTCGCGGATCGCGTTCGTCACCACCGACGCTCGGGAACAGACCCAGATCGCGGTCGCCGATGCGTCGGGACGGGGGGTCAGGACGCTCACTCATGCACATGGCCCGGTGGACACACCGCGCTTCGCACCTGACGGCGAACGCATCGCATTCCTATATTCGGTCGGGGCACCCAAGACCCCGGGTCCGCTGAACCCGCTGTCGCGTGATCAAGGCGTGCTATCGGAAGCGGTGTACGAACAGCGGCTCGCGACGCTTGCGGTGCACGGCGCCGCCTCCAAAAAACGCGGCGACACACTTAAGTTGCTGGGTCCGCCCGACCTCAACGTGTATGAATTCGATTGGTCGCCGGATGGCGGGCGCTTCGTGGTCACGGCAGCGCACGGCTCGGGCGACGACAATTGGTGGATCGCCGAACTCGATGTCATCGATGCGAACACCGGCGCCCTCACGGTGCTGACCAAACCCTCCCATCAAATGGCGGCGCCGCGCTGGTCGGGCGATGGCAGCCGGATCGCCTACATCGGCGGCATCATGAGCGACGAGGCGATCACCGGCGGCGACGTCTACGTGATCCCGGCGGCCGGCGGTGCCCCCGTCGACGTGACGCCGGACCTCGCGGCCTCCGTTCACACGCTCACGTGGAATGGCTCGACCACGAGCCTCACCGTAACCGAATTCGCGGCCGGCGAGGAAGTGCTCGCCGCCATCGATGTCGACGCCCGCACCCAGCGTGAGATCTGGCGCGCACCGCAAATGATCTGGGCCAATTGTCTCGCCGGCTTCACGCCGGGAGATGTGGGCATCGCGCTGTCGAAGGACGGAACGATGTCGGCCGTCATCCGCCAGTCATACACTTCACCGCCGGAAGTGCAGACCGGCCCGCCCGGTCATTGGCATCCGATCACGCATGCCAACGCCGCGTTGCGGCCGGTGACGGGGGATGCCTCCAATGTATTCTGGACGAATGATGCCTGGCACGTTCAGGGGATGCTCATCGCGCCGCCGTCGGTAGAGCCGGGCAAGCGCTATCCGCTCGTCGTCGAGATTCATGGCGGACCGGCCTTCGCGCATTATCCGATTTTTCCGTTCGCTCAAGATTCCTTCGATGCGGCTCTGGCGAGCCAGGGCTACTTCGTGTTCATGCCCAATCCCCGCGGCAGCTACGGCCAGGGTGAAGCGTTCACGCGGGCCAACGTCAAGGACTTTGGCTACGGAGATTTGCGCGACGTGCTGTCCGGTCTCGATGCGGTCGAGCACGCCTGGCCCATCGATCCGAACCGGGTCGGAATCGCCGGCTGGAGTTACGGCGGTTACATGACGATGTGGGCGTTGACGCAAACCGACCGGTTCAAGGCGGCCGTCTCGGGTGCCGGACTGTCGGATTGGCAGAGTTATTATGGGACCAATAACATCGACACCTGGATGATGCCGTACTTCGGCGCCTCGGTGTATGACGATCCGAAGGTCTATGAGCGAAGCTCACCGATGACGTTCATCAAGCAGGCCAAAGCCCCCACGCTGCTGCTGGGTGGCGACCGGGATGCGGAGGTACCGATCACGCAGTCGTATGAGTATTGGAACGCGTTGCGCCGTCTCAAGGTCAAGACTGAATTCGTCGTTTATCCCGATGAGGGACATTTATTCTATAAGCATGCGGATCAGGTGGACGTGATGGCGCGGCTGGTGACCTGGTTCGACGACAACATGCCTGCGAGACCCTAACGGGGCTCGCGGGTCATCATTCGGACAGTCGGCGCCCCGCCCCGCGGCTCCGGTCCGCTCGCACGCGCGCGGCCGAGGCTCTCGCGCAACGCTCGGGTCAGTTCCTCGACGTTCACCGGCTTTTGAAGGTAATCGCTCATTCCGGCGGTCAGACAGAGGTCACGATCGCCTTGCATCGCATTCGCGGTCATGGCGATGATCGGAATATGAGGGTCGAGCACCCCGCTGCCGGGATCGCGGATCCGCGTCGTCGCTTCGAAGCCATCCATGACGGGCATCTGACAGTCCATGAACACCACGTCGCAGGGCGTCGATCGGAGCACCTCCAGGGCCTCGAGTCCATTGTTTGCGATCAGTGTGCGGCAGCCGAGCCGCTCCAGTAATTTACGCGCCAGTAACTGGTTGACCCGATTGTCCTCGACGAGCAGCGCGGTCACGACCGGCGTACCCACCGGAGGGCCGTCGGGCGGGTTCGGCCGCGCGACGGTGGTCGCGGCGCCGAGACTTTGCTCCAGCGTCTGCAGAAGGCGCGCGGCACGCACCGGTTTGGTCACGGTGCCTGCGAATTGGAGATGAGGGGATACGGTATTGCCTTCGCGGCCGAGCATGCTCAGCAGGATCAGCGGCGTGGCCGACAGCGCCGGGTTCGCTTGAATGGCCTCGGCCAACGTCACGGCATCCATGTCAGGCATTTGGACATCGATGAGGACGGCGGCGAATGGCTGCTCGTCGGCGACCGCCGCGGCGAGCACTCTCAAGGCGCTGTCCCCGTCAGCGGCACCCACCGGCGTGATGCCCCGTTCTTGCAGTAGCGCCGCCAGGTGCTGCCGATTCGCCTCCTGGTCGTCGACGATCAGGATCCGTACCCCCCGCAGGGCAGCGGCACTCAAGAGAGGCGGCGCCGCGGCACCCACCCGCAGGGCGACGGTGAACGAGAAACTCGACCCGCGCCCCGGTGTGCTCTCCACGACGATGGTGCCATCCATCAGTGCGACCAACTGCCGTGAGATCGACAGCCCCAGCCCCGTGCCCCCATAGCGCCGGGTGGTCGAGGAGTCCGCCTGCATGAATGGCGTGAACAACTGCGCGCATTGCTCCGGTGCGATACCGATCCCGGTGTCGGTGATGGTGAAGCGCAAGCCGACGCGTGACGACGTCGAGTCCTGGTCCGCCAATTCGACGCGGATGGTCACCAGCCCCACTTCCGTGAACTTGACGGCGTTCGAGCCGAGATTCAACAGTATCTGCCGCAAGCGACCGGGATCTCCCGAAAGCTTCATTGGTACCTTGGGATCGATCAGGCAGACGAGCTCGAGGCCTTTTTCATGCGCCCGGAGGGCGAGCATCTCGCCGGCGTCCTCGACCAACTGACGTAGATCGAACTCCATCGATTCGAGCCGCAGTTTACCCGCCTCGATCTTGGAGAAATCGAGGATGTCATTGATGAGGTTGAGGAGGATTTCCGCGCTGCCATGCACGATCGTCGCATAGTGCCGCTGCTCTTCGGTCAGGTCCGTGTTGAGCAACAGTCCGGTCATTCCGAGTACGCCATTCATGGGCGTACGAATCTCGTGGCTCATGTTGGCGAGAAATTCACTCTTCGCGCGGGTCGCCGCCTCGGCCCGTTGCCGCGCCTCCGTGATTTCGGTGATGTCGGCATAGGTCGAAATAACCTGCAGCGCCTTACCGGAAGCATCGCGTGACGCCACGAATCGGGATACGTTGAGCCAGCGATTACTACCGTCCGAGTGGCGCATACGCAGCACCTGATGGTAGTTCGCATCGATGCCCGCGACGAAGCCGCTCAAGCGTCGCTGCCGCTCATCGACATAGTCGGGATCGAAGAACTGATAGGTTTTGTCGAACGGGAGCACGGCATATTCCTCGCCCAACCCCAGCATGCCACGGATCCGGGCGTCGAACCGCACGACGTTGGTGTTCACATCCCACTCGGAGAAACCGAGATTGGCGACCGCGATGGCGCTCTCGAGGCGCTCGGTCTGCTGCCGTACCAACCGTTCGCTGTCGCGTTGCGCGGTGACATCCACTTGGATCGCCATGAAGCCGGTCAGCCGTCCCTCGGGGTCGAGCAATGGATCGATCTCGAGGCGCACCAGGTAACACTCGCCGTTCTTGCGGTAATTGTGGAGCTCGCTCACGACGCGCTCCCGGCGTTGCAGGGCCGCGCGGATTCGAACTCGCTCGTGGGGCTCGGTCGCGGCCCCCTGCAGCACCTCACCCGGCCTGCGCCCGAGCACCTCAACCAACTCGTACCCGCTGGCACGGACGAAGGCCTGGTTGACCCATTGGATGCGCTCCTCCGCGTCCGTCACGATGACCACATTGCCGGTTCGCGTCGCGATCTCGGCGAGCCGCGCGCAGGCATTGCGTTCGGCGCGAACCTGTTCGGCGACATGCCGCAGGCTGCGCAAGAAGGGAGAAACGATCGACAGGACGGCCGTGACCAGCGTCCACAGCAGCGCAAGGGCTAGACTGGAACGGGAGGGTGTGCCGGGCCCGGCGAGAAAAATCATGAGCCACATACTGATCACCGCCGCGCCTAAGGCGAGGCGGATACGCAGCCGGGCGCGGCGAATGGCCAACTCGAACAGTTTGTAGGCTTCGCTCTCGGGAAGTGGGCCAGCCTGGATGTCGCGAAGAGGCATCGATGTCACCCGCATAGCATTCGAAGCTATCGGCCGTGTCGCGGGTAAGTTGAAAAAAAGCCGCCGGACTGGATGAGCAGTCCGGCGGCGGCGTAGCTCGAGAGATCAGCTAGTGATAGCGGCTCGCGTATGTGCTCGCCGGCCATCCCGCGCCAGCATGACCGCCAAAGACAGGGGCGGGCATGGACTCCGCATTCGCGTAGCCAAACGTGTTCGGTGGGGCCCCAAACGACGCCGGCGGCGTTGCGACCGGTCCTCCGAACGGTGCGAACGAGTGATGCTGGCGACCCCACGTGCGCGGCATGGGATAGAGTTCGCCAGCAAAGCCGTACGGGCCGTAGGCAGGCACATGACCCGGTGACCACGGGGTTTGCGCGGCACCGAAGGACTGTTGCGCGTAGCCACTGTGATGCGGATAGCCCGGCGCCGGCTGGTGAGTGCCGCCCCAGGGGCCATTAAACGCCGGCTGGTAAGCCGGCCAATAGCTTGGCATGAAATGCGGCTGCTGCGCCGGGTAATGAACTTCCGCCTCCGGCGATGCCGCGTAGTTCACGCGGGACGGCCAGCCACCCACGTCCGGCTGAAATTGGGCGCCGTAGGAATAGCCTTCTGACGGTGGGTAATAAGCACCACTGAACCAGGGCGCGGCATAGCCACCATGATTGGGCGCGGACGCATAGCCGGCCCACGACGGCTGGCGCATGCCTGACCACGGTCCTTGGAATCCCGGCTGGAAACCGGGCCAGTAACTTCCGAAGAAATTCGATTGTGAAGGATACATCTGTGTGTTCATTTGCCACCTTGTGTTTTGACTGTGAATATCGTCTTGAAACGGCGCACCCGTTGGTACCGGCCTGCCGGCCTGCGCAAAAAGGCCAGCTTGAAGCTGAGCCCGCAGGAAATCAGCCGTGCCGTTTGCCGTCGTTCCGTTGATCCCGTTCATTTTGTTTACTCCGTTCATTCCGTTGGATTCGCTCATGTCTATGGCCGATTAGCTCAGCCCAAATTTGGCCGTATCGACCCATGGCCCAGAGATCAAGGACCAGAAATCCGATGCGAGATCGGCATGCACATAGTCATACGGCAGCCAACCGTAGCCGCGCTCACCCCATTGTTCGCCCCAGGAATTCCTGAACAGAATTCCGCCTCGCTTGTCTTGCTGGGTCGTCGGATCTCGGATCAGGATTTCGTCGTCGTAACCGACGGCGACGACCGCGTGTCCGCCGATCGGCCTGTCCCGGCCCGATGGGAACGGAATCCGCCCGGAGGCGGCGGCCGTGAAACTCGATTCGAACATGAAGAAACCGAACACGACCGGGGCCTTGGCGGCGAGATTGGCCTTCAACCGCAGAAGAGTGCCGTCCGCCGATGGCCCCTTCTCGTCCAAGCGGTAGTACATGCAGTCGCGGAATTGAGAGCCGAACGAGAACAAGGAGGGCGGCGGTTCGACCGACAAAAAACGCGGATCGAAGGGCCAGTATTTCTCGGGGGGCGCGCCAAAATTAGTCACCGCCTCGCAGCAGGAGCGGATGAAGGCGCCGGAATCACCCTGCACGCCCATCAATTGTCGCGCCATCTTATAAATGAACAGGCGCGACGGAATCGCATAGCGCTCGAACGCAACACTCTCGAAATACGCCACGAGGGAGGCCATCGCTTGGGCGGGGGCCGACAACGTTCCACCCTGCTGAAACGGCAGCGGAAACTTCGAACGCAGATCAACGTTGCCCGGCAGGCGAAGGTCCTTGGGGTTGCCGATTCGTAGCTTGCCGAGAAGCCAATTGACCTTCGGGGTGGACGCCGACAGATCGCGGCGATCCGCGAGGTCCGGAATCCAGCCCGTACCGGGCAATGGCAGCGCCTGAGGACCGGGTCCGGAATAAAAACTCTGGCTCGATTGAGGACCGCTCGTGGGGTCCACTGGAGCGAATCCGATATTCGCATGCATCATCTAAATACCCTCCTGGGGATTGATCGCTCGATAAGGTTGGTTGGTCCACGCGAAGGATCATTGCGGCCGCACGCGGCGTGGTTGCGTTCCGTGCGGCGGCCTTGGATGGCCGCCCTGTACTTCCCTGTTGTCATTGATTCGACGACTCCATCTGGTGGCAGCCCGCCCAGCCTAGGCGTCTGCGTCCACTGTTAGCGGATCGTCGCCCGAAATCTTTAATTTTATTTTCGGACTGTCTCCAGAATTTCCCGACCTTGAACCAGCCCGCAATTCCGCCATGTTCGGGACACCGTACGCGGGGCGAGTCGCTACACTAGGAGCCAAGAAGCGGAGAGTTGAATGCGATTCCTGTGGACGGCCTTGGTCTGCGGCACTCTATTCGGGTGCGGCCGGGTCTGCGCCGCTCCAGCCGGAAGTGTACGGCTCGACGAGTGCCGACTCGAGCATCCGCTGCGTTTGAGTTCAGTGGCGGTGCACTGCGCAGTGCTCGAGGTCCCGGAGAATCCCGCGGACCCGGCGGGTGCGCAGATCGGGTTGTATGTCGCGGTCGTGCCCGCCCTCAACCTACGATCGACGGCCGCACCGCTGTTCATCCTCGCCGGCGGACCCGGTCAAGCGGCCAGCGACCTGTATGCGAGCTACGCGGGCGCATTCGCGCGCGTGAATCGCAGTCATGCCATCGTCGTGGTCGATCAGCGTGGTACCGGGCGTTCGGCGCCGCTCAACTGTCATTATCCGGACGACTGGCTGAGCGGTGCCGATACGGTGGCGGAACTGCGGCGCTCGACCGAGGCCTGCCTGGCCCAGTTCGGTGATCGGGCGCGGTATTACACCACCAGCCTGGCCGTTGCCGATCTCGAGCGAGTGCGGCAGGCCTTGGGTTTTCAGCGCATCGATTTGTATGGGTCTTCTTATGGCACGCGGGTGGCGCAGCTTTATATGCGGCATCATCCCGGGACGACCGAGGCCGCCATCTTGGATGGAGTGACCTATCCGCAGCAAATCATCGGCCCGGATACCCCTGCCGATGGCGAACGTGCGTTGAACCTGATCGTCGAGCGCTGCGAACGCGAGTCCGCCTGTGCGGCGGCCTATCCGGCATTGCGACGAGAACTCGCCGGTCTGCGGCAGCGCTTTGGGCCGGAGCGTCAGGCATTGACGCTGACCGATCCCAGCGACGCCGCGCCGCTTGCCGTGGAGTTCAATCGCAGCATGCTGAATGCCGCTTTGCGTCTGATGTCGTATACATCGACGCAAGCGGCGCTGCTGCCCACCTTGGTGCACGAGGCCGCGGGCGGAAACCTTCAGCCGCTGGCCGCACAGGTGCTGATGCTGTCGCGGCAGGTGGTTACGCAGCTCGCGAGCGGCATGCAAAACAGCGTGATCTGCAGCGAGGATGCGCCGCGCTTCGCACTCTCCGCTGCGGCCAGGCGACGCATTGCGCTGACCTATCAGGGCATCGATCAGATAGAGGCCGTCGAGGAGATCTGCAAGGTCTGGCCGCGCGGACCCGTCGATGGCGACCTCCATGCCGCGCTCGACAGCGAGGTGCCGACGCTGCTGCTGTCGGGGGAGGCGGATCCGGTGACCCCCCCCGAGGATGCGATCCGGGCCGCCCTGCATCTCGCTCATCATCGCTTGCTGACATTGAACGGCGAGGGGCATGGTCAGCTCGCCACCGGCTGCGTCCCCGCGCTGATGGCGGCGTTCCTCGACGCTCCGGTGCCTGAGAGACTCGATGCGCAGTGCCTCGCTCGGCATCGGCCCACCGCGTTTTTCGTCGGCATGACGGGACCCGCTCCATGACGGTGAGCGCCGCATGATCGAGGCTGAGTCGCTGCATAAACGCTTCGGCAACGTCGATGCCGTCGTCGACGTTTCGTTCGTCGCCAGGGACGGCGAGATCACCGGCGTCTTGGGTCCAAACGGTGCCGGGAAATCCACTTGCCTGCGGATGGTCTATGGCGTCTTGAGCCCCGATCGAGGCAGCGCACGCATCGACGGGATCGACGTCCGCGGAGAAACCTCCGTGGCACGCGCGCATATGGGCGTGCTGCCGCACGCGGCAGGCCTGTACAACAACTTGTCGGCGCGCGAGAACATCCGGTATTTCGGCCTGCTGCAATCGATGCAGCCGGATGCCCTCGAAGAACGCACGCAGCTGTTGGCATGCGCGCTCGGCATGGAGGCATTCATCGATCGTCGCGTCAAAGGATTCTCGCAAGGACAGCGTATCAAGGTGGCGCTGGCCCGTGCCTTGGTCCATGACCCTGGCACGCTGATTCTCGATGAACCCACCAACGGCCTCGACGTCATGGCGATCCGCAACTTGCGCAGCATGCTCGTGGAGTTGAAGTCGCAGGGCCGCTGCATTCTCTTCTCGTCGCACGTCATGCAGGAAGTCGCCGCGCTCTGTGACCGGGTGGTCATCATCGGGCGAGGTCATGTGTTGGCCGATGACTCGCCCGAGACGATTCGCGCTCGATGCGGCGCGAACACGCTGGAAGAGGCCTTCTTACACGTGCTCGGTAACGCCGAGGGCGTAAGCTGATGCGCACGCTGCTGACGGTGTTCCGCAAGGAGTTTCTGGAGAATTTGCGGGATCGACGCACGTTGCTGTCCGCCCTCCTGTTCGGGCCGTTGTTCGGGCCGCTGCTGTTCGGGTTCGTGGTCTCGCGGATGTTGAACCAGAGCGTCGTGGAAACGGATGAGCCGCTGCGTTTGACGATGGCGGGCGGCGAGCAAGCGCCCGGACTGGTAAGCTACCTGGAGTCCCAGGGGGTGCAGTTGCGGTTCACGAGCTTCACCGTGGACGCCGCCCGGGCGGCCGTTCAGAACGGCACGGCAAAAGTCGTCCTGATCGTACCCGCGGAATACCCGACGCGACTGCTGGCGGCCGTTCCAGCTCCGTTATTCTTGGTTGCCGACAGCGGGGATTCGGAGACGCGCAAGACGGCGGATCGAGCGCGCATGGTTCTGGCCGCCTATGGCAGCGGCATTGCGCAATCACGCCTCGAGCTACGCGGCGTCAGTCCGTTGCTGGCGCTACCGGTTGCGGTCAACGATATCGACGTCGCGACGCCATCCGGGCGCGCGGTCGCGATTCTCGGCTTCATGACCTACTTCGTACTGTTCGCGGTTTTGATGGGTGGTCTGTATCTTGCGATCGATTCGACCGCCGGCGAGCGCGAGCGCGGTTCGCTCGAGGCATTGTTGTGCCTGCCGGTATCCCGCAGTCACCTGGTGGGCGGCAAAGTACTCGCCACCTGCGCCTACATGTGCCTGTCGCTTGCCATCAGCCTGGGTGCCTTCGTCGGCGTGTTTCGCTTCGTACCGCTCGAGCGTCTGGGGATGAGCGCCAATCTGGGAGCCGGCACTGCGGTGGCGTTTTTCGCGATTTGCCTGCCCTTCGTGCCACTCGGAGCGTGCCTGATGACCTTCGTCGCGTCGTTCACGCGCAGCTACCGTGAGGCACAAACCTATCTGACCACAGTGCTGCTGGTGCCGACCCTCCCGATCGCTTTTGCCAGCATCTATTCATTGAAGACGAAGAGTTCGCTGATGTTCATCCCGTCCTTGAGTCAGCACCTGTTGATGACGAGCGTTTTGAAGGATGAGCGCATCAGCGCGTGGGATGTTCTCTGCTCCGCCGGATCGTCATTGACGTTGGCGTTGCTCTTGCTCAGCCTCACCGCCCGACATTGGCGCCGCGAAACGATGCTGGGGTAGAAATCCGGCATGCAAATCCGGGTTGGCCGTATGGCGATTTTCGTGGCGGACGAGTATAACGTCTTCCGCTGGCTGGAAAATGATTCGGGGGCTTCTCATGACGACATCGACGCGCAAGCAAACTCAACTCGTGGGGTTATTGACCCTGCTAACCCTGTCCTCTGCGACCATGCTTTGGTTATTCTGGCATTATCCGCTGGGTACCGGGATTGCGACAGTCGCCGTGCTGCTGGCCTTCGGGGTATTGGTGCGGCTCGCCCGAGCAATCGATACGGATATGGTCGACGCGGGGCCGGGCGAACAAGGCGCCTGAAGCGCTGCGCTACGACCTCGCCATCGTTGGAGCGGGGATCGTTGGTCTAGCGACGGCGCTCGCTGGCGCCCGGCGCGGACTTCGGATTCTCGTTATCGATCGGGATGCGCAGGCGAACGGAGCCTCCGTTCGAAATTTTGGTTTCATCACGATCACCGGACAAGCTCGCGGCGCCATGTGGGCCAGAGCCCGTCGCAGCCGCGACGTCTGGCAAGAAATCTCCGCCGCGGCTGATATTCCCATCGTTCACACCGGGCTGTGGATGCTGGGGCGCCGTCCCGAGTCCGTCGACGTGCTGGAAGCATTCATGGCCACGGAGATGGCCGAGGGTTGTCGGTTGTTATCGGCGACCGAAGTTAGGCAACGCTGCCCGGCACTTGGCGCACCGACTCTGGCCGGCGCGCTCGAGAGTAACCTCGAGTTGCGAGTCGAATCGCGGCTGGCAATCCCCCGCCTCGCCGCCTGGCTTGCCGACGCGTATGGCGTGGAATTCCTGCGCGGAACGACGGTTACCGGTATCGAGCGGCCGCGCCTCCACACCTCCAGGGGCGACGTGCGCGCCGACCGCATCGCCGTCTGTCCCGGTGACGACTTCACCGGCTTGTATGCCGAGCGACTGTCGGCCTACCCGCTCACCCGCTGCAAACTCCAGATGCTACGGCTCGCCGACCCGGGCTTCAGGCTGCCCGCGGCGCTCATGTCTGATTTAGGGTTGGGCCGCTACTCGGGGTATGCCGACTTGCCCGCCGCTGCGCCGCTCAAGCTAACGCTCGCGCGGGAACAACCTGATCACTTACGCCACGGGGTTCACTTGATCGTGGTCCAAAGCGCGGATGGCACGCTCGTGGTGGGTGACAGTCATCATTACGCGGCCACACCCGACCCGTTTTCTTCCGTCGAGGTCGACGCGCTGATCCTCGATGAGTTTCGGGCGGCACTCGGCATCGAGCCTCCCGCCACGCTCGAACGGTGGATCGGCACTTACGCCTCCGCCGCCGACCGTCCCGTGCTGTTCGACGACCCCGAGTCCGGTGTCCGGGTTGCCATCGTCACCTGCGGTGCCGGTGCGTCGACCGGATTCGCGCTGGGGGAGGAGATCGTGCAAAGCTTGTTCGACACGGGAGCCCACGCATGAGTCTCAAGAAACGTTTCGATTTGGTCGTCTTCGACTGGGCCGGTACCATGGTGGATTTCGGCTGCGAAGCGCCGGTCAAGGCGTTGCTCGAGGCCTTCCGGGCCGAGGGCGTGACCATCGACGCCGCCATCGCACGTCGCGATATGGGCAAGGCGAAGGTCGATCACGTGAATGCCATCCTCGCCGTTCCCGAGGTGGCCTGCGCGTGGATGGTGCGTCATGGACGAGCGCCCGACAGCGCGGCCGCGGAGGTGCTGATGGCGAGACTCGGGCCGTTGATGCGCGACCATGCTGCGCACGCCTCGACGTTGATCGCCGGTGCGAAGCAGACGTTTGATGCATTACGAGCGGCGGGCGTGCGGGTGGCCTCGTCGACGGGCTATACCCGGGCGATGATGGAACCGGTGTTGGCGCGGGCGCTCGAGCAGGGCTACGCGCCCGAACACCTGGTGTGCTCCGGTGAGACGCCGGCCGGCCGACCCACACCGCTGATGATCTACAAGGCCTGCGCTGAATTGGGCATTTGGCCGCTCGGGCGGGTGGTCAAGGTGGATGATGCGGAAGTGGGGATCGAGGAGGGTAAGGCGGCGGGCGCGTTCACCGTGGGCGTGGCCTCGGGAAATACGCTCGGCATGTCTCGCACCAGCCTCGAGGCGCTCGCTCCCGCGGAGCGCGCTGCCGCCCTCCGGCGGGCTCGCGCCCGGCTCATGGAAGCGGGTGCGGATGCGGCGATCGATTCGGTCGCCGATCTCATTCCGCTGTTGCAGGAGGCGGCCGGACTAGCGCCTCAAGTTCGGTAGCGCACCCGCGCATCGCCCAACGCCGTCTCGAGCTCGCCGAGCCATGGCTCGAAATGTTTCCACTGATCCAAGCCGTCGCGAAATATGGGTTGTCGCACCTGCTCGGAACTCGCGGTGCGGATGCTGCGCGCCGTCTTGTAGAACTCGACACAGGCCGGTTCGAAGTCCAACCCACAGAAATCGAGGATGCGCCTTACATGGGTTTCGAGATCGTCGACGACGTCTTCGTGCCAGACCCTGAGCACCCGACCGGGCAGCACCTCATCCCAGTGTGCCATCAATTCGAGATAGGTCCGGTAGTAGCGGGCGATGTCATCGATGCTGTAGGTGAATTCCTGGCCGCTCGCGAACAATTGCTTCAGATTGCTGAAACAGCAGGCCATGGGTTCGCGCCGCGCATCGATGATGCGCGCGTTCGGCAGCATCAGATGGATCAAGCCCAGATGCCGAAAGTTATTCGGCATCTTGTCGATGAAAAACGGCCTCGTTGATCGATACACCCGCGTCTCGCGCAGGTAGCGTTCACCGAGCGTCCGGAAATCCTCCGCCTGAAGCTGCGCCAGCACCCGCGGATAGCGCGGATTGTTGAGGTCGGGTTCGCGTCCCTGCAGCTCGGCGACGTAGCGTGGGATGTCGGCGAGTTCCTGGGTCCCTTCCACCAAGGAGTGCGAGGCCAGGATTTGTTCGAGCAGCGTCGAACCGGAGCGGGGCAGGCCCACGATGAAGATGGGATCGGGATCCCGCACGCCGTAGCCCGCACGGGCTGCGAAAAATTCGCGCGTGCAGGTCTGTTTCTGGTGCGCGGTGTTGGTCTCGAGGATTGCTGCCCGGTAGCGGCTCTCCGCCCGCTTGAGTTTATTGCCGCGCGCATAGTAGTGGAAGGATCGCTCATAGTCGGCACGATCTTCGAAGGCCTTGCCAAGTGCGAAACACAGATGATAGCGGTCTACGTCGCCGATGCCCGGCGCCGCCTCCTCGCGGCGCATGCGCTCGAGTTCCTCCTCGGTGAACCGATAGGTCTTGAGATTGGCCATGCTCCAATAGGCATCCCCGAAACCTGGGCGGGCGGCGGCGGCGGCACGATAGAACTCGATCGATTCCTGCTGTGATCCCAAGGTCTTCAGCGAATGCGCAATCGACAGATGCAGGTCGGCCGCATTGGCCGCATTGGGCGCATCGATCAGGAGCCGCCGATAGAGCGTGATGGCTTTCTCGTGCTCGCCGAGACCCACGCAGGCCGTGGCATACAAGGTCAGAAACTCACGGTTCTCGGGCTCGAGCGCCAGCAGCTTCTCGAGTTCGGCGTGTGCTTGCGGGTACTTGTGGCGGTCGACCAGCACTCTCGCATAATCCAGCCGCGCGGCGCGGTACTCCGGGGCGAGCGTGAGCACGGCCTCCAACAGGATTTCCGCATCGTCCAACACCTCGCGCTTCATGCCGATGCGCGCGAGCAGACGCATGGCCTCGACGTGATCGCCGTGCGCCAGCAAATAGCTCCGGATCATATTCTCGGCGGGTAACAGATCCCCATCGGAAAATAACGAGGTGGCGGTCACGACCTCAGGCGGGAGCCTTTTCAGGGTGGCCACATGGGCCGCGGCCATCGCCGCATTCTCGGTCTGCCCGGTCATCCGATACAGACCCTCGAGCAGATTCCAACTCGACGGCAGCGCCGGATTGATGTTCACGCCCTTGATGAAAGCCTCGATGGCCCGCGGCGCATCGCGCAGCGTCACATGGCAATGACCACGTTCCTGGTACAGACGGCTGAACTGCGGATGCAGCCGCTCGAGCGTCTCGAGCGTGGCCAGGGCTTCTGGAATCTGCTGACAATACCGCTGACTCATCGCCTTGAGATACAGCACATCGCGATTTTCCGGCACCTGGAGCAACAGCGCCTCGGCCGCCGTCAAAGCCAGGGTGAACTGTTTGCTCTTCAGCAATCCTTGGATCCGCCATACCTCCTGTTCGACGGGAGACCTGTCGGCGGGGGGCGATGCGGCTGTCGGGATCGGATCCATGGCGGCATTCTACAGACGTTGGCGCGGATCACGTCGATGCAGAGGCGAACCTATAACAAGGCGACGATGTTGCCGCCTGGGGAAAGGCAGCCTGTCGCATGGGGGCGTCGTCCGTTCAACCGCGAGGCGCGCAAGTCACAGGACGGCCCACCAGGGGCACGCGATCACACCAGGCCGGATTACTCTGATCTCACGGTCGCCGCTCAACACGAGCCCGCGCGGTGTATGGGCATGGCGCTCACGAAACGTGACCACGTGCCGCGCTTCGCTGGCGCCCACCGTGTTGGCCGCCTTGACCTCCACCGGCAGCAGCTGCCCGTTCTGCTCCAGGATAAAGTCGACTTCCTGCCCGGAACCGAGGCGCCAGTGATACAGGTCGCGAGTGGGCGCGCCGTGTCGCCAGACGAGCAGGTCGCTCGCAACCAGGGTTTCGAGGTGAAAGCCGGTGGGCGTGGTCTCGCGTGAGGCGGCCAGGGCGAGCGCCGCGTCAACGCTGTAGAGCTTCGGCGCCTTGATCACGCGCTGGCCTGAGTTGCGCGAGTACGGCGGGATGAGCTCGATGAGGTAACTGCGCTGGAGCGCTTCGAGCCAGCGACGGATGGTGGTGACGGCTGTACCCAGATCCTTGGACAGGTCCGACACGTTTAGCTCCTGTCCTGTTCGGGCGGCGGTCAATCGCACGAAGGCTTCCAGTCGGGGCGCGGATTCGACCTCCAGAATCTCGCGGATGTCGCGGCGCGAAAATATCTCGACGTAGTCATCGAGCATTCGCAGGCGCTGAGCCGACGGGGCGGCAACGGCCCGAGGGAACCCTCCGGTTTGGACCACGGATCGCCAGTCGAGCGGTCCGCTGGAGGCGGCGCGTTGCTCCAGTTCATCGAGCACGGTCGCCTCATCGGGCCCGAACAGGAAGCTCCACCCCCGATGATCCTCGGCAAGTCGCAACTCGCTCAGTGTGAGCGGTCGAAGCGTCCGGTAGGTCGCGCGTCCCACCAGGGAGTCGCTGACCGATTTGCCGACTTTGGGCTGGTTCGACCCGCTGAGCAGGTACTGGCCGTTTCGCCTGTCCCGATCGACGACCGCCTTGATGGCGAGCATCAGATCGGGTGCTCGCTGTACCTCGTCGATGAACGCTCCCCGGTCCCCCAGGTCCGCCAGGAACCCCTCGGGGTCGGCGATGGCCTGTTCGCGGACGTCTCGTTCGTCGAGCGTTCGCCTAGCGAAGCCCCGCGCTTCAGCGATCTCCAGGCAGGTCGTGCTCTTGCCGACCTGGCGCGCCCCCATGACCGCCACCACCGGGTACAGACTGAGGTCGGAGTTCAGCTGGGGTTGAATGACCCGCGGATAGTGGGTATTTGCGTCGCGCATATCAATACGTTATATTTACGTTGGAAAGTCAATATACCGTAGGAATATTGCCATGGCAAATGCGTATTCGGCGGACGATCTGCTGGAGTTTCTCGACCATGCAGGCGACAAGGGGCTCATGCCCGCCGCCACCTCCCAAGCCTTGGCCGTGGCGACGAGGAATGTCCTGGGAATCCTCTCTGACACTGAGAAGGCCGACCTGCGTCAGCTGGATCTTGACGCTGCCATCAAGCGCTTTACGAATAAGCGCGCCAAGGATTTCAATCCCTCGTCGCTGAAGGAATACGGCCGCCGGATTCGCCGAGCGGTCGATCTGTTCCTTAGCTGGCGCGATGATCCGGCGAATTTCACGGTCAAGACACGGACGACCACCGGACCACGTAAGAGAGACACGGAGCTCGGACGCGATGAGCCTATGACGAGGGAAACGTCTACGGAGCAAGCTCCAGATGAAGTGGCGGGAACCTATCGTTCGGCGATTCCAATCCGCCCAGGTCTCGTCGTAACACTGGTCAATGTTCCAAATGACCTGACCAGCGCCGAGGCGGAGCGGATCGCGGGTTTCGTCAGGATGCTGGCGCTCGAATGAAGGCTTCACTTCGAGCCTCGGCCGCCCAGCCGGTACTGCAAACGCTGGAGTTTCGTGACTCCCGACGTCTCCGGACGCCCCGCTATTTTCCAATACAAAAACGACTGAAGATCTCGCCGAGCAAATCGTCGCTGGAAAATTCGCCGCTGATTTCCGAGAGCGCGTTCTGGGCCACACGCAGGTCCTCGGCGTAAAGTTCCAGCATGCTCGCCGAGGTGGCGTCATCAGCCGCATGGCGAACCGCGGCGGCCGCGCGCGCAAGGGCGTCGAGATGACGGCGACGCGCCGACACCGCGCCGGATTCCGAATCTCGGAATCCCGCCACGGCCTTCAAGTGGGTACGCAGCAGATCGATACCGTTCCCGCTTTGCGCACTCAGGTGAATGCAGGACACACCACCCTGTTCGTCGCGGCGCGCCGTTTCTCCGAGCAGGTCGATTTTATTCCGCACCCAGGTGAGCGCGACGCCCGGCGGCAGGCTCCCGATCTCGGGCGGCGCGGTGGTGGAGTTCAGCGTCGCGTCCGACACGAACAGCACGTGATCCGCCCGTGCGATTTCCACCCACGCGCGCCGAATCCCCTCCGCCTCGATGCTATCGACGGCGGCGCGAAGGCCGGCGGTATCGCTCAGGTGAATCTGCAGACCATCGAGGTTTACCGATTGGCGCAGCACGTCACGCGTGGTCCCGGCAACCGGAGTGACGATGGCGACATCTTCGCCGGCCAAACGATTGATGAGGCTGGATTTGCCAGCGTTGGGCTTGCCGGCGATCACGACGTTCACTCCCTCCCGCAGCAGCGCCCCCTGACGGGCGGCGACGGTGATCGAGTCAAAGGTCGCCAATACAGCGGCGAGGCGCTGCTTGAAACCGGCGCTCGAGAGGAGATCGAGTTCCTCGTCCGGGAAGTCGATTGCCGCCTCCACTTGGACGCGCAGCGACGTCAGTTGAACTTGGAGGTCCGCGATGCGAGCCGAGAAGGCTCCCTGCAGCGAGCGCATGGCGGCACGCGCGGCAGCCGTCGAACCGGCGTCGATCAGATCGGCGACAGCCTCCGCCTGGGCGAGATCGAGCTTACCGTTCAAGAATGCGCGTTCGGTGAATTCACCGGGTCGGGCCAGGCGCGCGCCCAGGGCGACGATCCGCGTGACAATTTCACCCTGCACCACGGTGCCGCCGTGGCCTTGCAGTTCCATGACGGTCTCGCCGGTGAAGGAAGCCGGTGCCGGGAAATAGAGGACGAGGACCGCATCGAGCGTGATGCCGTCGGCACTGCAAATGTTGCGCAACGTCGCGACGCGAGGGGGAGGGATGTGTCCCCAGAGGGACATCGCGATATCCGCCGTAGTCGCGCCAGAGATTCGAATCACGCCGACCGCGCCTCGACCCGGCGGTGAGGCGATGGCGACGATGGTGTCGGGCTGCCGGTGGGAGTTTTGCATTCCGCCCGTGCTTAATGACGTTGTTTTGCGGCCTCGGCTTGTACCACTTGGTTGACGCGCCATTGTTGCACGATGGACAGGACCGTATTGGTCAACCAATAGAGCACCAGACCTGACGGAAACCAAGCCATCATACCCGTCATGACGAGGGGCATGAATTGCATGATCTTCGCCTGCATCGGATCAGGTGGTGCGGGATTTAACTTGAATTGCGCGAACATGGCGCCGCCCATCAGCAAGGGCAGCACGAAGTAGGGGTCACGCGAGGAGAGGTCGTTGATCCAGAGCATGAACGGGGCCTGACGCATTTCGACGCTCTCGAGCAACACCCAATAGAACGAGATGAAGAAAGGGATCTGGACCACCATCGGCAGACAACCAGCGAGCGGGTTGATCTTCTCGCGCTTGTACAATTCCATCATGGCGCGGCCGAGTTTCTCTCGATCGTCCTTGTAGGAATCCTGGATCTGTTTCATGCGCGGCGCGATGGCCCGCATCTTGGCCATGGATCGGCCGCTCGCCTGGCTCAATGGATAGAACAGTAATTTGATGAGTGCGGTCACGATGATGATGGACCAGCCCCAATTGCCGACCAGACCATGCACCCAGACCAGCACGATGAAGACCGGATGGGCGAGCACCGTCAGCTTGCCGTAATCGACGGTTCGATCGAGGTTGGGGCCGGTGGCCGTGAGTTGCGATTGGAGTTTCGGTCCTACGAATAGCTTTTCGTGGAACTTGGCATGGCCGCCCGCCGGAATCGAGATCATCGGACCCGTGGCGCTCAGCAGGTATTGATGATCCTGCACACGCAGCGCGAATTTCTGCGGTTGACCCGCTTCGGGGACGATGGCGGCGACGAAGTGGTGTTGCAGCGATGCGATCCACCCGTTGGTGACCGTCTGGGTATAGGTCGAATCCGCCGCATTGTCGACCTTCAAATCCTCGGCACGTGTTCCGTCGTAGACCGCGGGCCCTTTGAAGGAATAGGTTTCGACGTCGAAGTAGGACCGGGATGCCTTGACCCAATGGCGGAGGAATTCCGCGTAGGAGGCGAAACTGCGTGGCTCGGTGCTGTCATTCGACACGTCATAGTTGAGGTCGACCGAGTAGAGTCCGCGCTTGAAGATGAAAGTCTTGGTGACGGTCACGCCATGGCCGTCGGTCCAGGTCAGCGGCACGCGAAGCTCATTGGCACCGTCGCTCAGTTGATAAGACTGATGCTCTGCGCTCCAGACAGCATGATGATTGGGTGCGGCTTCGCCGGGCGGACCGGTGAGGCCGCTTTGGAGAACGTAGAGATCGGGTCCCGGCGCCGCATCGAACAATCGCACGGGTATGTTGGGCGTGTCCTTGTGCAGGGGATATTGCAACAGATCGGCTTGTTCGAGTTCGCCGCCCGTCGGGTTGATCTCGATGTCGAGTACGTCCGTCTTCACATGGATTGGGGGGCTCGCCGCTGGCGGTGCGCCGCCCGCAAGCGTGGGAGGTTCGCTGCCGAGAGAGGCCGGTTCCGCGGCGGCGGCGGGTATGGACGGGGTGCTCGGTGGCGTGGCGACGTCGGGGACGGCGTCGGCCAGTGAACGCTCGTGAGCTTCAGTTTTCCCAGCGACGGATTCGACCAGTTCGGGCGAAGCGGCCGGATAGTCTTTCATCCACGCTTCGTAGTTTAAGAACAGGATGGCGGCGAGCGCCGCCCACAGCATCACGCGAATATTAGGCATTGCTCAATCTCTTGTCCGGCGCGGGCCGCGTCTCTGGCACAGGGTCATATCCGGCCTCGGCAAACGGGTGACAGCGCGCGAGGCGGCGTACCCCAAACCAGAGGCCCCGCACGACGCCATGGCGCTCGATGGCCGTGTGCGTGTAACAGGAGCAACTGGGATAAAAGCGGCAGCGGGGTCCCAACAAGGGACTCAACGTCAGCTGGTAGGCTCGAATGATGAGCATGAGGAATTGGCGCATCGTTACCATCGCTGCCGTATGTTCTTCCAATGCCTCTCGAGGCTCGCCCGCAAGTCCTTAGGCAGCGCCTGTCGCGCCGCATCGCGCGCCGAGACCGTCACATCCACGGCAGGTAAAGCGTGATGATTCAGTCGAAACGATTCTCGCGTCAGGCGCTTGATGCGATTGCGGGCAACAGCGGTCCCAAACGTTCGGGTCGCGATCGCGAGGCCCAATCTCGCATAGCTTTCCTGGTTCGCCAGCACGGATACACTGAAGTAGGCGTCGTTCAACTTCCTACCGCGCAGCCGGACCGAGCGAAATTCGGCCGGCAGGTGCAAACGCTTGCTCGGCTCGAACTTCTGCCGGTTGGTCAACGTCGGGATCGCTAGACAGTCCTGCGCGTCGCGTCAGGGGCAAAGGCGCTTACGGCCCTTCGCGCGGCGGCGAGCCAGCAACCGTCGGCCGCTTTTGGTGGCCATGCGCGCCCGAAAACCATGGGTGCGGGCGCGGTGCAAATTACTGGGATTAAAAGTTCGTTTCATAGCGCAACTTCAGGAAACTTAAGGGACAAATTCGGACGCTTCGCAAGGTTTGCGAAAGGCGGCAAGGGTACTGAGCGGGGGTGGATGTGTCAATAGACGCCTCATCGAGTTGGAGCTAGACTCCCTGCCCTTTCGTTTATTTTGCCCCAACGTCTCGATCCCTTAGGAGAGCGCTCTTGTCGGAGTCGCTATGGAACACCTGTCTGCGTGTGCTCGAGAGCGAACTTCCGATGCAGCAGTTCAATACCTGGGTGCGACCGTTGCAAGCGATCGAACGGGACGGACAGCTGAAGCTGCTGGCACCCAATCGGTACGTGATCGAGTGGTTGGGTGAGAATCTGCTGCAGAGAATGCGTGAATTGGTCCAGACCTTTGCCGATGGAGCGGTGCCCGAGGTGGTTCTGGACGTCGGCACCCGTGCGAGTGCGACCGGCCCTTTACCCAGCCTCAATGGCAACGCGGTTGACTCGGCCGAGCAAGCCGCCGCGCGGGCAAGGCGTGTGGCACCGCTGGTGCTTGGCGGCCGGATCAACCCTGATTTTACGTTTGCGAGCTTCGTCGAGGGAAAGAGTAATCAACTGGCGAAGGCGGCGGCGATCCAGGTGGCCGGAAATCCCGGCAAGGGCTACAACCCGCTGTTCATCTATGGTGGGGTGGGTTTGGGTAAGACGCACTTGATGCACGCGGTGGCGAATAAGTTGCGCGAGACTAATTCCGAGGCGCGCCTTGCCTATGTTCACAGCGAGCGGTTCGTCGGCGATATGGTCAAGGCGTTACAACACAACACGATCAACGATTTTAAGACCGCTTATCGGTCGCTCGACGCGCTGATGATCGATGATATTCAGTTCTTTGCGAGGAAGGAGCGATCCCAGGAAGAATTCTTTCATACTTTCAATGCGTTGCTCGAGAGCCAGCAGCAGGTGATCCTGACCTGTGACCGATATCCGAAGGAGGTCGATGGCCTGGAGGAGCGCTTGAAATCGCGTTTTGGCTGGGGTTTGACGGTGGCCATCGAGCCGCCTGAGCTGGAAACCTGCGTCGCGATCTTGATGAGCAAAGCGGCGATGTCGAATGTCGATCTACCGGAAGAGGTGGCGTTCTTCATCGCCAAACGGATTCGCTCGAATGTTCGGGAACTCGAAGGAGCGTTGCGGCGTGTCGTTGCGACCTCGCACTTCACCGGTCGACCGATTACGTTGGAATTTGCGAAGGAGGCGTTGCGTGACCTGCTCGCGTTACAGGAAAAACTGGTAACGGTTGAAAATATCCAGAAGACCGTCGCCGAGTACTACAAGATTCGGATCGCCGATTTACTGTCGAAGCGTCGCAGCCGTTCCATTGCCCGGCCCCGTCAGGTGGCCATGGCCTTGGCGAAAGAACTGACCAACCACAGCCTGCCGGAGATTGGTGATGCGTTCGGCGGCAGGGATCACACGACGGTGCTGCATGCCTGTCGCCGGGTGAAAGAGTTACGCGAGACGGAGCGGAGGATCGGGGAGGACTATATGAACCTGTTGAGAACCTTGGCGGGATAGGGGGGAATAACCTGTGTGTAAAACGGTGGATAAAGTTACCCACAGGTTCTGGGCAGTTTCCGAACCCATGATGGACAGTTGATCAGCGCGTTTGTGAGACATGTAACCTATTGATTATCTTGACGGTTTCGAGGTTATACATAAAAGGTCGCGGGCTCTTAATCATAGTAATAAGCTTCTCTAAGAATTTAAGATTTAAGAATGTAGGCGGGTAAGACCATGAAGTTGACGGCGATCCGAGAAAAGTTATTGGGACCTTTACAGGCGGTGATTGGCGTCGTCGAGCGTCGCCAGACCATGCCCGTGCTGGCTAATGTGCTGTTGAGCTTGCGTGAGTCGGCGGTGGCGATTACCGCGACCGACCTCGAAGTGGAGCTGGTGGCGGCGTCTGAGGTGACCGTGCAAGAGGCGGGGGACATCACGGTTCCAGGGCGCAAGCTTTTGGATATTTTGCGGGCCCTGCCCGAGAAATCCTTGGTCTCGGTGGGGCTGGAAGGCGAGAAGATCGTCGTGAAGGCCGGCCGGAGTCGCTTCAGTTTGGCGACCTTGCCCGCGGCGGAATTTCCGGTCATTGACGAGATTCATGCTCAGCAGACCGTCGAGTTGCCGCGAAAAGAATTGCTGCGTTTGCTCGAGAAGACTCACTTTTCAATGGCGCAGCAGGATGTCAGGTACTACCTCAACGGCATGCTATTGGAAATCGACTCGCAATCGTTGCGCGCGGTCGCGACGGATGGTCATCGGCTCGCACTGTGCGAGGCCGAACTTCCGGTCAAGGCGAAGACGTCACAGCAGGTGATCGTGCCGCGCAAGGGGGTATTGGAATTGCAGCGCGTACTGACGGACGAGGGCACGGCCGAACTTGCGATTGGGACGAATCACGTGCGCGCGCAGATCGGCACCGTGCGATTTACGTCGAAACTCATCGACGGACGATTTCCGGACTATTCACGCGTGATCCCGGCTGCGGCACCGAATGCGATCCGGGCGGACCGTGATCTGCTGCGCCAGGCGTTACAGCGGACGGCGATTTTGTCGAACGAGAAATATCGGGGCATTCGCATCACGGTCAAAAAGAACCTGCTGACGGTCCAAGCGCACAATCCGGAGCAGGAGGAGGCCGAGGAGGAGATCGAGGTGGGGTACGAAGGCAACGATCTTGAGGTGGGCTTCAACGTGAATTATCTGCTCGATGCGCTGTCCGCGATCGACGGGCAAGAAGTGGAATTGGGTCTGACCGACAGTAACAGCAGTTGTTTGATTCGTTCCCCGGGGAATGCGAGTTCGCGTTACGTTGTCATGCCGATGAGGCTATAGCAGCGGATGACTCTGCAGCGAATCCAGGTATCGGATTTTCGGTGCCTGCGTTCGGTTGCACTCGATATCGATCCGTCATTTACCCTGATATCGGGTCCGAATGCGTCGGGTAAGACGAGCTTGCTGGAAGCGATTCATGTGCTGGGTCGGGGGCGATCATTTCGGTCGCGGCGCCTCGATCAACTCGTCAATGCGGAGTCCGATCGGTTCGTCATTCACGGTTCCGCGATGTTGAGCGGTAGAACGGTGGGGCTCGGAATTGAAGGGTCTGTTGGCGGGGTGCGAGCGAGAATCGGGAGCCAACCCGTGTCTAGCTTGGCTGACCTCGCCATTTTGCTGCCGGTTCAGATCATTGATCCAGAATTACACCGACTGATCGAAGAGGGTCCTGCGCGCCGACGACGGTTCCTGGATTGGGGTGTGTTTCACGTGGAACATACGTTTCTCGGTCAGTGGCAGCGCTTTCAACAGGTTCTCAAACAACGTAACGCCTCCTTGAGGGCACGACAGGGCCGGCCATTGGTCGCTGCCTGGGACGGGGAGTTTGTTCGTTTGGGAGAATCGATTCATCGGGCGCGTGAGGCGTATGTTGGACGCCTGATGCCAGTCGCCGCCGATCTCGCGCGGTTTCTGGTCGGTGGCGAGTTGTCGGTGACTTATCGGCCAGGGTGGGCGATAGAATCTTCGCTCGCTGACGCGCTGAGCAAGAGCTGGACTCATGATCAGGAGAGAGGATCGACGACCGTCGGTCCACATCGGTCTGAGTTGAGTGTTTGGTTCAACGGCGCGCCGGCGAAGGATCGGGTCTCCCGGGGTCAGCAAAAGTTATTAGCGGCTGCGTTGTTATTGGCACAGTTGACGAATTTCCCTCGATCCGAGGCCAGCATTCCGACTCTTCTGCTCGATGATCCCGCGGCGGAGTTGGATAGCGATCGTCTCTTTAAGCTGATCAGCGCGATCGCTGATCAGGCGCTTCAAGTGATTGTGACCAGTCTGACCGATGACTTTCGCGCTTTTGGTGTACCTGGACGTCGCTACCGGCTTTCCAGTGGAACGGTCGTTCAGATCTAGGGCCTTAACGCCACCGCGCAACTTGGTGTTCCACGTGGAACAGTCCCGTCACCGGCCCCCAAGGAGCGCGTTAACACAATGATTTAACTCTGTTTTTCGCCGCCCCAGAATTCGATTTCAGAGGCGAAAAATGCTATTATTTCCGATCCCAACCTAGGATTCGCTATGGCTCAGAACGATGTTTACGATTCCAGCAAGATCAAAGTTTTAAGAGGACTTGACGCCGTTCGGAAGCGGCCTGGAATGTACATCGGAGATACCGACGACGGCAGCGGCTTACACCACATGGTGTTCGAGGTGGTGGACAATGCCATTGACGAGGCATTGGCCGGTTACTGTGATCGCGTCGTCGTCACCATCCATGCCGACGAATCCGTGACGGTGTCCGACAACGGCCGCGGGATCCCGGTGGATATTCACAGCGAGGAAGGTATCTCCGCGGCAGAGGTCATCATGACCGTGCTGCATTCCGGCGGTAAATTCGACGATACCTCGTATAAAGTGTCCGGCGGGTTGCATGGCGTGGGCGTGTCGGTGGTCAATGCCCTGTCGGATTTCCTGGAATTGAATATCCGGCGGGAGGGCAAGCTTCATCGCCAGGAGTATCGTCTCGGTGAACCGCAGGCCCCTCTGGTCGCCGTCAGCGACACCACCGAACGCGGCACGACGCTGCGCTTCAAGCCGAGCGCACAGATTTTCACCAACATTTCCTTCAACTACGACACGCTCGCGAAGCGATTGCGGGAACTGTCGTTCCTGAATTCGGGTGTTCGAATCGAACTCGTCGACGAGCGCGAAGAGAAATCCGAAGTATTTCAGCATGAGGGCGGACTGAAAGCCTTCGTGACTCATCTGAATCGAACCAAGCCGGCGGTGCACCCCACGGTGCTGTGGTTTCAGACTCGCGAGGGCAACACCCAAGTCGAGGTGGCCATGCAGTGGAACGACTCGTACCAGGAGAGCATGTTCTGTTACACGAACAATATTCCGCAAAAAGACGGTGGCACCCATCTCGCGGGATATCGAGCGGCCCTGACCCGCACACTCAATAACTACATCGAGAAAGAACTGGCCGCAAAAAAGGAGAAGATCGCCACCACGGGTGACGACTCGCGCGAGGGTTTGACGGCCATTCTGTCGGTGAAGCTGCCCGATCCCAAGTTCTCCTCGCAAACTAAGGACAAGTTGGTGTCATCCGAGGTCAAGGGCGTCGTCGAATCGGCGGTTGCCGCTCGCCTGGAGGAATTCCTGATGGAACATCCGCAGGAAGCGCGCGCCATCGTCAATAAAATCCTCGAGGCCGCGTACGCTCGCGAGGCGGCGCGCAAGGCTCGGGAAATGACCCGCCGCAAGGGTGCTCTCGACATCGCCGGCCTGCCGGGCAAGCTCGCCGACTGTCAGGAAAAAGATCCCGCGCTGTCCGAAATGTTTCTGGTCGAGGGCGACTCAGCCGGCGGATCCGCGAAACAGGGTCGCGACCGCCGTACCCAGGCCATCCTGCCACTCAAGGGCAAGATCCTGAACGTCGAAAAGGCGCGTTTCGACAAGATGCTGGCCTCCGCTGAGGTTGGCACACTCATCACCGCCTTGGGCTGTGGTATCGGTCGCGACGACTTCAACGTCGATAAGCTGCGCTATCACCGAATAATCATCATGACAGATGCTGACGTTGACGGAAGCCACATACGAACGCTGCTGCTCACCTTCTTCTATCGCCAGATGCCCATATTGATCGAGCGAGGCCATATCTACATCGCCCAGCCGCCGCTGTACAAAGTCAAGAAGGGCAAGCAGGAAACCTACGTCAAGGACGATCTCGAGCTCAATGCCTTGTTGCTCAATACGGCCATCGACGGCGCTGCGCTGCATGTCAACGCGGATGCGCCGCCCCTGTCCGGCTTAGGTCTCGAGTCGCTGGCGCGAAAGTATGTGGAAGTACACGCCATCGTGCACCGCTGGGCGCGCCGATACGATGAGCGCTTCCTCGAGCAATTGTTGTACGTCCCGAAGCTCGAGCCTGATGCGTTCGATCGAATCGATGGGTTGCGTGATTGGTGCCGTAACCTCGAGACGCGCTTGAATCATCTCGACGATGTGTCACGTCGCTATCGAGTCTCCGTCGAGACGATGGCTGCCGGCGGCCATCGTCTCGAGCTGGTGCGCTTCGAACATGGGTTGAGTTCAGCCAAGCACATACCTCGTGAGTTCTTCGATTCCGCGGAGTATCTGCGTATCGCCGAGCTCGCGCAGACTTTGAGTGATCTGATGGGTCCAGGGGCTTACATCCTCCGCAACGAGGAACGACAGGAAGTCGCGAGTTTCAAGGTGGCCATGGCATGGCTGTTCGATCAGGCGAAGAAAGGCCAGAGCATTCAACGCTACAAGGGACTGGGCGAGATGAACGCCGATCAGCTCTGGGACACCACGATCAATCCGGAGACGCGTCGGCTCATGCAGGTTCGTATCGAAGATGCGGTCGCCGCCGACGACATTTTCACGACACTGATGGGCGACTCCGTCGAACCGCGGCGGGAGTTCATCGAGAAGAATGCGCTGCAGGTGTCGAACCTCGACGTGTAACGCATCCCGCTGACACGCGCGGGTCAATCGCGGTACGCTGTCAGACATGCCCACTCTGACGGAACTCACCGCCAAAATCAGCGCCGCCGTCGGCGGCGACTCGGGACTCGGAAAGACCCTGAAGCTCAACTTGAAGTCCGATGGTGTGGTCTATATCGATCGAGCCGCCGTGAGCAACGACGACAAGCCCGCTGATTTGACGATCACGATATCCCTCGATAACTTGCTCGCGCTCGCCGACGGTCGCCTGCAACCGGCTTTCGCCATCATGATGGGAAAGATGACCTGTTCGGACATGGGCCTGCTCATGGAACTCGAGGATCCGCTGACGGCACTGATTGCGCGGTTTGCCTAAATTCCCGTGCCGCAAACCTTTCTCCAGAAACTCATTCGCATCAAACCCGTCCGTAGTCACTCTGAGGGAGCCGACCCCGCCAGCCTCGCTCGCTCGCTCGGTCTGTTTTCGCTGACCATGATTGGTGTCGGCGGCACGATCGGCACGGGCATATTTTTCACGATGGTCGAAGCCGTACCGAAGGCCGGACCCTCGGTGATCCTGTCGTTCTTGCTGGCGGCAATGACCGCCGGGTTGACCGCCCTGTGTTATGCCGAGCTCGCCGCGCGCATTCCCGCTTCCGGTTCCTCGTACTCATTTGCCTATGCCACGGTCGGCGAATTTGCCGCCTTCATCATGGCTGCCTGCCTGCTGCTCGAATATGGCCTGGCCGCCAGCGCGACGGCCATCGGTTGGTCTGATTACCTCAACAACTTCACGCTGAACGCCTTCCACTGGCAGATCCCACAGGCCTTACGCAGCCCCATGATCGTGGCGGGTGAGCATGGCGCCGAATGGCACGGCTCTCAGTTCAACCTACCGCCCGTGTTGCTGGTGATTCTCTGCGGCGTGATGTTGTGTCGCGGCACGAAGGAATCCGCGACCACCAACTCCATCATGGTGCTCATCAAGCTTGCCATCCTGGTCTTTTTTACGGTCATCGCGTTGTCGGGCTTCGATTCGAGAAATTTCTTCCCTTTCTTCAACACCGACAACAGCAAGGGTTATGCGGGCATGGCGGGCGTGACGGCCGCCGCTGGAACGGTGTTTTTCTCCTTCATCGGCCTGGATGCCGTCGCCTGCGCGGGCGAGGAGGTTCGAAACCCCAAGCGCAACGTACCCTTGGGCATCCTCGTCGCACTGGGCATCGTCACCTTGTTCTATATGTGTGTTGCCGCGGCGGCCTTGGGCGCTCAGCCGGCGGCAAAGTTTCAGGGCCAGGAGGCCGGACTCGCCGTGATTCTCCAGACGGTGACCGGCCAGGCATGGCCCGCGCTGGTGTTGTCCGCCGGCGCGGTCATCTCGGTGTTCAGTGTGACGCTGGTTTCGATCTATGGTCAAACTCGCATCCTATACGCAATCAGTTGCGATGGGCTGATGCCGTCGGTATTCCGGCGCATCAATGCGCGTACGCTGACGCCGGTGCCGAACACGGTGATCGTGTGCATCGTGGTGGGGATCGTAGCCGGCTTGGTCGATTCGAACTTTCTCTGGGATATGGTCAGCATGGGCACGCTGACCGCGTTCGCGGTCGTATCGATCGCTATCCCGGTGTTACGGTATCAAGAGCGGACCCTGAGCGGCGCGCTCGTACAGCCGAGTCCCGGCGGTTTTCGCGTGCCGTTCGGTCCATATCTGGTGCCGGGGCTGTCCGTCGCTGCATGCCTCTTCATCATGAAGGATTTATCGACGAGCACGTTCCGCGTGTTCTCGGTCTGGATGGCATTGGCGGTACTGAGTTATCTCGTGTACGGCGTGCGCAACTCTCGGCTGAATGAATATGTCAAACCGGCCTATCGCCAATGACCGTCGCCCGATGCATGGTCCGCCGTTCCGGTAGGTAATCGGCGATCGCGTAGTGCTGGGTGCTCCGGTTGTCCCAGAACGCAATGTCATCCACCGCCCAGCGCCAGCGCACCGTGAACTCGGAACGGCCGATATGGGCATATAAGAACGCCAGCAATGCGGCACTCTCGGCGGGCTTCAGCTCATTGATATGGGTGGTGAATCCCTCGTTCACGAACAGCCCCTTGCGGCGGTTCACCGGATGGGTGCGGACCACCGGATGATTGACCGGTGGATGCTTCGCCACCGCTCGCTCGTAGCGCTGTTTGAATGCCGGATCCTTCTCCCACCGCTCGGCAGGAAACGACTTGGCCACCGAGTGCTGCGCGGTCAGCCCGGCGAGCAGGGTCTGTAACGGCTTTGACAAGGCATCGTAGGCGGCAAAGCTGCTGGACCACAACGTATCACCGCCCACGCTCGGCAGCCGTTTGGCCGCCAAAATACCCGCGAGCGGCGGAGTCTCGCTGAAGGTCACGTCCGTGTGCCAATTATCGTTGTCGGGCAAAAAGTCCTGATGAGTGTCGATCAGCATGATCTCGGGCAATTCGGGCATCACCGGATAGATGGGATGCACGTGCAGCGGCCCGAAACGGCGGGCGAAACGGGATTGTGCTTGCGGCGACATGGGTTGATCGCGAAAGAACAACACCTGGTGTTCGACCAACAGCTCGCTCAAGTGGTCAATGGTCGATTGGGGCAGTTCGTCCGCGAGGTTCACTCCGGCGACGATGGCGCCGATGGCGCGATTCAAGCGGGTCACTTCGATGGACATGGGCTGCGAGGATACCTGAAGATCCGCATGCTGAGAAAAATCAGCGGTTTCGCGCTTTTGGGTATAGTGGAACCATGCTCTCCGACACCCATCGCAGCGCCGACCTTCCGGTGACCGCCACCCACGCGCGCGAGCTGTCGCTGCGCTCTCTCATTCTAGGTGTGCTCATCACCCTGGTATTCACCGCCGCCAACGTCTTTTTCGGGTTGCGTGCCGGGCTTACGTTCGCTACATCGATTCCCGCGGCGGTGATCTCGATGGCGGTGTTGCGCGCGTTCAAGAGCGCCACGATCCAAGAGAACAACATCGTGCAAACCGTGGCCTCCTCCGCCGGCACGTTGTCCGCCGTCATTTTCGTGCTGCCCGGCCTCGTCATGATCGGCTGGTGGAACGGCTTTCCCTATCTTTACTCGGCTGCCATCTGTGCGCTTGGCGGCTTACTCGGCGTGCTGTATTCGATTCCGCTGCGCCGCGCGCTGGTCACGAATTCCGACCTACCTTATCCGGAAGGAGTCGCCTGCGCCGAGGTGCTCAAAGTGGGCGGCCACGGTGATGCCGAGTTATCGTCCGCCGACGCCGCTGCGGCTCGCCATGGCCTGATCGCCATCGTCGCCGGCGCGCTCGTCTCGAGTGTCTTCGCGCTGGGCGTCGCCGCCCAACTGTTCGCGGCCGACGTGGTGCGCTACTTCCGCATCGGCGACAAGGGGGCCATCAGCGGCTTCGACTTCACCCTGTCCTTTGCCCTGTTTGCCGTGGGCCACCTGGTCGGACTGTGGGTGGGCGTGGCTATGTTGGTGGGCACCGCGATCGCCTGGGCAGGCGCGGTCCCTTTGCTCAGCGCGTGGCATCCGGCGGTCGGCGCCGCGGCAACCGTCGGTCATACGATCTGGAGCCATCAGGTTCGCTTCGTGGGAGCGGGCACCATTGGCATTGCCGCGATTTGGACGCTCGTCAAATTGGTGGGTCCGTTGAGTTCGGGTCTGCGCTCGGCGCTGCTGGCCTCGCGGCTGCGCAAAGGGTCCGCTGCGGCGAATCTGCCGCGCACGGAGCAAGACATTCCGATCGGGATCGTCGCCGTCATCACCGCGGCATGCATGGTGCCCATCGGATGGCTGCTCGCGAGTTTCGGCGCCGCCAGCGGTCTCGGTGGACAGTTGCCCACGTTGGTGATCGGCGGCATCGTTTATATCGCGCTGATGAGCCTGTTCGTGGCCTCCGTCTGCGGTTACATGGCGGGCTTGATCGGCGCATCGAACAGTCCGCTATCCGGCGTCGGAATCCTCGTGGTTTTGGGTGTCTCCGTCCTGTTGGTGCTGGCGGTGAAGCCGGTCTTGCCCGCCTCCGCCGCGCCCGCCTTGGTCGCGTTCGCGTTGTTCGTCACCGCCGTGGTGTTCTGCGCCGCCACGATCGCCAACGACAATCTCCAGGACCTCAAGACGGGCCAGCTGGTCGACGCCACTCCGTGGCGGCAACAGGTGGCCCTGATGGTGGGCGTCGCCGCCGGTGCCCTCATCATTCCCCCCATTCTCGAATTGCTCAATCACGCCTATGGATTCGCCGGTGCGCCCGGAGCGGATCCCGTACGCGCGCTCGCGGCACCACAGGCAGCGCTGATTTCCGCGCTTGCCCGCGGTGTGATCCGCGGTGATCTGGATTGGAACCTCATCCTCTGTGGCCTCGCCATCGGGGTTGTCGTCATAGGCTTGGATGAATGGCTCGGCCGGCTGGGCCTGCGCATGCGGTTGCCTCCGCTCGCCGTCGGTCTCGGCATCTATCTGCCGATGGAGACCACCTTGATGATCGTCGTCGGCGCCTTGGTCGGCTCCGCCTATGATCGGCGCGCGGATCGCGGCGCCAATCCGCGGGGCACGCGTCAGCTGGGCGTGTTGCTCGCCTCGGGCATGATCGTCGGTGAGAGCCTGATGGGGGTCCTGATGGCCGCTTTGGTGGTGTTTTCAGGCAAGGCGGCGCCGCTCGCGCTGGTCGGCGATGACTTCGCAGGCGCATCCGTCTGGTTGGGCGCCGGCATCTTCGCGGCAGCCATCGTCCTCTTGTATCGCTGGATCAGCCGGCTTGACGTAGCGATCCCGCGTTCGGCAGAGCCATGAGAGCCGTGAGGTCAGCGGCGACCCGCTCGAGCACGAGCCGCCAATCGCAGGTCGAGTCCTGTCGATAGAGGCTGACCGAGGGATACCAGGGGCTGTCATTACGATCGAGCATCCAGCGCCAGTCTGGATTGAACGTCAACAGGATCCAGGTTCTCTTGCCCAACGAGGCGCTCAAATGAGCGATGCTCGTGTCGATGCTGATGATGAGATCGAGACACTCGCAGGCCGCGGCGGTATCGATGAAATTCAATTCGTCGGCCAACACCACGATGTCGCGACCCGTGACCAGATGCCGGTCGGTGGGCAGCACCTCGCGTTGCAGCGATACGTATTGGATTCCATCCGGCAGCCATTCCAACCACTCCGATGGCAGGATGCGGCGGTTCGCTTCCTCGGCATGGTGGGGATTACCCCTCCAGACCAAGCCGACTCGCGCCCGCGTGCGGGGTCCCAAGCGGCGTTGCATCTCGCTCACGCGCAGGGGATCGGCACGCACGAGCGTGGGAGCAGGTAGGGTGTCGAGCGTCGTCTTGAACGCCCGCGGCAAACTGAGGAGAGGACAGTGATGATCGAACGGCGCAGGCCGGCTGCCCTGGGTCTGAAGATGGTCGATGCCCGGTACACTCTGAAAAAGTTCGAGCAGCGGCGGCTGGACCTCGAGAATCACGCGCGCGCCCAACTCGCTCAATAGCGTGCCATAACGCGCGAATTGAAGGGTATCGCCGAGACCTTGTTCGCACCAGATCAAGATGGATTTGCCGTCGAGCGGTTCGCCTTGCCACATGGCTTGAGAGGCCAACCGTTCGGATAGGGAGGGGGCACGCACACCCGACCCGCGCAATCCCCCGCGCAGCTTGAAGCGCCATTGATACCCATCCCAGCCCCCGGCCAGATCCCCGTACGCGAGCAATGACAGTGCCCGATTGAAATGTGCGTCGGCGAGATCGGGTTGGCTCTCGATGGCACGGGCATAGCTCTTGAGCGCCGCCTCTTGCTGCCGCAACTTGCCGAGCGTATTGCCACGATTCAAGAGAGTGCCCGCGTCGTTGGGTCGGAGCGTCAGCGCGCGATCAAAACTTTGCAACGCATCTTCCAGGCGGTTGAGCGCGCATAGCACGCTGCCACGGCTGCACCAGGCGTCGGCAAGCGTCGGATCAATCGTCAGCGCCTGGGTGAGACTCGCGAGCGCCGCCGTCCAATGCTTGAGTTCCCGCTGGGCGCCGCCCAGATTGCACCAGGCTTCAGCCAGGTCGGGTTTGAGCGCCACGGCTTCCTCGAAATTTGCCACGGCGGCCGCGAAATACCCGAGTTCGAGTAACACATTGCCGCGGTTGTTGAAAGCCACCGCGTAGTCCGGTTTGAGTTCGATCGCGCGATCGAAACAGCCGAGAGCGGCATCCAGTTGCTTCAGTTCGTAGAGCGTCGCCCCCCGATTACAATGGGCAATGGCGTTCCGCGGTTCGATCTCGATCACCCGGTCCAACAGCTGCAGGGACAGCGGTAGGTTTTTCTTCAGGGCGGCAATCAACCCGAGCAGCAGCAGGGCACCGGCATTGCGCGGCTGGCTCGCCAGCAGATCGCGGCACAGCGTCCCCGCGCCGTCCAAATCACCCCGCCGGTAGAGCGCGTTGGCGGTCTCTAGCATCGCTGCCCCCCGATCTCAAAAACCGCGGGTAATTTCATGGCCTTTGCGCCGGTCGACATTTAAGATCAATCCCGTGAATCAAGTGATCAAATTTCCGGATATGCGGCCGCCCAAGTCGCCCGCGCCCATACCCGAGCTACCGCCGCCGTCGCAATACCGGCTCACGTCGCCATCGATCATTGCGACAGAGAGGCTCAATGAAACCAAGCCGCCGAGCCGGCGCCGGCTGTTTCTGTGGTTCGGCGTGGCCGTGGCGCTCCACGCAGCGCTGTTTCTGGGTATCTGGCTGACGCCGCCCTTGCGCATCAAATGGAGCCCATCGCCGAACGACTGGGTACAAGTGGTTTCCTTGCCGCCGCCGCCCGCCGCCCCCGTCACGAACAAGCCCTCGGCGCCGAAGGCCAAGGCTCGAGCACCCGCCCATGCGGGCGCAGCGCCGCCCGACCCGCCCAAGTGACGACGGTTACCGCGGTTGCGGTGGATACCGAGGTGGTGGTTCGGCTTGCCCCGGGTATCGAGATCGTTTCAATCATCACCCATGAGTCGGCAGAATCGCTGAACCTGAAGGCTGGGGATGCCGCTCATGCCGTGATCAAGGCAGCAAATGTGACTCAACCGGGCAGACGGGATAAGTCCGCAACCCCGCCGAGTAGTGACTGCACCCCTTGCAACAGAGCCAGCCGATTGGTCCGAACCACGGGATCATCCGTCATGACCATTATTTGGTCGAAAAACTCATTCACGGCGGCGCGCAGGCCGGTCAAGGCGTGGAGCGCATCGACGTAGCGCCGTTCTTGCAACGCTCGTTCAACGCCGCCGCGCAGCCCTTCGACCACTCGATGGAGATTCATTTCCGCCGCCTCGGTCAGAGCGGCGCCATTCACGGCGAGACCACCGTGCCGCGGTGCCTTGCGCATGATGTTGGCAATGCGCTTGTTGAGTCCGGCGAGGACCGCCGCGTCCGGCAGCCGCAAAAACTCCTGTAGCGCCGCAAGCCGGAGCTCGATGTCCAGCGGTGACGGCGGACGACCCGCGAGGACCGCATCGAGCATCTCGGCGGTGGTGCCATTCGAGCGCTCGAGCAGAAGACCGCGCAAGCGCTCGGCAATGAAATCGTAGACCTCGTCGACGACACCCACCCGTTGCACGGGTTGCTGGTCCGCCGAAAGTCGTATCAGATCGAGCAAATCGAGATCCAACCGACACTCGAGAAGAATGCGTAGTACGCCCAAGGCAGCCCGGCGCAGACCGAAAGGATCCTTGGTGCCGGTGGGCTTCAAGTCGATGGCGAAGATGCCCACCAGTGTGTCGAGCTTATCGGCGAGCGCAAGGGCTTGTGCGATCTTGGTCGAGGGCAAAGCATCGCCGGCGTATCGGGGCCGATAATGTTCCTCGATCGCCACGGCCACTTCGGCGCTCTCCCCCTGCGCCTCTGCATAGTAGCGGCCCATGATTCCCTGGAGTTCAGGAAACTCCCCGACCAGCGCGCTCATCAGGTCTGCTTTCGCTAAGTCTGCCGCGCGAACGACCCCGGCTCCAGCACTCATACGTCCCCCGATTATCTCAGCCAGATAATGAACCCGTGCGGTCTTCTGCGCGTAGCTGCCGAGTTGCGTCTGAAAGGTCATACGGGCCAGCCCTTGGGCCAGGCCACTCAACGACACCTTGAGGTCTTGATCCCAGAAGAACGCGGCATCGCTCAAGCGCGGTCGCACCACCCGTTCATTGCCCGCCTGCACCGCTGCCGGGTCGCGGCTCTCAATGTTGCTGATCGTGACGAAGCCGCCGGTCAAACGCCCATCGGTGCCCTCGAGCGGGAAATAGCGCTGGTGCTCTTGGACTGTCGCGATGACGACCTCGCGCGGCAGGTTGAGGAAACGCGGCTCGAAGCGGCCGGCCACCGGCACCGGCCATTCCACCAAGGCGGTGACCTCATCGAGCAAGGCCTCGTCGATCAGGGGCACTCCACCGCTGGCGGCGGCCGCCTGGATGATGCCGGCGCGTATCGTCGCACGGCGCTCGTCAAAATCGGCCATGACCTTGGCGCGGCGCAGCTGTTTCTCATAGGTCCGCGCCGAACGGATGCGCAATGGCTGCGGTGCATGGAACCGGTGGCCTCGTGTGCTCCGACCGGAGCTCTGGCCGAGCAACTCCATCGGCACCACATGCTCGCCGAACAGCAGGATGACGGAGCGGACCGGTCGCACGAATTCGGCCGTGTAATTGCCCCAGCGCATCCGTTTCGCGATCGGCAGCGCGCCAATCGCCTGACTGACGACGCCGGGCAGCAGGCGCACCGTCGCCGTCCCGGGCGTGGTGCCCCGAAAGGCCAGCCATGTTCCCTTGTCGGTGCTGAGCCGCGCCAAGTCCGCGATCGCCACGCCGCAGCTCTTCGCGAAAGCGACGGCGGCTTGCGTGGGCGCCCCCGCACCGTCGAAGGCAGCGCTGACCGGAGGACCGCGCCGCTCGACCGGTCGGTCGGGTGTCGACTCCGCACAGCCGCTGACCCGCACCGCGAGTCGTCGCGGCGTGGCGAACCCCTGGGCCGCGCCGTGCGCAACGCCCGCCGCCGCCAAACCTTGGACCACGCCCTCCGTCAGCGCCACGGACAGCGTGCGCAGGGTGCGCGGCGGGAGTTCCTCCGTGCACAGTTCGAACAACAGATCCTGAGCGGCCATCAGGCAACCTGTTCTGCCGCGGCATTCTTGAGCAGCGGGAAGCCGAGCGCCTTGCGGCTGTCGAGATAAGCTTCGGCTACCGCGCGAGCCAAGGTACGCACCCGCAAGATGAAGCGCTGTCGCTCGGTGACGGACACCGCATGCCGGGCATCGAGTAAATTGAACGAGTGAGAGGCCTTCACCATCTGTTCGTACGCCGGCAGCACCAGCCGGTCGCCGAGCAGTCGCTGACATGCCGCTTCGTGGATGTCGAACTGCCCGAACAATATCGGCACGTCCGCCTTCTCGAAATTATAGGTCGATTGCTCCACCTCATTCTGGTGGAACACATCGCCATAGGTGATGCGGCCAAAGGGTCCATCAGTCCAGACGATGTCATAGATGCTTTCCTTGCCCTGGATGTACATCCCCAAGCGCTCGAGGCCATAGGTGATCTCACCCATCACCGGCTTCAAGTCCAAACCCCCGACCTGTTGAAAATAGGTGAACTGCGACACTTCCATGCCATTCAGCCAGACCTCCCAGCCGAGACCCCACGCGCCTAACGTCGGTGATTCCCAGTTGTCCTCGACGAACCGAATGTCATGGGTCAACAGGTCGAAGCCCAGCGCCCGCAGCGAGCCTAAGTACAGTTCCTGAAAGTCATCGGGGGACGGTTTGATGCAGACCTGGAATTGATAGTAGTGCTGGAGCCGAAACGGATTATCGCCGTAGCGCCCATCCGTGGGGCGGCGTGACGGCTGCACGTACGCCGCCGCCCATGGCTCGGGGCCGATCGCCCGCAAGAACGTCGCGGTATGGAAGGTGCCGGCACCCATTTCCAAGTCGTAAGGCTGAAGAATGATGCAGCCCTGATCCGACCAGTATTTTTGCAGCGCAAAAATCAAAGCTTGAAAGGTGCGGGGGGGCTGCGGAAGCGCTTTGGGCATACGGAACTCGTGGCGGTCGAGGGCCGCGAGTATAGCGACGCGGCTTACCCCTGTCTTACGCTCACGCGCTCAACCGGCCCACAGGGTTGCACTTGTTTGGTACATTGGGCGCAGCAGCGCACCAGCGCATCGCGGAAAGCGCTCGATATCGGGACAATGCACCATTCTAACACTGCATATTTTCCAATTTGCACTATTATGGTGCTTTCGCGTGCGCCGATGGGTTGCAAGTACTTGATCCGTATATCGCCACCCTTGGCACACTTGCTGCAATGTCACAGAACCCGGCGTGCCGGGCCTTAAGACCTCATTCACCTCGCGAGGACGCTCATGACCCCGGCTGACGTTATAAAGTTGATCAAAGAAAAAGAAGCGAAATTCGCCGACCTGCGCTTTACCGACACGATCGGCAAGGAACAGCACGTCACGGTACCCACGCGTCTCGTCGATGAGGGCTTTTTCAAGGACGGTAAGATGTTCGACGGCTCGTCGATCGCCGGCTGGAAGGGCATCAACGAGTCGGACATGATCTTGATGCCGGATCCGGCCACGGCGGTGATCGATCCGTTCTACGAAGAGACCACGGTCAACCTGCGTTGCGACGTCATCGAACCGATGACGATGCAAGGCTATGACCGTGATCCCCGGTCCCTGGCGAAGCGCGCGGAGGCATACCTCAAATCCTCCGGTGTCGCCGACTCCGCGCTGTTCGGACCGGAAAACGAATTCTTCATATTTGACAATGTCACCTCCACGTCGAGCATGAACGGCTGTTCGTACGAGGTGGACTCCTATGAGGGTGCCTGGAATTCAGGCAAGGTCTACGAGGATGGCAACAAAGGCCATCGACCGGGCGTCAAGGGTGGTTATTTCCCGGTGCCGCCGGTCGACGCTCAACAAGACATTCGCACCGCGATGTCCATGGCCTGTGAAGAGATGGGCCTGAAATTCGAGGTTCACCATCACGAGGTGGCGACCGCCGGTCAAGGCGAGATCAACGTCGCGGCCAACACGCTCACGAAAAAGGCCGACGAAGTCCAAATTCTGAAATATGCGCTGCAAAACGTCGCACATGGCTATGGCAAGACGCTGACCTTCATGCCGAAGCCGATAGTCGGTGACAACGGCAGCGGCATGCATGTCCACCAATCGCTGCAAAAGGATGGCAAAGCGCTGTTCGCCGGCGACAAGTACGGCGGCCTGTCGGATATCGCGCTGTACTACATCGGTGGCATCATCAAGCATGCCCGGGCATTGAATGCATTCACCAACGCGAGCACCAATTCGTACAAGCGCTTGGTACCGGGCTTCGAAGCCCCGGTGAAGCTGGCCTACTCGGCCCGCAACCGCTCGGCCTCGATCCGGATTCCCTGGATTCCGAACCCGAAAGGCCGACGCATCGAAGTCCGGTTCCCGGATGCCACGGCGAATCCTTATTTTGCTTTCGCCGCCATGCTGCTCGCGGGAATCGACGGCATTCTCAACAAGATTCATCCGGGCGACCCGGCCGATAAGGACTTGTACGACCTGCCACCCGAAGAAGACAAGAAGATACCGACGGTTTGCCATTCTCTGGACATGGCGCTCGACCATCTCGATCAGGACCGAGCTTTCTTGAAGGCGGGTGGCGTGTTTACCGATGACCTCATCGATGCCTATATCGAATTGAAGATGAAGGAGGTCACCCGGTTGCGCATGACCACCCACCCGATCGAGATCGAGATGTACTACAGCCTGTGAGTCGTTAGGATCCGGGGCTCGAGCCAAAGGTGACGGCGGTCACGCCGCCGTCACCCCGTTTTGTGGACGGGAGGCGATGAGACTATGCTTTCAAGCCATGCACCTGCGCAGAGTATGGTTGGCCCTTGGGTTGTTGGTTGCAATCGCTGCCGACGCCGCGGTCATCTACAAATGGACCGACGCCGACGGGGTGATCCATTTCTCCGATCAAGCGGTGCCGGGCGCGGAGAAGATCATCGTCTCCGGGAGCATCAACAACGGCATCGGCGGCGGCTCACCGGCCGCGCCGACGAAACCGGTGAATCAGGCTCCGGCGACTGCGCTGCCTGCGGTCATCGCGATTTCATCGCCGGGGAAGGAGCAAGTCTTCTTCAACGACGAGCTCGTCTCGGTTCAGCTGACGATGAGCCCCGGGCTCTCACCGGGCCAAACACTGAACTGGAACTTGAACGGCTCGGCCCTCACCGAGCAGGCCAACGCGCTGTCATTCTCGCTGCCCAAACTGCCCCGCGGTACCTACACCCTGACCGCCACCGTCGCGGATGCCGACGGCGGTCAGACGCGCTCGGACAGCGTCACTTTCTACGTCCGCCAACCCTCCGAACTGAGTCCCCAGCACAAGTAGTGGCGAGCCTCCGGTGCCGACCGCGGGCGCGCCATGGTCGCTGAATTGAATGTGCAGCCGCTTCCCATCGAAGGCAGGGAATTGCTCGATGCGCTCGTCACCAGCGTGTTCCTGCTCGACCGCGACCTGTCGGTCACTTACCTGAACGCGGCAGGGCAAACATTGCTCGGGTTGGGCGCGAACCAGGCACTCGGCCGGCGTTTCACCGAACTCGCGCGAGGCGCTGAAACCCTGATCGCTCTGTTTGAACGCGCGCGCTCCGGTGGAGAAGGCGTGGTCCAGCGCGAACTCGCCTGGCCGGCTCAGGGCGGCGTCGATCGGATCCTCGATTGTGCCGTGACCCAGGTGAGTTTCGGTCAGGACGAAACCCGGCTGCTGCTCGAAATCGAAGACATCACCCAACACCGACGACTGACCCGCGAAAACGCGTTGCTCGCTCAATTGGGGGGCAGCCGCTTGATGGTGCGACAACTGGCCCACGAGATCAAAAATCCCTTGGGCGGACTGCGCGGCGCGGCTCAATTACTGGAGCGCGAGCTGCTCGATCCGGCTCTGCGCGAATACACGCGGGTCATCATCAGCGAGGCGGATCGGCTGACGAATTTGCTCGATTCGATGCTGGGTCCTGGCCGGCCGCCGGCCAAGCAGATGGTCAACGTGCATGAATTATTGGAACGGGTCTACCATCTGCTGCGCAGCGAGGCGCCCGATGGCGTGCTCATCGACCGTGATTACGATCCGAGTCTGCCGGCTGTCGCGGTCGATCCGAATCACATCATCCAAGCCATGCTCAACCTGGGTCGTAATGCCATCCAGGCACTGTCGAGCAGTGGACTCCACGCGCCGCGTCTGGTGTTGCGCACGCGCGCGGCCACCAGCGTCAGCATCGGCGCCCGCCGTCATCGTTTGGTCGCGGCGATTCAATTCGAAGACAACGGGCCCGGCGTGCTGCCGGAGATTCGCGACACGATTTTCTATCCGCTGGTATCGGGCCGATCCGACGGCACAGGGTTGGGTTTGGGAATCGCTCAAGATCTGGTCAGCCGCCACGGCGGTTTGATCGAGTTCGACAGCGCCCCCGGCCGAACGATTTTTGTGATCTTCCTCCCCATGGACTCCGTATGAATGCAAAGCCGTTACAAGTGTGGTTGGTGGATGACGATGCCTCCATTCGCTGGGTGCTCGAAAAGGCGCTGAAGAGCGGCGGGATGCTCGCCAAATGTTTCGACGGCGCTGATAACGCCCTGTCAGCGCTGCGTGCCGATGCGCCGGACGTGCTGATGACGGACATTCGGATGCCGGGACGCAGCGGGCTCGACCTCCTGAAAGAAATCCAGGTCTCGCGTCCCGGCCTACCGGTGATCGTGATGACGGCGCACTCGGATCTCGATGCCGCCGTCGCCGCTTATCAGGGCGGTGCCTTCGAGTACTTGCCCAAACCCTTCGACATCGACAAAGCGGTTGACTTGGTACGCCGCGCGGCGCAACAGGCGACGGTAGCGACGGATGTGGACGCCGCAAGGCGCAGCATTCCGGAGTTATTGGGACAAGCCGCCGCCATGCAACAAGTGTTTCGGGCGGTAGGCCGTCTTTCTCGCTCCAGCATGACGGTACTGATCACGGGTGAATCCGGCACCGGCAAGGAACTGGTGGCGCATGCGCTGCATCGTCACAGCCCCCGCTCCAGCAAAGCCTTCGTGGCGCTCAACACCGCGGCGTTCACGGCCGATCTGCTCGAATCGGAATTATTCGGACACGAGAAGGGCGCCTTTACCGGTGCCGATACGCTGCGTCGCGGACGTTTCGAACAGGCGGATGGCGGCACCCTCTTCCTCGATGAAATCGGCGATATGTCCCCCGCGCTGCAGACGCGGCTGCTGCGGGTGCTGGCCGAGGGCGAGTTCTACCGGGTCGGCGGACAGACGCCGGTGAAGGTGGATGTGCGCGTCATCGCCGCCACGCACCAGGACCTCGAGAACCGGGTGAAGTCCGGTCATTTCCGCGAAGATCTGCTGCACCGGTTGAACGTGATCCGGATCGAGATCCCGCCGCTGCGCGAACGGCGCGAAGACATTCCCGAGCTGCTGCGGCACTATCTCAGCGTCGCGGGTCAGGAACTCGGCGTCGAACCAAAGCTTTTGATGTCTAGCGCGGAAACCGCCTTGGTCACCTTTGATTGGCCGGGCAACGTGCGGCAGCTGGTCAATGCCTGCCGCCGTCTCACGGTCACCGCCCCGGGCCGGGAAATCCGCGCAGAAGATATTCCGCCGGACTTGGGTGGTCTGACGGTGGGCCAGGCCACCAATCATGATTGGACCGCCAAACTATCGCACTGGGCCGAGCAGGAACTCGATGCGGGTACGCAGCGACTGCTCGATCAAGCGGTGCCTGAAGTCGAGCGTATCTTGATCCGGGTGGCGCTGCGTAAAGCCGATGGACTCAAGCAAGACGCGGCCAAGTTGCTCGGTTGGGGTCGTAATACGCTGACGCGTAAGATGAAGGAGCTCGGCATGGAGGACGTGGCCTGACCCCGGCCGATTCCGCTCACATGTTCTACGGCAATTCGTTTGCCGATTGGCTCATAGCAGGCATCGTGACCGTCGCGGTTTGGTCGGTGTTGTCGCTGCTGCGCCGGCTGTTCAAATCGCGTCAGCAGCGCCTCGCCGTCGATCAGCAGTCGATACCGATCCGCCTGATCTTCCACCTGGCGAGCACGACGCAGCAGTTCTCATTCCTCGCGTTGGCGTTGTACGCCGGCCAGCAAGATCTCGCGTTACCGCCTAAAACCCAGCACATCGTCTGGAACGTCGTGCTGATTCTGATGCTCGCGCAGGTCGGTTTGTGGGCCGGACGTTCGGTGCGTTTTTATCTCCAGATAAAGGAGGCTGCGCGCGGTCCCGACCGCATGTTCGCCGGCTCGTTGGACGTCATCAATTTCGTCGCGCGCCTTCTCATCTGGTCCTTGCTGATCCTGGTCGCACTCGACAATCTCGGCGTGAACATCACCGCCCTGCTCGCAGGCCTTGGCGTCGGCGGCGTTGCGGTGGCTCTGGCGCTACAAAACATCCTCGGCGACTTATTCGCGTCGCTGTCGATCGCCCTCGACAAGCCGTTCGTCGTCGGCGATAGCCTCAACATCGACACGTTCACCGGATCGGTCGAACACATCGGCATCAAAACCACGCGGCTGCGCAGCGAAACCGGCGAACAGATCATTCTTTCCAACGCGGACATCCTCAAGAGCCGGGTGCGCAATTACGGCCGCATGCCTGAACAGCGCGTGCTCACGAGCGTACGAGTCCCCTATGCAACGCCTGCGGATAAGCTCACGGGAATCCCGGCGCTCCTCGAAGCCGTCGTGCGTGCCCAGCCGACGGCGCGTTTCGAGCGCTGTCACTTGAAATCGTTGGGCGACTACGCCTTGCATTTCGAACTCTCCTATTTCGTGCAACAGCCGAAGATCAATCCGTTGCTGGATCTGCAGCAAGCGGTCAATTTCCGGATCATCACCGAGTTTCGAAGCCTGGGGATCGAGTTTGCGCTGCCTTCCCAACGGGTCGCGCTCGAACACTGAACCCTTCGATGATTCACCTCGTTCTCTTCGAGCCCGAGATCCCGCCGAACACGGGCAATATCATCCGGCTCTGTGCGAACACCGGCGCCACCTTGCACCTCGTCAAGCCGTTGGGATTTCGGCTCGATGCCAAGAGCCTGTTGCGGTCGGGTCTCGATTATCACGACCTGGTCGAGGTACGCGTGCATGCCGATCTCGACCGCTGTTTGAAGTCGTTCGACGGCACGCGCACGTTCGCGGTCGAAACCGGCGGACGACACAGTTACGGCGACTTCGACTACCGGGCCGGCGATGCCTTTGTGTTCGGTCCCGAGACGCGCGGGTTACCGGCGGTCGTCCTGGATCGCATCGGCCGCCAGAACTCCCTGTTCATCCCGATGCGACCCGCGAGCCGCAGCCTCAACCTCGCCAACGCCGTCGCCGTCATCGCCTTCGCCGCCTGGCGGCATTTGGGCTTCGCGGGCTGCGCCGACATCACCATGCGCGGCGGCTGACTCGGGTCGGGGCGCGAGGCCAAAGAGCGCCCGATCGTCGGCTCGGGTGAGCGCGGCGTCCAGCCACCGTTGCAGTTCTTCCCGCTCGAGTGGGCCGCGCTGCGCCCGCTCCAGGACCACCCGACCCACCAGGAACTGGCGCCGTGTCTCGGTCTTGCGTTCGCGCTGTGCTTCGAGCGCCTTGCGCCGCGCGTCGCTGCGCTGCTGCCGCAGCTTGAGCTGCCGTAGGCGTTCCTGAAGTAACGAAATCTGATCGTCGAGCTTCGGCATCGGGTCCCATCCACCTGGCGTGAAGGACCGCGATGATACAATGAATCATGCCGCCGCTTGATCGCCCCCGCCCGCCCGTCACCCTGCATCGCTTGGCCCAGATGCATGCCAGCGGTGAACGGATCGCGATGCTCACCTGTTACGACGCGGCCTTCGCGAGCGTCCTCGACGCTGCCGGAGTCGATGTGCTGTTGGTGGGCGACTCGCTCGGCATGGTGATCCAAGGCCGGACCTCCACGCTGCCCGTGACGATGGACGACATGGTGTATCACACGCGCTGTGTCGCCACCGGCAATCGCACCGGCTGGGTGATCGCCGACCTGCCATTCGGCAGCTACCAACAGTCTGCCGAGCAGACCCTGCACAATGCGGTGCGCTTGATGCAGGCCGGTGCGCAGATGGTGAAGCTCGAGGGTGGGAGCTGGACCGTACCCGGTGTGCGTTTGATGGTCGAACGCGGCATTCCGGTGTGCGCCCACCTGGGCTTCACGCCTCAGTCCGTGCATGCTCTCGGCGGCTACCGTATCCAGGGACGGGAGGTGGCGGCTGCCGACGTCCTCGTGCGCGACGCCCTGGATCTCGAGGCCGCAGGAGCCCGCATGTTGATCTTGGAGCTCACGCCATCGGCGGTGGCGCGGCGCGTGACCGAGGCACTCGGCATCCCCGTCATCGGCATCGGCGCGGGCTCGGGTTGTGGCGGTCAGGTGCTGGTGCTGCACGACATGCTGAACGTGACGCCGGGCAAGCTGCCGCGCTTCGTGCGCAACTTTCTGGCCGACGCGGGCAGCATCGAGGACGCGGTGCGACTCTACGTCAGGGACGTCAAGAGCGGCGCCTTTCCGGATGATGCCATCCACGGCTATGCGTGAAGCGGACCCCCATGCGTCTGGTGCATAGCAGCGCTGAATTGCGCGAGCGGCTGCGCGGCTGCGCCGACACCGTCTTCGTGCCGACCATGGGCAATCTGCACGCCGGCCATGCCTCCTTGGTGCGCCGCGCGGTGTCGCTCGGTGGTCCGGTGGTGGCGAGCATTTTCGTCAATCGACTGCAATTTACGCCGCACGAGGACTTCGACCGTTATCCGCGGACCTTGGCTCGTGACTGCGAGCGTTTGCAGGCGGAAGGCTGTGAGCTGGTGTTCGCTCCCGACGAATCGGAGTTATATCCGGAGCCGCAGACCTATCGATTGCATCCGCCCGGCAGTCTGGCCGAGATTCTGGAGGGACGATTCAGGCCGGGCTTCTTCGTGGGGGTGTGCACCGTGGTGCTGAAGCTCTTCAACATGGTGCGACCGCGCGTCGCGGTGTTCGGTGAAAAGGACTACCAGCAACTGCTGCTGATTCGCGGCATGGTGCGGCAGTGCGCGCTGCCGATCGACATCGTCGGTGCTCCCACGGTGCGGGACGCGGACGGACTCGCGATGTCCTCGCGCAACGGCTATCTCACAGCGGCCGAACGGGTCGAAGCGGCCGAGCTCAACCGCCGCCTCCAACACGTCAGAACCGCGGTGCGAGTCGGCGCCACGTCTTGGCAGGAACTCGAAGCGGCGGCTGTGCGCGGTCTCGAGGCGCGTGGCTGGACGGTGGATTACGTCGCGATCCGGTGCCGTTCCGATCTCGCTGCCCCCCGGACTGCCGAGCCGTTGGTGGTATTGGCGGCGGCGACGTTGGGTACGACCCGGCTCATCGACAACATCGAGATCTGAAAGCGGCTACCGCGCGCGCCGAAACGTGAGGTTGATGCGCTGTGCTCCGACGCCCGGCTGATGACCGGCCTTGAGGACGGCAACCCCATGATGATGCAATCGCGCCGGACCACCCCAGACGACGACATCGCCGTGTTCCAGCAGCACCCGCTGGGGGCGCTCCGAGCGCAGGGCTCCTCCCCACAAGAACGTCGCCGGCAAGCCCAACGATACCGAGACGATGGGCTGTTCGAGATCCTGCTCGTCCCGATCTTGGTGCAAGGACATCTTCGCGCCCGGAACGTAACGATTGATGAGACAGGCATCGGCGGAGAATGGGGCATAGCCCGCCGCTTGCGCCGCCGCCTGAGAGAGCCTCCGGAATTCCGCCGGCAGCTCGGGCCAGCGGCTACCGGTCAGGGGATCGCAGGCTTCGTAGCGGTAGCCGCGCCGATCGCTGACCCAGCCGAGATCCCCGCAGTTGGTCATCGCCACCGACATCGGCAAGCCGCCCGGCGTCTTCAAATGCCGGAACGCCGCGGCGGCTTCGATCGTCCCCACCAAGGTCAGCAGGCGGGCCGCGTCGCGTAGCGCGAAACGCCGCAGCACGCAGGCACCGGGCGACAGGGGGACGGCCGCCGGCTCGTCCGCTGGAGCATTGAGTTCGAACGCCAAGTTCTCGGGCACCGGGTTCATTCCGCCTCGGACTTGAGCTCCCGGCTCATCAGTTGTTGCACAGCCTCTTGCACGGGCTTGCCCTCGTGCATGATGCGGAAGACCTCGGTGCAAATCGGCATCTCCACGCTCGAGCGCTCGGCAACGCGGCGCACGGCACGCGCTGCGAGCACGCCCTCGACAACCCCCCCGATGCCGCGTTCGGCGGCCTCGAGCGTGGCGCCCTGGCCGAGCGCGAGACCCAGCCGACGATTGCGCGACTGGTCATCGGTGCAGGTGAGCACCAGGTCGCCGAGCCCTGCCAGTCCCATGAAGGTATCCCGTGCGGCGCCGAGTCGCACGCCGAGCCGCATCATTTCCGCCAGGCCGCGCGTAATGAGTGCGACCCGGGTATTGGCGCCGTAGCCCATGCCATCGGCGATTCCCGAGCCGATGGCAATCACGTTCTTGATTGCACCGCCCACTTCGACTCCGATCAGATCGGTCTGCAAGTAGGCGCGGAAATGCGGGCCGGCGAGTCGCGACACCAAGATCCGGGCGAATTCGGTATCGCGCGAGGCAATCGTCATGGCGGTCGGGAGCCCGGCGCCGACCTCGCTGGCAAAGGTGGGGCCGGACAGCACGGCGCCCGGTCGATCACCCAAGATGTCGGCCGCGACTTGATGCGGCAACAGACCCGAGGCGATCTCAAAGCCCTTGGTGGCCCACGCGATTCGGGTGTCGGGCTCGAGCCAGGGCCTGATCGCTTCCAACGTGCTGCGAAAGGCATGCGAGGGAACGGCGATCAGCACATCGCCGGTGGTGGCGAGAGCGGCTCGCAGATCGGGCGCCACGTCGAGTGCGGCGGGAAACGGTGCGTTGGGGAGGTAGCGTCGATTGCGTCGCTCGCGCTCGAGGCTCGCCAGGTGGTCCGCGTCGCGACCCCAAAGCAAGGTACGGTGACCCGCGCGGGCGAGTTGGATCGCGAGAGCGGTGCCCCACGAGCCCGCGCCGACCACCGTCATCGGCCGCGCCAGCTCGCTCACCATCGTGCTCGCGACTGTCGCCTAGTTGACCAGAGTGGATTGAGGCGTTTCGGAGGCTTGCGCGAACAACGCGTCGAAATTCACCAGCGGCAGTAGAAAGTTCGGAAAGCCGCCCTTGATGATGAGATCCGAAACGACTTCGCGTGCGTACGGAAACAGCACGCTCGGACAGAAACTGCCGATGAGCCGCTTCAGATCCTCCACCGACGCCCCCGCGATTGCGAACACCCCGGCCTGCTTCACCTCCACCAGGTACAGCGTTGCCTCGCCTTGCTTGGCCTCGAGCGTGATCGTCAACAACACCTCTCGCACGTCGGGCGCGATTTCCTCGGTGGAGGTGTTCATGTTCAGCTGAAATTTCGGCTCCCAGCCCTGGTTGTTCGGCAGCCTCGGACCGTTCGGCGACTCATAGGAACAATCCTTCAAATAGACGCTTTGCAGGCTGAGCTGCACACCGCCCACCAGCGTCTCCGGCACTTCTGTTCGAACCTCGTTCATCACGCCCCCTGAAGTAATCGATCCAGCTCGCCGCTGCCGTCGAGCGCGAACAAATCGTCGCAGCCGCCGACATGCTTATCCCCGATGAAAATCTGCGGGACGGTCCGTCGGCCGCTGCGTGTAATCATTTCCTGCCGAAACGTTGGGTCATCTTCCACATCGATCGCCTGAAACAACACGCCCTTGCTCGTCAGCAGATGTTTGGCGCGCTGACAATACGGACACCAGCCCGTCAAATAGACGGTGACCGCAGGTGCGGCCTTCGCATCGGCGGCGGCACTCATTGGCCACCCGCCTTGCCGCCCGACGAACCCTTGCTGAGCGGCAGGTTGTCCTTCAGCCAGGCATTCAAACCGCCGTCCAGGTTGAATACTCGAGTGAAGCCGAGCTTGGTCAACGTTCGCGCCGCCATGGCCCCGCCGCTGCCGCTGTCGTCATAGGTGATGACGGTCTTGTCGCGCCACCGTTTCAGCGTGTCGGCTTGTGCGGCGAGCTCGGCGGCGGGAACGTTGCGTGCATCGCCGATATGGCCCGCGTCGAAGGCTTCGCGCGCGCGCAGATCGAGTACCAGAGCACCCTGGTTCATCAGGCGAACCGCCTGCATCGCGGAGAGCGCGGCGAACGCCTGAAGACGGGCCTGAATCTCGTAAACGGCCAACGCGATCGCGACCAGCACGGCGCCGCCGGCAAGGTAGGGATGGTGGCTGAGATAGTCGAACAATCGCGGCATTCGAGACACTTCAGGTTTTTCGGGCGCGCAAGTATAGCAGCGGGCACAAGGCTTGTATGCTTGCCGGCGAGGCCCCTACCCGACCACGAGATGACGTCACCGATCCGCCATATTTGCCGCCTTTGCGCACTGGGGATGTTGCTGTTTGCGGTTCGGGCGAGCGCTGCGGGCTCGGCACCGCAACCGACCGACGCCAAAGTCAAGCTCGAGGAGGTGCGGGCCCGCATAGCGGCGGTCACCCAGCGTGTGGGTGCTGAGCTCGAGCAACGCGATGAATTGCGCGCGCGGCTGCGGCAGGCGGAGCTTGACATCACCGCGAAGCGTCGGCGCCTCGACGGCTTGCGTGCGGAGGAGGTTGCCGCCGAGCGGCGCCGCGCGCGGCTGCGGGCCGACGCCGAACGCAATCAGCACGAATTGCTCGCCCTGCGGGCCATGCTGGCGGCCGAGGTCCGTGCCGCCTACCTGAACGGCAGTCAGGAACCCATCAAACTGTTACTGAATCAAAGCGACCCGACCAGCGCTGCACGCATGGCCGCGTACTACGGCTACTTCGGGCGGGCGCGTGCGAAAACTCTGGAATCGGTCGCGCAGCATTTGCGCCTGGCCCACGAGCTGCTGGCGCAGATCGAACACAGCACGGCGGCCTTGCAAGCGCTGCAAAGCGATGCCAGTCGTGAAATCGCCGGTCTCGAGGAGGCGCGTGCGGCGCGTCTCGCGGCGCTCACCGCCGTGAGCCAGCAGGTGTCGAGCGGCAGCTTGGAACTCGCGCAGCTGAAGCACGAGGAGGCCGCCGAGGAAGCCCTGCTCGCGGATCTGGCCCGGGTGTTGGAGGATTTTCCCGTCGATTCACAGCAGAGCTTCGCGGCGCTGCGCGGCAAGCTGCCCTGGCCCGTCCCCGGTCGGCTGAGCGTTCGATTCCAGGACGTGAAAGCCAATTCGGGCGCGTCTCCGCTGCGCTGGAACGGCGTGTTGATTCAGACGGCGCACGGCGCCAAGGTTCGCGCGGTCTACGCTGGACGCGTGGTCTATGCCGATTGGCTGCAAGGGCTGGGGTTGCTCATCATCATCGGGCACAACGGCGACTTCATGACCCTCTACGGTCATGCCGAGGTCCTCTACAAGTCGGTCGGCGATTGGGTCGCTCCGGGCGACGTCATCGCCGCGCTCAGCGACTCGGGCGCCGCGCCGGAGCTTTACTTCGAGATTCGCGAAGGCCGCGAGCCCAAGGATCCGCTGCGTTGGTTGAAACCGGCGCCCTGACGTCGCGGCCGCGGCGGCTCTGGCGGGCCGCGGCGGCCGCACGTATGCTGACCGCGTGATGTCAACTAACTCCCGCTCGTGGGTATGGATGGGAATGGCGGCGTGGCTCGGCCTGTCGTTCGCACCCAGCGGCGCGTTCGCCGCGGGCGAGGCCTCCGCCGCGAAGCCCGCGGCGTCGCTCGGGCCCGACGTGCCCTGGGAGGATGCACGCATGCTCGCCGAGGTCTTGGACCGCGTCGAGCACGACTACGTCAATGCGGTCGATGATCATCAGCTGCTACAGGCCGCGATCCGCGGCATGGTGTCATCGCTCGATCCGTATTCCGCTTATTTGGACAGCGATGAATACGATGAGATCAAGATCTCGAGCTCCGGCGAATATTCCGGCGTTGGACTCGAGGTCTCGATGGAGGATGACCAAGTCGTGGTCATCTCGCCGTTCGACGGATCGCCCGCGGCCGTGGCGGGAATCCGGCCGGGTGACGTCATCGCGTCGATCGATGGGATACCGGTCAATACCTCGACGCTCACCGATACCATCGGCAGAATGCGGGGCAAGGCAGGAACGCCGATCAGGATCGGCATCTTGCGACAGGGTAGCGCCCTGCCGTTGGAATTCACGATCAAGCGTGGCCGGGTCGAATTGCACAGTGTGCGGTCGGACTTGCCGGAGCCGGGCTATGGCTACCTGCGAATCGCTGAATTCAGCGAAACCACCGGTGAGGACACGGTTGCCGCGCTTCGCGACCTGCGCAAGCGCAATGCCGGTCCGCTCCAGGGGTTGGTCCTCGACCTTCGCAACAATCCGGGGGGCGTGCTGGAAGCGGCGGTGGCCGTGGCCGATGTCTTCCTGGATGGCGGCTTGATCGTGAGTGCGCGCGGTCGCACAGCGGAGTCCAAATTCGAGCTGAGCGCCACACCGGGCGATGAATTGAACGGTGCGCCCATCGTCGTGCTCGTCAACGGCGGGTCCGCGTCGGCTTCCGAGATCGTCGCCGGCGCGCTCAAGGATCATCATCGTGCCACGCTGATGGGTCGGACCACCTTCGGCAAGGGTTCGGTGCAAACCGTCATGCCGCTCAGCGGCGATCGGGCGATAAAACTGACGACCTCGCTCTATTACACGCCGTCCGGTGTCTCCATCAACCACCGCGGCATCGATCCGGATATCGAATTGGAACGGGACCCCAAACCACCGGCGGTCCCCGTGCCCGCCGATGCCCCGTTGGAGCAGCGGGATCCCGACGTGAAGCGCGCGATCCAGGAACTCAAAGTGTTGAAACCCACCGGTGCGGGCGCCACGACAGCGGCGCTCCGGCGTCGTTGATCGATGCAAAGCGCACGCTCCATCGAGATCCTGTGCCTGGCGCTGGCGGCATTGGTCCTCGTGTGGAGCGAACCGTTGTCCTTCGCGCAATGGCCGCTCGCACTGCTGCTCGTGGCGTTCGGGATGCTGATCGTCCTGTTTCAAGCGCGGCGTTTCCTACCGGAACGGCCGCTCGCGAAGCTTCACATCGAGGCGTGGTCCCTGGTGATCTTCATCACCGGCGTCGCCTGGTTGAGCGGCCGGGCAACGAGCCCGCTCGAGAACCTATATCTGCTGCCGCTCGTGCTGTGTGCCCGAAACCTCGGTGTTTGGGCCACCTCGATCCTGGTCGGCGCGATCGGCGCTTGCCATTTGGCGCTCGCCGCCGCCACCCCGGGACTCGATGTACTGTCCTTGAGCTATGCGGCACGCGCCATCGGCGAGCTGACGCCGCTGTTGGTGGTCGCCTATCTGATGAGCCGCTTGTCCGCCGATGTCACGGTCGCCCGCGAACGCATCGAAACCTTGGCGCAGAACGATTCACTGACCGGTCTGCCCAATGCGCGCATGTTCAAAGAAATCTGGCAGCGCGAGCACGACGCCTGCGAGAACAGTCGCGGCGTCTATGCCTTGCTGATCATCGATATCGACCGGCTGGCTGACATCAACGACGACTTCGGTCACGACGGCGGCAACAGTGCGATCCGGCTGGTCGCCGAGTGTCTGCAACGAAGCATACGGGGTACGGACATCCCCGGCCGGATGGGCGGCGATGAATTCGCGGTGCTGCTGCCCGGGGCCTCGGCGGAGATGGCCGAGGCCACCATCAAACGCATCAGACACAACGTGTACAAAACCACGCTCGATTTGCGCTCGCGAATGATCCGCTGCACCGTCAGCATCGGCGCGGCCAGTTATCCGAAGGACGGGATCGAGATTCGCGAGCTTGCCGACAGCGCCGACCGGAACCGGCTTCGAGACAAGGAATTGCGGCGCGCCCCGAGTGCGAAAGCCCAAGGCTCAAAATCATAAAAGTTCGTCGAGTTTGTCGGTGAAAGTCATTGGACTTTGTCAGAAAAGATGGCAAAGTTAGGGCCGCGTCACGGACCGTCCGACGCGAATGTGCGTAATGTATGACTTGTCTTAATCCAGATCGAGCCACCCATGGGATCCGCATGAATCGCGTCCGCGCATCGAGCTTGGCCATAATGGCGGGACTGCTGGCTTTGACGAGCGTGACGGCCGTCGCGAAACCGGCTCTGTTTCCCAAGTTGAAGTCGAGTTCCGTGCTGGTGGTCGATCAGAGTGACTCCTCCGTTCTGTATTCGCGCCGCGCCGATGTCGCCGCACCGATCGCTTCGATCACGAAGTTGATGACCTCGTTGGTGGTGCTCGACGCCAGGCAGCCCTTGGACGAGCCGATCACCATCACCGAAGCGGAAACGGATCTGCCCCGCGGCGGGTTCTCCCGCTTGAGTGTGGGTACCGTGTTGACGCGCGGTGACCTCATGCATCTCGCGCTGATGTCATCGGAGAATCGCGCGGCGCACGCTCTCGGCGTCAACTACCCGGGCGGCTTACCGGCGCTGGTAAAGGCCATGAATGCCAAAGCGGCGGCCTTGGGGATGAGCACGGCCCATTTCGTCGATCCGACCGGCTTGTCGAGCGAGAATGTCGCGAGTCCCGAGGATCTGTCGAAGCTGGTGATTGCCGCTTCGCGCAATCCGCATATCCGCGAATTTTCCACCGATCCGAGCTATACGGTGCGAGTGCGCCGGCATTTGGTCGAGTTTCATAACACCGACAACCTGGTGAGGAATCCCGCCTGGAACATCATCGTCCAGAAAACCGGTTACATCACCGAAGCGGGCAAGTGTCTCGTCCTCGAGGCGGTGATTCAGGGTCGAAATGTGGTGATCGTGCTGCTCGATTCCGCCGGTCGGCTCACCCGGGTCGCGGATGCGATGCGGGTGAAGAGCTGGATGGAAGCCACCGCGCCGCACACGCTCCAAATGTCGATGCGCTGAGCGGCGCGATGAGGTGGGCACTACCGGCCAATGGCGTGTAACACGGCTCCGGTCAGGCCGCCGATGACCAGAAACAGCGTCGGCATCGCGCTCAGTCCATAGCCCGCGCCGCGCTTCGCCGGATCTCGCACATAACCCGCCGCGTAAATCTCACGACCGACGAGATAGAGTACGCCGAGCGCCGCCGCCCATACGGGGTCGAAATAACGGCTGAACAGATAGAGCCCCGGGATCAAAACGATCATCTGTTCCAATGTGTTTTGTTGAACTCGGAAATGGCGCTCGAACACCTCGTGCCCGGTGGTCGCTGGGGCCTTCACGCCATAGCGTCCGCGCGCCCGTCCCACCTTGATGCCGAAGACGATGAATTGAAGAATTGCGAGCGCGGTCACGATATCGACATAAGCCATAGGGGTTCCTCGTACGATGTGGAATTCTAACACTGCACCCGAGTGGGCTTTCCTGGAGAATTGAGGATATGACGCTTCCCAGCAGATCGACCCGCTCCGGCACCCGCGGCTATGCCCATTTGATCGAGATCTCCGTGCCCATGGACCGGGTCTGGCGCGCGCTCACCGACCCCGCGTTGATCCGGATTTGGTCGGGCCAGGAGGCCGAGGTCGATGCTCGAAAGGGCGGCCGGTATCGAATCGGTAAGCTGCATGCCGGTGGCCGCGAGGCTCACATCGACATTTTCGACATCAACCGGCGGTTACGCCTGATTTACCTCAATGCACCGGACGATCCGCCGAGTGCCAGCGCTCTGGTGGATGATTTCCTGCTCGACATGCGCCCGGATGATCGGTTCACGGCGCTGCGCGTGTTGGGTTCGGGAGTGCCCGAGGCGGCGATTTGGGACAAGCATTACCTGCGCATGCGGCAGAGCTGGGAACGGCTGCTCGCGCGCATCAAAGTGAGTTTGGAGGCGCCACCCAACCTCAAGAAACCGCCGCCAGCGAAACCCAAGGAACCGCCGCTGCCAGGCCTCGATTACTAAAGCCTCGAGATCGCGCGCCGGGCCTTGATTTGCCCGCGACAGCCGGCATAACGTAGTGATGGAGGCAGTATGCTCGGTTTCTTGATGCGTGCGGCCATCGTCGCGATCGGCCTTTGGGTGGCGACGCGGTGGGTGACCGGTGTGACCATCGACACCCCCAGCACCCTGCTGATGGCGGGGGTATTGCTTGGCGTCGTCAATTCCATCGTACGGCCCATCGCCATCGTACTGACCTTGCCCATGACCGTTGCTACTCTGGGCTTATTCCTGTTGGTCATCAATGCGGGCATGGTGGCGCTCGTGGCCTGGATCTTGCCCGGCATGCAAGTGGCGGGGTTCTGGCCGGCACTGTGGACCGCATTGGTCGTGAGTGTGGTGAGCATGGTGGGATCCTGGTTCGTGGGGCCGCGCGGCCGGTTCGAGATCGCGATTCGGCGCCGCTGATAGCGGCAGCGTCACGATGCACACGCCGACGATGATGACCAGCATGCCCGTGAGTTGCTGCGCGGACAGGTTCTCGCCGAGAAAACGCCAGCCGAGGAAGGCGGCGACCGCGGGATTGACGTAACTGTACGTGCCGATGATGGCGGGCGTGGAATGGCGGGTGAGCCAGCCATAGGCGCTGAATGCCAGGCAGGAGCTGACGAACGTGAGATAGAGCAGCGCGATCATGCCCGGCCGATTGAAAGTCCAACGCGCCGCATCGCCGTGGAGCATGGCGATGCCGAGCAGCATCAGACCGCCGCAGAGCAATTGCATGGCCATGAACATCAGCGAATTTACCGATACGTCGACGCTGCGGTAGTAGACGGTGCCGAGCGAGAACCCGAGGCTGGCACCGAGCACGCCAAGTTGCGCGGGCCAGCAGAGCGGCGCAAATCCCGCGCTCGGAATCAGCATCAGGGCCGTGCCTAAGAATCCGATGCACAACCCCACGGCGGACCCGCGGGTGAGCGGATGACCTCGGGGACCCAACACACCCAAGCCCGCGATCCAAAAAGCCGCCGTCCCATTCAGCAGCGCGGACTGGTTGGTCGGAAGGTATTGAATCGCCCAGGCATTCAAGCCGTTGCTGACGAACACCATGAAAAAGCCGGTGATGAGTGCGTGGCGCCAATCGAGCCAGCGGCGCGGCCAGGCGACGCCCAGCCACAGCCGCGCGGCCAGCGCCAGCACGCACCCGGCGGTGACGAGGCGGACGGCGGAATACAGCGCAATCGGCAGATGCTCGCTCGCCATCTTCGTGAAGATGAAATTCGAGCCCCAGATCAGGTACACGGCCATGAGACTCAGAACGAGTTTCACCGGCTCCTGGCTACGCTCCGGCTTCACGCTTGGCTTGCTCAGCCTCTTCCTGCGCGCGCGCCGCAATCTTGTCCTTGAGTAAGAGCCCGGCCATGATGATGCCGATCTCATACAAGAGGTACATCGGAATCGCCATCGCGCTCTGCGACACCGCATCGGGCGGCGTGACGAAGGCGGCAAAGATGAAGATGCCGAGCAGCACGAAGCCGCGATTCTTGCGCAGCGTCGTAATCTTCACGAACCCGGTCCAGACGAGCAACACGGTGGCCACCGGAACCTCGAAAGCGGCGCCGAAAGCGAGCAGCAGGACCATGACGAAATCCAGATAACTGCCCATGTCGGTCATCATTTGGACCCCGTTCGGCGTGGTCGCGACGAAGAAGCTCAGCATCACGGGGAAGACGACGTAGTAGGCGAAGGCCGCTCCCAGGTAGAACAGCACCACGCTGGAAACGAGCAGCGGCACGGCCAGCTTCTTTTCGTGACGATAAAGCCCGGGCGCGACGAAGGCCCAGGCCTGGTACAGAACGGCAGGAATCGCGATGCCCAAGGCGAGAACCAGTGCCAGCTTGAACGGTACCGTGAAGGGGGCGACGACGCTGGTTGCGATCAGCGTGGCGCCTGGCGGTAGCTTGTGCTTCAGCGGTTCGGCGACGAACGTGAACAATTGGTTCATGTAGATCGCGCAGGGAATGAAGCAGATTCCCACCGCGAACATCGCTTTCAGCAACCGGTCCCGCAGCTCGAGCAGATGCGAAATCAGCGTACCTTCGGCGAGCCCGCCCGGTTCGCCGTCAGGTTCACTCATGGGGGCGGTTGGGCTCCTCGCTCGCAGTCACCAAGGGCTCTGCCGGCACCGCGGTCTGTGCGGGCTGATGGTCCGGCGCGTAACGCGGCGGTGTGGCCTGCGGTGCTGCGCGACTCGCGGCGATCTTGTTTTGGTCCTTGAGGAATTCTTCGGCGCTCACTTCGCGCTCGAGCTGCTCGCCCAACTGGCGTGCCATCACGCGCGCGCGGCCCATCCAATTGCCGACCTGGCGGGCGACTTTCGGCAGCCGTTCCGGCCCCAGCACCACCAAGGCGATCGCGGAGGTCAGCAGAATTTCGGAGAAGCCAAAATCGAGCATCGCTTCACACGTTCGGTTTCGGGGGCGCTTTGACGTCCGCGTCACGTGCCGCCGGTGCGGCCGCCGCGCTCGCCGGGGTTACCGCCGGTTCGAAGTCGGCGTCCTGCTTGAGCTGTTTGAGCCGCTCTTCCGACTCGCCCTCGTTCACCGCCTGCTTGAAGCCTTTCACCGCAGCCCCGAGGTCCGAGCCGATCGATCGCAGTCGCTTCGTGCCGAAGACCACGAGGGCGATGAGAAGGATCACCAACAGCATCTTTGAATCGAACATCTCGCTTCTCCGAGTCCCCGTGGGACGTAAGATTAGGGTAGCAATGATACGCCAAACCCATGATGTCGGCAGATGACGCCGCCGCACTCTGCGTTCGGTCACACCGGCAGGGGCCGGGCTCGAGCGGCGCCGGTTAAGGCTAGGGCGCGCTCGCCGAACTCTCCAACCAGAACGTGGCGGGTCCTTCGTTGACCAGCGATACCTGCATAGTGGCGCCGAATCGGCCGCTTTCAACGGTTGGATGGCGTTCCCGGGCGGCGGTCAGAAAGGTATCGAAGAGACGGCGCGCGATCGCGGGCGGCGCTGCGGTGGAAAAACCCGGGCGCAGACCGCGGCGGGTGTCGGCAGCCAGCGTGAATTGCGGCACGAGCAATAGGGCACCGCCCGATTGCTGTAGATTCACGTTGATCTTGCCGGCATCGTCTTCGAAAATGCGGTATTTGAGCACTCTATCGATCAATGCCAGGGCGTTCCCTTCGGTGTCTTCGGCGCGCACCCCCGCGAACACGAGCAGGCCGTGGTCAATGGCGGCAATGGTGACGCCGTCGACGACGACGGCCGCCTTTGAAACGCGTTGCAGGAGCGCGATCATCCGGGGGGAAGCCGCTATTTCCGCCACAGCGTGGGCGTGAACAGCACCAGCAGCGTGAAGATCTCCAGGCGCCCGAGCAGCATGGCGATGGAACAGACCCAGGTTTGAAAATCGGTGAGTATCCCGTAGTTGCTGCCCGGTCCCACCAGGCCCAATCCCGGACCGGCGTTGTTCATACAGGCAATGATGGACGAAAGCGCGGTCAGGAAATCGAGACCACTCGCGAGCTGTATGAAAATCAGCGTGACGATGCTCATGAAATACAGGAACACGAACGCGAGCACCGCGAACACCACGCGATTGGCGATCACGCCGCCGCCCACCTTGAGCGGTCGCACCATGGAGGGATGCACCAGCTGATTGAGTTCTCGATGCGCCTGTTTGGACAGCACCAGAGTGCGGATCATCTTGATGCCGCCGCCCGTCGAACCCGAGCTTGCGACGATACAGCTCAAGAAAATCATCCACATCGGCGCAAAGATCGGCCAGCGCGAGTAGTCCTGCGTGTGTAGTCCGCTGTCGGTGGCGATCGAGACCACGTTGAACAGGGATTCGCGCAGCGCGGTGGGATAGTCCGGGTAGATACCCTTCAGAAATAGGAACACCGAGATGCCGATGCAGCTGGCCGCGAGCACGCTCACCACCGCCTTGGCCTCGGCGTCTCGGAAATAGGCGCTGATGCCGCGTTGGCTGTAGGCCAGAAAGTGGGTGGCGAAATTCAACGCCGCCAGAATCTCGAACGCCGTCAGCACCAGTTCGATCGACAGCGAATTGAAGTGACCGATGCTGGCGTCGTAGTTGGAAAAGCCGCCCAACGAAACCGCCGAAAAGCCGTGGCATACGGCATCGAACCAATTCATGCCGGCAAACTTCAGGCACACGATGCACGCCACCGTCAATCCCCCATAGATGGCCCACAACAGCTTGGCGGTTTGTCCGATCCGCGGTGTGAGTTTGCTGTCCTTCATCGGCCCCGGCATTTCCGCCCTATAGATCTGCATGCCGCCCACGCCGAGCATGGGCAGTATCGCGACGGCGAGCACGACGATCCCCATACCGCCGATCCAGGAGAGCAAACACCGCCACAGATTGATCGAGTGGGGCAGGTACTCGAGCCCCGACAGCACCGTTCCGCCGGTGGTGGTGAGGCCGGATGCCGCCTCGAAGTAGGCGTCGGTGTAGTTGATCGGCAAATATTTCCACAGCGGAAAACCCGCCACCGCCGGCAACACGACCCACGTCAGCGCCACCAACATCAAGCCATCGCGGGTTTTCAGCTCGCGTTTGAAGCGGCGCGTTCCGAGCCACAGCAGCGCTCCCAGCAAGAAAGTCGTCACGGCCGATAGAACGAACGACCACAGCGCCGGATCGAGTTCCCACACCGCCATGATCATCGGCGCGAGCATGGCGGCGGCGAACACCATCATGACGAGAGCGAACACATGGGCAACCGGCAGGAGGGTGTCTTTCACAGAAACGAAGCAGAGCCCTGAAAGAGTTTTTCGACCGCGTCGATGTGGCGCCGATCGGTCAGGAACAGGATCAGATGATCGTCCGGCTGCACCGTCGTGTCGTGGTGCGCGATGATCACGTCCTCGCCCCGAACCACGGCGCCCAAGGTCGTGCCCTCCGGCAAGGCGATGTCTTCGATGCGCCGGCCGATGACCTTCGAGTTGTCGGCATCACCATGGACCACCACTTCCAGGGCTTCGGCCGCGCCGCGCCGCAGCGAGTGGACCCGCACCACATCGCCGCGCCGCACATGCGCGAGCAGCGAACCGATGGTGACCGTCTGCGGTGAGATCGCCACGTCGATCGAGCCGCTCTCGATGAGCTCGGCATAGGAGGGCTTGTTGATGATGGCCATGACCTTGTGCGCGCCCAAGCGCTTGGCCAGCATGGCGGACAGAATATTGGCTTCCTCCGAATTGGTCAGCGCGGCGAACACATCGGCGCTGTCGATATTCTCCTCGAGCAAGAGCTCTTCATCCGCCGCGTCGCCGTTCAAGACGATGGTCCGATCCAGCTGCTCCGAGACCCGGCGCGCGCGTCTTTGATCGCGTTCGATCAGTTTCACCTGATTGCGGTCCTCGAGCTCACGTGCCAGCCGCACGCCGATGTTGCCGCCGCCCGCGATGACCACGCGGCGCGCCGGCGCCTCCTCGCGGCGCATCTCTTTCATCACCATCCGGATATCCTTGCGCGCGGCGAGGAAGAAGACTTCATCGCCGTCTTCGATCACGGTGGTGCCCTCCGGCTTGATGCTCTTGCCGGCTCGATAGATGGCGGCCACGCGCGCATCGGCGGAGGGAATGTGCTCGCGCAGCGTGCGCAGGGCCTGACCCACCAGGGGACCACCCTGCAGGGCGCGAATGCCGACCAGCCGCACCCGACCGTCGGCGAAGTCCAAGACCTGCAGCGCACCCGGATAGCGGATCAAGCGCGCGACATATTCGGTGACCAGCTGTTCAGGGCTGATCCAGACATCGACCGCGACGCCGTTCTCGCCGAACAGGCGCTCCCGCTCGGTGTAGTCCGAGGAGCGCACGCGCGCAATTTTCTTCGGCGTGCGGTAGAGCGTCCACGCGATCTGGCACGCCAACATGTTGACCTCATCGCTGTTGGTGAGCGCGACGAGAATGTCGGTGCTGGCGATGCCGGCGGCTTCCAAGATGCGCGGACTCGCGGCATTGCCATTGACGGTGCGGATGTCGAGCCGATCCTGAAGGTCGCGCAGGATCTCCTCGTTCACGTCGATGACTGTGACGTCGTTCGCCTCTTCACGCGACAGGTGGTAGGCCGCCGTTCGACCGACCTGACCCGCTCCTAGAATGATGATTTTCATCGCGTTACACGACCTGCAAATTGGCGTAAGAAAGCACCAGCACCTTCATGCCGACGCCCTCGAAATTCACGTGGACCTGGGCATGCGGGCCGCTGCCCTCGAAGCGCAGCACCACGCCCTCGCCGAACTTGCCATGGCGAACATGGCTGCCCATGCGCACGCCGATGGGGTTCGGCGTCTCCTCGAGCGGGCCGCCGCGCTTGCTGAAGGCCGGCCGCGAGACCTGCAAGCGCGGGCGAATTTCCTCGATCAGCTCGGTCGGCAATTCACCGATGAAGCGCGACGGCTGGCCGTATTGGTCCACGCCGTACAGCCGGCGCTGTTCCGCATAGGTGATGAACAGCTGTCGCATCGCACGCGTGGCTCCCACGTAGCAGAGCCGGCGTTCCTCCTCGAGGCTCGCCAAGTCGGCGATCGAGCGCTGATGGGGGAACAGGCCATCTTCCATGCCGGCGAGAAATACCACGGGAAACTCGAGGCCCTTGGCGGTGTGCAAGGTCATCATCTGCACGCAATCCGCATACGGATCCGCCTGGCCCTCGCCCGATTCCAGCACGGCGTGGGCGAGAAAGGATTCGAGCGGCTGCATGTCGGTCTCGCCCTCGGGCGAAAAGCCGCGCGCCGCACTGACCAGTTCGAGCAAGTTCTCCACCCGTCCTTCGCCGCGGTCGCCCTTCTCCTTTTTGAAATGCTCGAGCAAGCCGCTCGCGTTGATGACGTGGTCCACCTGTTCGTGCAGCTCGAGCCCCGCCACGGCGGCCGCCAGCGTGTTGGTCAGGTTCAGAAACGCCTGCAAGGCCAGCGCCGCGCGTTGCGGGAGCGCGCGCACCGCGAGCTCCGCGGCGTGCCACAGCGAGGTGCCATTCTGACGGGCGAGGTCACGCACCGTGTCCAGGGTTTTCGCACCGATGCCCCGGGTCGGCAGATTCACGACCCGCTCGAACGAGGTATCGTCGGCACGGCTGGCGACCAGCCGCAGGTAGGCCAGTGCATCCTTGATCTCGGCGCGTTCGAAGAATCGCAGTCCACCGTAGACCCGGTACGGCATGCGGGCATTCAAGAACGCCTCTTCGAACACCCGGGACTGGGCGTTGGAGCGATACAGGACGGCGACTTCGCGCCGTGCGCCGCCCCGCTCCACCCATTCGCGGATCCGGTTCACGACGAAATCGGCCTCGTCGCGTTCATTGAACGCGGCATACAGCTTGACCCGTTCACCGTCCTCGCCGCTGGTCCACAGATTCTTGCCGAGACGGCCCGCATTGTTGGCGATCAACGCATTCGCCGCCTTCAAGATGGTGCCGGTGGAGCGGTAGTTCTGTTCCAGCTTGTAGAGCACCGCCCGCGGGTAATCGCGCCGAAACTGACTCAAGTTCTCGACCCGCGCGCCGCGCCAGCGGTAGATGGACTGGTCATCGTCGCCCACCGCGAACGGCAGCCCGGCAGGGCCGGTGAGCAGCATCAGCCATTGGTACTGGATCGCGTTGGTATCCTGGAACTCGTCCACCAAGACGTGCTGGAACCGGTTGCGGTAATGCTCGAGCAAGGCGGGGTTGTCGCGGAACAGTTCATAGGCGCGCAGCAGCAGTTCAGCGAAATCCACGACGCCTGCCCGCTGGCATGCCTCCTCGTAGGCCTGATAGATCCGGATCAACTGTTGGCGCGTCGGATCGCCGGTATCCTTGATCTGCTTGGCGCGCAGCCCCTCGTCCTTCTGGGCATTGATGAACCAGAGAATTTCGCGTGGCACCCAGCGGGTCTCATCGAGGTTCAGCGCCTTCAGCACCTTGCGCAACAGCCGCGCTTGGTCCTCTGAATCCAAGATCTGAAAGGATTGCGGCAGTCCGGCATCGCGCCAGTGCCGGCGCAGCAGCCGGTGGGTGAGCCCATGGAAGGTTCCGATCCAGAGCGCGCCGCCCGGAATGCCGAGCAGCGTTTCGATCCGGCCGCGCATTTCCGCGGCAGCCTTGTTGGTGAAGGTGACCGCGAGGATGCTGTTCGGCGATGCGCCCTCGACTTGGATCAGCCAGGCGACCCGGTGGACCAACACGCGGGTCTTGCCGCTGCCGGCGCCGGCCAGCACCAGGGCGGCGCCCAACGGCGAGCCCACCGCCTGCCGTTGGGCGTCGTTCAAACCGTCGAGAAGATGCGATACGTCCACAGGTGCGCGAATTGTACCTTTACACGCGTCCTTGCCGCGCCTCCTCGGCGAACTCGATCAAGGCCAGCACCAGACTCAAGGCGACCGGACCGGCAATGATGCCGATCGCACCGAACGCCGGCACGCCGCCCAGCACGCCAACGAAAACGGCCAACGTCGAGATTTTGGCGCGTCCGGAGATCAGTATGGGTCGCAGCACGTTGTCGACCGCGATCAGCATCAGGCCCCAGCCCAGCATGAAGATGCCATAGCCCCAGCGGCCGTCGTAGAACAGCCAGATGATCGCCGGTGCCCACACGAACACCGCGCCGCCAATCGGCAGCATCGAGAAGAGCGCGGCGAGCACACCGAACACCAGAGCCGAGGGTAGGCCGCAGATGGCGAAACCGATGCCGACCAGCAATCCCTCCAGTAACGCGGTCAGGCTGGTGCCAAACACGATGGCCCGGGTGACCGCGCCCAGCTGCTCGAACAGCCGGTCCTTGCGAACCTCGTCCAACGGGATCAGGGCGCGTGCGCGGGACGCCATGATGTCCCCACCCTCGAGGAAAAAGAACAGTAAAAACAGCATTATCGCAAAGCTGAACAGGGAGTCCAAGGCACCCAAGAAGAACGTGCCACCCAAGCCGGCGGCGTCTTGCAGCAGATGCTGAGTGCCGGACACCAGCCAGGACTGCACCTGACTGGCCGAAATGCCGGCGTTCGCCTGGAGCCAGCCATTGATGCGGGCGATCAGCGGAAACTGCTGAAGATCGGAGAAAGTCTTGATGTCGGATTCCATCGCGGCCTTTTGCAGTCGCGTCAGCAGGCCTGAAATCTGCGCCACGAAGTCCAAGGACAGCGCGCTCAACGGCAACAGGATCGTGATCGGCGCGAGGATCGTCAGCACGCCGGCAGTCACCGTCTTGCCGCGCAGATGCGTGCGCCAGCGGACATTCAGAGGAAACAGCAGGAAAGCGAGAAACGCGGCCCAGGCCATCGCGCCCACGAAGGGGCTGAATATTCGGATCAGCGCATCGCCCAAGGCAGCCGCCACGACGAGCGCGAAAATGCGCTGATAGAAGGTCGACGTGGCAGGCATGCCACAATGCTAGCATTGCGTCCGAGCTTTGGCAGGTCGAGGTAGCGATGTTGCAACTGACAGTCAACGATAAAGTCGTGGATGTGGACGTCTCCCCCGAGACCCCGGTGCTGTGGGTGTTGCGGGATCATCTAGGAATGACCGGCACCAAATTTGGCTGCGGCATGGCGCTCTGTGGAGCCTGTACCGTGCATCTGGACGGCGTCGCCACGCGCTCGTGCGTGCTGCCGGTGTCGGCCGTGAACGGCAAACGCATCACCACCATCGAGGGGCTCTCGGCCAACCGCAGTCATCCGGTGCAACGGGCGTGGCTCGACATCGACGTGCCCCAATGCGGCTACTGTCAGTCCGGCCAGATCATGTCGGCCGCGGCCCTGCTCAAGGCGAACCCCCAACCCAGCGATGCCGACATCGACGCGGCCATGTCGGGCAATATCTGCCGCTGCGGCACCTATCCGCGCATCCGGGCGGCCATCCATCGCGCGGCGGATCACCGAGCGGCCGCGGGGCACGGGCCCGAGCTACCTCCGGCCGAACGGGGCACACCATGAGCGCCACGCCCACCCGTGGCTCGCGCAGGGAATTCTTAGGCGCCGCGGCGCGGTTGAGCGGAACGGTACTGCTGACGTTGAGCCTCCCGGGCCTCGCGGCGTCCGGCAGTCGGTCGGCGGGAAAACCCGGTGCCGGCACTCGAGCGGACGCCGCGCCGCTCAATGCCTGGCTGGTGATCGATGCCGACAACGCCATCTCGATCATCGTGGATCGATGCGAGATGGGCCAGGGCGTCTATACCGCCTTGCCCATGTTGATGGCGGAGGAGCTGCATATTGCGCTCGACGCGGTCAAGGTCGTGGCGGCGCCGGTCGACGAGGTTTATACGAGCCCCGGTAATGGCGGACAGATTACCGGGACCAGCAACAGTGTGCAGGAGTCGTGGGATAAGCTGCGCCTCGCGGCGGCCCAGGCGCGCGTGCGGTTGATCGCGGCGGCGGCGACCGAGTGGCATGTGACGCCGGCGGCGTGTCGCGCTGACAATGGCTTCGTGGTGGGTCCAGGCGGTAAGCGGCTCGCCTACGGTGCCGTTGCGGCCGCGGCCGCCAAGTTGCCGATCCCTCAGGACGTGCCCTTGAAGCCCCGCGGTGAGTTCACCGTCGTCGGTAAGCCTCGCAGCCGCTTGGACTCGCCGGGCAAGGTGGACGGCAGCGCTCAATTCGGCATCGACGTGAAATTGCCGGGAATGCTGCACGGCGCGCTGGCGCAAAGTCCGGTGCTGGGCGGCACGCTGAAGACACTCGATGCCCGTGCGGCCGAGGCGATGCCCGGCGTTCGCAAGGTCGTGGTCGTCGCTGATGGCGTGGTCGTCGTGGCCGATCACTACTGGCAGGCGTTGCAGGCGCGCAAGGCACTGAAGATCACCTGGGACCCCGGCGCCAATGCCGGGCTCGACAATGCCTCGATGTATCGACTGCTCGAAACAGCGGCCAATGCCGACGCGGGGCTGTCCGCGCGCGCGGATGGCGATGCAACGGCGACCCTGAAGTCGGCAGCGCGGACCTTGAACGCTGTTTACGAGTTACCCCTGCTGGCACACGCCACGATGGAGCCGATGAATTGCACTGCCCACGTGACCGCCGAGGGTTGCGATCTCTACCTGGGTACCCAGGTGCCTGGCGTTGCGCAAGCGACGGCGGCGGCGGTCGCGGGACTCGAGCCCAAGCAGGTGCGTGTGGTCACGACGTTGTTGGGGGGCGGCTTCGGTCGGCGACTGGACGTGGATTACATTCCTGCTGCGGTTGCGGCGTCGAAGGCGGTGGGCGCGCCCGTCAAGGTGATCTGGACGCGCGAGGACGATATGAGCCATGGCACCTTTCGGCCCCCGGCCCGGGAAGAAATCCACGGCGGCTTGGACGACGCCGGAAATCTGGTCGCGTGGCGCTTGCACATCACCAGTCCGTCGATCACGGCGCGCATGTTCCCGCCGGTGAAGGGCGTGGACGACTCGGTGATCGAGGCGGCGGTTAATTGCCCGTACGGCGTGCCGAATTATTCTCTGACCTACACGCGCCGGGAAATCGGCGTGGACGTGGCTTACATGCGCTCCGTGAGCCATGCGGCGAATTGCTTCGCCATCGAGAGTTTCATCGATGAAGCGGCGCATGCGTCGACGCAGGACCCGATCGAGTTTCGTTTGAGACTGCTCGAGGATAAGCCGCGCGAGCAGCGGGTGCTCAAAGAGGCCGCCCAGCGCGCCAATTGGGGACACGTTCCGGCCGGTCGGTTCCAGGGGGTCGCGCTGCTGTCCGCCTACGGCACGCCGTTGGCCCAAATCGCGGAAATCTCGGTGGCGGGCGGCGAACTCAAGGTGCACAAGATCACGTGCGTGCTCGACTGTGGACAAATGGTCAACCCGCGCATCGTCGAATCTCAGATCGTCAGCGGCATCGTGTTCGGTCTGACGTCTGCCTTGTGGGGCGACATCACGTTGGTCGGCGGGGAGGTTCAGGAAAAGAACTTCAATGCGTATCGGGTGCTGCGCGGCAATGAAATGCCCGAGCTCGATGTGCACCTGATCGACAGCGACGCGGCACCGGGTGGGATCGGCGAACCGGCTGTGCCGCCGGTCGCACCGGCGGTGTGCAATGCCATTTTCGCGGCGACGGGCGTGCGGATCCGCCGGTTGCCGATCGGGGCGCAAAAGCTGGTCAGGGCTTGAGCGCGGAGCGGCCCGGGCGTGGAAGCGCGGCTACAGGTCGAACTTCCAATAATGATCGGCGATCAGCGCCGCGAACAGCCACATCAGGTAGCTGATCGAAAAGCGGAAGGTGCGGATCGGCAGGTCCGCCTTGCCGCCGCGGTGCATGGCCAGTACGAAGTACAGAAACCGGGCGTTCAGCATCACCACGGCGACCAAGTAGATCAAGCCGCTCATGCGGGTGAGCACGGGCAGCACGGTGGAGATGATCAGCAGCACCGTGTAGAGCACGATCTGGTAGCGCGTGTACGGAATGCCGTGCGTGACCGGCAACATCGGGATGCCCGCCTTGGCGTAATCATCGCGCCGGGCGATGGCGAGCGCCCAGAAATGCGGAGGGGTCCACGTGAAGATGATGAGGAACAGCAGCAATGACTGCGGATCGACCGAGTGCGTCACCGCGACCCAGCCCAGCACCGGCGGCGCCGCCCCGGCCGCCCCACCGATCACGATGTTCTGCGGCGTCGCGCGTTTCAGCCACATCGTGTAGACCATGGCGTAACCGATCAGCGAACAAAATGTCAGCACGGCGGTGAGTCCGCCGACCGACGGCCATAGCACCGCCATCGAGCCCACGCCCAACAGCAGGGCGAACACGACGGCTTGAGCTTTGGACAGATGC